>Ga0302314_10014313_pt1 | contig 13585 bp, 12 predicted proteins | sample III_Palsa_N2_3_FD_200533 | JGI IMG/M metagenome (GOLD analysis project Ga0302314, IMG submission 200533) | Peat permafrost microbial communities from Stordalen Mire near Abisko, Sweden - III_Palsa_N2_3 | ecosystem: Environmental > Terrestrial > Soil > Palsa > Peat permafrost | place: Sweden... | reverse complement strand
ATCGAGGCGAAGGTGAACACCGCGAAGCCGGCGTTGTAGATCCGGACCCGGCCGAACATGTCGCCGAGCCGGCCCACGGTGACCACCAGGACGGCCTGAACCAGCCGGTACCCCATGATCATCCACAGCAGGTAGGCGATGTCGCCCGGGGCCAGCGGGTCCAGGTGCACGCCCCGGAAGATCGCCGGCAGGGCGATCAGCACGATCGAGCCGTCCAGCGCGGACATGAAGACCGCGGCGGTCGTGTTCGTCAGTGCCGTCCACTTGTACCGGTCTGCGGCCGACCGGCGAGCAGCGGGCGCCTGGGGTGGATCAGTCATCAGGTTGCTTCCCCATGGTTCTGTCTCTGCATCAGATGTTCTGGGCCAGCCGCTCCAGCAGCGATGCCGCCGCTGTGAGCTGCTCCAGCTCGGTCGGCGTGAACGCGCCACTGGTCAGGGCCCGGGCGATGAGCTCGGTCCGCGCGTTGCGCTTGTCCTGCAGCGCCTGCACACCGGCCGCGGTCACCGTCAGCACCACGCGCCTGCCGTCGTCCGGGTCCGGCCGGCGCTCGACCAGGCCGCGGGCGCGCAGGGCACCGAGCGTCGCCCCCATCGCCTGCGCCGTGATCTGCACCTCCCGGGCCAGCGCCGAGGAGGTGGCGGGCCCCGAGCGGTCCAGGGCCGACAGAGCGGTCCTCTCGGGCATGGTGAGGCCGCCCCCGGCGGGCACTTGGCGCACCCGGCGGAGCAGAACGCTGACGCCCGCCAGCAGAGCCGCAGCGACACCGCTGGGATCCAGATCGTCATCCATATGCTAAGCCTAGCTTATCAATCTGCCTTATGGTTCACCCCGGGACGGCGGCGCGGAACCGGGCGGCGCGGGTCGAATGGAGCCGACGTCCGGGAACCCCGGCGGGGCCACTTGTGGGTGTACGTACACCCGGCTACCATTGGCCCATGCCGAACGCCCCGAGGAGCAAGCACCGATCCGTACGGTTCTCCGATGAGGACTGGGCCGACCTCGAAATGGCCACCGCCGCGCAGGGCAGTGACCGGGGCACCGTCCTCAAGGAGCTCGCCGCCTGGTACCTGCGGCGCCCAGGAGCCAAGCTCCCGAAGCGCCCAGAGGTCGACAGGCCTGCGCCGGACGACAGCGCGTCGGAGCGGATCGACGCCCCGGCGACCGCCAACCCGGACCGCTCCACCGTCGACTGACCCACCCCGCACCCGGGACACCCTGTTCCGTGCGGCGCTTCCGCACACCCGAAAGAGGGACGTATGCCGCGCGGCGATCCCGGGCAGGCGGCCTCCATGAACATCAAGCCCCACAGGAATCCCAAGGCCCACACCTCCGACCAGGCCGAGGCCCTGCGCCGCGTGCAGGAAGCCACCGCTGAGCACGCCCGCACCCGCCGCGACCTCGATGACGCCATCGCTGACGCGACCGCCGCCGGCGTGCAGCCCGAAGAGCTGCACGAAGTGGGGCAGTGCGAACCCGGTCACGGACGGCACGCGGGCGAGACCGACATCGAGCTGGCGGGGCTCGCGGTCGGCTGAATCGGCGCTGCCATACCCAGCGAACCCGAGCGGGGTGCGGCAGCGGGGTGAGGGAGCGCTGTACGGGAGCGCTGTACGGAAAGCCGCACCACCCGCACTCACGTTCCAGCAGGCCCGCCGCCGGGGCCCCTTTCACCGGGCCCCGGCGGCGTGCCCGTCACCCGGTCCCGTCCTCGCCCGTGATCACGCCGGGCGGGACCGGACACGCTGCGGTCAGTAACTGCACAACGGCACGTCGTAGTCCCGGTAGGGCGCGCTCGTCACACCGGTGTTGACGTACCAGTCGGAGACGTACCCCTCGCCCGAGCCGTGGCTCGCGGTCGCCGGGTAGAGGACGTAGTCCCAGTAGGCGTCGCCGCTGATGCCCTCGCCGGCGTACTGGCAGACCAGCCGGACGCCCAGACCGGCCTCCAAGGTCGCCTGGTAGGTGCAGGAGGTGCTCGGGTAGGGCTGCTTGGACGGGTGGTAGCAGTCCCGGACGGAGACGGCGCTGCCACCGATCACCACACTCGTGGTGGCGAAGGCGGGGGTGCCGGCGGCCAGGGTTGCTCCGATCGTGGCCGAGGCCAGCAGCCCGAGCAGGACGCGGCGCCGGATCCGGCGCGTGCGCGTGGGCTCCGCCCCGGGGCGAGCTGCTCCGCCGACCGTCTGAGGGCTGTGCTCTGTGGTGGTCATGGTCCGTGGTCCCTTCGATTGGAAACCTCGCGGTCCAGCCGTCCCGTCGTCAGCAAGGGAAGGCCCGGGCGGCCCGGCCCGATCTGCCCGTCAGGGCCGCCGGGTGGTCCGCCTGCCCCTTTTCTATGTGTTCGGACCGCGCCACGACCCGGGCGTTTCGCCCCGGAATCCTCCATGCAACGGCCGTGCCTGCGCGGTGCCGCCTCTGCTATGCCGCCCGGCGATCGCACCGCTCACCCGCACACGTCCGGAAAGCCCCTCGCCGTGGCGCAGCAAGCCGTCCAGGGTGGAAGAGCACCGGACAGCACCGACCTGCGGGCGGTGGGCGGCGTGCGAGCAGGGGGGCGAACGTGGCACGAACGGCTTTGGTCAGGCCGGCGGCCATCCGGTCGACGCCATGGCAGGTGCGAGCGGGCTGGCTGCTGCGGGCCCACCGGCTCCGCCACGCCGACCCGGCGCTGCGGCGGCTTCCCGGCTTCGCCCGTGTCTACGCCGAGGGTCACCGGGGCACGGGCGGCATCAGTCCCAGCTCGCTGTCCCGCTGGGAGAACGGCCTCGTCCCGGTGACACCCGGCTGCGTCCGCCGCTACGAGGACGTGCTGGGCCTCGCCGCCCACTCCCTGCTCGCCCCGATCCAGACCATCGCCCGCCACGAAGGCGGCTCCGCCGCAGCGGCCTTCCTGTGCGGGGGCGGTGGTCCGACGCCCTTGAGCGGCTCGGACATCCGCATCGACCCGCTGCTCGACCGGGTCCTCGACAACGGGATGCTCACCGGCGACGACTGGGACGAACTGACCCGCTGGGCTGCCTACGGCAGCGGTCACCTCTCCCCACGCCGTATCCGCCACGCCGTCGTGCACAGACTGCTGGAGGAGACGGTGGTGGCGGACGGTACCTCCTGGATGCGTCGCTTCGAGTCCCTGGGCCGGCTGCTGGCCGACCCCCTCTGGGCGCCCGAGGCCATCGCTGTCTGCGCCGCAGTCGCCCGGGAGCCCGAACACGCCGGTCTGGTCGAGGCGGTATGCGCACTGGACGGCAGCTCGCACCCGGATGCCGGAAGAGCCGTACTGCGCCAGCTCACCGATCCGACCACCGCCGACAGCCAGTACGGCGCCCTGCTCGCCGCCGCCCGCAAGACCCGCAAGCACCACTTCACCGCCGAGCAGACCCGGACGCTCGTGGAGGTGGTGGAAGGCGTGCTCTGCGGCAGCCCGGAACACGCCCACGTCGAGGCCGCCGCCGCGCCCCTGCACCGGTTACCGCTCTCCACGGCCCACACGACCGGCCTCATCACGGCAGCAGCCGACCACAGCGCCGCGGTCCAGGCCATCGTGGTCCACGGGTCACTGACCGACCCGGCCTCGGCATCGATCACTGTCGCCCGGGTCCTCGCCAAGCTGAGCCATGACAACGAGCCCACGGCGAGCACCGTGCTGCGTGACATCCTGGACGACCTCCTGCACCACCCGGTGGCCGACGTCCGCCTCTACGCAGCACTGCTGCTCCGCGCCAGCCCGTACGGTCATGAAGTCGCCGCCGCGCTGGCCGGCGAACTGCGGCAGCCCGGGGCCCTGCACGCCAAGGACCGGGCCGTTCCGCTGCTGCACGCGCTGCGCGCCCTCGGCGACTCCGACCAGCGCGCCGTGGTCGCCGACCTCACCCTGGCCCGAGGCGTACCCCAGGAGGTCGTGCAGGCGGCCGTGCACGCACTCGGGCACATCGGGGGCCACAGCGCGGAGAGTTACTGGCGCGCCGTCTTCAACCAGCACACCAGGTCCGCCCCGCAGCACCAGGTCGTGAAGCGGCTCGTCTACGGGTTCGCGATGGCCGGCGAACTCGACCTGCTCACCCGCCTCGTGGACGAGCTGACCCAGGTCGCACCTGCCCAACGTCTCTCCTCCTGGTGGACACATCTCGCCCCCCACATCCGCGAGAGCGCCCGGCACTAACCCTGGGATCACAATGATGCTCCCCCATCAGGTGAATGACGGACCGTCAATTCGGGGTCGTGTCCTGCCGCGGCCCGGGTGCGATGCTCTGCGCGAGGGTGGCGGGGTCGGTGAACAGGTGGCCCTGCATTCCGCGGGCGCGCGCCGCGCGGACGTTCTCCTCGCGGTCGTCGACGAACAGGATCCTGGCCGGTTCGACACCCAGATTCCTGACGCACCAGTCGAAGGCGGCCGGTTCCGGCTTGACGTACCCGATCCGGCAGGAGAATCCGAGGACGGCGAAGCGGCTCAGCCACGCATGCCGCCGGAGGAACTGGTCGGCGAGCTCCGGCGGGATGTTGGAGAGCAGACCGAGCGTCAGCCCGGAACGGGCGAGGACGTCGAGGAGGTCGAGCATCCGCGGGTCCACCGCGCGCCAACTGTCGCAGTCGGCGGCGATCAGCTCGGCGATCCCGGCCCGGGTGAACGCGGTGCCGACCGTGCCCGCCACCGATCTCCAGTAGTCGGGCGCCGAGAGCGCGCCACGGTCGTAGGACGGGCGAAACTCCCAGTACGCGCTCCAGAACTCCTCGGCACGGCCCGCGGGAACGCCCGCGGCGGCCAGGATCTCGGCCCGGCCGGCCGGGGATTGCGCGCAGGCGATGACGCCGAACAGGTCGAAGACCACGGCGGTGGGCGCGGGCATCGGCTTCACACTTGCCAGACGGTGGTACCGGCGGCGGTCAGCGCCTCGATCTGCGCGGCCGGGGCGGTCTCGTCGGTGACCACCGCGTCCAGGGAGGACATCGGGGCGACAGCCGCCAGTGCGGTACGGGTGAACTTGGAGCCGTCGGTGACCACGATCGTGCGGCGCGCCGCGGCGATCGCGGCGCGCTTGACGGCGGCGTCGGGCAGGTCGTAGGCGGTCAGCCCGTCGGCCGCGCTCAGGCCGCAGCAGCCGAGGATCGCGGTGTCGAACCGCAGCGCGGCGAGCGAGGCCTGCGCGAGCGGGCCGGTCATGGTCAGCTCGCCGGTGCGCACCTCGCCGCCGGGCATGAGCAGCGTCAGCCGCGGCCCGCCGGCCAGCGCGTTGGCGGCGTGCAGGGACAGCGGCATCACGGTGATCCGGTGGTTCCGCAGGGCGTTGGCCACCTCCAGACAGGTGGTGCCGCTGTCGATGACAACCGACTCACCCTCGGCGATCAGCCGTGCGGCCTCCGCGGCGATGCGCTGCTTGACCTCGGTGCCGTCCTGCTTGCGCAGGGCGAAGGGCGGGCCCTCGCCGCGCAGCAGCAGGCTCCTGGCCCCGCCGCGGAAACGCTCCAGCACACCCTGTTCGGCCAGCACCTCCAGGTCGCGGCGGATCGTCATCTCCGAGGCACCGGTCGCGGCGGCCAGCTCGGCCACGCTCATCTGTTCGGCACCGCGGACCGCGTCCGCGATCATCCTCAGTCTTTCCGAGCTTCCCATGGTCTCCATGGAACAGAATATCTGTGCGTAAGTCAATCTAGAGCACATAGATTATGTGCGTTACGCTCGCCAGCATGTACCGATCACTTCGCGCCGCCCGTGCGGCCACGTTCGCCTACTTCGCCGTCAACGGCTTCGTCATGGGCACCTGGGTCGTACACATCAACGTCATCGCGCGCCAGGCCGGAGTCGGTACCGCCACGCTCGGCTACCTGCTGCTCGCACTCGGCGGCAGCGCGTTCGTCGGCATGCGGCTGTGCGGCCCGCTCAACGACCGCCTCGGACCGCGCCGCGTCATCCCCGTGAGCGCGGCCCTGTTCAGCGCGGCCGTGGTGCTGCCCGCCCTCGCCCACAACGTGTGGTCGCTGGCCGGGGCCCTCGCCGCACTCGGCTTCAGCAACGGCTGCCTGGACGTCTCGATGAACACCCACGCCGTGAAGGTCGAACACCGCTACCAGCGCCCGGTCATGTCCGCCTTCCATGCGACCTGGTCGCTCGGCGGCGTCCTGGCCGCGGTCGTCGGCGCCCGCACGATCTCCTGGGGCTGGCCCATCGTGCCCACCTTCACCGTCATCGCCGTCCTCGCAGCCGCGACCTCGTTCCTGGCCGCGCCCGCCCTGCTGGCGGACGAGGCCGCCGCGACAGGTGTCCCGGGGCCGGCCGCCGCCCCCAAGCCGCGGGCCCCCAAGGGCGTGTGGATGCTCGCGGCGGTCGCGATGATGGTCATGCTGTGCGAGGGCGTCGCCTATGACTGGAGCACAGTGCATCTGCGCACCGTCATCCACGCCTCCGCCGCGACATCGGCGCTGGCCTACGGCGCGTACGCCACCGCGGCGACCGGCGGCCGCCTGATCGCCGACCGGCTGGCCGCCCGGATCGGGCCGGTCGTGCTCTTCCGCTCCGGCGCCACGCTGGCCGGGCTCGGCATGGTCACGGTCGTCCTGTCCCACCAGGCCGGCCTCGCCATCGCCGGATGGGCGGCGGTGGGGCTCGGCCTCTCCGGCTGCATCCCCCAGCTCTTCACCGCCGCTGGCGGGCTCGACCGGGACGCCGCCGGAGCCAACGTCGCCCGAGTCGCCGGCCTCGGCTACCTGGGCATGCTCGCCGGACCCGCCATCATCGGACCGCTCACCCGCCTCATGCCGCTCAACCTCGCCCTCGTACTCCCCCTGGCCCTGTGCTTCGCCGCGGCCTACGCCGCCGGTGTCCTGCGACCGGCCCCGCGGCCCGCCGAGCGACCCGCCCGCGAACCAGTCCCAACCGACTGACGACACGCCGGAGCCTCACTGGGATCCGGTCCCAGACCTGCACCGCCCAGTCGGCGACGCCGTTCCCGCTGCCCCTCCCCCGCGCCGGACGGCCCGGCCCGGCCTGCCGCCGCCCGCACTCGCCCGCCTCGGCATACGCCGCGTCAGCACCGGCTCCCTGTCCCACCGCGCCGCCATCGACACCGTCATGCCTGGCCCGCAACCCCTTCACCCCGCTCGACATCCCCGAAGGACCCGCCTTGTCCCCAGAACTCGCCGCCGCCGACGTCGCCGCCCCACCGTCCGCGGTGCGCACCGTGTGGAACTCGCCGCTCTACCGCGGCGCGACCGCCGCGCTGTTCCTGTCCGGGCTGGGCACCTCCGCCGCAGCCCCGCAGATCGCCCTGTTCCTGGTCGACGACCTGCACGTCTCGTTGACCACGGCCGGCCTGTACTACCTCACGAACATCACCGCCCCGGTAGCCGGATACCTCATCGGCGCCGCCTCGGACCGCACCGGAAGACGGCTCGGGCTCTTCCGGCTGTGCGCCCTGGCCGGATTCCTCGGCTGGTGCGCCATGGCCGCGGCCAACCAGCTGTGGATGCCGTTCGTGATCAGCGCCCTCGTCCTGGCCTTCGCCGGCGCCGCCGGCTCGCAGCTGTTCGCCGCGGTCCACGACGACCTGGAGTCCACCGCGAGCCCCGTCGGCGACGGTGTCGTCTCCATCGTGCGGATGGCGCTGACCGCCGGATGGATCGTCGGCCCGGTCGCCGGCTCGCTGCTGGCCACCGCCGCCGGCCCGCGGGTGATGCTCGCGGCCACCGGCGTGTGCACCCTGGCGCAGATCGTCCCGATGGGCCTCTCCCGCGCCCGCACGCCCCGGCCCGGCGCGCGCAGCACGGTCGCGTCCGAGGCGCGGCCCGAGCGTCCTGCGGGGCGCCCGGGACTGCGGGTCATGCTGCCCCTGCTCACCTTCACCGGGTTGTACGTGTTCGTGTACGCGGGAGAGCCGATCAAGTACGGCTATCTGACGATCTACATGCACAGCGACCTGCACCTGCCGACCGCGGTCAGCGGCGCGGTCATCGGCATACAACCCCTGATAGAGCTGATCCTGATGCCGGTGGCCATGGTCGTCGCCCGCCGAATCGGCATCATGCGCCTGATGGTCCTCGGTGCCGCCTTCGGCGTCGGCGCCGACCTCTGCTTCGCCCTGACCGGCAACGCCGTCGGCATGTTCGCCGGGCAGATACTCATGGGCGGTGTCTGGGGTGTGTTCGCCGCGCTGGGAATCATCGTCGCCCAACGCCTGCTGCCCCCGGCGGTCGCGACCGCCTCGGCCATCTTCATGAGCTCGACCGCCATCGCCAGCGCCCTGGGCGGGTTGACCGGCAGCGTGGGCGTGGACCTGCTCGGACTGCCCCACGTGTTCCTCGCACCGGCCCTGTACGGCCTGATCGCCACCGGCGGCATCGCCGTCATGAGCCGCTCCCGACACGCCGTGAGCTGACCGCGCGACAGCGGGGTCGCCTCTCCCGGCGGCGCAGCGAATACCCTTCCTGCACGGGGCGCGCGGCCGCCGTGCTGACGGAGGTGTACGGATCCATGCCGGTACCGAAGCGGATCACCGGGGTGATGGCGTGGCTGCGCGGGCATGACCCGGGGCTGGCGGCGACACGCCGGGCCGGTCGCACCGCGCTGGTCATGCCCGCCCTGTTCGCGCTGTGCTCCGAGGTGTTCCACTCGCCCGCGATGGCGAGCTTCGCAGCGTTCGGATCCTTCGCAATGCTGCTGCTGGTGGAGTTCACCGGCACCATGGTGCAGCGGCTGCGGGCCCATCTGGGCCTGGCCGCGGCCTGGGCCGTGCTGATCTGCCTCGGCACGCTGGTGAGCCACCGGACGTGGCTCGCCGTCGCCGTCACCGTCGTGGTGGGCTTCCTCGTGCTGTTCTCAGGCGTGGTCAGCTCTGTCCTCGCCGGCTCGGCGACCGCGCTGCTGCTGGCATTCGTGCTTCCGGTGACCAGCCCGGCACCGCTGTCGCAGCTGCCGGACCGGCTGGCAGGCGCGGCCCTTGCCGCGGCCGCGACCCTGCTCGCGGTCTCCCTGCTGTGGCCCCGGCCTTCCACCGACCCGCTCAGCGCGCCGGCGGCCCGGGTCTGCCGTGCCGCCGCGGCCCAACTGCGCGCCGAGGCCGCCCGACTGGCCGGTGGAGCGGACGCCCCGGCCTCGGGACAGTGCCGGGCCGCCGCGGAGCGGGCCGCGAGCGCGGCGGCCGACCTGCGGCGGGCCTTCGACGCCACCCCCTACCGACCCACCGGACTGTCGACCACATCGCGTGCCCTGGTCCGCCTGGTCGACGAGCTGACCTGGCTGGCCGGCATCCTTGCCGACGCCCCGTCATACACGGACGACCCCCCGGACTGCGATCCGGCTGCCCGCGCCGTGCGCGGTGCCCTCGCCGAAGTCCTGGACCGCGCGGCCGAACTGCTCGACAACCTGAGCGCCGACCCCGGCCCGCTCCGGCTTGCCTCCGCCGCGCTGCGTGCGGCCATGGCCGACATGGAGCACAGCTCCACCGACCTGCTGCCCGTACAACGCCCCACGGGAGGCACGCAGACGGAGGTCCAGGCGTTCGTCGCCGCCCTGGACCTGTCCTTCCGAGCCCAGGAACTGGGCTTCGCCGTGATCCAGATCGCGGGCAACGTGCACCTTGCCGCAGCAGCCGAACGGCGCAGCTGGCCCGAACGGCTGCTCGGCCGCGAGCCCGGCGCCCTGACCGATCCCCTGGCCGCGGCCCGGGAGCGGGCCACGGCCCACTTGGAGCCGCACTCGGTGTGGCTGCACAACAGCCTGCGGGGCGCGGTCGGCCTCGGAATCGCCGTCGCCCTGGCCGATCTGACCGGTGTTCAGCACTCCTTCTGGATCGTGCTGGGCACCTTGTCGGTGCTGCGCTCCAATGCCCTCAGCACCGGCCAGAACGCCATGCGCGCCGTGCTCGGCACCGTCGTCGGCTCGATCGTGGGAGCCGGACTGCTGCAACTGATCGGCCACCACGGAACCCTCCTGTGGTTCCTGCTGCCCCTGGCCATCCTGCTGGCCGGGATCGCCCCCGCCGCGATCTCGTTCACCGCCGGCCAGGCAGCCTTCACCGTCACCCTGGTCGTGCTGTTCAACATCGGCCACAACCCGGACTGGCACATCGTGCTGCTCCGCATCCAGGACATCGCCCTCGGCTGCGGGGTGAGCGTACTGGTAGCCCTGTTCTTCTGGCCGCGCGGCGCGGACACCGCGGTCGACCGGGCGCTTGCGGACGCGTACAGCGACAGCGCCCGCTACCTGGCCGGCGCCGTGGAGTACGCCGTCGGCTGCTGCACCGCGAACCCGGCGCCCGCCTCCGCGCCGCTGCAGGAGGGCCGCGAAGCCGCCGCCTCGGCCCGCAGACTCGACGACGCCTTCCGTAGCTACCTCGCCGAACGCGGCTCCAAGCCCTTGCCCCTGGCGAACATGACCGCCCTGGTGACCGGGGTCGTCGGCCTGCGCCTGGCAGCGGACGCGGTCGTTTCCCTGTGGCGGAACTCCGGGCAGGAGCGGAGCGAGGTGGAACGGACCGATGCCCGCCTGGAGATCCTGGGTGCGACGACCCGCGTGACCGACTGGTACCGGGACCTGGCTGTCGGCCTCGACCGGAAGACAGGCATCCCCCACCCGGTCCAGCCTGATCCCGCGGCCACGGCACGGCTGGTCGAGTCGGTCCGCCACGACCTGAGCGACGAACGGGGACAGGCCACAGCCACCGCGGTCCGCATCATCTGGACCGGCGACCACATCGACGTCGCCCGCCGCCTCCAGCCCAGCCTGGTGGCGGCGGCGAGGCCGAAGGCCTCCGAGTGACCGGCGCCGGCTGCGCGGCGGCGCGGTTCCGGAGCTCGGTGCGAGGCCACCGGGCGCGCTCGGCCGGGCCATCACGGCACACCGGCTAGGGTTCGTACGACACTTCGCCGAAGGCCTGGCCCAGGCGTACGAAGGTGTCGTTCATGATCTCGGCCAGCGGCGGGTGACCGCCGGAGTCGACCCAGCGGCCGAGCGCGACATGCACGATCCCGACCGCCGTCTCGGCGACGGCGCAGGCCGAAAGGTCGTCGACGCCCCGCGTCCGGAAGGCGGCGGCGATTGCGTCGGTCACCTGCCGCATTTTGCGCAGTTCACGCTCCCTCAGCCCGTGATTGCCCTCGATGATCGCCCTGCGCCGGAGCAGTTGCTCCAATCGGCCGTCGAAGGCGGACGCGGCCAGGACCGGCAGCGCGTGCTGGACCACGGCCATCGGTCCGAGTTCCGGCGGCGCGTCCAGGACCATGCGGGTGGCCAGGTCCGGTATCCGGTCCTCGTCCCCGAACAGCACCTCGCGTTTGTCAGCGAAGTGGCGGAAGAAGGTGCGCGTGGTAAGCCCGGCCCGGGTGGCGATGTCCGGAACGGTGGTCTGCTCAAAGCCACGCTCGACGAACAGGTCGAGTGCGGCGCTCTCCAACCGCTGCCGTGCGTCCGGTTCCCAACGACTCATGCACCCATTCTAGTGATGACATGCCATGTCATCATCCAGTACGGTGATGACACGCAATGACATCACCGAGCCGAAAACATGGCTCCGTCCTACCGGGGTGGCATCACATGAGTGATCAGATCTGGATCCTGGGCGCGACCGGACGCTCCGGCCGCGGCATCGCCGAGCTGCTTCACGCGACCGGCCACAAGCTCGTCCTGGCCGGTCGGAACGCCTCCGGCCTGCGTGCCCTCGCCGACCGGCTCGGCTCTGCCGACACCGCGACAGGACCGCTCGACTCGCTGCTGGCGCAGCTGCGCGACGCCGCGCCTGCCGTCGTGGTCAACACGGTCGGACCGTTCGCGCGGACGAGCGCACGCGTTATCGAGGCATGCCCGCCGGGCACCCACTACGTCGACATCGCCAACGAGATACCCGCCTTCGAGCAGGCCTTCGACCAGCACAGCAGCGCCGTCGGGCGGGGCAGCACCATCGTCACCGGCGCCGGTTTCGGCGTCCTGGCCACCGAGAGCCTGGTCGCGCAGATGTGTGCGCGGTGGCCCGGACCGGCGCGGGTACGGGTGGACGCGATCGCATCCCTCGCCATCGAGGAGGGCGTCATCGGCTCGGCCCTCGCCGGATCCATCCTCGACGGGCTGCCCGACGGCGGACGGCAGGTCGAGCAGGGGAGGCTCGTTCGGGCCGGGCTCGCGGGTCAGCGGCAGCGGCTCACCACCCCCGACGGGGACCCGGTCACCACCTCGCTGCTGCCCTCCGGCGACCTCCTCGCAGCCTGGCGGACCAGCGGCGCGGGGGCGGTCGTCTCCGGCTCGGCCATGCTTCCCAGCGGACCTTCGGCACGAGTGCTCCTGCCCGCCGTCTCACTGCTGGCCCGGGTATCCGTCCTGCGGCGCTTCGCCATCGACAGGCTCGCCGCGGTGCGGACGCGCCCCCGGGAGATGGAGCGCCGGTCCTCATGGGGTCACTGCGCCATGGAGTGGCCCGACGGCACACGGCGAGAGGGATGGCTGCGGCTCGGCGACGCAGGAGACTTCACCAGTGCCGCCACCGCCGAGGTCGCCCGGCGTCTGGCCGGGCAGGAGGACGTGGCCACCGGCGCGTACACACCAGCGGCGCTCTTCGGTCCGTCGCTCGTCGTTGACCTCGGAGGCGAGTTCATCCTGTGATGCGAACAGATGACCGGGCAGCCGGAGTTGAACCACCCGGGCGACGCGCCGAGCGCGCCGGGCCGCCTCCTTGACCGACTGCGCCAATTGACGGACATCCGGCGGCGGGCGGGAACGGGCACCTGCGGAGCCGCGTCCTCATAGGGGACGAATGGGCTCGGACAGCCCGAGAGGGACGGCCGTCGTGCCCGGTGGCCGCATCAGCAGAGGGAGTTGGTCATGGAATTGCGTCCGGGTCGGCGTGGGATTCTGGCCGGAGCCGCCGCAACGGCTCTCACCACTGTTCTCCCGGCCGGGGGCAGAGCCTTCGCGCAGGGCACGGACGACGAGGGGATCACGGGGCGACTCCGCGCCCTTGAGCAGGCGCATTCCGCTCGGCTGGGGGTTTTCGCGTGTGACACGGTCACAGGCAGGACGGTGCTGTACCGTGCGGACGAACTGTTCCCGCTGTGCTCGACGTTCAAGACCATCACCGTGGCCGCGGTCCTGAGGGACCTCGACCGCCGAGGGGATTTCCTCGCCAAGCGCATCCGGTACACGGAGAAGGACGTCACAGAGTCGGGCTACGCGCCGATCACGGGCCTGCCCGCGAACCTCGCCGGCGGCATGACCGTCGCGGACCTGTGCGCGGCCGCCATCGACTACAGCGACAACACCGCCGCGAACCTCCTGCTGCGCGAGCTCGGCGGCCCGGGAGCGGTCACCCGCTTCTGCCGTTCCATCGGCGACGAGGTGACCCGGCTCGACCGCTGGGAGCCCGCGCTGAACTCGGCCGAGCCGGGGCGGGTGACCGACACCTCAAGCCCCCGCGCCGTCAGCCGGACCTATGCCCGGCTCGCCCTGGGGGACGTTCTTGACCCGCGGCACCGCGAGCGGCTGCTCGGGTGGCTGCTCGCCGACACCACCAACGGCAACCGCTTCCGTGCGGGGCTGCCCAAGGACTGGACCATCGCCGACAAGACCGGTACCGGCGGCTACGGCACCACCAACGATGTGGGCATC
>Ga0302314_10014312_pt1 | contig 13589 bp, 15 predicted proteins | sample III_Palsa_N2_3_FD_200533 | JGI IMG/M metagenome (GOLD analysis project Ga0302314, IMG submission 200533) | Peat permafrost microbial communities from Stordalen Mire near Abisko, Sweden - III_Palsa_N2_3 | ecosystem: Environmental > Terrestrial > Soil > Palsa > Peat permafrost | place: Sweden... | reverse complement strand
GCTTGAACGGTGGCCGTCCGTCGGCGTGCCCGACAAACCCGGAGCGTGGCTGACCGCCGTCGCCCGCCGCCGTTACGTCGACGGCGTGCGACGCCAGGTCGGGTTCGAGCGGCGGGTCGCCGAGATCGGCCGGGAGCTCGCGGCGACCGAGAACCAGGCTGGGGACCCCATGGACGAGCGCGAGTTCGACGCCCACGTCGACGACGACGTGCTCCGGCTCGTCTTCACCGCCTGCCACCCGGTGCTGCCGCGCGACGGCCGGGTGTCGCTGACCCTGAAGCTGGTCGGCGGGCTGTCGACCGAGCAGATCGCCCGGTCGTTCCTCGTGCCGGTGCCGACGATGGCGGCGCGGATCACGCGGGCGAAGCGGGCACTGCGGGAGGCCCGCGTGGTCTTCGAGGTGCCGGTCGGCGCCGAGCTCGCGGTGCGGTTCGCCGATGTCCTCGAGGTCGTCTACCTGATCTTCAACGAGGGCTACGCGGCGACGTCGGGGGAGTCCTGGTACCGGGCCGACCTCTGCGACGAGGCGATGCGCCTGGGCCGGATGCTGGCCGCGCTCGCGCCCCCGCCGGCCGCGCCCGAGGCGCACGGCCTGGTGGCGCTGATGGAGATCCAGGCGTCCCGCATCCCGGCCCGTACCGGGCCCGACGGCGCGCCGGTCACGCTGCTCGACCAGGACCGCGGCCGCTGGAACCGGCTGCTGATCACCCACGGCCTCGCCGCCCTCACCCGCGCGACCTCGCTGAGCAGCCAGCCGGGTGCGTACGTCATCCAGGCCGAGCTCGCCGCCTGTCACGCCCGGGCCTTCGCCGCCGCGGACACGGACTGGGCGCGGATCGTGACGCTGTACGAGGCGCTCGGCCGGCTGACCCCGTCGCCGGTCATCGAGCTCAACCGCGCGGTCGCCGTCTCCCTGTCCGACGGCCCGGCCGCCGCCTTGGTCATCGTGGACGCGCTGGCCGCCGACCCGGCCCTGCGCGGGTATCACCTGCTGCCCGCGGTCCGCGGCGACCTGCTGGCCCGCCTCGGCCGGACCGCCGCCGCCCGCGCGGCCTTCGAGAGCGCCGCCGCGCTGACCGCCAACGCCAGCGAGCGGGACCACCTGCGCCGCCGCGCCGCCGACCGGTTAGGCCTTGACGCAGGTGTACGCGCCGTACAGGCGCCTTTCGTAGCTGACCTCGGTGATCTCGAATCCCGCGGCCGCCAGCATCGGCTCGAGCAGCCAGCGGAACGTGCTGTGCTCGGTGCGCACGTGCTCGGCGTAGTCGGCGGCGGTGTAGCCTTCGGCCGGGTCGGCCGTGGCCCCGGCCAGCCAGCCGTCGAAGACTTCCTCGGCCTCGCCCGGCCCGAAGTCGTACACCAGGTCCCGCAGCCGCAGCACTCCGCCCGGGCGGAGCATGTCGGCGATCCGCCGCAGCGCGATCGCCTTCCAGAAGTCGGGGATCTGATGGAGCGCGTGCCGGGTGAACACGCCGTCCACCGGGACGCCGGGGTCGAAGCTGAGGAACCCGGCGCATTCGGCCGTCAGGTTCGCGAGGTCTCCGCTAGCGACGGCCTTCGCCCGCAGTGCGCTGACCATCGCCGGCGACAGGTCGACCGCGATCACCCGGCCGAACCGCCGCGCCGCCGGAATCGCGAACTGCCCGGTCCCCGCGCCGAGATCGACCACGACCGCCGCGCCGTCGAGGCCGTGGGCCGCGAACGCGGCGATGTCCGGGCCGGGATCCGGGTACCCCTGCTTGCGGTCGAACCCGGCGATGAACGCCGCGTCCAGGTGCTCGGGCCCGGTGTGCGCCGTCTCGTCAAGCAGCCACGGCCTGTCCGCCGGACGCCTCACTCGCTTGCCGTTGCCCCGGCCGGGCGCTGCCAGTTGTAGGGCGTCGTGGTCGAGACCTTGCGGAAGCCGGACCGCTCGAGGATCGGCCGCGAGTACTCGGTCGAGTCGCTGTTGATGTATGACTTGCCCATGCGGATCGCCGACCGGGCCCGCTCGGCGGTCAGCGCCCGGTAGATGCCGCGGCCGCGCCACCGCTCACGGGTCGAGCCGCCCCAGATCCCGGCGAAGTCGGTCCCGTCCACCGAGTCCAGCCGTCCGGCGCTGACGATGAGCTCCCCGGCCTCGGCGACCCACAGCTCGATCTGGTCCTTGTCGGCCAGGCGCCGCAGCAGCGCGTCGGTCATGTCCTCGGACACGGGATCGCCGAAGACCTCGCACTGCATCGCGGTCATCGCCCGGACGTCGGCCTCCTCCGTCACCTGGCGCAGGGTCACGCCGTCGGGCAGCGGGACGTCGACCGCGAGCGCCCGGGCCTCGCCGATCATGATCGACTCGGGCTCGTCCGGGGTGAACCCGTGCTCGAGCAGCGCCTCGTGCAGCCCGGGCGCGTGGTCGTGCGCCCGGGTCTTCCACTCCACCTGGCTGATCGCCGGGTCGGCCTGGTAATGCGCGAGCGCCTGGCTGACCAGTTGCCTGATCGCGACGGCGTCCGCGCCGCCGAGATCACGGTAGGTGATGAAGCCGCGGCCGCTCCCGAGGGTCGCCAGCAGCAGCGGTCCCTGCCGGGTGACCGAGACCGCCCCCGCCGTCTCGGCGTCGGTGCGGAGCTGGTCGTCGTAGGCCGCCAGCAGGCGAGAGGAGTCAATCACGCCCTCAACAGTGCAGCGCCCGCGCCCGGGCGGCAACCCCTTTTCCAGCGAGCGAACGAACGCGGGTTAAGCCGGTCGCGGCGCAATCGCGACGTACCCGCCCGAGGTCACGGACTCGCCGATAACGAGCTCTACGTAGCTGCCGGGATCGTTCATCGTTCCTCCTCGTCGGGGTGGTGCTTGTCGAGATACCGCTCGTCCAGGTACCGCCCGAGGGCGTCCAGCCGGTCGTTCCACAGGGCGCGGTAGGGCGCCAGCCACTCATCCAGGGCCATCAGCGGCGCCGGGTCGATCGAGTAGACCCGCCGCTGCGCGACGACGGTCACCCGGACGAGAGCCTAGAGCCGAAGCCCGCAGATCAGCACCTTCACCATGTGCCGGGCGTCGTAGCGCGAGTCGCTGTCGACGCCGGCGCACAGGTTGCCGACGGCGTACAGCAGCCCGAACGCGTCCGTGTCGGGCTCGATCTCGCCGGCCCCGGCCGCCGCGTCGAGCAGCTGCGCGCACACCGGCACCAGGCGGTCGAGGAAGTAGCCGTGCAGGGCCTTGAAGCCGGCCTGGTCGGACTGGAGCGCCGCGGCGAGCCCGTGCTTGGTGACCAGGAAGTCGACGAACAGCCCGATCCACTTGGTCAGCGCGACGTACGGCGTGTCACTGCTCGCCAGCAGGGCCGGCCCGGCCTCGGCGCAGGCCTCGACCTGGTGCCGGTAGACCGCGATGATCAGGTCCGCCCGGGTGGGGAAGTGCCGGTAGATCGTGCCCATCCCCACGCCCGCCCGGGCCGCGATGTCGCGTACCGGCGCTTCCACGCCCGAGGCGACGAACACCTCGGCGGCCGCCTCGAGCAGGGTCTGCTCGTTGCGCCGCGCGTCGGCCCGCTTCCGCGGCGGCGCCCCCGCGGGAGCGGGCCCATCGACGTCGGCCACCGGTCCGTCCGCTCCCCTCGATCGCGCTCAGATTGACAAGCGGAGCACCGCTCCGTATGTTGAGCGGAGCAACGTTCCGCTTTCCATGATGCCACACGATGCCACGTCAAGACGTACAGACGTACAGACGTACAGGCGTACAGGAGGCAGGCCATGCAGTACCGCACCTTGGGCCGTACCGGCGTCCAGGTCAGCTCGCTCGTGCTCGGCGCGATGAACTTCGGCGCGATCGGGCACACGACGCAAGACGACGTCACCGCCATCATCGACGCCGCGCTCGACGGCGGGATCAACCTCATCGACACCGCCGACATGTACAGCAACGGCGAGTCCGAGGAACTGGTGGGCAAGGCCATCGCCGGCCGCCGCGACGACATCGTGCTCGCCACCAAGGCGGCCATGCCGATGGGCGACGAGCGCAACCACCGCGGCGCCTCCCGCCGCTGGCTGGTCAGCGAGCTGGACAACAGCCTGCGCCGCCTCGGCGTCGACCACGTGGACCTCTACCAGATCCACCGGTGGGACCCGGCGACCGGCGACGAGGAGACGCTGTCGGCGCTGACCGACCTCCAGCGCGCGGGGAAGATCCGCTCCTTCGGCTCCTCCACCTTCCCGGCCTACCGGATCGTCCAGGCCCAGTGGGCCGCCCGCGAGCACCACCTCAGCCGCTACGCCACCGAGCAGCCCAGCTACTCCATCCTCCAGCGCGGCATCGAGACCCACGTCCTGCCAGTCACCCAGGAATACGGCCTCGGCGTCCTGGTGTGGAGCCCGCTCGCGTCCGGGTGGCTGTCGGGCGCGGTCCGCGCGGGCCAGGAAATCACCACCCACCGCGCGAAGCTCCGCCCGCAGCGCTACGACCTGTCCGTCCCGTCCAACCAGGCCCGGCTGGACGCCGTCGAGCGGCTGGCCAAGGTCGCCGACCAGGCCGGCCTGACGATGATCCAGCTCGCGCTCGGCTTCGTGACCGCGCACCCCGCCGTGACCAGCGCGATCATCGGCCCGCGGACCCTCGATCACCTGAACGCCCAGCTCGCCGCGGCCGACACCGTGCTGCCGGCCGACGTCCTCGACGCGATCGACGCGATCGTCGCCCCCGGGACCGACCTGGCCGCGCACGAGAAACTCGACACCCCGCCCGCCCTGCTCGACCCGTCCCTAAGGAGGCGCTCATGACCACCCCGACCGCACCACGATTCGGCATCAGCACCGCCCCGCAACAGGTCAGCTACCAGGACATCCTGCGCGTCTGGCGCGAGGCGGACGCGGTACCGCAGATCCAGGACGCCTGGCTGTTCGACCACCTCTTCCCGATCGGCGGCGACCCCGACGGCCCGATCTTCGAGGGCTGGACCCTGCTGTCCGCCCTCGCCGGGCAGACCGAGCGGCTGCGCCTCGGACTGCTGGTGACCAGCAACCGCATCCGGCCGCCCGCGCTGCTGGCCAAGATCGCCGCCACCGTCGACCAGGTGTCCGGCGGGCGGCTCGACTTCGGCATCGGCGCGGGCTCGCGGACCGACATCCCCTGGGCGCGGCGCGAGTACGACGCCTACGGCCTGCCCTACCACGACGCCAGCCACGCGGTCGGCAGCCTCGCGGAAGCCTGCACGGTGATCAAGCGACTGTGGACCGAGGACCAGCCGTTCGACTTCCACGGCCGCTACCTCGAGCTCACCGGGGCCTTCTGCAACCCCAAGCCGGTCCAGCGGCCGGGCCCGCCGTTCGTCATCGGCGGGCAGGCCGCCGCGACCCTGCGGGTGGTCGCCGAGCACGCCGACGTGTGGAACATGCCCGGCGGCGACCGGGAAAGCGCCGTCCGCCGCGGCGCTCAGCTCGACCGAGCCTGCGCCGAGATCGGCCGCGACCCGGCCTCGATCACCCGGTCCATCCCGCTCCCGGTCTCCTACGCCGACCCCGCCGGCACCCGGGACACGATCGCCGGGTTCCTCGACGCGGGCTTCCGGCACATCGTGTTGTCCCTGCCCGCCCCCTACCCGGAGCACGTCGCCCACTGGGTCGCCGACGAGCTCATCAGCAAGTCGGCCTAGCGGCAGACGGCCCGGCTCGTTCCTCCTGAAGATCTTCAGCCGGCGATGCCGAAGAGCCTCGCGGCGTTGTCCCGCATGATCAGCCGGATCTGGGCGTCGGTGAGCCCCTCGAGCTTCTTGGCGAAGTCGATGGGTTCCGCCACGCCCTCCGGGTGCGGGTAGTCGGAGCCGAACATCACCCGCTCGGCGCCGATGTTGTTGACCAGGCCGACGATGTCTTCCTCGTAGAACGGCGAGACGTGCAGGTGCTCCATCAGCACCCGGCTGGGACGGCCGGGGACCTCGCCGCCGGGCCAGTGGCCCTTGCGGCCCATGTGACCGGCGTGGTCGAGGTCGTGCAGCAGCGGCACGACCCAGTTGATGCCGCACTCGAGCGCGACGATCTGCAGTCCGGGGAAGCGGCCGAAGAGGTTGTTGAGCACGTAGCTGGCCAGGGTGTCGGCGATCGGCTTGCCCGCGGTCAGGTACCACTGGAACGGGGTCTGGCCCTGCAGCGGCGGCGTGGCCGACTCGCCGAAGGCCACGCCGAGCATGGCCAGGTAGCGCGGGTCGGTGCTGTGGAAGACGAGCTTCGCGCCGGCGTCCTGCAGCCGGGCCCAGAAGCCGTCGTACCTGGGGTCCACCGGGGAGTGGCCCCACAGCGGCCCGGGCTTCATCACGACCGCGCGGGCGCCGAGGTCGAGGACCCGCTGGAGCTCGGCGATCGCCAGTTCCGGGTCGAGCAGGGTCATCATCGGGGCGGTCACGATGCGCCCGTCGCGGTTGTAGCCCCACTCGTCGTCGAGCCAGCGGTTGTAGGAGCGGATGTTGGCGTACAGCGCCGGGATGTCGTCGTGCAGCTCGTTCTCGGCCGCGAGCATGCTGGTGCCGAGCATGAGGCCGCCGCGGACGCCGAACTCGTTCATCTTGGCGATGCGCGGCTCGCGCTGCATCATGTCCGGGTGGTCCCAGCCCTTGATGGGGTCGTGGATGACGAAGCCGTCGGGGCTGTCGATGTTGTCGAGCATGCCCCGCAGCGATCCGGGCGCGCCGATGTAGTCGGTCTGGATGACCCGCATGAAGCGGAACTGCCGGTCGCCGAAGTACAGCTTGCCCCGGCCCTTGCTGTCGACCCGGACGTTGATCGAGCGGTCGGCGAAGGCCGGCTCGATGTACCGGGAGAAGCAGTCGTAGGGCTCGTAGTAGTGGTTGTCCGCGTCGACGAGGTCGTAGCCGAGCCTCGTGGGCTGGATCGTGGTCGCTGTCACCAATGCTCCTTATAACCGAGATAACCGAGATAACCAGCTGTCACAGCATCGCGACAGTCTTGGTCCGCTGAAACTCGGCGAGCCCCTCGGGGCCGCCCTCCTTGCCGAATCCGCTCAGGCCCCAGCCGCCCATGGGCCGGTTGACCATCATGTTTCCCGCGCCGTTGATCATGGTGTTCCCCGCGATCAGGCGCTCGGCCACCCGGTGCGCCCGGCGCAGGTCGTTGGTCTGGATGTAGGACCCGAGCCCGTACGGCGTGGCTTCTCCGGCGGCCCGACGTCGCGCCAGCGCAGGTAGGCCTCGTGCGCGAGCCGGACGGCCCGGTCGGCCTCGGCCGGGCCGGCCAGCGGCACGAGCGCGTCGACCTCGCCGGTACACGGGTCGACGTGCTCGAACGTCCCGCCTGACCCCGCGTCGAGCCGCTCGCCGCCGATCCGCAGGTGCACCCGCGGCCGCGTCCGGTCGTATCCCGAGTCCGTCATGCGCTACCTCCTACGCCAGCCAGCCCGACCGCCAGTGTATAAGTGAGCGCTCGCTCTGAACAAGGGCAGGGGCCGACTGCCGGCCGAAAGCGGCAGATCAAGACCTTCAGGAGGAACGAGCCGTGGCCCCGCCCCTCGCCCCCATGACCGCCTACCGCGAAGGAGCGGCCCCGGCGCGCGGGGCGAGCCCGCGGGCGAGGAATTCCAGCACGTCGTCGAGCACGTCCTCCGGCACCTGCCCGCCCGCGGTCCAGTCGGCCCAGCGCATCCCGACGAAGTTGCCGATGCCCGCGTAGACGTAGGCGATGACTTCCGGGTCGTAGTGGGCGTCGACCTCGCCCGCCAGCTGGGCGGCGCGCACGCCGCGGGCGTAGCCGCGGGCCAGGTGCTCGTAGTACTCGCGGAACAGGCCGGGGGCGACGAACTCCGACTCGCGGACGATCCGGTCCATCCAGGGGCGCTTGGACATCATCGTGAAGTAAGCCCGGAAGCCCGCGGACTCCCGGGTGCGCTGGCTTGCGCCGGCCTGGTCCATGGCCGTCTTCATGGCCGCCCGCAGGTCCGCGTTGATCGCCCGGACCACGGCGGCGAAGATCTCTTCCTTGGACCCGTAGTACGCGTAGAAGCTTCCAGTGGCCATCCCGGCCCGGGCGCAGATGTCGGCCACCGCCGTCCGGCCGTAACTGCGCTGGCCGAAGAGCTCCTCGGCGGCCGCCAGCAATCGCTCGGCTGGCGGCCGCTCGTCGGTTGTCATGCTGCTGTCATGCTGTGCTTGCCGTCCGCTGGGTCAGGGTGCGGGGATGCCGCTGGCTGGCGCCGGTGACTGGGTTCCGGTGACGGTGGTAATCGCTCCCGTTGCCGAAGTGTCTGTAGTGAGTACAGGTCCCTCCTGCTTCAGGACGCCATTGTTAATGATACCGATATAGGCGCCGGTCACTCCGGCGTGGTCGGTCGCGGAGAAGGCGTACGGTGCCACCGCCGGTCCCTGGGGCAGCCCGCCGTTGATCGCCGTGAGCAGGTCGGCCCGGGTCGGGTTCCGGCCCGCCTTGAGCATCGCCTGCACGAACGTGTACGCGACCGCCTCTCCGTACTCGACGTTGCCGTCGAACGGCGCCTTCGGGTCGTACTGGTCGTGGATCTTCTTGAACAGCGCGATCCAGCTGTTGCTCGTGTCGCCGAGCGTCGGCAGGTAGCCGTCGGTGATGATCCCGTTGGTCAGCGCGTTCCCGTTGACGGTCGCGCCGCCCTGCTTGGCGAACGACTCGAGCAGCCCGGACAGGGTGATCGCGTCGGAGCCGACGTTGCTGACCACCAGGGTCGGGCTGAAGCCGAGCTTGAGGCTGGTCAGCTTGAGCAGCGCGGTGAACGCCGGGATGGAGAACGAGACGACGACCTGGGCGCCGGACGCGCGCAGCGCCGCGACCTGCGGGGCCACGTTGACGTTGGTGTCGACGTAGCTCTGCCGGCTGACCACCGCCGACTTCGGGATCTCGTCGTCGAGTCCCTTGACGCCGTCCATGCCGAACTCGTCGTCCTGGTAGAAGTAGGCGATCTTCTTGCCCGCGAAGTGCTTGGCGACGTACTGCCCGAGGATCTTCCCCTCGCGGATGTAGTCGAGCTGCCAGCCGGTCGTCTCGGGGTCGGTGGTGGGCTCGTTCCAGCAGTCGCACCCGGACGCGACGAACACGTCGGGGACCTTCTGCGCGTTGAGGAAGCTCTCCACAGCCAGGTGGGTGGGGGTGCCGAGGCCGTCGAAGATCGCGTACACGTTGTCCTGGAGCACGAGCTGGCGGACGACCGTGGCGGTCTGGGTCGGGTTGTAGGCGTCGTCGAGGTACTTGTAGTCGATGGTCCGGCCGTAGACGCCGCCGTGCGCGTTGACGTAGTCGAAGTACGCGGCCGACGCGGGCGCGATCTCGCTGTAGCCGGGCGCGGCCGGGCCGGTGAGCGGCTGGTGGCTGCCGATCAAGATCGTGGTCGGGGTGATGCCGGGCGCGGACGCGGTCAGGGCCGCGCCTGAGCTGCTGCTCGCGCTCGAGCCCGCGCTCGCGGCCGAGCTCGCGCCCGCGCTGGAACTCGAGCTGGCGCTCGAGCTGGGACTGGAGCTCGAGCTGCACGCGGCCACGGTGAGCGCGGCCGCCGCGGCGACGGCGATGGCGGGCAGCCGCAGCCGCCGCGATCTGTTCATCCGATCGGATCTCTTCATTGAGTGCCTTCCTTCTCGCGGGTTTCCGGTGGTTCAGCTAGCAGGGCCGCGGGCCGGGCGGCATCGGGCGCGGGCGCCCGGCGCCAGGTCGGGGCGCTCGAGAGCCCGAAGAGGCCGAGGAACCAGCGCACCGCGCCCGCGATTCCCTGCGGGAACAGGAGCATGACGAGGATGAGGATCACGCCGTAGGCCGCGACCGGGATGTTGGACGCGACCGCGGTCGACAGGCCGTGGCTGGTGGCCACGTCGGTGGCGTAGGTCGGCACCAGGACGATGACCAGGCTGCCCCAGACCGCGCCGGACAAGGTGCCGAGGCCGCCGATGACCGCAGCGGTCAGCAGCGAGATCGACAGCGTGAGGGTAAAGGCCCCCGGCGCGACCAGCTCGGTGATGATGGCCAGCAGCGCCCCGGCCAGCCCGGCGCAGGCGGCGCTGACGACGAAGGCGAGGACCCGCGACCGGGCCACGTTCACGCCGGCCAGCGCGGCGGCGACCTCGTCGTCGCGCACCGCCCGCCAGCTGCGGCCGACCCGGCTGCGGCCCAGGTTCGCCAGCAGCACCAGGGTGACCAGGGCCACGGCCGAGCAGACCCACGCCTGCCACCGGGTCAGCGGGAAGGTCGACCCGAGGAAGGTCGGGGTGGTGAAGACGACGTTCAGGCCCTGGTCGCCGCCGAAGGTCCCCTGGTAGGCGTCGGCCACCGACGGCAGCGCGACGCCGAGCAAGAGCGTGGCCCCGGCCAGGTACGGGCCGCGCAGCCGGGCCGCGGCCACGCCGACCACCGCCCCGGCGGCTGCGGTGACCAGGCCGGCGATCACCAGGACGGCGATGAACGGCCAGCTGAGATGGAGCAGCAGCAGCCCGGTCGTGTAGGCCCCGATGGCCATGAACGCCCCGTTGCCGAGCGAGATCTGGCCGCTCAGGCCGGTCAGGACGGTGAGCCCGGCGACCGCCGTCACCTCGACCGCGATCTCGGCGATCTGGTAGTCCCTGAACGTGTCCAGCTTGATCGACAGGAAGACGATGACCACGGCGGTCACCAGGGCGGCGCCGAGGATGCGCGGCGATGACTGCATTCTCATACTCGCCGCACCCGGGCCCCGGAGAAGATCCCGTCGGGCCGGAACATCAGCACCACGACCAGGATGCCCAGCGCGACCAGCGCGGTCAGGTTGGAGCCCTGCGAACCCAGGTAGCCGCCCGCGTAGCTGAGCGCGACGCCGAGCAGCAGGCCGCCGATGACCGCACCGGCCGGGCTGTCGAGGCCGCCGATCACCGCCGCGGTGAAGCCGAGCACGAAGATCGAGTCCATGCTGTTGGGGTAGAGGAAGGTCGACGGCGTGACCAGCACGCCGGCCAGCGCCCCGATCAGGCCGGCCAGCGCCCAGCCGACGGTGATCACCCGGGCCACCCGGATGCCGGACAGCCGGGCGACGTTAGCGTTGAACGCCGCGGCCCGCATGCGGAGCCCGGCGGTGGTGTACCGGAACCCGACGGCCAGCAGCAGCGTGGTGACCAGCACGGCCAGCGCGACGAACACGTCGAAGCGCGAGACGCCCAGCGGGGTCGAGCCCGCTTTCAGCCCGATGATCGAGAACGCCGTCGGGAACGACCGGAACTGGCCGCCGTAGATGATCCCGGCCAGGCCCTCGAGCAAGATGAGCAGCCCGATGGTGATGATCACCGCGTTGAGCTCGGGCTTGCCCAGGGTGGGCCGGATCACGGTGAGCTGGGCCACGGCGCCGAGCACGAGCCCGGCCGCGAGCGCGACCACGAACCCGGCCCAGTAGGAGCCCGTCTGCCGGATGACCTCGTAGGCGACGTAGGTGGTGAACATCGCCATCCCGCCCTGGGCGAAGTTCAGCAGCCGGGTGCCCCGCCAGATCAGCACGAGGGACAGCGCTATCGCGGCGTAGACCATCCCGAAGCTGATCCCGCTGAGCGTGAACTGAAGGAACTCGACCATTCGTGTCCTCCCTTCTCTAGAACCCGAGGTAGTGGTGGCGCAGCGCGACATCGGAGGCGAGCGTCTGGGCCTCGGCGGAGGCGACGACCCGGCCGAGGTTGAGCACCACGCCCCGGTCGGCGATCGCCAGCGCGGCCCGGGCGTTCTGCTCGACGAGCACGATCGTGATGCCGTTCTCCCGGCTCAGCCGGACGACCATGTCCATGACCTGCGTCATGATCCGGGGCGCGAGGCCGAGCGACGGCTCGTCGAGCAGCAGCACCCGGGGGCGGGACACCAGGGCGCGGGCGATCACCAGCATCTGCCGCTCGCCGCCGGACAGGGTGCCCGCCAGCTTGCGGCGGCGGTCGGCCAGCACGGCGAAGCGCTCGTACTGCTCGGCCAGCGCGGCCGCCCGGTCCGCCCGCCTTGGGGCCAGGCCCGGCCAGGACATCATGCCGATGCGCAGGTTCTCCTCCACGGTGAGCTCGGCGATGACGCCCTGCCCCTCGGGGACGTGGGCGATGCCCGCCCGGACCAGGTCCTCGGGCCCGCGCCCGGCCCGGTTCGTGCCGTCGAGCAGGACCCGCCCGCCGCGCGGCCTGACCATGCCGCTGACCGCCCGGAGCAGCGTGGTCTTGCCCGCGCCGTTAGCCCCGAGCACCGCCGTGATGGTGCCGGCCTCGGCCGTGATCGTGACCTTGTCCAGCGCCAGCACCCCGCCGTACCCCGCCACCAGGTCCTCGACGACCAGCGAGGCGGCGGCGCTTTTCCGGCCCGCGCCTTCCTGCTCCCTGCCTTCCTGCTCCCTGCCTTCCTGCTCCCTGCCTTCCTGCTCCGCGTCTCCCTGGTTCGCGGCCGGGCTACTCATGCGCGGATCCACTCGCGCCGAGGTAGGCGGCGGTCACGGCCGGGTCGGCCTGGATCTCCTGGGGGGAGCCGCGGGAGATCACCTTGCCGAAGTCGAGGACGACGAGCGAGTCGCAGACGGACATCATCAGGTCCATGTGGTGCTCCACGATGATCAGGGACGTCTCGGCCGCGAGCTCGCGAATGAGCCCGCCGAGCTCGGCCAGCTCGTCTTCGGCCAGGCCGCTGGCGGGCTCGTCGAGCAGCAGGAGGGTGGGCCGGGCGACCAGCGCCCGGGCCAGCGCGACCCGCTTGCGCATTCCGTAGGACAGCTCGCCCGGCCGGGCGTCGGCCACCGCGGCCGCGCCCACCCGGTCCAGGGTCTGCTGGGCCTCGGCCCGCAGCGCGCGCTCGTCCCGGCCGGAGCGAGGGAGCCCGAGCAGCGCCGACCAGAATCCGGCCTTGGCCCGGCAGTTCGCGCCGATCATGACGTTCTCGGCCGCCGTCAGGCTGGCGAACAGGCCCACGCCCTGGAGCGTCCGGGCGATGCCAAGCCCGGCCAGCCGGTGCGGAGTCAGGTTGCGGTAGTGGCGGTCGCCGATGAGGACCTGGCCCGCGTCGGGCTGGATGAAGCCGCACAAGACGTTCAGCAGCGTCGTCTTGCCGGCGCCGTTCGGCCCGATGACGCCGAGCACCTGCCTGGGCTCGACCGTGAGCGATACGGCGTCGAGGGCGGTGAGACCGCCGAAACGCACGCTCACTTCACTGACTTCGAGGACTGAACCGTGCTTCATCACACAAGTCCTAGCTTCGCTGGGGAAGGATGCCCTGCTCGTGAACCATCATTCAAGAGATCGCCCGGAAACTAAACAAGTGCGCGCCGTAGTTGTTGCCGATTCGTGTCCCAACCGCAACACAAGCTCACGGTCGTGTGAAAATCACGAAATTTCCCGACATCAAGGACGCAACATCGCTGCTTCGAAAAGATCCTGGAAAATATTGCTGTCAACCTTGAGTTAACCAATAATTAAACGATAAAAAGTTCGACTATGTACGGCCTGAGCGGCGACCCCGACGGCGGATGCGATGCCGTCGGCGACCGTGATGACGTTCCCGGGCCGGGCCGCTCGCCCGTACATGGCCCGGCCGGGGCGATGCCGGCGCTCATGATCACGAAGGCTTTGGTCTAGGCGAAGGATTAGTGGCGCCATGGCGCCACTAATCCTTCGCGATCATGCC
>Ga0302314_10014311_pt1 | contig 13589 bp, 13 predicted proteins | sample III_Palsa_N2_3_FD_200533 | JGI IMG/M metagenome (GOLD analysis project Ga0302314, IMG submission 200533) | Peat permafrost microbial communities from Stordalen Mire near Abisko, Sweden - III_Palsa_N2_3 | ecosystem: Environmental > Terrestrial > Soil > Palsa > Peat permafrost | place: Sweden... | reverse complement strand
ACGCTGCACGGTGCGCGTTAGCGTGCGCGCACACGCACACAGAGGCCAACGCACGCGATGCGGTCAGGCCCCGTGGCGGTGCCCTTGAAAAAGTTGAGCGCGCCCAACGAGTGAGCGCCGTCGTAGAAGCGCGACGCGACGGGCGAGGGGTGCACGACGCAGACGTCAATGCCCTGTGGGCTGAGCTCGGCGGCAATGCTCATGGCAAACTCGGTGAGGAACGCCTTGGTGGAGCCGTACAGTACGGTAAAGGGCGTGGGCGTAAAGCCGGCGGGCGAGCTGGTGTAGCAAATGCACCCGCGCAGGTGCTTGTTGAGCATCTGGTTGCCCAGCAAGTGCGTAATGGCCACTGCGGACGTGGCGTTGCAGTTGTGGTTCAAAAGCCCTTGCTCTAGGCTTACGTCGAGGAAGAAGCCGGTTTTGACTGTAGCGCAACACGGGCCAACGGGGTTAGCGCGCGCCCTCAACCGGGGGCACAGGCCACGGCGGAAACAAAACGCACTGTAGCCGGCGTTGTTGAACACGATTTGGACGTCAATGTCCGCAACGGCCTTTTGAATGGCTGGCAGAAACGTCTCAGGGACGAGCCCCAAGTTGACGGCCACCTTGCGGAACTGCAGGTGCGGGAACTTGGCCACCACAGCGTTAAAGTTCTTGTCAAACGTCTCGTCCGGGTATGCCACGACGACGACGTTGAGCCCTTGGCCTGCCAGGCGCTCCACGAGTGCGAGGCCGATGCCCGACGACCCTCCGGTCACCAGCGCCCACTTGGCATTGTATTTTTTCTGCGCGTGTGTACATAAAGGGGGGGTTAGGTGCCATTGGCTCGGGCGCAAAAACGCGCCTTGAGGTCCTGCACGCCATGAAACAGCTTTTGATACGCGGCCGGCACTGCGTACGTGAGCAGCGACAGCGCGCCCACCACGGTGCACGTCGTGATCGACGCAGCAGTCACACGCGCATGCACCTGGTGCTTGTCGAGCTGCTCCGTCACCACCGCCACAGCCTGGGTCACGTGCGGCTGCAGCGTGCCAAAGTCAATCTTCTCGATGAGGGCTTGCATCTGCGTTCTCCGCTTTTTTAAAAGTGTGAAAATCCGCGATTTTTGACGGCGGCAATCATCCGGCTTTTAACTCAATTTGGGTTGTCACCAGAACGGAAAGAAAGCAGTGTCCAACGCACTTGCCACCACATCGCCGCGCGCGCGCGGTGTGCAGCACCATGATGAACATCGGTGCGTGCGCGCCCTGCTCCGACGTGGCGCGCGCGCTAACCCCGCGCCTTGGCGGCTTTGGCAGAGACTGCCTCGCTGGCGGACCCGGACATGTCCTTGCTCTCGACGACGTCCAAGCGTCCAGGCGCAGGGCGTCGCAACAACTCCACGTCGACGGTGCAAGTGCGCGAGACGATGCAAGGTACGCGTTCAACGCGAGCAGCGACGCCAGCTAACCCCTAGGCAGCACCGGACAATGAGGTTTTGCATATGCACATTGCAAATGTAGCGCGCAAAGCTAACACACCACACAGGCCACCATTGCCGCCGTCGCTCAGCGGCTGCACAGCTACCTCGAGGCCACGCGGCTGCGCAAAATGCCCTTGTCGGAGGACTCGCTCGTGGAGGGCACCAAAAAGCTTAAAATCAACCCGACGATTGGCGCCAAAGTAGTAGTGCCCGGCACTGTCGTTGAGTGCAAGCCAAGCGAGGCGGAGAATTCGCCTCCGAGGCGCGTCGTGGCTCAGGCGTCCGATGGTCTTCCCTCGGTGAGCGAAGTCGCCACATTTCTGTACACAATCTTCTCCACGGCGCAGTGCTCCGTGGACTGCACGATTGTGTGCCTCATCTACTTGGAGCGCTTCACCAAGACGAGCAACCTCACCCTCACCGCCAAGAACTGGCGCTCGCTCACGGCAACGTCCATGCTGCTCGCGTCCAAGGTGTGGGACGACCTGTCCATGGTCAACGCGGACTTTGCCACCTTTCTAGGCTACACGCTCGAGCAGATTAACGGCTGGGAGAAGAGCTTCCTGTCCGGCATGAAGTACGACGTGCGCGTGAGCGCATCGCAATACGCAAAGTACTACTTTGACTTGCGCGAGCAGGCCAACGAAACGCGCGACGCGGTGCCCATGCTCGACATGCACCGCGCCGCCCGCCTTGAGCTCCTCAGCTCCGTCGTGCAGAAGCGCGTGGACGAAATGCGCGCTTCGACGGCCACGCGCCGCATTGAAATGCGGCGCGCAGTGAGCGACCAGCACCGCCCGGGCGAGACGGATTTGCTGCCCGAGGCACCCGTGCAGCAGCAGCACAAGAGCAACGTCGTGCTCGACTAGGTCGGCAGGGGCGCGGCGGGGGCGCTTAAAAAATGACGAGAGGTTTTAAAATGCAAGTACAGCTCCCACTTGGACAGTGACGGATATACTGGGAGGGGGGACGGCGGAGGCGCAGCACGCGCTTGCGAGGACGGAAAGAGGTTGTGCGCGGGCAAACAAACCAAAAAAAAATACAGTGAGTTTTTTGTACGTGCACGAACACCATAGCAAGAGATCACTCAAAGTCTAGCCCGATAAACTCCATGAGATTGTCGTTCTCCACGTCCCAGGGGGGCAGGCCGTCGACATTGACCTCGGCAGCCACGCGCGCCCCGGCGTCCTCCATGGGCGCGCTGCCCACGGAATAGAGTCGGTCGCGGTTGGCCGTCACCATTTGCCGCAAGCCCTGATTCTCAATCTGCGCGCGCATCGATACCTGCTTGCGCATCTGCTCGCTCATGTGGTCGGTGAGCGCCCCATCGGTGCCATCGGCCGTCGAGGGCGCAGTGACGTCGATGGGCGGCACGATGGTGAGCCCGATGGCGTCGGGGAAGGCGCGGTCGGCTGCGAACGGGTACGCGTGGTACTCGGGGTTGATGGGCTTGGTGCCGCCCGAAAACGCGTGCGCGGCGGCGACGTTGCGGCTCTGCTCCATGAGGTCCTGCGCTTGCAGGATGAAGGCGCGCCGGCCGTCCTTGACGTTCTGGCGGTAGCGCTGCAGGTGGCTCTTCACGTGCTGCGGACCAATGGCGCCCGTCGTGCTACCTTCGCCTGAAGACTCGAGCAGCCGCGAGGCCATTTCATCGCCGAGCAGCGACTTGGCGAGCTGCGGGTCGCTGCGCATCTGCTCGTAAATCTTCTTCGGGCTGGCCGCGGCCAGGCCAATTTCAAAAATCGACGCGAGAAAAAGTTGATGCAAGTGCAGCGTCCATTTGAACCTGTCCGACCCCGTGCCCGACAACGTTGCGGGAGGCGGCGAGTCACCGGCGTCGTCGTCGTCGTCCTCGTCTTGCCGCTTAGTACGCTTTCTCGATGACCGAGAATTCCCAGACGCATCGGGCTTGTTCGGAGGCCGGCCCCGACGCGGAGGAGCAGGCAGCGGGGGCTGTGGAGCCGTAACGTCGTCTGGCGCAGCCGCCGCTGCGGCGGCCGGTGGCAAAAGGCCAGAATACACATTGCTGAGCGTCTCCAGAGGTGTGGGAGAAGGGCCTTGATCCATGGAACGCAGGTGAACCGCGCGGCGCGCGGTTGAGGTAACCGGCGGCGTGTCGCCACGGACCGGAGCGACGCGCGGGCGCGCAGCCAGAGCTACTTGTAACATAGCCCAATCGGCGCCCTTCAGCGCTCACCAGCGGGCCTCGCTCGACGAGGGATTTCGCGGGGAGAGAAGGTGCGCTGATCAAATATTACATCGGCTTTTAACGCGGATGTAATCAACTTCGTGGACGTCCCCACGACCCGACAATGGCGAATCGCTTGCACGGGGTCGCAGTGATCCATGTGTGTTACAAAAACAAAGCGGCTCACACGCACAGCACCAGCGGGCGACGGCGACGGACGGGCTACAGCGCCCGCAGCATGACGCCAATGGCGGCGAGGTACGTGCTCCAGTCATAGTGCACGCCATCGCGCGTGCTGCGGCCAAGTTCAATGGCGCGCAACGGCAGCACCCAGTCGCACTGCGGTTCCACGCTGGTGGCGGCGGCGTTGCGAAACGCAGCGGCCTTGGCCTCGACGAGGAACGCACGCTTGTCCGCCGTGAGCATCTTGGCGTCCTGCAGCGCGCCAAACTCGACCCACACCGCCAGTCCGCACCGCTTCGACGCAATCCGGGAGCCGAGGAGCGCCATTGACCGCGCGTACGCGTCAGGGTCGCGTCTGTGCAGCGCGTCCCACGGGCCGGCGCCGAGCACCACGACATCCACGCGCGCATCGGCGAGCGCCCACGTGCCGTTGGCGACCACGTCGGCGATAAAGGGCGCCCACGTGAATGAGGCGCGCTCGTCGTGCGCGAGGTCGGCGTGAGCCGCTGCCTGCGGCACGCCGTGTTCAGAGTCGAGCACGGCGGTCACATACGCGTGGTAGAGAAACCTGACGACGGAATCGCCCACAAACTTGACTCTCAAATCGCGCCACGGCAGCCTTTGAAGCTGCGCGCACGCCGCGGGTGCGTGCAGCTCGAAGCGGGCATCGCTAACGGCGGCCACCGCCGGCGGCAGCGGCGCCGGTGCCGCGAGCCAGACGCCCGGACTGACCCGCGCGGCATTGCGGCACAGCGCGCGCTGCGCCGCCGGGGCGCGCTCGGCCCACGTCTCGGCGTCCACGTCGACGGGAGCGGCGTCGTGCGGCCAGCGCACTGCCGCTGCCGCGACGAGGAGCGCGAGACCGACCGCGCGCACGGGCCACGCGAATCGCACGAGGGGTGCCTGCACGGCGCATGCAAAGAGAACGAGCGCAGCGGCCGCGGGCTCGGCGTCGGCGGGGCGCAGTGCCAGATGAGCGCCCTGCTGCCAAGCCAGCATGGTAGCGAGCGCAAGGGAGGCCACGGCAAACGCCTCGGGGCCGGTGGCAGCGCGCAGCTGCGCCCGGGGAACGAGCACGCGCTCGGCGCACCACGTGAGCGCGGCCGTGAGCGCCAGCGCGGCTCCCATCGTCGCGAACGGGCCGGCCACCGACAAGACGACGCCAGGACTGGGCGCGACGAGCTCGACGACGGCAAGGAGCGCGCCCTCGACGCGCTGGCGAGCGGCCCAGTCAGTCCACCGGAGCGAGATTGCCAGGCAGCCGCCCAGCGCGAGCCACACGGCGCGATGCGCGGCGCCGCCGTCAAGGGCAAGACACGCGAGGGAGAGCAGCCAGGCAGAGTGCGGCGCATCGGAGCGCGCGCACGTCCACGCCGTTAGCGCGCATGCGACCATAAAAGCGACTGGAGAGTTGCTGAACACGAGAGCCGCCGACAGGGCGACGCTCGCGCATTGGGCCCCCACAGCGTGCACGGCAAATGCGGCGGACAAGGCCGCGTGCGCGCCGTAAGCAAGGCACGCCAGCGAGATGGAGCCCGGTGGCCTGCTCGCCCACAGAAAGCCGGGCAGCACGACGAACGTCCACACGCATTGGGCGGCCGCAGCCTCGTCGAGCACCGAGACCGCCAGGGCGGCGCGCTTGCCAGCCGCAAAGCCGGCGAGGACGCCGGTGAGCGGAAGCAGCGCAAACGACCCACAAACCCACACGGCGGCGCACAGCGCGGACCACGCCACGTAAAAACTGGCGTCGATCAGGCTCGCGCCCAGGCAGCACACGGCTAGAAACGCGCCCAAGTCGGCCGTGACGGAGCCGGCGTCCACGCTTCGCGCCTGTGCAGCGCAGTGCGCCGCGTGCACGCACGAAAGAGCCAAGCCGCCCAAGGCCATGGCCAGCGTGGGAATCGCCACCACGGGCGGCGCGAGCGCGGTGCTGGCAACGGGCACGAGCTCGCTGGCGGAGGAGGCGGCGGCGGCTTCGGCGTCTGCATGCGGCGCTGCCATCTTGCCGCTGCGGTGCAGCATGCACAAATTGTGCGGCTCGCGCGCGCCATGGCCGACTGCGTCGTGATCGGCGCCGGCGTCGTCGGCCTGGCGGTGGCGCGCGCGCTGCTACGCGCAGGCCGTAGTTGCGTCGTCGTCGAGGCTGCCGCGAGCGCAGGCACCGGCACGAGCTCGCGATCGTCGTCCGTGGTGCACGCGGGCATTTACTACCCGCAGCGGAGCCTGAAGGCCGAGCTGTGCGTGCGCGGGCGCAGGCTCTTGTACGAGTACGCGCAGGCCAACGGCGTGCGCGTCGTGCGCCGCGGCAAGCTCATTGTCGCCACGTCACGCGAGCAAATCGCGGCGCTCAACGCGGTGCGTGCCATGGCCGAGCGCAACGGCGTGGACGACTTGCGCGCGCTCACCGGCGTCGAGGCGATGGCGCTTGAGCCCGCGCTGCAGTGCGAGGCTGCGATTTTGTCTCCCTCGACGGGCGTCATCGACTCGTTCGGGCTGCTGCAGACTCTGGAGCAGGAGGTCGCGTCGCTGGGCGGCACGCTGGTGTTCAACCACGCCTGCAAGGCTGCGCGATGGCGCGCGTCGGACAACAAGTTTGAAATCGCCGTGAGCGCGCTGCCGCCGCCCAATAGCAGCAGCAGCACCGACAACGTGCTCGAGTGCAGCGCGCTGGTGAATTGCGCAGGCTTGTCGGCCGTCGCCGTTGCCAAGTCGCTCGTCACCGGCGTCGCGGCGCACGACGGTGCCGTGCCGGGTGCGGCGTATTACGCCAAGGGCAGCTACTTCCGGCTGCGGCGTCCCTCGCCCTTTGAGCGCCTCGTGTACCCGCTGCCCGAGGCGCACGGGCTCGGCGTGCACCTCACCGTGGACGTTGACGGCGTCGCGCGATTCGGTCCCGACGTGGAGTGGGTGCTCGAGCCCAACTATGAAGTCGACGAGACCAAGGCGCTCGCGTTCGCGCAAGTGATTACCAAGTACTTTCCCGGCCTCCCGGACGCCAGCGCGTTGGCTGCGGATTACGCAGGCGTGCGGCCCAAGCTGGGGCCGGCCGCCGAGGCGGCGAGGGACTTTGTGCTGTGGGGCCCGGCGCAGCACGGCGTGCGCGGGCTCGTGCACTGCCTGGGTGTGGAGAGCCCGGGGCTCACGTCGAGTCTAGCGCTGGGCGAGCTCGTGGCTGGGGTGGCCACTGCAGGTGTGTTTAAGAGCTGATGGTTAGCCAGAGGTAGGCCAGGCGTGCTTGGCTTCTTGGTTGCAGGCGTGCGTGTGTGCGTGCGTGCGTGGCAGCTGTGGAATTGGCATCGCACAAAGCGTCAGACTACTGCCGCCCGGCGTGATCGCCGCGGGTATGCGGTTGCGGCCCGCGCGGTCGCTGCGCGCCGTGCTGTTCGTGGTGAGCGCGGCCGCAGTTCTCGTCTTTGCCGCGTGCGCGCTGCTCGTGTATCATGGGCCCGCACCAATCATTCCAATGGCGCCACGAGTGGTGCCCGTCGCGCTCAACGCGCACCTGGTGCCCAAGCTCATCATCCAGCGCACCACGGTGGACATGCATCGCTTCCCAGAGCGCGTCGCTGTCATTGTCGACACCTTTGCCGATCCTGCTCAAGTGCCCGAGCACGCATTGCCGGCCGTGTTTGTGAGCGGCGACACGCCTGCCAGTGCGATGCCGCACAACGCCCAAGTCTTCGTGCCTGCGTCCAAGCACAAGTTTGTGCAGCTGTACGAGGCCATTCGCGTCGAGCTCGCGAGTGCGCCGGCGCGCGAATGGTTCTTCAAAATGGACGATGTCACCTTTGTGCGGCCCAGTGCACTTGTGCAGTTGGCGCAGAGCTACGGTGTCTCGCGGCAACCGCTGCTGTTTGGCAAGAGACTGGGCCTGGGCAAGGGCGACAAGGTGTTTGTGAGCGGCGGCGCCGGCTTTCTGTTCAACCGCGCCACCGCGCGCGCGTTCGTGGACGCGTATGAGCGGCATTGCGGCGCGGCGTGGGCCAAGAGCGCGTTTCACTTGCGCTCCGAGGACGTGGCATTTGCACAGTGCGCGAGTTTCGCTTGTGCGCGCCGACACCGCGACGAACGCTGACGCGCCCTCGGCCCGCGCGTGAGGTGCCTCGACGAGCAGGCCGGCGTGCGCTCCACGGCGCTCAGCGGCGAAGACAGGTTCCACGCCATTGAGCCCGCCGACCTGGTGCTCACCGCCGAGTGCGTCACCCGCGCCCTCCCCTCCGCACACGCCGTTTGCGCGCTCACACGCATGCATGCGCGCGCACGCACGCACGCGCAAAGGCGAAAGGATTGGCTCGCCGACTACTCGCGCGCCGCCGGCGAGCCATTGCGAACGGGCCTCGAGTGCTGCCACGCTGCGTCGGTGAGCTTCCACTACTGCGAAGCAGGCCTGCAACGTCTCCTCTTTGACGCGCTCGAACTCGGCCGCTGCCCCGCCTCGCCCGAGGCGCTGCTGCGAGATTACCCGGCGCATTTGGGCGGGTACGCGCGCAAGCCCAAGACGCACGAGGACGCCGTGGTTGTGTGGTCGCTGCTGCGCAAGCTGGCGGCGTGTGGCGGCGCTACATCGCTCGAGGCTGCGCACAGGGCAGTATCGCACGATTAAAACTGAAAACGAGGGGCTACCGGAGCTCCAAGTCGGCCTGCGCCTTGCCTGGCGTGCGTCGGATATGCATTGTAATCGTCGACCCGCCCCTGCGCTGCCCGCACACCTCGGCCGCGAGGTCGCCGCAGTCGGGGCACTTGCCGTCGTTGGCCAGCATGGGCTCGAGGCACTGCACGCACAGCGAGTGGCAGCACTCGAACATGGTCAGCGGCGCCGGCCCTGTGCACCGCGCGCACTTGGCGCCGTCCGTGGGCGCGTCCTGCGACAGGCTCGCCAGCATTGCTTGTACAGGCGAGAGCGCCGCTGCTGCTACTGCCGCTGCTGCTGCAGGCTTGGCGACGCTGCCGCCTGCCGTGGCCGTTGTCGCGGTGCGCGCCGTGGACGCCTTGGCGGCAGGAGCCGGTGCGACCGCCGCCGGTGCGACCGCCACCGGTGCGACGGGCGCCATGGCGGCGGCCATAACTGCGGTGGCCTCGTTGCGTAGGCTCTCGGTGGTCGCCTGCGCCTGCTGCAGCTTGCGGCGCGCCTCGGCGATTTCACCCTCGAGCTGCGCAATCTTCCTTAGCGCGCCGTCGCGCGCCTTGGAGTGGTCAATTTTCCGCAGCCGCTGCGCCTCCACAGCCTGCGGCCGGCGGATCTCCACCTGGCGCTGCAGCTCCGCAGCCGCCGCCTTGGACTTTGCAAACGCGGCTTCGGCCGCTTCCACCGTCTTGCGCTTGGCGTCCAGCTCAGCCGCCTTGGCCGCCGCCGCGGCCTCGAGCTCGGCGATTTCCTTCTCCTCGGCGGCTTGCTGCACCGCAACGTCGGAGGCACGCTTTTCCGCGCTTTCAACCTTTTTCTTCTCGTCCGCGAGGCTCCTGCGCGCCGTCTCCATGGCCAGAATGCGCTGCATCTCGTCGGGCGTGGGCTTGTGCACCACGGCGGCGCGGGCTTGCAGCTTGGTGCACGCAGCGTCCACGGCTGCCTCGAAATCGGCACTCGCATTGGGCGTCACGCACAATTTCGCAATCAGGTCCTCCACGATGCTAGACACGTCGCCAAAGAGCGCGTCGGCCTGGTCGAGCGTCAAGTTGAACTGCTGCCGCAGTCCGGCGCTCTTGAGCAGCGCAGTCTTTTTCGCATCCAAGCTGTCGCGCACAATGGCCGTGGACGCCTGAATGCGCTCCAAGGGCGCCCACATTTTCTTCACGGGCTGCGGTGGCAGCGCGATGGCAGGCTTGGTCCACTTGCCCGACCGCGCTGGGTCCGACAGCGCTGCTGTGTTATTGGTGCCTTCGGAGACGAAGCCCACCAGCGACGGCGGCCCGTCGTCGTCGTCGTCCTCGTCCACGTCGACGTCGTCGACGCTCTCCACCATGGCATTGGGACGGTGCTTTGGCATTTTTTTTTGGTTTTTTGGTTTTTTGGACCGCAGCGACTGCAGGAGCCGGGAAGCCACCGTAGCGGCTCCCGACCGGCTTCAGCGCGAGGGAATTTGCCGTTGCAAAGGTCACGGGTGCACTGGCCTCAGCGCGACACAACACGCTCTGAGTCTAACAAAATGGCGCGTTCGCTATGGATTGCGCTGTTTCTCCTGAGCCTCCTGGCGACGTTGCGCGAGTGCTCGGCCTCGCCTACGGCCTCGCCCTCGTTGGCGGCGCCCTCGGCCTCGCCCTCGTTGGCGGCGCCCTCGGCCTCGCCCTCGTTGGCGGCGCCGTCGCAGGCGCCGACGCCGCCCACGACGTATGCGCCGCTGACGTCCAAGTCGCCCACGTTTGCTTTTACTGCGGCGCCGACCACCGTGCCCCCCACCGTGCCCTACGTGGCCCCGGTGTACACGCCCAAACAATCGTTGGTGACGATACACAACTCGTTGCGCATCCTGGGGCAGAACACGCTGGTCATCAGCTCAACCAGCCTGAGCGACATCGGCTCGCGCCAGGGCCCGCTTTTCAACTATGTGATTGGCGTAGTCGTTCCAGCGGTGGCCATGATCATCATGCTCGTCATATGGCTGTTTAGCCTGTGCTGCGCGAAGAAGTGCTGCAAGGGCTGCTGCCGCAAGAACGTTGCGCTCATGCTCTTTGTCCTCATGGGCATGGGTTCGGCGGGCGGGTGGATTGCCGCCTTGGCGGCCAACAAAGTTACCACGCAGGGCTTTGACGACATGATTAACGGCGTCGAGGCCGTGAATAACTTCGGCAACCAGATTGGCACCACTTTGAACGGAGTCTCGAGTTACGTGGACAGCTTGTCGAATTTGACCACATACCTGAACGTGACGTGCCAGAACAATGTCAACGTGACGTTTCCGTTTTCCGACATTGGCTCGTCGCTCGACTCGGTGTCCAACGCAGTGAGCGGGAAGAATGGCATCACGGACACGATTAGCAACTTTACATCGTCGATTCAGGACAACATTGGCATGGTGAACGGCTACCTGCAGTGGCGCGACTTGGGCACGACGATTGTCCTATCCTTTCTGCTCGCGCTGACCATATTGTGGGTCTTTACGACGACGCTGCGCGTCATGGACAACACCCCAGAGTCGTGCCAAACAGTGGCGCGCGTGTCGTCCAAGTTCACCGCCGTTATCATCTTCTTCCTAGGCGTGCTGCTGCTCATCATCATCTGGGTCTTTATTGCGCTCATCCACGTTATCATCACCTTTGGCGCCGACTTTTGCGTCCCCGACGTGAATACGAACATTGACACGATTCTCGGCAGCTTCCTCGACGCGAACGGCACGGGCTCGAGCGACGTGTGCCAAGACTCCAGCTTTCTGGACTCGCCTCAGGGCACACTGTGCTACTACCAGACGTGCTCGGGGCCCAACTACTTTGCCAACCTGACGGCGCCCATTAACTCCAACGCCTTCTCGGGCAACACGACGCTGGCACAGTACGTGGCCCAAGTGCAGAACAGCCAGTCCAGCCAGCCGTACCCGTACAACAACTCGGCGCCGCTCAGCGCGGCGTGCACCGACGGCATTGCCGACTTCTCAGCCAAGATTGACAGCATTGGCAGCGTCGTGCAGTCCGCGCTGTCCATTCTCGACTGCTCCACGATTAACCCCGTCTACGTGCAACTGCTGTACAATGGCATGTGCAATGGAATGATCGACGGGCTTTACGTACGTGCTGGCTCTCGTTGTGCATGGTCGTCGCTGACACGCGCGGTGTAGTTTAGCTACGCGGCCATGATCGTCGGCTGCGTCTTCATGATGCTGAACATGTCCATGTACAGGTCCGTCCGCACGCCCCCGCTGAGCGGCGCTAACCGCGACAGGATCTTTGACTTTGGTCTTTACCAGGACGGCCGCTTGCCGCAGGTGCGCAACTTGTTGACGCGCGCGCGCGCGCCGTCTCGGGGCGGGGCTAACGCGCGCGCACAGGCCGTTTTCGTGGACGAGGACGAAGGCCAGCTGGGGCACTACGCCGAGAGCGGCGCGCCCATCGCCGAGGTCGCCAAGGTGGAAGACTCCAAGTACGCGTAGCGCGGCGGGGAGGCGTGGGGAGATGCAGGTTATTACACAAAAACGCACATTCACGTACCATGTGCGCACGCACGCGCCCACAGTCACGGCGACGGCTCGGCGAGCCGCCGCCGGCCACGCACCTTGTCCGTGGAGCCGTTCCAAAAGTACTGTCCCCCGGGGTTCTCGGCGTCCATGCAGCGCATCCAGGCGCGCGCGGTGCACACGGTGATTCCAATGTTGCTCGTGTGCGTGCCCACGAACACGTCAGACTCGAGCATCACGCGCACGTCCGTCAGCAAGTGCAGAAACGACGCGCGCTGGTGCGCCGCCACCGTCGTCTTGTCCGGTCTCAGCGGGTCGAACCGCCTGTGGAACGTCGTGCGCCGGTGACCCCCGAACAGCGTCCAGTTGCCCTCGACCTCGCGCGCCGCCCCGGGGTCGTCGCTCATGATAAACACGTCCTGCACGTCCGCCATGCCGGCCGCCACGCAAGCGCGCACGTAGTCGCGCGCCTCAGTCAGATCGGCCTCGTGCTTGCGCACCTTGTCGCCCCTGCGCACGTGGATGGCCACCCATGGCCGCCGTCCCGGGTAGCGCACGACCTCGGCGAAGCGGCGGTCGATTTCGGCACGCATCGCCGGTGTGACGGTGAGCAGGTCGCGGTAGAGGAGCGTCTTGACGGTGCGGAACAGCATCACGTCGCGGTTCCGAAAGCGGTTCAGCCAACGCTCGGCGTTCTCGTTGTTGCCGGGAAAGGTCCACATCGGCGGCTCGCACGGCGATGTGCCGTTGGCGTGGTACCTGCACAGCGTGCGGTAGCCTTCAATCGTCGTCTGCGCGCGCGGGTTAGCGCGCGCGCGCGCGCCCATGTCAAACGCCGGCTTACGTCGCCGAGCGCGTCGTAGGCAAAGAGCTCTTCAAACAGCATTTGCGGCGCGCTGTTGAAGGGCGTCAGGACAACTGCCGTGCGCACGCGCACCTGCGCTGCGACTCGAGCGTGGCCTCGTCGGCGGTGAGGAACTCGGTGCCGCCCACGTCTTTGCGCTTGACCAGGACCATGGTTGCATTCTGCCTCCCGCCGCCGCCCCAAAACGAGTCAGCATCGCGCGCGCCCCGCGCAGCAGCTAAACGCACGTGGAACATGGCAAAGATGATAAAATTGCTATGGGAGACAAAGTTGCTCCCAAAGCCGTGCGGATTCCAAATGGCGCTAATCTTCCATCGGTCCGAGTTGACGCTGAGCGATTGCGACGCGACGGCCTCCCAATCCGCAAGCAAGCAGGGCGGCGCCGGCCAGCGATTCCAGTCGTCCACAAACGGTCTTCCGCGAGCCCTCAAGCGAGCCAGGGTGAAATTCGGATGCAACGCCGATAGAGCGGGCTGCCGGGCAGAGGCGATTGCCGTGGATGACGCCACTGCGCCAGAGTGGTGGCTGGCGTCCACAATGCTGACTGAGCGCAGCTCCTGCGGGGTGGCTGGCCGCAGCCAGGCGCCATGCGGCAACGCGAGCGGAGCAGCTGGCGCCACGTAGAGCGCCTCGTTGGAGCGCAGCAACACCACCAGGAGGACGCCGCCCACGAGCAGCAGGAACCGCGTCGGACGCCATATGCGGGAGGCGCGCATCGCCTCCGAGTCTATGAGTGTGATCAGCAATCTTGAATTTTTCTACATATATATATTTTTTTTTAAAAAAGCA
>Ga0302314_10014309_pt1 | contig 13591 bp, 8 predicted proteins | sample III_Palsa_N2_3_FD_200533 | JGI IMG/M metagenome (GOLD analysis project Ga0302314, IMG submission 200533) | Peat permafrost microbial communities from Stordalen Mire near Abisko, Sweden - III_Palsa_N2_3 | ecosystem: Environmental > Terrestrial > Soil > Palsa > Peat permafrost | place: Sweden... | reverse complement strand
AAAGGCTGTCCCGTGCACATACAGGTAGCGCAGCAGCGGCGGCAGGATGGTGTCGAAGAGCCGCTGCAGCCAGCTGGCCGGCTCTAGGCCCGATCGCTCGATCAGTTCCTGGACCAGCGGACGGCCGTCCGTGCCGAAGGACAGCAGCGAGGCCAGGGTCCGGGCCCGCTCCCCCGAGTGCAGGGCCGCGGGCAGCGATTCCCGCCAGATCGCGCCGAGCAGTTCCCGGTACTGGTACGGGATTCCTGGCATCCGGTCGAGCACCCCGTGCCCCACCGCCACCGAGGCGACCTCGCCGAGCAAGACGACCTTGCACACGTCGGCCAGGAAGGGGTCGGCCGCGGTGATGCCCTTGAGCCACGTCGTCACGGCCGGGGCGGCCAGGGTCCGCTCGGTGGGCAGGCCGCGCCAGACCATGGTGTTGAGGATGGACAGCGGCAGTTTCACGTGGCGCCGGTGCGCCGCGGAGACGTTGCTGAAGGTCCGGATGGACTGCTGGGGCAGGTAGTCGTCGTCGCCCTCGCCGAGGTAGACCATCCGGGAGGCGGCCAGGTCGGCCGCGTAGAGCGGTTGGATCACCTCGTCCCACTGCCACGGGTGGATCGGCAGCCACCAGTAGCGGGCCGGGTTGCACCCGTGCCGGATCAGCTCCGCGCCGAACCGGACCCTGGCTGCCGGGGAGAGTTCCTCGGTGTACAGCCGGCGCGCGCTCAGGCCCTCGATCGCGCGGTATTCGGCCAGGTCGTCGCGCACGGCGATCCAGGGCAGCCGGACCGTCTGCCGGGCCTCGGGCGAGTAGCGCCCGGAGTCGGAGACCGAGAAGCCGATCCGGCCCTTGTTGAAGGTGATCCACGGGTGCCCGGTCTGCCGGCCCTCCAGCCGGGCGTAGTCGAGGTCGGCCAGCCCTGCGGCGTCGAGACCGTCGGCCTCCAGGATCCGCAGGTCGGCGGCCAGGGTCGCGGCCAGTTCCCGGACCAGGTGGCCGGCCGTGTCCCCGGCCAGCTGCAGTGCGGCGGCGGCATCGGCCAAGAAGAGCAGCGGGTCGCTGGCGGCGGAGCCGGCTCGGCGGACCGAGGCGGGGTCCACGAACCAGCAGTCGTAGGCGCCCCGGTCGGCCCGAAACCGGTACTCCACCGGCACAGGCTGCTGACTCGGGACGGCCGGCTCGAAGCCTGGCTCGAAGACCGGGAGCTGGTACCAGCCGTCCTCCGGCTCTGCCGCAATCGGCTGCAGCAGGCCCTCGTAGGCGAACTCGGCGATGAGTTTGGCCAGCAGTTCCCGGCCTGCTTGCCGGTACCGCAGCTCCGGGCCGCTCGGCGTCTCGTTGCGCAGCTGGCTCAGCTGGCTGGGGAAACCGGCGGTCTTGACGTGCACGCCGATGCCGCCGACCGGCGGGTGGGACGCGGGGTTGGTCAGCGGCGCGTCCTTCGGCGGCACGGTGATGGACGGCATGGCGTCCGATGGCATGGCGTCCGATGGCGCAGTACTCACGTGCGGGCTCCTGTCCGGCTGGCGGCGGGTAAGGGACTGGGGATGGCCAGGGGTGCGGGCACGGCGTGCGCCTGGGGACCCGCTGGACCCGCCAAGGTCAGGCCGAGATCGGCGGCGGCCGCCACCACCGGGTCGAAGGCGGTGTGCGCGGTGCGCCGCGGCAGCCGGTAGCAGGGGGCTTCGGTGCCGGCCTCGCGAGTGACGGCGTTGAGGATCGTGGCCGCTCGATAGGCGCCGAGGCCAAGGTCCGGGGCACCTACGCCGTGGCTGTGCAACTCCGCGTTCTGGACGTAGAGACCCGCGGACGAGCCGGTCAGGCTGATCCGGAAGTCCCGCCCGATCACGGGCCGATGGCGCGAATCGCGCTCGATCATCGCCTCGATCGGGCCTAGGCAGCGCGGCATCCGCTGGACGTATCCGGTGGCCAGCACCAGTCTCTGAGTCTGCACGGTGAACTGCTGGCCGGTCTGAGCGTGCCGCATGCCGAGGACCAGAGTCCGGTCCTCCAGATCGCCGGCCAGCGCCTCCACGCCGGGCATGATCGTCACGCCGGTGGACGCGGGGCCGTCCGGCGCGGACCTGGCGTCGAGCTCGACCCTGATCTCGGCCAGGGTCTCCGCGCTGACCGCCTTGTACAGCCGGTTCTGCCCGGCCAGGAGCGCGTCGCGGCGCTGCTCGGGCAGCCGGTGGAACAGGTCCATGTAGTCCGGGGTGAAGTGTTCGAGGCCGAGTTTGGAGTACTCCATCGGCTCGATCGCCGCCGCGCCGGTCAGCCAGCGCAGCCTGCGGCCGGGTCGGTGCCAGCAGCGCAGCAGGTCCAGCAGCACCTCCGCGCCGGACTGCCCGGAGCCGAGCACGGTGATGTCGTCGGCCTCCTGGATCGACTCGGCCCGGTCTTGGTAGTGCGCACTGTGGCAGACCATTGCGTCGGCCTCTTCGCTGAGGGCGCGCAAGGGCTCCGGGATCGCCGGCTCGGTGCCGATCCCCAACACGACATTGGCAGTCAGCACGGACCGGAAGTATTGGACGGCTGACTGGACCAGGTCTCCGGGCGAGTGGAAACAGACCTCGAACCCGTTCCGTCCGTCCGGCAGGACTGCCGGGCGCACCGCGGTGACGAGGCTGTTGAACCGGCAGCTAGGCAGTCGTTCGGCCACCGCGGCGCAGTAGGCCTCGTACTCGATCCGCGGCACGTGGAACTGCTCGCTGAAGTAGAACTCGAACAGGCGGCCCTGGTCGCGCAGGTGCGCCAGGTAGCTGAACCGGCTGGTGGGGTCGACCAGGCTGACCAGGTCGGCCAGGAAGGGCACCTGCAAGCGGGCGCCGGGCACCATCATGCCCGGATGCCAGCTGAACCTCGGCTTCTCGTCGAGGAACAGCGTCCGCAGACCCGGGACCGGTTCGGCCAGCGCGGCCAGGCCGAGGTTGAACGGACCCAGGCCGATGCCGACCAGGTCGTAGATCTCAGCGCCCACGGGTCAGCAACTCGCCGAGGGCCGCATCGGGGCGCGGCGGGATGGACCGGGGAGACTCAGCTTCCTCATAGACTGGACCGGCAGAATCCGATTCACTAGGACTCGGCTCGCTGCCCGGCGCGTCCCGCACCATCAGCGCGGCATTCTTCTCCGGCAGCGCGACTGTCCCCAGCCTGTGGAAACCGGCGGCGGCGAAGGCCCGGAGGCTCGGCAGGTTCCGCTCGTCCGGCTCCGCCACCACTCGGCACGGATGGTCTCGCTGCAGCGCGTCGGCAAGCGCGGTCAGCAGCAGCCCGCCCAGGCCGATCCCCCGGCAGTCGGCCTCGCCGATCAGCAGGTGCACACCGAGGTCATCCGCCCTGGCCGGGTAGTACCGGCCGAGCCGGTCCTCGGCCGCCCGATAGACCTCCCAGTAGCCGATCGGCCTCCCGGCCAAGCGGCCGACGAAGCCTCGGGTGTGCGGTAGAGCACGCTGCTCGGCCAGATAGTCGGCAGTCCGACTGAGATCACCGGCAAGCTCCCAGTACTCGTCCACCACCGGGTCGTTGAACCAGCGGTGCAGCATCGGCAGGTCGCGGTCCGGACGCACCGGGCTGAGGGTGAACCGCCCGGCCCGGGTCACCAGATCGCACCACTCCGGCAGGACCGTGCTCTCCGCGGCGCTCTCGGCGGCGCACAGGGTGCTCACGCGGCCACCTCCGCCGCCTGGCGCGGTTGCCGGGACACGTCCCGGGGCAGGCCCGCGAAAGGGTTGTCGATCTCGACGTAGACCGACTGCTGCGCCAGCTCGCCGACCAGTTCGTCGAGCCCGGCGACCCGGGTGAACAGGTTCGCCTTGCAGCGCAGCCGCAGCGCTCCCAGCAGCGCGTCCACCGGCTGGTGGCCGCGCAGCGGGGTCAGCAGGGTCCGCGCGATCCCCAGCAGCTCGGTCTCGGCCACGACCCCGCTCGCGCCCAGCGCGCCGATCATCCCGAACAGGTTGTTGATGCCCACGTAGTAGAGCAGCCGCTCGGTGACGACCTCGTCCTCGACCACCGACTCGCTGTCCTGGCCGAGCCGTTCCACGCCGCTGAGCGCGGACAGGTCGCCGATCCGCGAGCGCCGGTAGTAGACGCCCTGGTTGTCCCGGTACCAGCCGGTCACCGGGTAGCCCTCGGCGTCCAACTGGACCAGGGTGTTCTGCTGGTGGCCCTCAAGGGTCACGCCGTATTCGGCGTCCAGCCAGAACAGGGGCGTGATCAGGTTGATCACGTAGCGGGCGAACCAGTCCGCGGCCACCGCCGACACCGTCCGCCCCTCGCTCGCCGCGATGGCGGTCAGGTGGGCCGAGAGTTCGTGCGCGTGCCCGTCCCGGAGGTTCCCGGGCTGGGTGTTGGAGCGCAGTTCGCCACGCCCGAGGTCGAGCAGCGAGGCGATGCAGAACACGAAGTCCGAGGGCTGGAACGGCGAGTGCCGGAACGAGGCCTCCAGGCCCGGGGCCCCGTCCACGGCCAGATACGCCGCGTCGGTCAGCATCCGGAAGCCGGGCTGGCCGGCCAGCAGCCGGGCGCCGAGTTCGCCGGCGAAGAGCCGGTGCGCCTCGACCCCGCGCAGCAGCTCCTTGCGAAGGTGCTCACGCTTGGAGTTGGTGATGTTCAGCCCGAGCGAGAGCTTGATCATGACCGGCCGGTCCGGGCGGTACACCGTGCGCAGGGACGAGGTGGGCTGCCACTCGGGGCCGTGCGGGCCCAGGTGGCGCAGCCGCCCGGCCGCGATCAGCTCGCGTACGCCTGGCCTGTGCAGCAGTTCCCGGGCCTGCCACGGATGGGCCGGAACCAGGGCCCCGCCGTCCGGCGTACGTCCACTGAGGAAGGCCGCGAGGTCCGGCGCGGCCGGGCCGAGCGAGCTGTCGTGCGCAACCAGGTCCTCGTCGACGGAGAACCAGTCCAGCTGGAACGAGCCGCGCAGCTCCGGCGAGTACATCGCGGTGTCCCGGGCGCCGAGTCCGTCCCGGCTCTTGGCTGCGGGGTGGAACGGGTGGCCCGCCAGCAGTCCCTGCTCGGCGATCAGAAAGGCGCTACTCGTCTCCGGCGGCGCCGGGTTGGCCGACCTGGCCTCCAGGTGCAGGGCGATCCGCGAGGCCGATTCGGCGACCCGGTCCACCAGCACCTCCACCGGCGGGACAGAACCGGGCTCGACCGCCAGTCGCGCACCGGCCAACAGGAGGGCTAGATCCTCGGGCAACAGGGGGCCACCCATACTGTCGTCCCCAGCGAGATGCGGCGGCCCGAATCGGTGCAGGCCGGTGGCGGACCAATACAGCACCGCGACCGACACCTCGGCGTCCCCGAGACGAAGGACCAGTGTAGCGGTGTCAGGCCTGGCCACCCCTTGTTCCCGCACCCAGCACCGCAGCAGCGCCTCATGGGTCAGCTGCCGGCCGGCGTTGATGTGCGCGTCGGCGGCGTGGGCGGTGAGAAATGCGGTCGTGTTCACGAGGTTCCTTGCCGATCGGTCCGACGAGCACTGGTCAGAGTCGAGGAGTCCGGACGATCCGTCGCCGGACGATCGGCCTCCGGGCACCGGTCTTCCTCGGCGCCGGCCGCCGCGATCAGGTCGATCAGCCGGTCCAGATCCGCCGGAGTGGTCTCCGGGTTGAGCAGCGTCAGTTTCAGCCGGAGAGCGTTCGAGCGGTCCGACCCAGCCGCCATCGCGAAACCGGCCGCTGTTTCCGCGCCCGAGAGCGCGGCCGAATGCGGCAGCCGGGTCCGCCCGACCACTGCGCTGCCGTCCACCAGCAGTCGGCGCCGCAGGGCCGCGTTGACCTGGTCGGATTCTCCGTATTGCGGGACGTAGCGGAACAGCACCGTGGTCAGGGCCGGCGGCAGGGTCAGCTCGAACCGCTCGTGCCCGGCCAGAGCCGCCGCCGCGTACGCGGTCAGCTCGAAGCAGCGCTCGATCCGCTCCGCGAGCCCGACCCTGCCGAGGGTCTGCAGGGTGGCCACCATCTTCACCGCGTCCGCGCGGCGGGTGGTGCGCAGCGAGCGGCCCAGCAGGTTGGGGAAGCCGGCCTGCTCGTCATCGATGTCTGACAGGTACGCCACTTGGCGCCCGGCGAGGGCGAAGGCATGCCGGTTCTTCGTGACCACCAGACCGGCCGGGATCGGCTGCCAGCCGAATTTGTGCAGGTCCATGCTCACCGAATCGGCCTCTTCGATCCCGGCGAGCCGACCGGCGTGCGCGGTAGAGAACAGCAGCGGCCCACCGTAGGCCGCGTCCACGTGGAACCAGGCGCCGCACTGCCGGGCCGCCTCGGCGCAGGGCCCGAGCGGGTCGATCGCCCCGGCATCGGTGGTGCCTGCGGTCGCGACCACCGCCACGACCTGTCGGCCCTCGCTCCGCAAAGCCTTGGCCAGGCGGAACAGCTCGGCCGGGTCGAGCGCGTGCCCGGCCGTGACCGGGACCGGGTGCACTGCGTTCTCGCCCAGCCCCAGCAGCGCGGCGGAGCGGGCCACGGAGAAGTGCGCCACCTCGGAGCAGAGGATGACCAGCTTGCCCGCCGCGTAGCCGGGCACGCCTTCGTGCACCGGGTCGACGTCGAAGTAGCGGCGGATCGCCTCGTCCCGCGCGAACAGCAGGGCGAGCAGATTGCCCTCGGTACCGCCGCTGGTGACCACGCCGCCGGGCTGGTTCGCCGGGTCGGACCCGACCTTGGGGTACACCAGGCGGCCGATCACGTCGATCAGCTCGTCCTCGATCACGCAGGCGGCCGCTGATTGGTCCCAGGAGTCCATCGACGGATTGAGCTCCGCGATCAGCGCGTCGGCGGCGACCGCGACTGGGAGGGTCGGACAGTGCAGGTGCGCGACCGTGTGCGGGTGCCGGGACTGGACGCTCTCCGCGCGGAGGAGTCGCTCCAGGTTCTCCAAGGCCGAGGCGCCTAAGCCGCGCGCGGGGAGCACTTCGCCCAAGCGTTCCCGGACTCGGGCGGCGACCTGCTTCGGTCCGCCGGAGGGTAAGGGGCGGCTCACCAGAGGTTGTGGGGTCGGCGGTGCGGTCGGCTGCTCGGCTGGTGGCGCTGCAGCCGACGGGTCCGAGCCCAGCAGAGTCCGTGCGCCCGTCAACGTGTCCGCGCCGGCCAACGTATCCAATGCGTCCATGCCTACTTCGCCCGCCAATCGCGGCTGACCTCGGCGATGACCGCGAGCAGGACCGACACCACCTGGTCCGCTTCCTCGTCGGTGATGGTCAGCGGGGGCAGCAGCCGGAGCACCGCGCCATGACGACCGCCCAACTCGACCAGCAAGCCGCGCGCGAGCGCCTCCTCGCGGACCTTCCTCGCCAACCCCGGCGCGGCGGTCCGTGCGCCGAGCGCGTCCGGCGCCGACTCCGGGTCGACCAGTTCCACGCCGAGCATCAGACCCCGGCCTCGGACGTCCCCGATCGCCGGGAGCTCCGCAGCTGCGGAGCGGAAGGCGTCCGCGATCAGCTCGCCGACCTTCCGTGCCCGCGCGGCCAGATCGTGTTCGACCACGTACTTGATCGTGGCGGTACCTGCCGCCAGGGCCAGTTGCTGGCCACGGAAGGTGCCGGTGTGCGCGCCCTCGGCCCACAGGTCGAGCTCCGGGCGGTACACCACCACCGCCAGCGGCAAGCCGCCGCCGATCGCCTTCGACAGGACCATGATGTCCGGGGTCACCCCGCTGTGGTCCACTCCCCACAGCTCGCCGGTGCGGCCGAGGCCGGTCTGTACCTCGTCGGCGATCAGCGGGATCCGGTGCTCCTCGGTGATCGCCCTGACCGCGCGCAGCCACTCGTCCGGGGCCGGGTGGACTCCGCCCTCGCCCTGCACCGGCTCGAAGATCAGGCCGGCCGGCGGGGTCATCCCGCTGTTGGGGTCACGGAAGTGCCGACGCAGCTGCTCGATCGCGATCCGTACCCCGCCGACCGGGCCGACCCCGAACGGGCAGCGGTAGTCCTGCGGGAACGGCAGCCTGGTCACGCCCTGGTCGGCCACTCGCGCTGCGGCCCGGACAGCGATGTCGCCGGTGGCGGCCAGCGCCGCGGCGGTCATCCCGTGATAAGCCCCGGTGAACGCGACCAGGCCGGTGTTGCCGGTGGCGGCTCGGGCCAGTTTCAGCGCGGCCTCGACCCCGTCGGCGCCGGACGGACCACAGAAGTGGATCTTGCCGGTGCGGGCCAGATCCCCCGGCAGCAGGCTCAGCAGGGTCTGGGTGAACTCGTCCTTGATCGGCGTGGCCAGGTCCAGGACGTGCAGCGGCGCACCGGAGTCGAGCACCTTGCGGATAGCGTTGATGGCGACCGGGTGGTTGTGGCCCAGGGCCAGGGTGCCGGCGCCGGCCAGGCAGTCCAGGTACCGGCGTCCGTCGGCGCCGAAGACGGTCATCCCCTCGGCCCGCACCGGGACCACCGGCAGGTGCCGGGCGTAGGTGCGGGCAGCCGATTCGCGCTCCTCCTGGCGGACCAGGATCCGGCCCGCGGCGGCGGCAACAGTGGCGGCGACAACGGGCGGCCCGGCTTCTCGCCGGGCCGCATCACTTGGTTCGGCCAGGCCGACGCTCACGGCTACCTCACTGACGGTCCATCAGAAGATCATTGTGAGGCTAGCCTTACTTATCGCGACTACCGAGTCAAATGCAGGTCATCACTATGAGTGATGACCCACTTTTTCGCCAGAGCCGACGACCCGGTCAGGACAGGCACAGCGCCCGGCGCAGAAAGTCCACCTGTAGCAGCATCAGGTTCTCGGCGACCGTCTCCTGCGGCGTCATGTGGGTGACCCCGCTGAGCGGCAGCACCTCGTGCGGGCGGCCCGCGGCGAGCAGGGCCGAGGACAGGCGCAGGGTGTGCGCGGCGACCACGTTGTCGTCGGCGAGCCCGTGGATGATCATCATCGGGCGGGCCGGTTCGGCCCAGGTCCAGTGGCCGGCGCCGGCCTCGTCTCCCTTTCCGTCGCCGTTGCCGTCACCGGCCGCCGGGTGGTCGGGGAAGAGCGAGTTCGCCGCGTAGACCTCCGGGAACTCTGCCGGATGGCCGAGGTAGCGCTCCGTGTAACAGGTGTCGTACAGCTGCCAGTCGGTGACCGGCGCGCCGACCACGGCCGCGTGGAACACGTCCGGACGCTTGAGCACGGCGAGCCCGGACAGGTAGCCGCCGTAGGACCAGCCACGGATGCCGACCTTGGTCAGGTCCAGTTCGACCTGGCCGCTCGCGGCCGTCTGCACGGCGGCCGCAGTCAGGGCGTCCACTTGGTCCTGAAGGGTCGCCCCGGCGAAGTCGTGCCAGACCGCGCGGTCCCAGGCCGGACCGCGCCCGGGGGTGCCCCGGCCGTCCACGACCAGGACGGCGAAGCCCTGGTCGGCGAACCACTGCGAGTTGAGGAAGCTGTTGTGCGAGGCGACCACCTGCTGCGCGTGCGGGCCGCCGTAGGGGTCGAGCAGGACCGGAAGCTTGGCGCCGGGCACGTGGCCGGTGGGCAGCACCAGCGCGGCGCGCAGTCCCCGCTCGCCGAGGACCAGTTCGATCGGCCGCGTGCGCAGCAGCGGGGTCTCGCTGACCGAGTTCAGCACGCTGAGCTCCTTCGGCGGGCCGTCCAGGCTGAGCACGGACACCCGCTTGTTGGGCTCCTCCAGCGTCGTCGTCGACAGGACCGCGAGCGCTCCGGCGACCGTCCCGGTGGTGACCCCGTCGGTCGGGCCGACCTGCTCGATCGTCCGGTCGGAGAGGTCCACCCGGACCAGCTGGGTCCGGGTCGAGTCGGCCGCGGAGACGATCAGATACGCGAACTCCGCGGTGAGCGAGACCAGGCTCCGCACCTGGAGGCCTGCGGGGGTGACCGCGTGGTCGCCCACGTACAGCCGGTACGTGTCGGTTTCGGCGTCCGGCGCGATCCGGGCCAACGCGAGGTCACCGGCGGCGCCATCGGCATCGGCATCGGCATCGGCGGCAGCGCCCTCCGCTGCGGGCACCCACGCGGGTGCGCCGGGGAAGAACTCCAGCCAGTTGTCGTCCTGCTGGTCGTGCAGCACAGTGACCGCGCCGCCATCGCCGACCGCGAGGATCCGGCCACGGCGCTGGTCCCGGGTCAGCACGGTGAGCAGGGCCGGTCCGTTCGCGGACCAGTGCACCGAGACCAGGTACTCGAAGCCGTCGGCGTCCCAGGCGACCGAGGTTCGCGAGCCGTCCAGGCCCAGCACCAGCAGTTCCACCTGCGCGTTCGCGGTGCCCGCCGCCGGGTAGCGTACCTCGTTCGGCTGCTGGCCCGGGTTCGCCAGGTCGGCGATGTAGAGGGAGCCGACGGGCGTCTCGTCCACTCGGGCGACCAGCAGTTCGGTGCCGTCCGGCGACCACCAGTAGCCGCGGTACCGGCTCAGTTCCTCGGCCGCGATGAAGTCGGCCGTGCCATAGCTGACCTGGGGTCCCTCCGGGGTGGCCAGGGCCCGGACGTCGGCGGCGTCCACGCCGACCACCCGCAGCGCGCCGTCGGACACGTAGGCGATGAAGGTTCCGGCCGAGTTCAGCCGCGGGTCGATCACCGAGCCGGTCACCGGTACCTCGTGCACGACGCCCGAGTCCAGGTCGGCCACGAAGAGCCGGCCGGAGAGCATGAACGTCGCCCGGGTCACCGCGGCGTCGGTGGAGAAGTCCACGATCCCGGCCGCGCCCTGCCTGGACCGCTCCCGGCGGGCCCGCTCCTGGGCGGTGAGCTCCTCGTCGTCGGCGCCGGCCAGCAGGTGCACCGGATCGGCGATCAGCCGCTCGGCGCCGGTAGCGGGGTCGGCCGTCCACAGGCAGGTCGCCCGGTCCGTGCCGGTGCTGGTACGCAGGAAAGCGACCAGGCCGCCATCGGGTGCGATGGCGAAGCCGCGCGGCGCGCCGAGGGTGAAGCGCTGGGTGCGGGCGTATTGCCGCGGAAAGGTAAGTTCGTCAGCCACACCAGGATCGTATGGGGTTCACGGTATCGAGGCACCACAAATCTGCAACCATTACCGAAAAGTCGGAATCCGTAAGTTTTTCGGGTGCTTGATTGGATCAGTGCAGACCACAGCGCCGGGATCGCTCCCGGCGCGGCGCGGTCAGTGGGTGTACTCGGCCAGGGCCGCGGCCAGGCCGGGATCGACCCGGGCCAGGATCCGGGTGCCGGACTCCAGGTGCGTCTCGCTGAGCATCTCGCCGTGCGCGTGCACCTTGGCGAGCAGGTCGCCGCGGCCGTACGGGACCAGCGCGGACAGCTCGATCGCGGGCTTGGGCAGCTCGGTGTCGAGCAGCGCGAGCAGCTTGTCGATGCCCTGGCCGGTGCGGGCCGAGACGACGATGCTGTGCGGCTCCCGGCGCAGCAGCCGGGCGAGCACATCCGGATCGGCCGCGTCCGCCTTGTTGAAGACCACGATCTCCGGGACTCCGGCCGCGTCGATCTCGTGCAGCACCTCGCGCACGGCGGCGATCTGGCCCTCGGGGTCCTCGTGCGAGGCGTCCACGACGTGCAGGATCAGGTCGGACTCGGCGACCTCCTCCAGAGTGGAGCGGAAGGCCTCGATCAACTGGTGCGGCAGGTGCCGGACGAAGCCGACGGTGTCGGCCACGACGAAGCCGCGTCCGCCCGGGGTCTGCGCCTTGCGCACGGTCGGGTCCAGGGTCGCGAACAGCGCGTCCTCGACCAGGACGCCGGCCCCGGTGATCCGGTTGAGCAGCGAGGACTTGCCGGAGTTGGTGTACCCGGCGATGGCCACGGCGGGAATCGAGCCGCGCCGGCGCTCCTGGCGCCGGGTCTCGCGCCCCTTGGCCATCTCGGCGATCTCCCGCCGCAGCTTGGACACCTTCTCCCGGATCCGCCGCCGGTCGAGTTCGATCTTGGTCTCACCGGGGCCGCGGGTGGCGATCCCGCCGCTCGCGCCACCGCCCATCTGCCGGGACAGCGACTGGCCCCAGCCGCGCAGCCTGGGCAGCATGTACTGCATCTGCGCGAGCTCGACCTGGGCTTTGCCCTCACGGGACTTGGCGTGCTGGGCGAAGATGTCCAGGATCAGCGCGGTCCGGTCGACCACCTTGACCTTGACCACCTCTTCGAGGTGGACCAGCTGGGCCGGGGCGAGCTCGCCGTCGCAGATGACGGTGTCCGCGCCGGTGGACGCCACGATCTCGCGCAGCTCCAGGGCCTTGCCGGAGCCGATGTAAGTGGAGGGGTCGGGCCGGTCGCGCCGCTGGATCACCGCGTCCAGGACCTGTGAGCCCGCGGTCTCGGCCAGGGCGGCCAGCTCACGCAGGGAGGCCTCGGCGTCCGCGGCGGTGCCGGAGGTCCAGACGCCTACCAGGACCACACGCTCAAGGCGCAGCTGGCGGTATTCAACCTCGGTGACGTCTTCGAGTTCGGTCGACAGACCGGCGATCCGGCGCAGCGAATGGCGGTCGGCGAGGTCCAGCTGGTCGCCGTCGTAGCGATAACGCTCCTCCTCGTCGGTCCCGTCAGCGGTCGCGAGGTGTTTGGAGGAGGTCATTTTTTCCCTTCGAACGGTTGCCGCACGCCGGCGGCGAAACGCGGGTCGTCAAACGGACCCGATATGACAATGGTCGCACGGCGAGCGCCGCGCGACCATTGAATTATCGAGGTGAACAGGTGCTCATCGCAGAGCCAGGTCGCCGGTCACCAGGAGCGGGGCGGCGGTCAGCACGACCGTGCTGAGCGGCTTTCCGGGCTGCTGGTCCACCAGGCTCAGCGCGTCCAGCGCGCCGGAGAGGTTACCGGAGATATTGCCGGAGACCGGGGCGGCCGGCTGGATCCGCCGGGCCACCGGGCGCGAGGCCGGGCGGATGCCGGGCCGCAGGGCCGTGCGGGCCACCGGCTTGGCCAGCGGCACGCTCTTGACCGCGGTGCCGGTCCGGGCGGCGGCCGCCCCGACCCTGGCGCCGGGTACCGCCACGTTCCCCAGCCGTTCGGCCTCGAACTGCGCGGCCAGCTCGGCGCTGGCCAGTTCGATGGACACTTCGCGCAGAAGTTCGGACAAGCGCATGTCGAGTGCCACGCAGATGGCGGCGAGCAGTTCTGAGGACGGCTCTTTCTGGCCCCGCTCGATCTCGGAGAGATAACCGGGCGAGATCCGCGCGTCAGCCGCGAGCTGGCGCAGCGTGCGTCCCTCGTCCTGCCGCTTACGTCGCAGCACATCGCCGAGCAGGCGACGGATAAGGATCATGCTCGTTGCTCCCTCCCTGTTCGTTGTGGCTCGGATCGGATTGGTGGCTCGCTAGCCACCGTACCCGCTTTGGACCGCTTACGCCCCTGGCTTCACCTCACTTGGTGAAATCCGGCCTGGCTGTACAACCGTACGTAACCAGGATGAGTGGGGCGGCTATTCCCGGTCGTTCAGGTTTGGTGGATGTAGCCGTCTTACTCTAAGACGTGCCACCGACACCACCGATTCATGCCGGTCGAGTCCAATCCTTTATCGACTGATTGGATTCGTCACCATATTCACCCCGAATTCTCAGCTATTGAGATGGGTTACCGTCAGGTTCAGCGCGGCCTCGACCGCGGCGTCTTGAATAGTGGACCTATCCCCCGAAAACCGGACCAATACCGCGCTCGAACCGCCCGAATCGGCGACCGCCAGATAGACCGTGCCGACTTCCTG
>Ga0302314_10014307_pt1 | contig 13592 bp, 10 predicted proteins | sample III_Palsa_N2_3_FD_200533 | JGI IMG/M metagenome (GOLD analysis project Ga0302314, IMG submission 200533) | Peat permafrost microbial communities from Stordalen Mire near Abisko, Sweden - III_Palsa_N2_3 | ecosystem: Environmental > Terrestrial > Soil > Palsa > Peat permafrost | place: Sweden... | reverse complement strand
AGAGGCCGGGATGACGGGGTTATGGGATCGATCAAAACCCAAAACGGTCTAGGCCATCATGCCCTGCCCAGAAACACCAACGCCGTGTAGCCCAGCAGGATGGCCGCGATCACCAGGTCCGACACCATGGCCAGGACCTCGTTGAAGCTCTTGCCCTTCTGGGTGACGTGTTTGGCGCCCGCCAGGGCGTAGAAGACGCCGCCGACGATGGCCGAGGGCAGGATCCAGCCCGGCCGCATGCAGGTCAGACATCCCAGCAGGCCCATCGCAATGTTGGCGAACCCCAGTTCCTGCACCAGCAGGAGCGCATCGTCGCCTTCGATGCCCAGGATGGACTTGGCGGTGAAGGCGGGTTGAACCACCTGCCGCAGGCCGGCTGTGAGCAGCCGCACGCCGAACGACCAGAACACGAACCATTGCCCGATCAGGAGAACGATCGGGACATGGCTGTGCAGCACCTCGAGTTCGCCAAGGATCGTGCCCACGGGCAGGACGCCCATGAACAGCAGCACGATGATCGGATACATCCAGTCCCCCGCTCAGATGGGCCGGCTCCACGGCTATGACGCGAGCGCCTCGGACTCGGGGCCCGCGTCCGATTGTGCGTCCGCAGCCGCCCACCGATCAAGCGTCTGCAGCAGCAGGGCGGGATTGATCGGCTTGCCCAGATGGTCGTCCATGCCGGCCTCCCGGCAGCGGGCGACCTGTTCGGGCAGGACATTGGCGGTCATGGCGATGATCGGCGTGCGCGCCGCGGCGCTGTCCGCCATCGCGCGGATGCGGCGCGTGGCGGTCAGGCCGTCCATGATCGGCATCTGCACGTCCATCAGCACCACGTCGTAGCGCTGGCGGCTGACGGCCTCGACGGCTTCGGCGCCGTCGCAGGCGGTGTCGATTTCGATCTCGAAGGGACCAAGCAGGGTGGTGATCAGTTCCCGGTTGACCGCATTGTCCTCGACCACCAGCACACGCAGCGGCCGCTCGAGCGTCGCGCCGGCATGGTCGGGCTCGGCGCGGGCCGTCCAGTCGCCGGCCAGCGGCAGGTCGACCTCGAACCAGAAGCTCGAGCCTTGGCCGACCACGCTGGTTGCGCCGATCCGCCCGCCCATGGTCTCGATAATCTGCTTGGAGATCGCCAGCCCAAGCCCGGTGCCGCCAAAGCGGCGCGAGACCGAAGCGTCGGCTTGCGTGAAACGCGCGAACAGCTGGTCGATATGGTCGGCCTCGACGCCGATGCCGCTGTCGCGCACCTCGACCCGAAGTTGGCCGACGTCGCCACAGCCCTGATGTGAGAGCGCCAGCTCGATGCCGCCCGCGCGGGTGAACTTGATCGCGTTGGACAGAAAGTTGAGCAGCACCTGGCGCAACCGCGCCGCGTCGCCCACCAGCGCCGGCATCGCGTCGTCCGCCACCACGCTCAGCGCCAGGCCCTTGGCGGCGGCCTGGTCGGCGACGATGGCGACGGTCGAGCGCGCCGTCTCGGCCGGATCAAACGGTTCCGGATCCAGCTCCAGGCCGCCGGCTTCCAGCTTGGAGAAGTCCAGGATGTCGCCGATTACGCCCAGCAGGGTCTGGCTGGCGTCATGGATCAGGCCGACCTGGCGCGCGTCCCGCTCGGACAGCGCCTCGGATTGGCGCAGCAGGCCGGAGAAGCCCAGGATGGCGGTCAGGGGCGTGCGCAGCTCGTGCGTCATGTTGGCGAGGAAGTCGGTCTTGGCCGCGGCGGCGGCTTCGGACCGCGCGAGCGCGTCCATCAGCTCGCTCTCCAACGCCTTGCGGTTGGTGATGTCCCGCGAGACGCCCAGCAGCCTCCCGCTGCCGTCGCTGAGCCGCGAAAACGTGGTCTCGGCCCAGACCGTTGAGCCGTCCTTGGCGAACACCCGGTAGTCGAGGGTTTGCGGGCCGGTCTCGGGGGTGGTGGACTCGATGAAGGCCTGCACCATCTCGGTGTCGTCGGGGTGCATGTAGGTATAGTTGGGCGTGACCAGCAGTTCGCCCGGCGAGAACTTCAGGATGCGCTCGATCGACGGCGAGACATAGAGCCGCTGGTTGTCGGCCGACGCCAGGGAGATCACGTCGGTGACGTTGTCGGCCAGAAGCCGGTAGCTGAGTTCGCTGTCGCGCAGCTTTTGGGCCGCCTGGTCGTGCCGTCGCCGCACGGCGAAGGTCTCGCGGGCGCCGGAGAAGGAGAAGCTGACGCTGATCAGCAGCAGCATCCACACGGCCGTTCCGCCCGGGATGGCGGGATTGGGCCAAAGCAGCGGCGTCACCAGCATGCTGATCGCCGGCAGCAGGCCCGCCAACAGATAACCGGCGCGAGACTGGTAGGCGTAGACCTGGGCGAATCCCATGACGCCGAGCCACAGGATCACCGCGCTTATACCGCCAGCCGGGGTGCCCAGCCGCCACAGCAGGGTGCTGAGCAACACCCATCCGGCGACCCCGCCGACCAGACAGATGACATGCTGCAGGCGGACGCTGCTCGAGACCGGCTTGCCGAGGAACTGGTCGCGGGTGGTGAACCAACTGGCGGATTCCAGCACGGTCATCCCGGCGATCCAGGCCGCGCAGACCGGCCAGGGCAGCAGCCAAAGCGCGATTGCGCCGACCCCGATGGTGGCGCCCGCGCGGGGCAGGGCGGTCGCGTGGGCGCCCGCGGCTACGTCATCCAACCCCTTATCCAGCAGTCCGAACATCAATCGAATTCCCCGCACACCGAGGCGATCATTGTCGAAAAGAATTAATTCTGAATGGCTTGACGGGTCGGGCGCGCTCCACCCCCTCTTGCGCGCCGACCTCGCTTCAGTGTACGCAAGGCCCCATGGACCGCGCGCCCAGCCTTCTTCTGCTTCGGCTTATCAGCCCCTGGGCGCTCTAGGGGTCGCGCATCGTCGCGGCCGGGGCGCGCAGGGGTAACCCGCTTTAGCCGCCCCTCAAAAGTCCAGCAGACGAGCCCTTCCATGACCACCGAATCCCAATCCGACGTCGCCGCCCCGGCGAGCGACAAGAACCGCGTCATCATCTTCGACACCACCATGCGCGACGGCGAACAGTCGCCCGGCGCCTCCATGTCGCTCGAGGAAAAGCTCGAGCTGGCCAAGATCCTCGAGGAGATGAAGGTCGACGTGATCGAGGCGGGCTTTCCCATCGCCTCCAACGGCGACTTCGAGTCCGTCCGCCGCGTGGCGGAGATCGTCACCGAATCCACCATCTGCGGCCTGGCCCGCGCCGGCGTCGCCGACATCGAGCGCGCGGGCGAGGCGATCCGCCCGGCCAAGCGCGGCCGCATCCATACCTTCATCGCCACCAGCCCCCTGCATATGAAGGTCAAGCTGCAGATGGAGCCCGAGCAGGTGCTGGAGGCCATCGCCGGCTCGGTCAGCCTGGCGCGCAACCTGTGCGGCGACGTGGAATGGTCGGCCGAGGACGCCACCCGCACCGAGCGCGATTTCCTGCGCCGGGCGGTCGAGGCGGCGATCCGCGCGGGCGCTCAGACCATCAACCTGCCCGACACCGTGGGCTACGCCTATCCCAGCCAGTACGCGGCCATGTTCCGGGACATCATCGAGAATGTGCCCGGCGCGGATGGGGTGATCTTCTCCACCCACTGCCACAACGACCTGGGCCTCGCGGTCGCCAACAGCCTGGAAGGCGTCATGGGCGGCGCGCGGCAGGTGGAATGCACCATCAACGGCCTGGGCGAGCGCGCCGGCAATGCGGCGATGGAAGAGATCGTCATGGCCATCCGCACCCGCGCCGACGCGCTCCAGGTGCACACAGGCATCGTCACCGAACACATCACCCGCGCCTCGCGCTATGTCTCGGCCATCACCGGCTTTCCGGTGCAGTTCAACAAGGCGATCGTCGGCAAGAACGCCTTCGCCCACGAGGCCGGCATCCACCAGGACGGGATGCTGAAGGACCGCGGCACCTACGAGATCATGCAGCCGGAGGACGTTGGGCAGGGCGCCACCAACCTGGTGATGGGCAAGCATTCGGGCCGCGCGGCCTTCCGCGACAAGCTCAAGGGCCTGGGCTATGAGCTGGGCCAGAACGCCCTGAACGACGCCTTCGTGCGGTTCAAGGAATTGGCCGACAAGAAGAAGACCGTCTACGACGACGATATCGTCGCCCTGATCGACGACGCCCTGGCCAAGGGCGCAGAGCGGATCAAGATCGAACGCCTGCGGGTCATCGCCGGCACCGAGGGGCCGCAGCAGGCCGACCTGACGGTCTCGGTGGACGGCCAGCCGCGCCAGACCGAAGCCACAGGCGACGGTCCGGTGGACGCGGTGTTCAACGCCATCCGCAAGGCCGTGCCGCACGCCGCCGCCCTGCGCCTGTTCCAGGTGCACGCGGTGACCGAGGGCACCGACGCCCAGGCCCAGGTCTCGGTCCGGCTTGAGGACGAGGGCCACATCGCCACCGGCGTGGCCTCGGACACCGACACCCTGACCGCCAGCGCCAAGGCCTATGTCAACGCGCTCAACAACCTCTTCGCCCGCCGGGAGAAGAGCCGCCCGCCGGTCGCCGAAGCGAGCGGGTTCTAAAGCCTTCCCCCTTTATGGGGGAAGGAGGGGCCCGCCGCGGAGCGGTGGGAGGATGGGGGCAGCGCCGGATGGCGCGCATGGCTCCCTTCAGCCTGCGCTGCCGAGCCTTTGTTTGGCGAGCCTGCCGGCTCGTGTCACCCCATCCTCCCACGCCTGAAGGCCTGGGCCCCTCCTTCCCGACAAGCGGGGAAGGTAAGATCGGCAACCCCCATGTTCACCTACCTCTGGATCCCAGCCACCATCTTCGCGTCCGGCTTTCAGGTCGCGCGCAATGCGTTTCAGCGCGGGATGATGGGCGCGACCGGGCCCTGGGGCGCGACCCTGGTGCGGTTCCTGTTCGGCCTGCCGTTCTCGCTGGTCTTCGTAGCGGTGGTGAGCGTCGCCGTGCCCACCGCCCATCCTGACTTCGGCCGCGCGTTTTGGAGCGCGTCAATCACCGGCGCGACAGCTCAGGTGCTGGCGACCGCCGCGCTGCTGGTGGCGATGAACCGCGCCGGCTTTGCGGTCGGCACCGCGCTCCAGCAGAGCTCCTTGCCCTTGGCGGCCATCGTCGGCCTGATCGTCTTTCATGATCACCTGAGCGGCCTGGCGTGGCTGGGCGTGCTGATCACCACCGCCGGCCTGGCGGTGCTCACCTGGCCCAAACACGCGACAGGGCCCAAGCCGGTGTCGGGCGCTCTGTTCGGCCTGTTGTCCGGACTGTTCTTCGGCTTTTCGCTCAACGCCTACCGCCATTCCGGCCTGGCGCTGGAGCCGAACCACCGGATCTACGCCGCCATCGTCAGCCTGGCGGTGGTGCAGGCGATGCAGTCCGCGGTTTTGACAGCTATCCTGGCGGTGCGCGATCCAAAAGCGCTGCGGGCCATCGCCGTCGGCTGGCGCGAATCGGTGGCCGCCGGGCTGTGCGGCGCCATCGCTTCGAGCGGCTGGTTCATCGCCCTGGCCCTGGCGCCGGCCGCGCCGGTGCGGGCCGTAGGCGTGATCGAGGCGCCGATGGCCGCGGTCGCGGCGCGGCGGCTTTTCGCTGAACGCCTGCATCTGCAACAGATTCTTGCAGGCGGCGCGGTGCTGGCCGGGGTGCTGCTGACCACCCTTACATAATGCTCATTCGCCCGCCGCGTTATCCCCCTTGAAATCAACCGGTTGGCGGTGCACACGAACGGGTCCATCGGCTTTGGGGCGAATTGGCGCGGCGTAGGGGTGCGCGGCGCGGCGTTACTCGGTCTGAAGGCTCGCCAAACCCGTTCCATAACGACTTACGCTTCAAGGCACTGAATGTTCTCATCCCTCTTTGGCGTCATCTCGAATGACATCGCCATCGACCTCGGTACGGCCAACACCCTCGTTTACATGAAGGGTAAGGGCATCGTGTTGAACGAGCCCTCTGTTGTGGCGTTGCGTAACGTCGGCGGCCGCAAGGTCGTGCACGCCGTCGGCATCGAGGCCAAGCAGATGCTTGGGCGTACGCCGGGCCACATCGAGGCGATCCGCCCGATGCGCGATGGCGTGATCGCCGACTTCGAAGTCGCCGAGGAGATGATCAAGTATTTCATCCGCAAGGTTCACAACCGCAAAGCCTTCACCAATCCGAAGGTGATCGTCTGCGTGCCGTCGGGCGCCACCGCGGTTGAACGCCGCGCCATCAACGACTCGGCCCTGAACGCCTCGGCTCGCCGGGTCGGCCTGATCGACGAGCCCATGGCCGCGGCCATCGGCGCCGGCCTGCCGATCCACGAGCCCACCGGCTCGATGGTGGTCGACATCGGCGGCGGCACCACCGAGGTCGCGGTCCTGTCCCTGTCCGGCATCGTCTATAGCCGCAGCGTGCGCGTGGGCGGCGACAAGATGGACGAGGCGATCATCAGCTACATGCGCCGCCACCATAACCTCTTGATCGGCGAGACCACCGCCGAGCGGATCAAGAAGGAAATCGGCACCGCCCGCTCCCCCGCCGACGGCGAGGGTCTGGCTATCGAGGTCAAGGGCCGCGACCTGATGCAGGGCGTGCCGCGCGAAGTCCGCATCAGCGAAAAACAAGCCTCCGACGCCCTGAACGAGCCGGTGTCGCAGATCATCGAGGCCGTGAAGGTCGCCCTGGAAGCCACGCCGCCGGAGCTGGCCTCCGACATCGCCGACAAGGGCATCATGCTCACCGGCGGCGGCGCGCTGCTGCGCGGGCTGGATGCGGAGATTCGCGATCACACCGGCCTGCCGGTGATGGTGGCCGACGATCCGCTTTCCTGCGTCGCCCTAGGTTGCGGCAAGGTGCTGGAACATCCAAAGTGGATGAAGGGCGTGCTAGAATCATCGCTTTCTTAGCCGCGTCAGGTCCTCATAGGCCTCGATAGCTTCGGAGACGATGCGCTTGTCCTTCCGGGACCGCTCCAACTTCGACATGAAGGTCCCGCTGACCTGGACAGCGGGCGTGGCCGTGATCATCGCCGCGGTCATCGGCGTCGCCCTTTTGCTGGGCGACCGGCGCGAAACCTTTCAGGTTCAGGCCTATGGGGTGACCAAGAACGTGGTCGACACCCTGTCGGCGCCGGTGAGCAGCACCCTGGCCACGCCGGGGCGCTGGACCGGCAACATCTTCGACGTGGCGCGCGACTATCTGCTGGCGGGCTCGCAAAACCACCAGCTGCGCGAAGACGTCAACACCCTGCGCGCCTGGCAGGACAAGGCCATCGCGGTGGAGAACGAGAACCAGCGCCTGCGCGCGGTGCTTGGCCTGAAGACCGACCCGCCCATTCCCATGGTGACCGCGCATGTGATCGCCGATTCCAGAGGACCCTTCGCCGACACCCGACTCGCCGACGCCGGCCAGGGGCAGGGGATCACTCCCGGCAATCCGGTGATGAGCGAACGGGGCCTGGTTGGCCGGGTGATCGGGGTCGGGCATAATGTGAGCCGCATCCTTCTGCTCACCGACATCGCCAGCCGCACGCCGGTGCTGATCGACCGCACCAACGCCCGGGCGATCCTCAGCGGCGACGGCGGGCCCAATCCCAAGCTGGCCTATATGCGCGGTGAGAAGCCGGTGCAGGTGGGCGACCGGGTGCTGACCTCGGGCGACGGCGGGGTGTTCCCGCGCGGTCTGCCCATCGGCGTCGCGGTGCAGGGATTGGACGGCGCCTGGCGGGTGCGGCTGGATTCCGACTCCTCGCCCATCGACTTCGTTCGCATCCTTTTGTTCACCGATTTCAGCCAGATCGCCGAGCAGAAGGACGCGGTCGCGTCGGGTCTGCCGCCCCTGTCCGCGGCGGACGCCGCCGAGGTGGCGGCCAAGGTCAAGGCCCTGTCCGCCTCGGCGCCGCCAACCTCGGCCGCGCCGCCAAAGCCGGCCCCGGGCGCCGCCGCCGCCAACGCCACCGCGACGGCCAAGACCCTGGCCAACGCCCTGGCGGCGAGCAAGACGCAAGCCGCGCCGAAGCATCCGCCGCCGCCGACGCCGGCCACCACGCCGCCGCCGGACGATACGACCCCATGAGCCTGCTGCAGTCCACCCGGCCGCTCGATCCCTGGCGCTGGCTGGGTGTGCCGGCGCTGGTCGCCATGGTCGCGACGATCGTTTTCGCCATCCCGATCAAGGTCTTCAGCCTGCAGCTGCCGGAGCCGGTGTTTCCCATGGTTCTGGCCTTCGCCTGGGCGGTGATCCGCCCCTCGGTGATCGCGCCCTTTGTCCTGGTGCTGCTGGGCCTGTTTCTGGACTTCTTCTGGGGCGGACCGGTGGGTCTGTGGGGCGTGTCGCTGCTGGCGTCCTACACGGTGGTGCTGGCCTCGCGCAGCATCATGACTGGCCAGAGCCGGCCCATGCGTCAGGTCTGGTTCGCCGGCGCCACCGGCCTGACCATGCTCACCGGCTTTCTCATCGCCAGCGTCATCTCTCTGGCCGTGCCGAACCTGCTCGCCGTGTTCTGGCAATTTTTAGCCACGACCGTGCTCTATCCCTTCGCCCACCGCCTGATTGAGCGGTTCGAAGATGCGGATGTCAGATTCAGATGAGCGAGCCGTCCATCTTTTTCAACGAGGTCAACGAACGGCAGGGCGTGTTCCACCGCCGCGCCTTCGTGATGGGCGCCCTGACCAGCATGGGCCTGGTGGCGCTCGGCGGGCGCCTGGCTCAGCTGCAGATCGTCGAGGCCAACCGCTACAAGATGCTGGCGGCCTCAAACCAGTTCAACTACCGCCTGATCCCGCCGCCGCGGGGCCGCATCCTGGATCGCAACGGCGTCGAGATCGCCGCCAACCGCCCGAACTTCCGCCTGCTGCTGCTGAAGGACGAGGTCCAGGACCCGAACGCCACCCTCGACCTGGTGTCCCAGGTGGTGCCGATCACCCCTGACCGCCGCCGCCAGATCATGCGGCAGCTGGCCGAGACGCAGCGGTTCGTGCCGGTGGCCGTGGTCGACGATCTGGACTGGGACGAGTTCGCGCGGGTCAATGTCCGCGCCGCCGAGCTGCCCGGCCTGCAGCCGGACATGGGCGAGGCCAGGGTCTATCCCTTCGGCGGCGCCTTCGCCCATGTGGTCGGCTATGTCTCGCGGGTCTCCGACGCCGACATCAAGAAGGCCGGCGACAACCCCGACCCGCTGCTGCTCAACCCCGGCTTCCGCATCGGCAAGAGCGGGGTCGAGAAGGCGCTGGACGAGGATCTGCGCGGCAAGTCCGGCGGCCAGAAGGTCGAGGTCGACGCCAAGGGCCGGGTGATCCGCGAAGACCCGGCCGGCGACAAGGCGCCGATACCGGGCAAGGACGTGGTCCTGACCCTGGACGCCGACATCCAGAACCTGGCGCTGGAGAAGTTCGGCGAGAACTCCGGCGCGGCGGTGATGATGGACTGCCGCTCGGGCGACATCCTGTGCATGCTGTCCGCGCCCAGCTTCGACGCCAACGCCTTCGTCAGGGGCGTCGTGCCGGCCGAATATCGCGCCCTGTCGGACTACGATCACAAGCCGCTGCTGAACAAGGCCCTGGCCGGGCTCTACCACCCGGGCTCGACCTTCAAGACCATGGTGTCCCTGGCGGCGCTGGAGGCCGGGGTCGACCCCAAGCACACCTACACCTGCAATGGCTCGTTCGCCTACGGCAACCACGTCTTCCTCTGCGACCATCACCACGGCACGCTGGACATGCACGGGGCGATCGTCACCTCCTGCGACGTCTTCTTCTACCAGACCGCCCTGGTGGTGGGTCCCGACAAGATCGCCGAGGTGGCGCGCCGGTTCGGACTGGGCCAGATCTTCGACATCGGCATCTCGGGTCAAAGAGCGGGGATCGTGCCCGATATCGCCTGGAAGAAGGCCTATATGACCGCCCGCCACGCCGACCCGCGCTGGTATTCCGGCGAGACGCCGTCCATGGGCATCGGCCAGGGCTATACCGACGTCAACGCCCTGCAGCTGTGCGTGATGGCCTCGCGGCTTGCCAACGCCAAGAAGGCGCTCAACCCGCGCCTGATCCAGTCCATCGGCGGCGTCGAACAGCCGCGGGGTTCGGAAGTCGCGGATATTCCCTACAACCCCGACCACGTCAACTTCGTGCGGGCGGCCATGGCCTCGGTGGCCAACGACTCGCGCGGCACCGCCTTCGCCTTCGCCCAGCTTGGCCTGGGCGATGTAAAGATGGCCGGCAAGACCGGCACCGCGCAGTCGCACAACTACAAGAGCGGCGAGCACGGCCAGCACGGCGCGGTGGGCGCCTGGGCGACCCGGGACAACGCCTGGTTCATCGCCTTCGCGCCCTATGACGATCCGCGCTATGCGGTCGCGGTCCTGGTGGAGCATGGCGGCTTCGGCGCCGACGCGGCCGCGCCCATCGCCCGGGAAATCATGCGCGTGGCCCTGCTGAAGGACCCCGAGGTGCGCAAGCGGATCGAGCGGCCGCTGCCGCTGCCGTCCGTGGACCCCAACGCCGCGTCCGGCGACGCCGCCCCGCCGCCGCCGACGGACCTGCCCGGCTCGCCCGGCGGCCCGACCGGCCAGCAATTGCAAAACCCGCTCGCGGATACAGCCACATGACCACCAGCGCCCTGACCCGGCCCGGCCAGCGGGACCGGGTGCCGATCAAGTTCGGCGAGATCGACTGGACCTTGTCGGCGCTGATCTGCCTGATCGCCGCGGCCGGGGGGTTGATGCTCTATTCCATCGCCGGCGGGTCCTGGAAGCCGTGGGCGGGATCGCAGATGATCCTGTTCGGTCTCTGCTTTTTGCTGATGATGGCGCTGGCGCTGATCGACCTGCGGGTCTGGTTCGCCCTGGCCTATCCGGTCTACGGCATCGCCCTGGTGCTCTTGATCGCGGTGATGCTGTTCGGCCACTCGGCCCTTGGCGCGGCACGATGGCTGCAGATCGGCCACTTCAAGTTCCAGCCGTCGGAGGTGATGAAGATGGGGCTGGTGATGGCCCTGGCGCGCTTCTATCACGGGCTCCCCGCCGACCGGGCGCGGCTGTCCTGGTCGCTGCTGATCCCGCTGGCCATGATCGGCGCGCCGGTCCTGCTGATCGCCAAACAGCCCGACCTGGGCACGGCCATCCTGCTCGGCGCCACCGGGGTGGCGATGATGATGCTGGCCGGCCTCAGCCTGCGCCTGATCCTGGCCGCCGTCGCCGCCGTGGCCATCGCCGCGCCGGGGGTGATCTGGGCCATCCTGCACGGCCACCTGGTCAAGGGCTACCAGGCCCAGCGCCTGCTCACCTTCCTGCATCCTGAGGACGACCCGTCAGGGGCCGGCTACCACATCCTTCAGGCCAAGATCGCCCTGGGCTCCGGCGGCTTCCTCGGCAAGGGCTATGGCCTGGGATCGCAAAGCCAGCTCGACTTCCTGCCCGAGAAACAGACCGACTTCATCTTCGCCACCCTGGCCGAGGAGTTCGGCTTCGTCGGCTGCGCCTCGGTGCTGCTGCTCTACGCGGCGGTGATCGTCATCTGCCTCAGGGTCGCCAGCATCTCGCACAGCCATTTTGGCCGCCTGGCCGCGGCAGGCGTCACCGCCACCTTCGCCCTCTACATCCTGATCAACGGCGCCATGGTCATGGGCCTGGCGCCCGTCGTCGGCGTGCCGATGCCGCTGCTCTCCAAGGCCGGCACGGTGATGACCACCGTGATGATCGGCTTCGGCCTGATCCAGGCCGTGCGGGTGCACCGGTATGAGGAAGTCACCAGCGGGATGGGGGCGTTTTTGTAGGGCGGTAGGTCCGTACGCGCCTATTGTCGACCCGCTCAAATTTTCACCGTTCCCTCGCCCTTGTGGCGAGGGTCCATTGAGCGCCGAAGCCAAGCGATAGGGGCGCAGACGGCGGCGCCGGGTTGAACCTGGCGCCGTTCGAGTCCAATGGGCCCTCGCCACAAGGGCGAGGGCACGGGGAAAAATGGTAAGGCGGGCTTGGCCCCTAAACCGACCAGGCCTGATCCGTCGCCCGCACCAGCCCGTCGATGATCCCCGGCTCCGTCGAGGCATGCCCCGCGTCCCAGACCACTTCAAAGTCGGCCTTGGGCCAGGCGGTCTTCAGCTTCCAGGCCGACTCCAGCGGCGTCACCACGTCGAACCGGCCCTGGACGATCCAGCCGGGGATGTTCTGGATGCGGCGGACGTTCTTCAGGATCCAGTCGTCTTCCGGGAAGAAGCCGCCGTTGGCGAAATAGTGGCATTCGATCCGCGCGAAGGCGACGGCGAAGTCGACCTCGTTGAATTTCGACGGCCGCGCCTCGGGGCCGCGGATCGAGATGGTGTCGCCTTCCCACTGGCTCCAGGCCGCGGCGGCCCGGGCCTGCACCCGGCGGTCGTGGTGGGTGAGGCGCCGGTGATAGGCGGCCATCAGGTCGTCGCGCTCGGCGGCGGGGATGGGGTCGACGAACCTGGCCCAGGCGTCCGGAAACATCATCGAGGCGCCGTCCTGGTAGAACCAATCCAGCTCGCGCTTTGACACCAGGAACACCCCGCGCAGGATCAGCGAATCCACCCGCTCGGGATGGGTGATGGCGTAGGCGAGGGCCAGGGTTGATCCCCACGAGCCGCCGAACACCGTCCACTTCTCGACGCCCAGATGGACCCGCAGCCGCTCGATATCCTCGATCAGCGCCCAGGTGGTGTTGTCCTGCAGCGAGGCGTTGGGCCGGGACTTGCCGCAGCCGCGCTGGTCGAACAGCACCGTGCGCCAGCGGCCGGGATCGAAGAACCGCCGCATGGTCGGGTTGATCGCCCCGCCGGGACCGCCGTGCAGCACAATGGCCGGCCGGCCATCCCGCTTGCCGCATTCCTCGTAATAGACCTCGTGCGGTCCGCCGGTGGAAATCCAGCCGAACGAATAGGGCTCGATCTCGGGATAGAGCGACCGCCGGGACGCGCTGGCTGCTGCTGGGGATAAAGGCGCGGAGGTGCGTTCCATCGCCCCTGTCTTAGCGCGGAAACCGCCGGCTCATCCAGTCCAGTATGATGCGATTGACGTCTTCCGGCCGTTCCTGCTGGGTCCAGTGGCCGCAATCGCGCACCAGTGATTTTTCGAGGTCAGGGATAAAGGCCTCCATCCCGTCCGCGGCCGAGGGCGGCAGCACCGCGTCGTTCTCGGCCATGATCATCAGGCAGGGCAGCTCGATCCGGGTCGGCAGGTCCGCGCCCATTTCCCAGTTGCGGGTGATGTTGCGGTACCAGTTGACGCCGCCGGTGAACCCCGTGCGCTCGAACGTCTCGACGAAAGCGGTGAACTCGTCATCTGTCAGGAAGGCCTCGCGGGTGTCGCCCGCCGGGTCGTAGACCTCGACGATGCGCACCAGCGGGAAGATCGACGGATCGCCCGGCTTGCGCTCGGTGGCGAAACCCGCCGACGCCGGCTGCGCGGGCGTTGGCCGTTTCATGAAGAAATTCATCGTCTTGCTGACGTCTTTCGCCAGCACTGCGTCAGCCTCGCCGGGCTTCTGGAAATGGACGATGTACATCTCGTCGCCCAGTCGCGCGCGCATGATGGCGATGGGGTCGAACGGCGCGCGCGGCTGAAACGGGGTGTTGACCCCGATCACCCCGGCGACCCGGGTCGGGTGCAGCAGGGG
>Ga0302314_10014306_pt1 | contig 13592 bp, 9 predicted proteins | sample III_Palsa_N2_3_FD_200533 | JGI IMG/M metagenome (GOLD analysis project Ga0302314, IMG submission 200533) | Peat permafrost microbial communities from Stordalen Mire near Abisko, Sweden - III_Palsa_N2_3 | ecosystem: Environmental > Terrestrial > Soil > Palsa > Peat permafrost | place: Sweden... | reverse complement strand
CCCCGACCACGTCGGCCGAGGAGAGCAGCCGCTCCGAGGCCGGGCTGAGGAAGGGCAGCAGGGTGAGCGTCGTCTGCCAGGGGCCGGGCGACAGTCGGCTGCGCCCCGGACGCGATCCGCAGTCCCGGACGACCAGCACCGGCGCGGTCACCGACGCGCCCTGCGGCCCGATCCGGCCGACCGGATGCACCGTCAGGCAGGGCTGGCCGCCGCCCGCGGCCTGGGCCACCGGCGTCCAGGACTGGCCGCGTCCGGTCTCGACCACCACCCGCGCCCCGGTCGCCGCCGCGCGCAGCGCGATCAGCTGGGCCGTCCACACACCGCCGACCAGCACCACGTCGTAGGCCCGGGGCCGGAACAGGCCCAGGACCGCGGCGGCGTCCTGGCCGTCCATGCCGATCACCACGCCGTCGTCGCCGATCGGCAGCGCCATCGCGGACAGCTCCTCCTGGCTGAGGACGTGCTGCTCGCGTCGCGGGCCGCGCAGCCCGAATCCCGCCAGTGCCCCCATCAGCGTGTCCCTCCCAGCGGCAGCGTCGCGAGGACGCCGGGTACCTGTTCGCGGTCCAGCCGCACCAGTGTCGCACCCGCGCTCTTCGCCCGGGCCTCCAGTTGTCGGGCCGCCTGCTCCAGCTCCCGGTCGCCCCGGGCGGTGACCCGGACCTGACCGGTCAACGCGACTGCGTCGCCGTCGGCCTGACGAACAGTCAGGCTGAAGGTGGTGCCCAGGGCGGTGCCGCCGGTGAGCAGGTTCACCAGGTCGGGTGCGGTCACCGCGCCGCGCGCGGCGGAGCTGCCGCCCGAAGGGGCGAGCCGGGGCCACTGGCCCACCCAGTAGGTGGTGTGCCAGCGGTCGTCGCAGCGCCAGGCCCGGGTGGTCTCCGCGGTCCGGCGGCCGTTCCGGGAGCCGTTGCCGGCGCTGCCCGCCGCCAGCGGGTTGGCGCAGACCGCGGTGGACACGGCGGCGGCGACGGCGGCGGCGTCCAGCACGGTGGTCGGCAGGCCGGCCCCGGCGAGCCGGGCGGCGAGCTGGTCGGCGGCGCGCTGGAGCGACTTCCGGGCGCCGATGTCGCCGCCGCCGCGCGCGGCCACGGCGCCGAGGCAGAGCTCCGGGTCGAGCCTGACGGTCACCCAGGTCAGCCGCAGCCCCGGGGTCCGCTGGCTGCCCGGGAGCTCGCGGTAGCCGCGGGCGGCGAGAGCCTGCTCGGGCAGGTGCGGCGCGGGGGCGGGCTGGGCGTACTGCACGACCTGGATCGCGTCCAGCACGATGTCGTCGACCACGAGTCCGGCGCCGAGCAGATCCAGCGGCAGCGAGCGGGTGTTGTGCTCGGGGCGCAGCGGTTCGTCCGGGGCCTCGACCTGGAGCACCGCGGTCAGGAAGGTGCCGTCGCCGACCATGCCGATCTCGCGCCGCTCCCGGCGTCCGGCCGCACCCTTCCCCTCGGCCTCGACCGTGTGCTGGACGATCCGCAGCGCGGGGTCGCACTCCAGGACCGGCACCAGCAGCGGGTCGGCCTGCGGGTCGACCGGGTTGGCGGCCGAGCGCTTCCGGCGGGCCTGCAGCGCCGCGCGGACGCCCGCGTGCTCGGTGAAGGAGAGCCCGTTCCAGCGCAGCAGTGCCAGCAGCACCAGCAGCACCGCCACGACGCCGTTCACGGTCAGCACCACGCGGTTGGTGGCCAGCCCGATCAGCACCAGCGCGGCCGCCAGTTCGACCAGGATCAGCTGCGGCAGCCGCAGCGGCCCGAGCCGGCCGGGTCGGGGCCGGAAGCGGACCGTGACCGGGACGGCGGACCGGGAGCCCGCAGCCTTGGGCTGGGGCGGAAGTTCGGCGGGCGCGCCATGGCGCCGTGCCCGCAATGCGCCGCTCTGCTCGGACATCCCCCGGATCAGCCCTCTCTGGTCGGGTGCACATCGGAAAACAGGTAGCCGGTTGGCTGACCGCCATACCGTACCCGTACCGTACGTACCGATCGCGCGCGGTAGTTGGTGCCGAGGGCATCAGGACGGGGATCGGGGACCAAGAGCATGGCATCACGCCGGAACGAGCTGAGCGCCTACACCTTCTCTCGCCGCCGCACGGTGGCCGCCTTCCTCCAGCCGTCGAGCGGCGGGAACGAGGAGGATGCACCGCGCGCACTGCGGGCCGTGGTGCCCAGCATCATCGTCGGTGTGCTGGCCGTGGCCGGCGCCGGCGCCTACGGGATGATCAAGCCATCGGCGCCGGTGGGCTGGCAGAAGGCCAACGCGGTCATCGTCGGCAAGCAGTCCACCACGCGCTACGTGATGCTGGACGGGATGCTGCACCCGGTGCTCAACATCGCCTCGGCCCGGCTGCTGCTGACGCCCGGTTCGAGCGTGGTCTCGGTCGACGACTCGGTGCTGGACTCCGGCAAGGTGCCGCACGGTTCGCTGGTCGGAATACCGTTCGCCCCGGACAGCCTGCCGACGGCGCAGGACGCCGGGACCGCGAAGGTCTGGGCCTACTGCGAGCAGCCGTCGAGCAACGCCCAGGGCGGCACCGACCAGAAGCTGTTCGTGCTGGACGGCAAGGACACCGGTGCGGTGGGCGGCAGCGGGCAGTTGGACGCCGGGCACGCGATGTACGTCCAGGGCCCGGACGGCACCACCTACCTGGTCGACGCCACCGGGACCTCCCACCAGCTGTCGGCCGGGCACCAGGGATCGGCCACCGAGCGGATCCGGCTGGCCACGGCCGCCTTCGGCGCCACCGTCGGCGCACCGCAACCGGTCACCGCCGACTGGCTGGCGACCCTGCACCAGGGCGACCCGATCATCCTGCCCAACGCCGACATCGCCGGCTACGGCACCAGCAGCAGCATCTCGTTGGGCGCGGGAGCGGTCCACGTCGGCGACGTCTACCAGGTGCAGACCGACAGCGGCCAGTACCTGCACTACGTGGTGGAGCAGGACGGCGTCCACCCGGTGTCCGACTTCACCAACCGGTTGCTGGAGGCGGTCGACCCCAACCGCACCGTGCCCACGGTCCCGGACATGGAGGTCGCCGGCGCCAACACCCGCTCCGTCTTCGAGGGCACGAAGAACTGGCCGACGGCGCTGGTGGCCCAGGCGAACCAGGGCGCCACCGGCAATGTCGCCTGCAGCGTCTACGCCGGGACGGCCTCCGCCGCGGGCGTGCCGCAGCTCCGGCTGTGGACCGGGGCCGGCTACCCGGTCAACAGCACCTCCGGGACGGCCGGCGTCTACGTCACGCCCGGATCCGGGCTGCTCTACCGGCAGGTGTCGGGAACCAGCACCACCAGCGGCTCGGTGGACCTGCTGACCGACACCGGACTGCGCTACCCGATCCAGATGAACAACGACAGCAACGCCGGCGGGGCCGCCCCGACGCCGAACCCGGGCGGCAGCACCGACGGCAGCGCGGACGGCTCCGGCGACGGCACCGCCAACACCGACGACGCCCAGGCCAGGCTGGGTTACGGGAGCGTGGCGCTCAACCCGGTGCCGCTCGCCTGGTCCAGCCTGCTGTCCTCGGGGCCCAATCTGAACACCGCCGCCGCCGAGTTGCCGCAGGGCTCCTGAACCGCATTCCCTGTTGGGTCAGTTGCGCCGGGGCGATAGAGTGCTGCGGGACATCACCGTTGTGATGCCGGCCGGGTGGATGTGACCGGGCACCCGGTCCAGATGGTCTGTCTCATGGGGGACGGTGCAAATGTCGGGTCAGTTTACGACCACTGCCAATGACATGAAGTTGTTCTCGGCGCACATTGCCGAGGTGAACACCCAGATCCAGCAGGAACTGGGGCGCTTGGAGAACCTGATCAGCTCGATCGCCTCCGGGTGGCAGGGCGACGCGGCGATCGCGTACAACACGCTCCAGTCGCAGTGGAACGAGGACGCGGGCAAGCTCAACCGCGTGCTGAACGAGATCAAGGAAGCGATCGACGGAACCACGGCGCAGTACACCGCGACCGAGTCCGACCAGCACTCCTCGATCAGCAAGATCGCCGCAGCCCTCGGCTGACGGTCGGTCGACCCCACCACTGCTTGTCAAAGGAGAGTTCATGTCCGGCCACATCAAGGTCAGTTTCAACACCGTCTCGGACGCGGCGAGCGAGGTCCGCTCCACCGCCGACCGGGTCAACTCGCAGCTGGAGGACCTGAAGGCGGGCGTCGCCCGGGTCGCTCAGAGCTGGGAGGGCGTGGCCCAGGAGAAGTACCAGGCCCGCCAGCAGGAGTGGAACACCGCTGCCGCAGACCTGCACACCGTGCTGATGCAGATCGCCTCCGCGCTGGACAACGCCGCGCAGAGCTACCAGGCGACGGAGCAGAAGAACGCCGGGATCTGGGGTAACTGAGAGCCGGGGCAACCGAGCCCCGCTCGTCACCACCGTCCGTGCGCGGCCCGCACCGGGGTTGCGCGCGGACGGCGCACCGCAGTCGGACAGCCACACCTTCGGGGGATCGAGCACCAGTGAACCGGCACCACCTCGGCACGCGCCTGGCCCTGGTCCCCGCGGTGCTCTCCGTTCTCGCCCTGTCCACGCCCGCCGTCGCGGCCGGTGCTCCGGGCGCCGGCGTCCGGGCGGCGCCCGGACGTTCCGCCACCGTGCTGGACTCCAGCGGGCAGTGCACCTTCCCCGCGTCGAACATCCCCGGCACCCCGTGGGCGCTGCAGCGCGTCCTGCTGCCGCAGCTGTGGAGCTTCGCGACCGGGAAGGGCGTCACCGTCGCCGTGATCGACACCGGCGTCGACGACACCAACCCGCAGCTGCGCGGTGCGGTCACCGGCGGGAAGAACTTCCTGACCAGCGAGAGCGGCAACTCGCTGACCGATCCGGACGGCCACGGCACCATGGTCGCCGGGATCATCGCCGCCCGTCCCGCCTCCGGGACCGGCTTCGTGGGCCTGGCCCCGGACGCCGACATCCTCTCGCTGCGGCAGAACGACTCCCAGGGCGACGGCACCATCACCACCCTGACCGCCGCGGTGAACGCCGCCGTGGACGCCAAGGTCGGTGTGATCAACATCTCCCAGGACGTCACCACCAACGGCCGCCCGGTGCCGGTCACCCCGGACAGCGGGCTGGCCCACGCCATCGCCAGGGCCATCGCCGCCAACATCGTGGTCGTGGCCGCGGCCGGCAACGAGGGACTGTCGCTGCCGACCTACCCGGCGTCCCTCCCCGGGGTGCTCGGAGTCGGCGCCTCCGACCGCAACGACGAGCGCGACTCGGACTTCTCCGAGAGCGGCAGCTCGGTCCTGGTCGCCGCGCCCGGGGTGGACATGGTCTCCACCGTGCCCGGCGGCGGCCAGTGCGTGGACAGCGGCACCAGCTTCGCCGCCCCCTACGTCGCCGCCGTCGCCGCGCTGCTCCGGCAGGCCCACCGGGACTGGACGGTGGCGCAGATCGACGCCCGGATCGAGCAGACCGCGCAGCGCACCGACCCCGGCTGGAACGCCTTCATCGGCTGGGGCGTGGTCGACCCGGTCGCGGCGCTCTCCGACGACGCCCCGCCGACCGACGCCGCAGTCGCGGACCCGTCGACCGGCGCGGGCGCGCCCCCGGTCCGGGCCCGACCGCTGGACCTCGGCCAGAGCCGGGCCGCCGACCAGCAGCAGACCGCCGTCTACCTCCTCTGTCTGGGCGCGCTCGTGGTGGCGCTCACCGCCGGCACCGCGATAGTCCTGCGCGATGCCCGCCGCCGCCCCGCCTCCTGACAGAGAGCCCGATGAGCAACACCTCATTCCGAGTCGACCTGGCCGAACTCGGAGCCCTGCGCCACGCCCTGGTGCGCGCGGAGCAGACCGTGCGGAACGCCGCCGGGGCGCTCGGCGCCGCCGACACCGCAGCGCCCGGGGACGCCCCCGGCAGCGCCGACCCCGCCTCCGGGACGGCGATCGGGACCGCCGACCTCGACCGGGCCTGCACCGAGCTGCTGGGCCACTGGTCCGCCGTCCTCGGCGACCTGGGGCGGCAGCTGGAGCAGACCGCGGAGGGCGTCACCACGGCCGCCCGGAACTACTCCGGCACCGAGAGCCGCCTCGCCGCCGCCCTGCGCTCCGCCGCGCCCGGCGAGCCGCGCGGGCCCCTCGCACCGGAGGCGCGCCGGTGAGCTGCGACCGCTACCCGGGCATCGGCTTCGACCCGGCCCCCGGCGACCCCGCCGCCGTCGACCTGCTCCAGCAGCGGCTGACCCGTTCCGCCGAGTGGCTGGGCGCCGCCCACGACCTGGTCGAACGGACCGTCCGGGACGACCCGGCCTGGCAGGGCGCGGCCGGCGCCGCCTTCCGCGACCACCTGGGCAACGCCCCCGGACTGCTCGACCGGGCCCGGGGCTCGCTGCAGTACGCCGCCGCCCGGCTGCGGGACTGGCACGGCGAACTGCTCGACCACCAGGCCCACGCCCGGCAGCTGGACGGCGAGCTGCTGCGCGCCCGCACCGTGCTGCGGGAGACCGCCGCCACGGCCGGCACCTCCACCGCGCCCGAGGGCAGCGCGGCCTGGATCGACGCGACCACGGCCGGACTGTTCGAGGCGAACGACACCCTCCGCCGCACCCGGGCCGAGGTCGACCGGCTGCTGGCCCGGGCCCGCGAACTGGAGGCGGCCCACACGGACGCGGCCGGCCGGGTCGCCGACGCGCTGCGCCGCGAGGACCCGGGCCCCGCCCACCGCCCCGGGGGCGCCGACCGTCCTGCCGGACTGTTCGGACCGCTGCTGCACGAGCTGGACGCCGGTGTCGGCGCGGTCGGCCGCGCGGTCTACGACCACGCCGGCACGATCAGCTCGATCGCCGGCTTCCTGGCGCTCTTCCCGACCCCGCTGACGCCGCTGCTGGCCGCGACCGCGATTGCGACCGGCGCGCTCCAGCTCGACAAGGACGTCAGGGACCCGGCGGTCTGGGCCGCGCTGTGGCCGCCGAGAGCCGGCGCCGACTCCCTCGGCGCCGCGCTGTCGCTGGGCGGGGACGTCGCCGGCGTGCTCCCCGGGGTCGGCGCGGTCGCCCGGGGCGGGGCGGAGACCGTCCGGGCGCTGCGGCTGGCCGGGGAGGCAGGCCGGACCGTCAGGGCCGAGGAGCTGACCGGTGAGTTCCTCGGCAGCACGGTGCGGCTGGTCAGCCGCCGGGCCATGGACGACGCCCGGGTGGCGGCGGTGCCGGGGATGAGCGCGGCCGAGACGGCCGCCCGGCAGCGGCACATCCTGGTCGGCCGGGGCGTGGCCGGTGTGGGCGCCGGCGCGGCGCTCTGGACCGAGCTCTCCGGCGGCGGACGGTGACCGACTGCGGCGCGGTGGCGACCGGCTCGATGGAGACCGGCGCGGTGGAGATCGGCTGTGGCGTCCCGCGCGGCTTCCGGCGACTGGAGCCGAGCCCGGACCCGGCGCGGCTCGCGGAGCTGCGCGCGGTCCTGGCGGGGCGGGCTGCCGAGGTGCTGGCCGCGCAGCAGCACACCGTCGGACTGCTGGTCGGCCAGGGCGTGCTGTTCTGCGCCCTGGGGCTGCACCGGGGGCCGGGGTCCGCCGACGAGGTCCGCCCGTCGGTGCTGACGCTGGCCGCGGGGGAGCTGGGCGGGGTCGCGCCCGGGCCGCTGCTCGCCGAGCTGCTGGCGCGAGCCCGGGGAACAGCCGAGGGCGGCGCGGGCTCCCGCCCGCTGGAACTGCCGGCCGGCCCGGCGGCAGTGCTGCTGGGCCGGGGGAGCGGCACCCCGCCCCGGTTCGACGGCGCGGCCGCGGAGCCGCCAGGCCGGCTGTGGGCCGGGACGGTGGCCCTCGCCTCGGCCGCGCACGACCGGCTGGTGCTGCTCCAGCTCACCTCGGCCTGCCCGGAGCTCGGGGCCGACTACCGGGCGATCCTGCTGGCGACGGCGCACACCCTCACCCTGTCCGGCCCGCCGCGCTCCCGGATCCGGGACGCCCTGGGCTGACGCGAAGGACCCGCCGCCCCTCAGGGGCGGCGGGTCCTTCGCGTTCCGGCGGGCGCGGTGGTCAGGCAGCGACCTGCTCGTCCTCCGGGACGGTGATGATCCAGCGGGTGTCCGGGCGGGGCCGGAGGTAGAAGACCCAGTAGAGCAGCGAGGCGACGGTGATGCCGCCGGTGATCAGCAGGTCGCTCACGGCCTGCTGGCTCAGCACGTACAGCAGCACGGCGATGACGGCCACCGGGATGGTCGGCCACAGCGGCATCCGCCAGGCGGTGGTGTTCAGCTTGTGCTTGCCGCGGCGTGAGGCCAGGGCGGCGACGGCGACGAAGCCGTAGAGCAGGGTCACCGCGACGCCGGTGACGTTGGTCAGGGTGTCGACCGGGACGAAGCAGAGGACGGCGCCGGGGACGCCGACCGCGAGGGTGGAGATCCAGGGCGAGCCGAACTTCTTGCTCAGGTCGACCAGGGCGCGGTTGACCGGCTCGGGCCAGGCCTTGTCGCGGGCGGAGGAGTACAGCACCCGGGAGTTCTGGATGACCATGACGATCGCGGCGTTGATGATGGCCAGCGCGATGCAGAGGCTGACGAAGGTGCCGACGGCCGAGTCGGACCAGGCGGTGACCATGCCGCTGATGTCGCCGTTGTCCAGCGCGCTCATGCTCGGCGCGCCCATGGTGATGGCGATGGTCGGGATCAGGATGACGGCGGAGCCGATGCCCAGGGTCCACAGCACGGTGCGGGGGACGGTGCGGTTGGGGCGCTCCATCTCCTCGGCCAGGTAGACGGCGGTGGAGAAGCCCTGGGTGATGAAGAGCGCGGTGGCCAGCCCGGCGATCATCGTGCCGGCGGTGACCACGTTGAGGTGGCCGCCGTCGCCGACCAGCTGCGGGTGCAGCATGACCGAGGCGGAGCGGTTGCTGTGGGCGAAGCCGAGGCAGGCGACCAGGGCGGAGGCGATGACCTCCAGGCAGAGGAAGATGCCGGTGATCCAGGCGTTGGCGCGCAGGTCGAGCAGGCCCATCACGGTGGCCAGCAGCATGACCGCGGCGCCCGCCAGGTCGGCGTTCACGTGCAGGATCGGGGCGAGGTACTGGGCGGTGCCCAGGGCGATGATCGGCGGCACGATCAGGACCACGATCAGCGCCTGGATGAACGCCAGCCAGCCGGTGCCCTTGCCGAGCGTGCTGCCGGCCATGGCGTACTCGCCGCCGGCGCTGGGGACCAGGGTGCCGAGCTCGGAGTAACAGAAGGCCACGCCGATACAGATGACCATCGCGATGGCCAGCGCCAGCGCGGTGCCGGTGCCGAGGACCGCGAACGAACCGGGCACGATGACGAACAGCGACGACGCGGGGGTCAGGCAGGAGAGCGTCAGCAGGGTCCCGCCGACCACGCCGATGGAGCGCTTCAGCTTCTGCGGCTCGTTCCCGGCGACGGCAGTGGAACGGGCGTCCCGCTGCCCGGGGATCCCGGCGTCGGGGGGGCTCAGCGTGTCGGTCATGTGCATTCCGATCGGATCGGTGGGTCTGTGTCGCGGGGAGAGCGGTATCGCCTCCGGTCGGGTTGGCTGTTGCGAACCGTGTCGCTCTCCGGGGGTCATGTAACCCCGGCTGTTAATGACACGTCAAGGGACACTTTGCTTCGGATTTCGTTGCTCATATTGCTGGAGGCAACGAATCTGATGGCCAGTCAGTGAAATGCGTTATTTGTGGCCTATGTCCATACGCCTTCGCATAGCATGATCGAAAAACTATATGGCCTATGAAACTAAGGTCATCGGGGGAAAATCTCGCTGTATCAACCCCGCCCTCCATGCTCTCCGGCGAACACGACAAAGGGGCCGCCGAGTGACGTATCACTCAGCGGCCCCTACGGATCGGACCGTGGCGTCCGGATAACGATCCGGACAGCGCCTCCCCCGCTCCGGCCTGCGCCGATGCTCAGCTCGCGGGCGTCCAGCCGGTCTGCACCGTGAACGAGCCCCGGCGCCGGGTGACCAGCACACCCCGGCCCGGCGGCATCGGCCGCGGCTTCACATTGCCCAGCAGCACGCCCTCGTCCTTGTCGCCGGAGAGCACGATGCCCTGCGAGCCCAGCTCCTTCAGCCGCTGCATCACCGGCTCGTAGAGGGCCCGGCCGGCGCCGCCGGAGCGGCGGGCGATGATCACGTGCAGCCCGATGTCCTTGGCGAACGGCAGCACCTCCAGCAGCTGCGAGAGCGGGTTGCCGGAGGACGTGGCGACCAGGTCGTAGTCGTCGATCACCAGGAACAGCTCCGAGCCGGTCCACCAGCTCCGGTCCCGCAGCTGCTGCTGGGTGACGTCGGGACCGGGGATCCGGCGGTCCATCGCACCCCTGATGTCGCCCAGGAAGGACTGCAGGGCCGGCTGCGCCGCCGCGTACTCCAGCAGGTGCGCGGTGGTGACCTGCCCCAGCAGCGCGCGCCGGTAGTCACCGATGACGATCCGGGCCTGCTCCGGCGTGTAGCGCTCGGTGATGCCCTTGAGCAGCAGCCGCAGCAGCGCGGTCTTCCCGGTCTCGCCGTCGCCGAAGACGATGAAGTGCGGGTCGGTGTCGAAGTTGACGAACACCGGCGAGAGCGAGGACTCGTCCACGCCGATCGCGATGCCCAGCTCCGGGTACTCCATGCCCTTGGGCAGCTGCTCGGCCGGCAGCAGCTCCGGCAGCATCCGCACCTGCGGCGCGCGCGGCCCGGTCCAGGCGCTGTTCGCCGCGGCGACGAAGGCGGCGACGCCGTCGGCCAGGTCCTCGACCCCGCTGGAGCCGTCGATCCGCGGCAGACCGGCCAGGAAGTGCAGCCGCTCCGAGGTGAGGCCGCGTCCCGGCGCCCCGGCCGGGACGTTGACGGCGGTCTTGCGGTCGATCTCCGACTCCATCGAGTCGCCGAGCTTCAGCTCCACCCGGGTCTGCAGCAGGTCCTTCAGCGCCGGGCGCATCTCGCCGTAGCGGGAGGCGCCGACCACCACGTGCACGCCGTAGGCGAGACCGCGCTGGGCGATGTCCGCGACCGCGGACTCCAGCAGCTCGAACTCCTGCTTGAAGGTCAGCCAGCCGTCGACGACCAGGAAGACGTCGCCGTACTGCTCCTCCGGCAGCAGCCCCTGCTTGCGCCGGTTGCGGAAGGTCGCGATCGAGTCGATGCCCTGCGCGCGGAACAGCTCCTCGCGCCGGGTGACCAGCCCCGACACCTCGGCGACCATCCGCCGCACCTTGTCGGCGTCCAGCCGTCCGGCGACCCCGCCGACATGCGGCAGGTGCTGGAGGCCCTGCATCCCGCCGCCGCCGAAGTCGAGCAGGTAGAACTGCACCTCGGCCGCGGTGTGGGTGAGTGCGAACGAGCTGACCATGGTCCGCAGCAGGGTGGACTTGCCGGAGCGCGGACCGCCGACGACCATGCCGTGCCCGGCGGCCCCGGAGAAGTCCAGGTACATCAGGTCCCGGCGCTGGTCGATCGGCTTGTCGACCAGGCCGACCGGCACCACCAGCCGTCCGGCCGCGGTGTACTCGGCGGCGGCCAGGCCCCGGTCGGGGGTGGCGGCCAGCGGCGGCAGCAGCTGGTCCAGCGAGGGGGCCTCGCTCAGCGGCGGCAGCCAGACCTGGTGGGCCGGCGGTCCCTGGCCCTCCAGCCGCTGGACGATGACGTCCAGCACCGAGTCGGCGAGCGCGTCGTCCTGCCGGGGCGCCTGCTCGACCGGCTGGGCGTGCAGCGGCCGGGCCGGCAGCGCCACCGGCGAGCCGGTGAACAGCACCGCCGCCGTCCGCTGCGACTGCCCGGCGGACTGGGTGGCGCCGCCCGCGCGGTAGGGGCCGGACACGTAAGCGGCCTTGAACTGCGCCATCACGTCGGTGCCGAACTTGAGGTAGCCGACGCCGGGCACCGGCGGCAGGTGGTAGGCGTCGGGGACGCCCAGCGCCGCCCGGGACTCGGCGGCGGAGAAGGTCCGCAGGCCGATCCGGTAGGAGAGGTAGGTGTCCAGGCCGCGCAGCCGGCCCTCCTCCAGCCGCTGCGAGGCCAGCAGCAGGTGCACGCCCAGCGAACGGCCGATCCGGCCGATCTGGATGAACATGTCGATGAAGTCGGGCTTGGCGGTGAGCAGCTCGCTGAACTCGTCGATGATCAGCAGCAGCGAGGGCAGCGGCTCCAGCGGCGCCCCGGCCGCGCGGGCCCGCTCGTAGTCGTGGACGTTGGCGTAGTTGCCGGCCGCGCGCAGCACGTCCTGGCGGCGGTTCAGCTCGCCGGTGATGGAGTCGCGCATCCGGTCGACCAGGGTCAGTTCCTCGGCCATGTTGGTGATCACGGCCGAGGTGTGCGGCATGGTGGCCATGCCGGCGAAGGTCGCGCCGCCCTTGAAGTCGGCGAGCACGAAGTTCAGCGTCTCCGAGGAGTGGGTCATCGCCAGGCCCAGCACCAGCGTCCGCAGCAGCTCGGACTTGCCGGAACCGGTCGCGCCGACGCACAGGCCGTGCGGGCCCATGCCCTCCAGCGCGGCCTCCTTGAGGTCCAGCATGACCGGGTCGCCGCCGGCGCCGAGTCCTATCGGCACCCGCAGCCGCTCGTTCATGGCCCGGGGCCGCCAGGTGCGGGCGACGTCGACCGAGGCGGCGTCGCCGACGCCCATCAGGTCGGTGAAGTCCAGGTTGGCCAGCAGTGGTTCGTCGTTGTCGCCGGCCGAGACCCGGAGCGGGGCGAGCTGCCGGGCCAGCGCCTCGGCCTGCCAGGCCGTCAGCTGGTCCGGGCGGCCGAGGTAGACGCCGCCGCCGGCCGCGGTCAGCCGCATCCGCTCGGGCTCCACCACCACCGCCAGCGCGCCGCGCGGCTCGTCCAGGTCGCCCGGGATCACCTCGATCACGGTGACGCCGTGCAGTCCCTCGCCGGAGGCCAGCACCGAGTCCGGGCCGACCGAGGCGCCGTCCAGGACCACCACCAGGTGCGGCTGGTCGGGGACGGGCGGTGCGTCGCGGTTGAACCGGCCCCGGCCGCCGAGCTCGTCGGCCAGCAGCTCCTCCAGCTCGTCCAGCGAGGGGCAGATCATCCGCAGCGAGCCGGCGCCGTCGGTGCGCGAGGGGTGCTGGATGTGCGGCAGCCACTTCGCCCACTCCCACTCGGGCGCGGCGCCGGGGGCGGCGGCGATGCCGACCACCAGGTCGTCGGGCGAGTGCAGCACGGTGAGCTGGGCCAGTGCGGCCCGCACCGTGCTGTAGACCGTCTCCGGGTCGCCGGAGACGGTCAGGTGGTAGAAGGCCCGGAGCGACACGGCCAGCGGCAGCTCCGGCAGGGTGCCGTGGGTGGCCAGGAAGCTCCGCATGGCCTCGGCGGTCAGCGGCTCCAGCTCGTCCAGGGGCGCGGTCTGCGGGGCGACCAGCGGGGTCGCCAGCTGCTGCGGCCCGGTGCCGAGCCGGGTCTGCCCGAAGTCGGCGTCGCCGGGGCGGCGCTCCCAGAGCCGGCTGCCCTCGGCCACCACCGACCACAGCTGGTCCGGCGCGGGGTGCAGGTAGAGCTGGGCGTCGCGCTGCAGCGTGGCCGTCCGGCGGACCTGCCGGCGCAGCTGGTTCAGGTACTTGAGGTAGTCGCGGCGCTCGTCCTCCAGGTCGCCGCCCCCGCCGCGCCGGGAGTTGAGCTGGGCCACGGCCATGGCGACGGTCGAGGCGACCATCACCCCGCCCA
>Ga0302314_10014305_pt1 | contig 13592 bp, 14 predicted proteins | sample III_Palsa_N2_3_FD_200533 | JGI IMG/M metagenome (GOLD analysis project Ga0302314, IMG submission 200533) | Peat permafrost microbial communities from Stordalen Mire near Abisko, Sweden - III_Palsa_N2_3 | ecosystem: Environmental > Terrestrial > Soil > Palsa > Peat permafrost | place: Sweden... | reverse complement strand
GATCCTCATTTGCATCGACAAGGCGACCTTCAAATCGGTCAACCTAGTGGCGGTCCAGCCACGCCTTGCGCCGCGCTTCTCGCGCGTTGAGGCGCGCTATCCTCTCGTCAAATTCCTGCTGGGTTTGTTGATGGCCAATGATCGAGCCATCCTTCATCCGAATACCGCCGCTTCTCAATGCAACGACAATCACGGCGATGATGACCGCCATGCCTGCTGCCCATATGAGAAACCCGAGCATTGACTAATCTCGCTTCGGTCAGCGGCCTTCCGCACCTCAGTCGTCTCGCCCTGAACCTCTCAAAGGAGGGGCGCTTCTCCTGCGTCGGGATTCCGAACGCAGGAGGAAGTCCAGGCAAGCCTTACGCCGGTTCGGGATCGGCGCTGGGGGACAGGGGGACCGAGACGCGGGGGCCGGGGAGTTGCTTGGGCTCGGCGTCGTCGCGGTTCGGCTTGACGCCCTTGATCACATTGATGATCTCGTCGCCGGACAGGGTTTCGTACTCCAGCAGGGCCTTGGCCAGGGTGTGCAGGTCTTCCAGCTTGGCGGTCAGGATGCTCTTGGCTTCGTCATAGCCGGTCTGGACCAGACGGCGGACCTCCAGGTCGATCTTCTGGGCGGTGTCTTCCGAGACATTCTGAGTGCGGGCTACCGAATGGCCCAGGAAGACTTCTTCCTGGTTGTCGCCATAGGAGACCATGCCCAGGACGTCGGAATAGCCCCAGCGGGTGACCATGTTGCGGGCCAGGCCCGTGGCGGCCTGGATGTCGCTGGAGGCGCCCGAGGTGACCTTGTCCTTGCCGAAGATCAGCTCCTCGGCGACCCGGCCGGCCATCATGATGGCCAGACGCGAGGTCATCTGGGTGAAGTCCATGGAATAGCGGTCGCCTTCCGGCAGCTGCATCACCATGCCCAGGGCGCGGCCGCGGGGGATGATGGTGGCCTTGTGCACCGGGTCGGCGGAGGGAACCGAGATCGCCACCAGGGCGTGGCCGCCCTCATGGTAGGCGGTGTTGCGCTTTTCCTCGTCGCTCATGATCATGGACTTGCGCTCGGCGCCCATCATCACCCGGTCCTTGGCCTGTTCGAAGTCGTACTGGGTGACCATGCGGCGGTTCTTGCGCGCCGCGGTCAGGGCCGCTTCGTTGACCAGGTTGGACAGGTCCGCGCCGGAGAAGCCGGGGGTGCCGCGGGCGATCACCCGCACATCCACGTCCGCCGACAGGGGCACATTGCGCATGTGCACGCGCAGGATCTTTTCGCGACCGGTCACGTCCGGGTTCGGCACCACCACCTGGCGGTCGAAGCGGCCGGGACGCAGCAGGGCCGGGTCCAGCACGTCGGGACGGTTGGTCGAGGCGATGACGATGATGCTCTCGTTCGGGTCAAACCCGTCCATCTCGACCAGCAGCTGGTTCAGGGTCTGCTCGCGTTCGTCATTGCCGCCGCCCAGGCCGGCGCCGCGATGGCGGCCGACGGCGTCGATTTCGTCGATGAAGATGATGCAGGGGGCGTTCTTCTTGGCCTGTTCGAACATGTCGCGCACGCGGCTGGCGCCGACGCCGACGAACATTTCCACGAAGTCCGAGCCCGAGATGTAGAAGAAGGGCACGCCCGCCTCGCCGGCGACGGCGCGGCCGAGCAGGGTCTTGCCGGTGCCCGGAGGGCCGACCATCAGGGCGCCCTTGGGGATCTTGCCGCCCAGGCGCTGGAACTTGGCCGGATCCTTCAGGAAGTCGACGATCTCGGCCAATTCATCCTTGGCCTCGTCAACGCCGGCGACGTCGTCGAAGGTGACGCGGTTCTTGTTTTCGGTCAGCAGCCGGGCCTTGGACTTGCCAAAGCCCATGGCGCCGCGGGCGCCGCCCTGCATCTGGCGCATGAAGAAGAACCAGACGCCGGCGATCAGGATCACCGGCAGCAGGCTGACCAGCAGGTTCAGGATCGGGTTGCCGCCCGAGGGCTTGATCGAGAAGTCGACGTTCTGGGCTTCGAGGTGCTTGATCAGGTCTTCCTGCGGGTAGGGCGTGGTGACGCTGTAGCGGACCTTGCCGTCCGGCTCCTGCACGTCGACCGTGTCGCCGCGGATCAGGGCCTTGCGGACCGAGCCGCTGTCGACATTGTGGACCAGCTGCGAATAGCTGACGTCCGCGCCGGCGGTGGTCGCGCCCAGCCGCGTGGTCTGGGTCATCACCGCCCAGAGACCCGCCAACACCACGGCGATCACGACCCAGATGGTCACACTGCGCAAGTTCATGCCTTTGCCCTTTTAGAGCCCGTCAGTTTCGACGCCTGCCCGCTAAGCGGACCTCGCGCCATTATTGCCAACATAGGACGCCTGCAACGGTTTCGCCACGCACCCCGGGCCGATCCGAGAGATTAGGTCGCAGGTTCTTTCGAAATCACTCCACAGGCGGCATGGAAGCGCCCCGCCACGAGCAGATTGACCGCGATCGACCGGTCCTCTGCAAGGATCGGGCAAGCTGGCGCACCGCCTGATCCGATCATCACCGGCAATCCTGGCCGAACCGGGGCGGGCAGGGCCTTGAGGGCGGCGCGCTGAGCCGGGGGCAGGGCGGCGGCGTGGCCGGCCAGGCGGGCGACGGTCACCGGGTCGGGCCCGGCCCGGATCTCGAACCGGCCGTCCCAGACGCCGGTCTCGCCGGTCGCCAGTTGCAGGGGTTTAAGGCCGCCCCGCGCCGCCTCGCCGGCGTCGCGCACGAACACGATCTCCTCGGCCGCCAACACCTTGGCGCCGGACAGGACGCCGGCGAAGGGGGCGGGGCCGAGGACGCGGTCCGTCAGCGCCTCGAGACGGCCGCTTCGGGCCGGGCTGGCGGCGCCGCCGACGCAGGTGGTGGCCGCGCCGATCAGGGCGCGGACGGCGGCCCGGGGCGCCGATCTCAGGCGCTCGCGGTCGATACGGATGTCGCCACCCACGCCGACCGAGGCCAGGATGGCGAGGCGGGAGAGCTCGGTCTCTTGCGCCTGGGGACAGGACTGTTCCGCTAAGGCCGCGTCCGGGCGGGCCCGGGCGCGGGGGGAGCGGAGATCCTGATTGACGGGATCGTCGATCCAGGTTTCGCCCTCGGCGGCCAGGGCCTGGCGGATCGCCGCGCGGCGAACAGCCAGCAGGGGCCGCAGATGGAACAGGCCGCGCCCCTCGGGCCAGACCGGCGAGGGGGACCATTCGCGCAGCTCTCCCATGCGATGGCCGGCGGCGCGCATGAGGTCGGCCTCGATCCGGTCGTCGGCGGTATGGCCGATGACCAGGACGCGGACGCCGGCGGCGCGGGCGGCGTCCGCGATCAGCCGATGGCGGGCGGCGCGGGCGGCGGCGGGCAGGCCAGTGTCCGGCTTGGGGCCGTCCCAGGACAGGCCGACGTAGGCCGCGCTCAGGCGTTCGGCGGCCTGGCGGGCGGACTCAGCCCAGGCGCCGCTGGCGGCTTGCAGGCGGTGGTCGACGTGGAAGGCGATCACCGGGCGGTTGTGGCGGGCGGCCCAGGCGGTGACGGCCTTGAGCGCCATCAGGGAATCCCCGCCGCCGGAAAAGGCGACGCCGACGGGGGCGGGGCTTTCGGGGGTCAGGCGGCGGTCGAGGACGTCGAAGGCGGCGAACGCAGATGGGGGGGGTGGAGCAACCGCCGTGCGTCCTTCGACACGCGCGAAGGCGCGCGGCTCAGGATGACGGACAGGATTGGGCTCCGGGGATGGCATCAGTCACACGTCATGCTGAGCCGACGCGAAGCGGCGCGTCGAAAGACGCACTAACGTCTTAACTGCCTCACCCGCCGCAGCCGGCCTTGGCGCGGGTTTCGGCGGCGTGGTGTTTTTCGACGGCGCTGGCGTTGGGATAGCGGCGGCCGAATTCGCCGAGGGCGACGCAGGCGTCGCTGGCCTTGTTGATCTGCACCAGAGACTGGGCCAGCTTCACCACCGCGTCCGGCGCCCAGCTGGTCTTCGGCCAGCCGCGGATCGCCGCCAGCATATTGGAGGCGGCGGCGTTGTAGTCGCCTTGGGTATATTTGACCTGGCCCAGCCAATAGTGGGCGGCCGGCACCGTCGGGCTCTGCGGATAGGTGTCGATGAAGGCCTGGTAGGCGTCCGCGGCCGCGGGATATTCGCCGTTCATCAGCAGCTGGTGGGCGTGGGTATAGGCCGCGCCGGGACCGCCGGGCGCGGGGCCGGTGTCGCCGGAGGCCTCGGGCGGGGCGCCGGCGTCGGCGGTGGGGCCCGGCGGCGGGGGCGGCGGGGAGGCCAGGGTCTCGACCTGCTTTTCCAGCTTGTCGAGACGGTCGGCCATCACCACGGTCTGGTCGTGGGTGGCGGCGACGGACTTCTTGGCCTCATCGAGATCGTGGCTCAGCACCTCGATCTGGCCGGTCATGCCGCGCACAGTCTGGTCGATGTCGTCCAGCTTGGCCTGCATGGCGATGATCTGGTCGTCGGAGCTGGCGGTGCGCACCTGCACCGGCTGGCCGGTCTCCTTGGCCTGCAGGACGACGGACCGCAGCTCGTGCAGGTCCTTCTCGATGCGCTGCAGGCGCTTGTCGTTGGACTTCTCGTAGGAGGCCGCGGCCGAGCCGGGATTGTCGTCCTGGGCCATGGCGGAGGCGCTCGCCCCGGCGAGCAGGGCCGCGATGGCGGCGGCGATCAGAAACTTGGTGGACTTCATCAAGCGATGACTGCCTTCTCGCGGCGTCGAAATTACGGCGATCATAAAGCCCCCTCGCCCGGAAAAGCGAGGGGGCTCGATGATTCAGCCAGACCTACTGGGCCCCGCCGGTGATGGCGGTGTGGCCGTTGCGGTTCTTGGCCCAGGAGTCTTCGCTCTCACCCGGATCGATCGGCCGTTCCTTGCCGTAGGAGACAGTGTCGATGCGGCCAGGCTCGACGCCATGGGCGACGAGATAGTCCTTCACCGAATTGGCGCGGCGGCCACCCAGGGCGAAGTTGTATTCGCGGGTGCCGCGCTCGTCGGCATTGCCTTCGATCCGCACCCGGACGGCCGGGTAGCGACGCAGCCAGGCGGCCTGGGCGTCGAGCACCGGCGCCGCGTCGCCGCGGACGGTGTATTTGTCGGTGTCGAAATAAATCCGGTCGCCCGCGTTGATGACGAAGTCCTGGATCGAGCCGGGGATCGGGCCGGACGGTTGCGATTCAACCGGCGCGGACGGGCGCGAATAGGGGGCCTCCTGGGCCACCGGCGCGGGGCCGGGCATCGGTTCCGGTTTTTTGTGAGCGCAGGCCGTGATGGAGATCGCAGCGCCCGTGATTAGCGCTAGTCTTGTTATGTGATTGATATTCAAGGTCACGCGCCTCTGCTCCTTCAATTTTAGCGGCGATGAGTGTTATGAGTTCTCATCACGCCGCCACCGATACGCTCGATATCCAGAAGTTACTATGCGCCGTTCCGCGCGGAAACTCAATTCAGCAGCGGTGACCACGCCGGATCGGAGGCCGCGCCGGGATAGGGCTCGGCCTCAATGATGCGTCCTGTAACATCCACCGTCCACAAACGCGGCGACCCGCCAGGTTGTTGCCGGAAAAACATCAGCACACGACCATTCGGCGCCCAGGTCGGCCCCTCGTCCAGATAGCTGGTGGTCAGAATACGCTCATCCGACCCGTCCGGGCGCATGACGCCGATGTGGAAGGTGGAGCCTGTCTGTTTGGTGAAGGCGATCAGGTCGCCGCCGGGGGACCAGACCGGGGTGTTGTAGCGGCCCGCGCCGAAGGAGATGCGGCGCTGGCCCGAGCCATCGGCGTTCATCACATAGAGCTGCGGGGCGCCGCCGCGATCGGAGTTGAACACCACCTGGCCGCCGTTGGGGGAGAAGGACGGCGAGGTGTCGATGGACGGATCGGTGGTCAGCCGCTGGGTGGTGTGGGTGTTGAGGTTCATCACATAGATGTCGGTATTGCCGTTCTTCTCCACCGAGAAGGCGACCTTCTGGCCGTCGGGGGAAAAGCGCGGGGCGAACACCATGCCGGAGAAGCTGCCCAGGGTTTCGCGCCGGCCGGTCTCGATATTGAACAGATAGACCGCCGCCCCGGAGTCCTTCAGCTCCATATAGGTGATCTCCTGGGTGTTGGAGGAGAAGCGCGGGGTGAAGATCTGGTCGACGCCCTCGGTGAGGAACTGCGGGTTGGCGCCGTCCTGGTCCATGATCCCCAGGCGGCGGATACGGCGCGACTTGGGGCCGCTCTCGGCGACGAAGACGATGCGGGTGTCGAAATAGGCGCCCTGGCCGGTGAGCTTTTTGTAGACCTCGTCGGCGATCTTGTGCGCCACCCGCCGCCAGGTGTCCGGCGAGGCGGTGAACTGCATGCCGATCAGCTGCTGGCCCTGGTAGATGTCCCACAGGCGGAAATCGACCCGCAGGCGGCCGTCCGGATCGACGGTGACCGCGCCATTGACCAGGGCCTGGGCGTTTATCTGCTTCCAGGAGGTCCAGTTGGGCTGAACATTCACGTCCAGGGTCTTCTCGACGAAGGTTGACGGGTCCAGCGGCCTGAACAGACCCGACCGCTCCAGGTCCGCCGACAGCACGCGGGCGATGTCGGCGCCGCGGGGATCGCCAGTGAAGGCCGGTACGGCGATGGGCAGGGGCTGCACCACCCCCTGATTTACGTCGACCACCACGTCGGCCAGAGCCGCCGCCGGCGCGCTCAAAAGGCCGACCGCCAGGGCGATGGCGGCGAAACCGGAGAGGATCGATCGAAGCATGGCTTGTCTCATCGCTGCGCGCAGGCCTGTTTAGCGTTGAAGTTGACGACAATTCTGGGGCCGTAAAGCCCGGCGGGCAGATTTGTCATCGGCTGGGCCGCGTAGACCGCGCGCACCGCCCGGTCGGAGGCGGCCTTGACGATGGCGTCGGTGGCCCCCTGCTGGGACGAAACCGGCTCGCCGATCAGGTTGCCGGACGAGCCCAGCCGGAAGGCGACCTGGATCGGTGCGTCGGACCGGCCGGAACTGTCACAGTCCAACGACCAAAGCCGCTGCAGCTCCGCGCCGAGGGAGGCCAGGGCGCCGGCGGAGACCGCGTCGGTGTTGCCGTTGGAGGCGCTGGCCTTGACGGCGGTGCGTGGCCGTACCGGTCCGCGCTGGGCGGAGGAGGTCTTCGCGCCGGTGGGTTTGGCGCTGGCCTCAAGGCTTTTGGCGAGGGCGTCGAAGTCCATCGTCGGCGCGGGCTTGGCCGGTTTCGCCGTGGCCTTGGCGGCGGCGGTCGAGCCCTGCGGCTGCGCGGCCTTGGGCGCGGGGGTGGGCGTCGGCTTGGGCGGCGCCGGGGTGGGCATGGGCGGCGGGGCCGGCGTGGGCTCGGGCGCGGGGGTCGGGGCGGGCGGCGGCTCCGGCGCCTGGGGGGTGGGCTCGGGCGTAGCGGCTTCCTGGGCCTGATCCGCCTGCATGGCCGCGCGGGCGGCGGCGACGTCGGCGGAGGTCATCAGGGTGACGGCGGTGACCTGGGTGATCGGCTCGGGCTTGTTCAGCCACTGGCCCAGCAGCAGGGCGGCCAGGATGACGCCCACGTGCAGGGCGGCGGCGGCCGCGAGGGCGGGGACGCGCTCGAGGCTGTCCCGGCTCATCAGGGCCCCGCTCATCAGGGAGTGGGCGCCGCATCGGCGGCGGCCGGGGGCGTCTGGACCGCGCCGCCGGAGCCGATCCGGTCAAGGCCGGAGGTGGGGCCGCCCGTGTCGGTGATCAGGCCGATCTGCGAGAAGCCCGAGCTGGACAGGCTTGCCATCACCTGGGCGACGATAGCGTAGGGCGCCCGTCCGTCGGCCCGGACATAGACCGGCTTGTTGAAGCCGATGCCGGCCAGGGCCTTCATGCGGGGGGCCAGGTCTGCGAAGGGCACTTCGCTGGCCTGCATGAAGATGGTCCCGTCGGCGCGGATGGTCAGGGTCAGGGGCTCCTGCTGGTCGTTCATCGCCCCGGCCTCGGTCTTGGGCAGGTTGACCGGCACCCCGGCGGTGAGCAGGGGGGCCGAGATCATGAAGATGATCAGCAGCACCAGCATCACGTCCACCAGGGGGGTGACGTTGATCTCCGACAGGGCGCGGCGGCTGCGGCCGCGCCGGCGGCCACGTCCCCGGCGGCTGTTGCTGGAGTCCAGCGAGAGCGCCACGGGACTAGACCCGGCCCGCCAGGCGCCGCGTCACGGCGGAGGAGATGTCGTCCGCGAACGCCTCCAGCCGGCCGGTGAACTTGGCCGCGTCGGTGGAGAATTTGTTGTAGGCCACATAGGCCGGGATGGCGGCGGCCAGGCCGACGGCGGTGGCGAACAGGGCCTCGGCGATGGAGGGCGCCACCACGGCCAGGCTGGTGTTCTTCTGCAGGGCGATGGACTGGAAGGCGTGCATGATGCCCCAGACCGTGCCGAACAGGCCGATGAAGGGCGAGGCGGTGGCGACGATGGCCAGGGTGGACAGGCCTTCCTCGACCCGGGCGCTTTCCCGGGCGATCATGCCGTCCAGGCCGCGATCCACCCGCTGCAACAGCAGGGCGCGCTGGCCGTCGTCGAGGGGGCCGGCCAGACGGCTGTCGCGCCAGTCGCGCATGGCGATGTTGAGCATCTTGCCCATGATCTGGCGCGGATTGTCCCCGGCCTGGGTGGCGATGTCCTCCAGCGAGCCGCCGGTGGAGACCTTCTGCTCGATCTTCTGCGCCTGGCCGTTCAGGGCGGCGAAGCGGAACAGCTTCTCGATGATGATCCCCCATGACCACACCGAGGCGAGGGCGAGGACAATCAGGTCCAGCTTCACCACCCAGTCCGCCCGCAGGAAGACGTTGATGATGGAGAAGCTGTCGGGGCTGGCGAGGTTTTGGGCTGCGTCCATTGCGGCTTTGAAGCTCCCTAGGTCGGCGCCAGAGGCGTTTGGCGGCGCAGGGTGGTGAAACTATGGCGTCGCGATAAGGCGATCAGGCCTCAAACCACGGCTTGAGCCGCTCGACCAGCCCCGGGGGCGGTTTTCGTGGCCGTCCGCTGAGGCTGATGCATGCGGCCTCAACAACAGCCTCGGCAATAAGCGCCCCGTCGCGGGTGATGCGCTGGGTGACGAACAGGCGCGGGCCTTTGAAGGCGTCGTAGGTGGTGTTGACGAGGAGGGCGTCGTCGATCCGCGCGGGCAGGCGAAAGTCGATCTCCATCCGGGTGACGACGAAGGCGGTGGGGCTGTCGCCCTCCAGCAGATCGGAATGGCTGACCCCGGCCATGCGAAGGAAATCCGACCGGCCGCGCTCGAAATAGCGGACATAGTTGCCGTGATAGACCAGGCCGGTGAAGTCGGTGTCCTCGTAATAGACCCGGATCGGCAGCAGGTGGGTGCGGCCGTCGAACCGGCCGGCGGAGGGGGCGTCGGTCATGAGGTGGCGCGAGGCATGGGTGCGTCCTTCGACACGCGCCCCAAGAGGCGCGGCTCAGGATGACGTACTGGGTTGGATTGCAAAATTCTACGTCATCCTGAGCCGGCCGCGAAGCGGACGCACGAACCCAGCCATCACTCCTCCTCGAACAGCCCAGGCTGCCCCTTGGGCGCGGGGGGCGGCGTCAGGCCCAGGTGGGCGTAGGCTTTGGCGGCGGCGAGGCGTCCGCGCGGGGTGCGCTGGATGAAGCCCTGCTGCATCAGGAAGGGTTCGATCACGTCCTCCACCGCGTCGCGGGCTTCGGCGATGGCGTAGGCGAGGGTCTCCACCCCGGCCGGACCGCCGGCGTAGTTCTCGATCAGCACCCGCAGATAGCGGCGGTCCAGGCTGTCCAGGCCGGCTTCGTCGACTTCCAGGCGGGCCAGGGCGCGGGCGGCGCAGGCGCGGTCGATCTCGGCGGCGCCCTCGGCGCCGGCGAAATCGCGGACCCGGCGCAGCAGCCGGCCGGCCACGCGGGGCGTGCCCCGCGCCCGGCCGGCGATCTCGGCGGCGCCGTCGGCGGTGAGGTTGGTTCCCATCTTCCGCGCCGCCTGGGTCAGCACCTGCTGCAGCTCCTTGGGGGTGTAGAATTCCAGGCGCAGGGGAATGCCGAACCGGTCGCGGAGGGGGGTGGCCAGCAGGCCGGCGCGGGTGGTGGCGGCCACCAGGGTGAAGGGGGCCAGGTCGATGCGGATCGACCGCGCCGAGGGGCCGTCGCCGATCACCAGGTCCAGGACGTGGTCCTCCATCGCCGGATAGAGGATTTCCTCCACATTGGCGGGCAGGCGATGGATTTCGTCGATGAACAGGACGTCGTTGGCTTCCAGATTGGTCAGGATGGCCGCCAGATCCCCGGCTTTGGCCAGGACAGGGCCGGAGGTGGCGCGGAAGTTCACCCCCAGCTCGCGGGCGATGATCTGCGCCAATGTGGTCTTGCCCAGGCCCGGCGGGCCGAACAGCAGCACATGGTCCAGGGCTTCGGACCGGCCCCGGGCGGCGTCGATGAAGATCTGCAGGTTGGCCTTGATCGGCGCCTGGCCGACAAACTCCGCCAGGGTCTGGGGGCGAAGGGCCTTGTCCGTGGGCTCGAAGGTTTCGGGTTCGCCGGAGACGAGGCGGGTCATGCCCTTCTGTCCGTGGAGACCTCTGCAAAACCGCCCGAGGGTCCGAAATCCTTGTGCTTCGACAAGCTCAGCATGAGGATTTCTACTGGTTTCTCGGTAGTCCTCACCCTGAGCTTGTCGAAGGGCGAGGACGGGCCATGACTTTTGCAGGTGTCTGCCTTGCGGGAGAACAGGCGCGGCCCCTGCGTCCTTCGACACGGCCGCAAGCGCGGCCGGCTCAGGATGACGTAGAAATTTGCAGCCCAAAAAAGCACGTCATCCTGAGCTGCGCCTCTTGAGGGCGCGTGTCGAAGGACGCACTTGGCTTGAGCAGCGGCCATCACCGCCCGATCTCCTGCAGCGCCGCCTTGATCAGGGCGGCGACGTCGGCGTCTTCGCCGAGGCGGCCGATGGCTTGCTCAACAGTGCGGCGGCCGACCGCTTCGGCGACGCCCAGGCCCATCAGGGCGGCGACGGCTTCGCCGGCGGCGGACGGCGCGGCGGGGACGCGGGACGCCTGGGCGTGGAAGGCGGCGACAGGGCCGTCGACGATGGGCTTGTCCTTCAGTTCGGTGACGATGCGCTGGGCCAGCTTGGGGCCGACCCCCTGGGCGCGGCCCACCGAGGCCTTGTCCTCGCGGGCCACGGCCGAGGCCAGCTCCGCCGGCGGCAGCACGTCCAGCACCGACAGCGCCGCCTTGGGGCCGACGCCCTGGATGTTCTGCAGCATCACGAAGGCCCGACGCTCCTCGCGGGTGGAGAAGCCATAGAGCCGCATGCCGGCGGACTCGGTCCACTGGGTCTCCACATGCAGCAGGGCCTCTTCGCCGAGGGCTGGCATGTGCGACAGGGTCCGCGAGCCGCAGCGGACCACATAGCCCACCCCGCCCACGTCGATCAGGGCCTCTTCCTCGCTGATCTCGGCCACCGCGCCCCTGAGCCTGCCAATCATCCGCCTACGCTCCTGACGGAGATTCGGTGGGCAAGCGCTTCCCATCCGACATTCGACTTGGGCTCTCGGCGGGCCTGCTCGCCGTAGCCCGGGCGAAGGCGGGCATGGGCGTGGGTGATGGCGACGGCCAGGGCGTCGGCGGCGTCGGCGGTGGGGGAGCCGGCGGTGGGTAAAAGGCGGGCGATCATGAAGGCGACCTGGGTCTTGTCGGCGGCGCCGGTGCCGACCACGGCCTTCTTGACCACCTTGGCGGCGTATTCGGCGACGGGCAGGCCGGCTCTGGCCGGGGCGATCATGGCGGCGGCGCGGGCGTGGCCGAGCTTGAGGGTGGAAGAGCCGTTGGCGGTGGCGAAGGTTTCTTCGATCGCGGCTTCGTGAGGGCTGTGGGCTTCGATCACCTCGGCGATCCCTTCGAACAGGACCAGCAGGCGTTCGGCCAGGCTGAGGGTGTCCTTGGGCGCGATCACCCCGTGGGCGACATGGACCAGGCGCGCGCCGTCGATGATCACCACGCCCCAACCGGTGTGGCGCAAACCCGGATCCAGCCCCAGAATGCGAATCGCGTTCGTCATGTGTTCTCATAGTCGCGCGGGCAGCGATCTAGGGGAAGCGGTGTTTGGGGTTAAGGGGAGGTTAGCGGGGCGATTGCTCCCCCGCCGGGGGAGCTGTCGGCGAAGCCGACTGAGGGGGTGAGTCGTATGCATACATGCCCCCTCTGGCGCGCTTCGCGCGCCTGCCTCCCCCAGCGGGGGAGGAATTGGGCGTCGGTAGCCCCTACCCGTTGAAGCTCCTTACCGCGTCGATGATCTTCCCCTGCGTTTCCACGTCCAGATAGGGGTGCATCGGCAGGGCGAGGACGGTCTTGGCCTTGGCCTCGCTGACCGGCAGGCCGCCGGGGCGGGGGTAGACGGCGTAGACGTCCTGGGTGTGCATCGGCATGGGGTAGTAGGCGGCGCTGGGCACCCCTTGCGTCTTCAGGTGGGCGGCCAGGCCGTCGCGGTTGGGGTGTTCGATGGTGTATTGCGCCCAGGTGGAGAAGCCGCCGGGAATGACCATCGGGGTGGTGGTCACCGAGCCCTTCAGGCCGGCGGCGTAGCGTTTGGCGATGGCGTCGCGGGCCTTCAGCTCGTCGGCGAAGATCTTCAGCTTCTCGATCAGGATGGCGGCCTGGAGGGTGTCGAGCCGGCTGTTCAGGCCGACGCGGACATTCAGGTATTTGGGATCATGCTCGAAGGTCTTGCCGGCGATGTCGCTGGGGGTGGCCTTGCCGTGCACGCGCAGGGAATCGATCCGCTCCGCCAGCCAGTCGTCATCGGTGAGCACCGCGCCGCCGTCGCCGTAGCAGCCCAGGGGCTTGGCGGGGAAGAAGCTGGTGGTGACCACGTCGGCCCAGGCGGCCGGGTGTTTGTCGTTCAGGGTGCAGCCGAAGCCCTGGGCGGAGTCAGCGATCAGCTTCAGGCCGTACTTCTTGGCGATCGCCGAGATGGCCGGATAGTCCGCCGGCTGGCCGAACAGGTCGACGGCGATGATGGCCTTGGGGGTCAGCTTGCCGTCGGCGAGGATGGCCTTGATCGCCGCCTCAAGCCGGATCGGGTCGATGTTGTAGGTGTCCGGCAGGATGTCGACGAATACCGGCGAGGCGCCGAGCCAGGGGATGATCTCGCCGGTGGCGGCGAAGGTGAAGCTGGGACAGAAGACCGCGTCCCCGGCGCCGATCTCCCAGGCCATCAGCGGCAGGGCCAGGGCCTCGGTGCCGTTGGCGCAGGACAGGGCGTGTTTGGCGCCGGAGAAGGCGGCCAGCTCGGTCTCGAACTGGCGCACCTCGGGACCCATCACATAGCCGCCGTGGGCCAGCACCTTGGCGATCGCCGCGTCGATCTGCGGCTTGATCCGCTTCTGCTGGGTGGCGAGGTCGATAAACGGGATGGTCATGCGAGAAGGCGCCTTCTTAAGGTGGGCCGGTCTTAGGGGGCTCGTTTCGCATCTGCGAGACAAACCTCGTAACCGACTGTTTCGATCCGCTTCCGGTTGCTTAGGGACGAGTTTGTGTGGACTGAATCAATCGCATAATAATGGCCGACCGACCTGCTTCTGGGGCCCTCTCCCCATGAAGAATGGGGCGCGGGTTCC
>Ga0302314_10014303_pt1 | contig 13593 bp, 13 predicted proteins | sample III_Palsa_N2_3_FD_200533 | JGI IMG/M metagenome (GOLD analysis project Ga0302314, IMG submission 200533) | Peat permafrost microbial communities from Stordalen Mire near Abisko, Sweden - III_Palsa_N2_3 | ecosystem: Environmental > Terrestrial > Soil > Palsa > Peat permafrost | place: Sweden... | reverse complement strand
TCGAGGATTCGCCGTACTTCGGGTCGCCACCCACCAGCTCGACCAGGACGTTCGTGGGGTATCTGCGGTCGCTGTGACGCTGGAAGTCTCGGGGCAACCGTCGATCGACCCGCTCGCGGTCGCCGTCAACGATCTCGCCGGAGTGTTCGAGGTCACGGCGACCGATCTCGCACGTCGCGACGACTGAAGGGCAGCGCCGGCGGCGAGAAAAGGGCCAACCGATGGGCCGCGACCCTGGACTTGAAATCGGCGAGCGATTCCTTCGCGGCCCCCGGTCCGCCCGGTCGGCCCCCCACAGCAACGCTAGTGGAGGCAAACCCAGGCCATACGGGTGCTAGCACGCGTTTCTGAGCGCGATCAGCTCCCGCAGGGATGTGACAACTTCTCCGTGTACGGCGCCTCGGGCGGCAGGAACTCGCTCCACTGCGCCTGCGTGAAGCCACCCGAGTCGAGACTGCAGATCTCATTGACGATCAGCGCGCTCTCGGTAGTCCCGAGCTTTTGGGACGTATTGCCCGTCGGGGCGATCAGGGCGATCGCCGCGCCCTCGTCGAGCCTGCTCAGCGCGATCCATAGGGCGTTGTACACGCCGGGGTGGGCTGGATCATCGGCGTTGTACGGGCTCACGCGGTAGGCCGCGACGGCGAGCAGCCCCGCGAGAGAGGGAGCTTGCGCGGGGTCCTCGGCGGCCGTGATGAGCTTGTTGACGGGCGCCGTGAGGCGGCCAAGGAGGGTTTTCGTGAACTTCAGGTCACTGGAGAGGTCTGACTGGAGCCCGCCGATGTTCACGATGCTGCCGTCGATCTCCGCCTGCAGCCGTTGATTGGCCGCACGCTGGGCCACGATCGGGGCTCTGGTCCTGCTGTTCCTTGCCACGCCGCTCGTGGCCATCGAGGTCAGCAGGGCATGCTCGGCTTCGGCGTTGGTCAGCGTCTGCTCGAGGTCTCGGTGTTGCGCGTCCAAGCGGAGGACGGTCTGCTGGAGCTGCTCGACCTCTCTGCGCAGGGCCGCCCGCTCCCGGGCGAGAAGCGCGTTGTCCTTCTGGAGGAAGCGGGTCTCGTTGGCCAGCCGCGCGCGTTGCTCGAGCAGCTTCGCCAGCTGCGCCTGGAGCGCGTCGATCTCCCGGCGAAGGGCATTGGAGGATGGTGGCCCGCCGGCGACGGGGAAGAGCACCGCAGTTGCTGGGTGCGGGGAGTTACTCGGTGTAGTGATTCCGTTTGGCCTCGTCGAGCTGCGGGGCTTGATGATGATCCCAAGCTCGGTGAGCTTCCGCTGCAGGTCGCTGTTCTGATCCTCTACCGCCTTCGCCTGGGCGTTCAGCGCCTTGGTGGTGGTCTTTAGAACGGCGGCATCCCCCAGGAGCGCCTTGTGCTGCTCGTGTAAGGGCGCCAGCTCCCCGGACAGCTTCTCGTACTCACCGGTCAGCTCGTTGATCTTGGCCGCGACCGCCGTGTTCTCGCCGTTCAGACTCTCGATCTGACCACCGACCGAGTGGTTCTCGGCGCGCAGCCCGCTGATCTCGCGATCGAGACCGGACCGCGTGGCCGTCAGCCGCCGGGTATCGGCGCTGAGGGCGAGGTTCTCGGCGTTGAGGCGGGCGACGTACCTCGTCTGCCCCTTGGCCGCTGACGCGGCGGCGTTCCTGCGCTGGGTGAGCTCCGCCACGCGCAACTGCAGCATGCGGTTCGCGGCCTGCTGCTGGTGGTACAACGTGTTCGCCCGTCCCTGTTCGATCAGAGCCCACACGCTCAACGCGGCGAACCCCGCGACGAGCGTGACGAGCACCACTCCAACCCGCGCGGCGCGCCGTCTCTGGCGGGCCGCTTCGTGGCCGCGGCGCCAGGTCAGGATCGGCTCGGCGAGCACATCGTGGAAGAGCTCGTAGGCGACCGCCACCCCCTCCATACCCGCGGGCGCGACCGCGCGCAGGATGCGACTCTCCCCGCTGGACAGCTTCTCGAGCACCGCTGTCACCTGTGACTCTGCTCGCTTCGTCCAATTGGCGAGATCGGCGGCGCGCTGGGCGATCTTCGTCCTGTCGCTGCTGACGAGGAAGCGGAAGGAGTCGGAGGCGGTGTCCTGCTCGCGGCGGGTGAGGCGCCCGAGCGCCTCCCGTACGTGATTCTCGACGATCTGCTTCGCGCCACCGAGCGAATCGAGCCGCTTGCGTGTGAGAGCGTGAGCACCGTCAGCGATGGTGGCGCGCCACAGCCGCTCCATCACGAGCTGAAGAAAGGGCGCCTCGATGCGACCGCCGACCGTGATCTTGGCCGGCACCGTTTCGTCACCGGCCGCGAGCAGGCCTCTTCCCGACGCCGCATCGATTACCGCGTCGACGAGCTTGCCCTCGATCTCATAGGTCTCGACGCCGGGCCCGAGCATCCGGTTCCAGGCGGCGATCGGCTCCTCGATCGCCTCGCGGGCCGCCGCGACGTCGAGGTGGTCGACGCGAATGTAGTTCTCGAAGAGCATCGGGATGTGCCCTTCGAAGATGTCGAGCTTGGGCCATGCGTCCTCTCGTATAGACACCAGGACGTTCACGGCCAGGTCAGCGTTGTTGACGATCGCCGCCAGCTGGGCGGCGAACCCCGAAAGCTCGCCGCCGGCTCCCTCTTCGGGGTGGTACTGGAAGTACTCCTCGAACTGGTCGAGGACCAGAAGCAGCGGCCCGGACTGCTCGGTCCAGGCCGCGAGCGACTCGACCAGCGTCTCTCGCGGCGCCGCCAGCGGCTCCGCCCCGACGAGCTCTCCAAGCGCTTCGCGGCTCGCAGCGCTGACCGTGCGGATCGGATCATCGAGCCACGACCGCACCACGGAGACCGCGAACCCCTGATCCTCGAGCACGACGTCCACCTCGGTACGTAATCGGTGGACGACGCCTGCCATGACCAGTGAGCTCTTTCCGACGCCGCTGGGACCATAGAGAACGGTCAAGCGGGAGGCACGGAGGTTGGCGGCGATTATCGCCACTTCCAGCGAGCGGCCAAAGAAGAACTCAGCGTCCGCCTCGCCGAATGGGTCGAGGCCCACATATGGGCTACCTGGACGCGGGAGGACGCGCAGTGATTCCCCGACCCGCGCGACGCTCATGGGGACTCCGATGCCGCCGAAACGGCCTGATCCAGACGCGCGACGTACTCGGTGAGGTCGCAGTACACGAGTTCGACGTTGCGCCGGCGGTCGCCCCACAGGGTCTGCTCGATCTGGCTCGCCGAGGGATCGGCCGGCTCAAGCTGTACGGCCCATGACTTCCCTAACAGCTTGCGCGTCCCCCAGATCCGGTTCAGGATCACGCGTAGGTTCCAGTCGGTCAACGAGTAACCGAGAAAGAGCAGGCTGTTGTTTGTCATCAGCTGCCACAGGGCGATGGGGATGAGCGTGGCGAGGTCGGCGCCCGTGAGATAGTCGATGTAGCTGTCCTCGGTGATTACGTAGCTGTCGTCAGTCGCGCTCTGGCGATCGATAGCCCCGTGGATCTTCAATACCGCAGGACGCTCGAGAACGACGGGCAGACCGTCGTACTTATTGGGCCGCCGGATCGTGACCGGCTTCTTTCCCGGGGCCTTGTGCCAGAACTTCCGATGCGCTTCGGAGTTCTCCTTCGCCTCGTACCAGATCACGTCGTACTCGAGGCCCTCGGCCTCGAGTGCGCGCTCGAGAAGATCGTCGTAGTTCGTCGTGATGGTGAGGAGCTGGGGCCGGCCCTTCTCGGCTAACTTGCGCGCGACCCGAGCGAGCAGCTGGTGCAGAGATGTCGGCGAGTACTCGCCGTCGAAGATCTGGTGCAAATAGAGATAGAGCTCGTCCTCTCCCTCGGCCACGTCGAGATATTGCGAGACGCGGACGAGGTTCTGCTCCTTGGGGTCCGGGTATCGGCCCTCAGTTACGAGATGGTTCGCCAGCTCGGTTCCGCTGGGCAGGAACGGGCTACCCGGCACCCACTTGACCTTGCCTCGATCGCAGAGATTTGCTCCCGCGCCCAGGAAGGGGATCAATCGCCCCGCCGCGAGCTTCTTGGCAACCGAGAAATAGTGGTCGTCATCTGCCCGTCTCACGCCCCACCGTTCCCCGGCCTTCCCTCCAGCGCTGTAGCAGAGCGCCACATTATGGCACCGGGCGCGGCCAAGTCCAACGGTATGTGCGATGGCCGACCAGTGCCGGACACGGTAGGCTGAGGCTGCTTCTCGACCGTATTGGGGATCGTTCGTTGGCAGCAGGCTGGATTGGATTTGCGGGCGGCTTGATAGCCGCCGTGATCAGCGCGGTCGTCGCCGTCCGGCAGTCGCAGATGGCCGAACGGCTCGCGCTCCTCACTCGCAAGCTCGACGCCGAAGCGCAAGCCGAGGCAATTCTCGCGCGCTACCGAGAGCCACTTGCGTCCGCCGCCTTCGACCTGCAGAGCCGCATCTACAACATCCTCCGCATGGACTTCCTTGATCTCTACGCCGAGCCTCACAAACGCGCCGAGGAAGCGATCAGAACCACGGTCTTCCGGCTGGCGCAGTACTTCGGCTGGACCGAGATCCTACGCCGCGACATCCAATACCTCAGCTTTCCCGAGGACGGCGCGACGAGAGCCGTCGCGCACCTACAGTTGCAGATCTCCAGGCACTTCCTCACGCACGAAGTGGGGTCTGAGCTGATGATCTGGAGCGATGAGCAGCGCGCCATCGGCGAAAGCATGATCGTGGAGGAGAACGGCAGGATCCTTTGCATGGGCTACGCCACCTTCCGCGCCCGCTGCGACGACACCTTCGCGCCGTGGTGCGAGCGCCTGCGCGGCGAGCTCGGCAGCGACCCCGCCCAAGCGCGCCTGGTCGAGGTGCAGCACCTGCTGTGCGACCTCATCAAGCTCCTCGACGATCGACAGGTGCGTTACAACCCCGAGGATCTCCAGCTCGCCTGATCGCTGGACCTAGCGCACGATCATGGCGGACGCAGCTACGGCCGCCTCGACATGAAGGCGGGTGCTCGGGAAGACGGGGACGGCGCTGTCATCGGCGGAGACCAGCAGCTCGATCTCCGTGCACCCGAGCACGATCCCCTCCGCGCCGGCGTCGACCAGGCGCGCGATCGCGTCACGGTAGACCTGCCGGGACTCTGACCGCACCACCCCGAGGCAGAGCTCGTCGTAAATGATGCGATGGATGTCGGCTCGGTCGCGCTCGGCCGGGACCATGACCATGAGTCCGTGACTGGCGAGCCGATCGCGATAGAAGGCCTGTTCCATCGTGAACGCGGTACCCAGGAGCCCGACGGCGCTCAGCCCGGCCCGGTTGACCGCTTGCGCGGTCGCGTCGGCGATGTGCAGCAACGGGATCTCCACCGCTGCCTGCACCTGGTCGGCCACCCGGTGCATTGTGTTGGTGCACAGCACGAGGAGCTCGGCTCCAGCCGCCTCGAGCCCAACGGCCACCTCGGCGAGCATCCGCCCGGCCTCATCCCAACGGCCGGCGACCTGCAGCTCCTCTATCTCCGCGAAATCCACAGAGGCGAGCAGGCACCGCGCCGAGTGCAGCCCGCCGAGCCGCTCGCGCACGAGCTCGTTGACGAGGCGGTAGTACTCGGCGCTCGACTCCCAGCTCATGCCGCCGATCATCCCGATCAGCTGTGGCCGCTCTGCCATCGAGAAGCAGTGTGACAGTGCATGGCGTGGCCTGGCCGAGAAAGCAGCCTATATGGCGGGTTGCTCGGCCAGGCTCCACCGGACCGGCAAGCTCTCCGAGCTCGCGCCGCGGGTGGGACCTGGACCCGGCGCACCACCTCAAGCGTGCGTAGGTATCGACTCGCCCGCACGCGCCCGCCAGGCGCGCTCGATCCTTCGCATCATCGCCGGATACACGACCAGGTACCGGAAGGGCTTGATCGCGGCCATGTACGCGATCCCGAGCAGCCCGTTTGGCTTCACGAGCACGGCCATCTGGCCGCGGTACCCGCCCGCCGGGTCTGTCACCCAGCCGACGTGCAGGACCCCGTGCACGGTCCGGTTGGCGATCTCGGCGGCGTATTCGTCGTCGAGGCGGTAAAGCGCCTTGAACGGGAGCGCGAGGTTCTCGGGGCCGGAGGGGACGTCGCGGAGATCGGCAGGCAGCCGGTCGCGGAGCGTCGGCACCCTGGAGCCGAGGCCGGCCTCCGGGCCGTCCCAGCCGAGGAGCTCGCCCAGCTTCCAGCGGATGGCAAAGAGGGTGCGCGCGCCGCGAGATGAGCCTTGCGAGGGGTCCCCCGAGCTCATCAGCTCGACGAGCCGAGGGAAGTCGCCGGGGCCACCCGGCGTCGGCAGGGCCCAGACGTCCTCGAGACGGAAGTCGTGGGTGAGCTCGTGGATCCGCCAGGGCTGGGACGTGTGGGCGGTGTTCGGGAGCTTCATACTGGACCTCGATCCATACAGTTGTGTATGGATGAAGGTTAGGCATCATCTCCGGCGGTGTCAACTCCGCGTGGGACGCGATAGATAGGCCATGGCCGCCCCGACCCGCACGCCTCGCAGCAAGTGGATCGATGAGGGACTGCGGGCGCTCGCCGCCGGTGGCCCGGATGCGGTCCGAATCGAGCCCCTCGCCCAAGCCCTCGGCGTCACCAGAGGCGGCTTCTACTGGCACTTCGAGGACCGGCAGGCGCTCCTGGACGAAATGCTCGACACGTGGGAGCGAGCGACGACCGAGGAGGTGGCCGAGCGCCTCGAGCGCGAGGGCGGCGACGCGGGGGCGAAGCTGCGACGGCTGTTCGCCCTCGCCTCCTCCAGGGTCCTGATGACCGACCTCGCCGTCCGCGACTGGGCCCGGCGCGATGAGACGGTCGCCGAACGCCTAAGGCGCATCGACAACCGGCGCATGGATTACCTGCGCTCGCTGTTCAACTCCTTGTCCCGCGACCCCGACGACGTCGAGGCCCGCTCCATGCTCGCCTTCTCGCTGCTCATCGGCGACCACTTCATCGCCTCCGATCACGGTGCGCACAGCCGCGCCGACGTGCTCGAACTGGCCCTGCAGCGGCTCGAGGCCTAGCCGCGCCCGTGCGGCGGGCTCGGGTGTGTCAGGGCGCGCTCGACGGATCAAGCTGAATCGTCTGCGCGACCTGGTCGAAGAGCCGCTCGAGCTTGACGTGGAACGGCGCTTGCGGTGCCGAGAACGCCACCGCGAGCCCCCCGTGCGGGGTCTCGAGCAGATACTGGACGACGAGCACCGACAGCGGCGCTGCCGCCTCGGTCAGCTCCCTGACGGCGCGCAAGCGGACCCCGCAGAGCCCGCTCAGGGTGACGACCGGGCGGGCGCCGTCGCCGGCCAGCGCCTCAGCGGGCGCGCCTTCGACGGCCCCCAGGGTGGCGATCATCGTGGCCAGCAACGGGAACGCGGGCGCGTCGGTGCGCGGCAGCAGGAGCGCGAGCCGCTGAGCGGTGATCGCGCCTGAGAGGCCCGCCCAGGCGGCCAGCGCTTCGCGGGGCGATGACGGTGGCTCCTCGCCGACCGGGTCGGTCAGTGAGGCGGTCCTCCAGTCGAGCGGCAGGCGCAGCGACAAGGCCAGGCGGTCGCCGTCGCGTGACTCTGCCCCCCAGGTCCGGCGCGCGCCCCAACCCGCTCGCCTCCATACCTGCTCGAAATCGTCGCCGCGGCGCCCGGGCTCTCGCGTCGGCCCCGGCATGCGCCCGGTTGTGCGATCAGCCTCCATTTCCGCTCCCGTTGCCGTTTCCGTTCCCGTCGATGGCCCCGGCCACAGCGCCCTCGAGGGGATCGGTGATGAAGTGCTCCTGGAGGAAGTCCTTGGGGTCCTTGAGAAGTGCCGCTTGCGCGAGGTCCTTGTTGGCATCCGCCGCTGCTTCGGCGACCGCCTTGGGATCCTGGTAGTCGGGCACGAGCTCCTTGAGGGCGTCGATGTCCTCCTTGCTGAGGCTGTCGACGGGAATGCCCGATGACAGTACGGAGCTGTAGGTGTCCAGCAGGCTGGCGTCGCTTACCGCGTTGTCAATCTCGTCATCGATCCCCTTCGATTCGCCCCACGCGTCGAAGGCGGCGGCGGCGTAGTTACCCTGACCAACGTCTGCCTCGGTGTTCAGCGCGCCCGCTCCGAATTGGAGTGCCCGCGCTCCATCGCCGGCGGCCTCGCTGATGCCGACGATGGTGCCGTCGGCGCTCAGGTCGATCATCCCCAGGCCGGCGGCCCCCTCGGGCATGGCCGCCGCCAGAGCGATCACGCCGGCATCGACCGCGAGGTCGCTGCTCATGGTCCCCAGATTCCCCCAGGTCGGATCGTTGACGAAGTTCTTGATCGCGCCCCACGTTCCGGTCATCCCGTGCCAGAAGTCCTTGAGCACGCCCAGCGCCCGCGTGAGGATGCCCTCGTGCGGAGCGGCGCCGGCGAGCGGATTTAGCGCGCCCTGCAGGGTGTTCTGGGCGTCGATCGAGTTCTGGAGGATCACCATCCCCTGATGGGATACCTGCGATATCTCGTCCTGCAGCTTGCGGATCGCCGCCCAGCCAACGTCGGCGCTCGGGTAGGACTGCTCGAGGGCCGCGGTCCAGTCTCCCTTCAGCGTCTTCAGTTGGTCCAGGAACGACTGGTACTGCCGCTTGAGATTGAGTGACGTGTCAGCGAACGAGGACACGGCCGTGTACGCCCGGTGGTAGTTCTCGCTGACCAGGTTCAGATCCGCGGGCAGCTTGCTCAGGGTGGAGCGGTACTGGTCACCCGCCTGACCCTGCCAGCTCGCGGCCTTGGCATCGTTGAGACCCTGAGCGGTGATGTCGGCGAGTTCGGCGGTCGAGAGCAGCTGCGACTCGATCTCGCCGAAGGCGCCGGCGCTGGTGCCGAGGAGCTGATCGATCCACTGGTGAAAATCCGGATTGAGGTTGTAGCGGGTGCTCGTGGGGTCGAAGTCCGCTTTCCACGACCACAGCGAGGCCGGGGGGGTCCACCCGCCCCCGCCGCCGCCTGCGGATGCCATCTGGGTCATGGGTTCACCAAGCAGACGTGGTCATCGACCTCTGCGTAGCGCTCGGCCGCGTTCGCCAGCGCCTTGGCCACGTTGCCCATGTTCTCGCCGATTTCCCCGAGCGAGTTCTGCCAGGCACTAAAGAAGCTATCGAGGCCGAACAACTCAGCACCATTGAGCTGACCGCCGGAGATCTGGTAGCCGAGCGGCGCAGTCTCGCTGCGCTGCATGACCCCTGAGTACGACGTGGTGGCGGACGCCCCGTTGTCGAGCTCGGCGGCCAGGCCGAGCACCGCGTGCTGCAACGCTTCAAGCGACTCTGGCGTAACCACGAAGCTGGACATCGAGCAACCACCTCCAGGTGAATGATTTGGCCTGCACTGCGATGGTACGTGCGCGTAGCCCATCGGACTACCACCCTCGGGGGTGGAGATGACCACCCCTTGCGCCTCCGGCGAGCGGTCATACATTGATGGCAATGTTGCTCTGACGGTGTCCTCACTTCCGCCGGCGCCGCGTCCCTCTCGGCCGTCGCTCATGGTCACCCAATGTCGGTCGAGGAGCAACGTTGTTAGCTGTTGAGGTATCGAATATGGAGAAGCGTTTCGTGCGTCGTCAAGGCGGGCGGCGTCAAGCCACCGTTGCCCTCGACGACGTGTCGTTCTCGATCGAGCGTGGCGAGTGCGTTGCCGCCCTCGGCCAGAACGGGTCAGGCAAGTCGACGCTCGTCCGCGCCCTCTCCACGCTGCTTCTCCCCGATGGCGGCAGCGCCAGCCCTCCGCCCCTTGCTCGGCGGCGATGATCGTGCTCAGCGACCTCTCACATGCGCGCGAGCAGATCGAAGGCGACGGCGGTGGTCAGGCCGTAGACGAGATGGGCACTGAGATCCTTGGCGAGGGTCTCGAGGTCGTACTTCCAGATCGGCTCATAGAGGTGGGCGAGCGGGAGAACGACATAGCTCGAGGCCCAGACCGTCGCGCCGAAGGGGATCCCGTAGAGGACCCGCGGACTCGAGAGCGATCCCGCGACCATCCCGTACTTCTGCCCTCCGATCATCCCGTACCCCCAGTGCGTGACGTTGCTCACCAGCGCCGCCCGCTCGACCGGTACCTCGACCTGGAAGAGCCCTTCGATCAGGCGCTTTCCGACCTGAGCGGGGGCGGGAGCCTCGTCCCAGCTCGCCAGCCCCGCAGAGAACTCCCACGCGAGGAAGTTGCCTTCACCGTTATCGCGCTTGTAGCGCCAGAACAACAGTAGGTCCATGGCCGCGGTGCCAACCCCGCCGGCGATGAGCCCTCGGACTACGGCGCCGAGCGGGGTCATGTTCGGCCACGCTCTCCGCCTCTTGCGAGCTTGGGTGCTGCCTTTGGTCGCCATGGTTCTCCTTTTCATATAGGCCGGGCGGGGTTGCCCGACGAGCATGTTCGGCGATGATGGAGGATCATCACCAGTCGTGTTTGTTGGCGGCCCATTGGGCTCGTGGCGGTCACTGCTCTCGGTCGTGACGTGCTGCGCGGTGTCCGCCGCGGCGCCGGCACTCGCCCAGGCCCAGTTCTCGTGGTCGGGGCCGATCAAGATCGACGAGAACGGCGGCCAGTCGCTCACCGGGCTCGCGTGCCCGGCGAGCACGCAATGCACCGCGCTCGATATCGACGGCCGGGTGGTGACCTTCGATCCCCAGGCCCCGGCGGGCGTGATGCCGGTGGCCATCGACCCCGGCCCGCCCGACTTCCTCAGCGGCATCGCCTGCCCGTCGGTCACGCAGTGCACGGTGGTGGACCAGGACGGACGCGAGCTGACCTTCGACCCTCGGGCGCCCGGCACCCCGCGCGCCGTGACCATCGACGTGAGCGCGTTCGACACGCCCGAGGAGCTGAATGGCGTGGCGTGTCCGTCGACAGTCCAGTGCACGGCTGTCGACGGCGACGGGCGCGAGGTCACCTTCGACCCTGGGTCGCCGGGAACCCCCACCCCGGCCTTGATCGACGCCGCCTCCCAGGTCGGTCTGATCGCGATCGCCTGCCCATCGGTAAACCAGTGCACGGCGATCGACCGCAGCGAGGAGGTGACCTTCGACCCCGCATCCCCTGGTGCTCCCCAGTCCGTGACGGTTGACGCTTCGGACGTGCTCTACGTGGTCGCGTGCCCTGAGGTCACCCAATGCACGGCGGTCGACCAGGAAGGGCAGCAGGTGACGTTCGATCCCGAGTCACCGGGAGCGCCCACACCGACGAGGATCATCTCGCAGAGCTTCCCTCCCACCTTCACCCTCGCGTGCCCGTCGGCGACCGAGTGCGCGGCGGTCTCCGGGGGCGGCCGGGAGGTGACGTTCGACCCACAGGCCCCGAGCCGACCCCCGCCGGTCGACATCGATCCCTACCCCGGCGGTGTCTCGGTCGGCCAGATCACGATCATGAGCGTCGCGTGCCCCTCGGCGACTACGTGCACGGCGGTCGACGGCGCCGGACGGGCGCTGAGCTTCGATCCCGCGTCCCCCGGCCAGCCACGACTGACGCTGATCGACCCCGGCAACCTGCTGCTCGGGGTGTCGTGCCCGTCGGCGACCCTGTGCTCGGCCGTCGATCAGGATCAGCAGGTGACGTTCGACCCGGTTTCGCCGGGCGCTCCCGAGCCGAAGATGATCTACCCGCTCTCCATCCTCGGCATCGACGGGCTCGACTGCCCGCTCGCCACCGAATGCGCCGCGGTCCGCACCACCTCAGAGGTGACCTTCGACCCGCGCTCGCACCGCGCCCACAAGCCGAGGTTCATCGACCCAAGGTCGGACTCCGGCGTCAGCGGGGTGGCTTGCCCATCCGACACCCTGTGCGTCGCGATCGACGACAACGGCGGCGAGGTGACGTTCAACCCGCGTACGGGCGCCAAGCAGCGGCACCAGGTCGACATCGCCCTCAGCGATGAGCTCGTAGCGGTTGCGTGTCCTGCCGTGAGCCAGTGCACGGCCATCGACGGCAGCGGTCGCGCGCTCACCTTCGCACCGCGAACGGGCGCGCGGATGGCCAAGTCGACAATCGATCGCCAGGACACCCTGGCAGGGCTGGCGTGCCCGACGACAACGCGCTGTGTCGCGGTCGACGGCTTCGGCGAGGAGATGACGTTCAACCCGCGCGTGTCCCGGCCGGCGAAAGCGAGAGCGATCGACCCGAGCGGAGGGGGGCTCACCGGAGTGGCGTGCCCCTCTGCCAGTGAGTGCGTGGCCGTCGACGCGCTCGGTCGCGAGCTCGTCGGCGATCCCGCGGGCGGGAGGTGGTCACTCGAGCCCATCGCGCGCGCGGCCGTGCTCGTCGGCATCGCCTGCCCGTCGGCGGCCGAGTGCGTAGCCATCGACTCGGCCGGCGATGCCTTCCTCGGGGTCGGCCACTCATCCGGGGAGGTCCGGCGCTGGCTCTCGCCGCTGATCGTGCCGACCGGGGCGCCGGCGACGGTCCGGGCAGCGTTGAGGTCGGGGGGATACACGCTCCACTTCGCCTCGCTCTACCCGGCCACGCTCAGCGTCCGCTGGTATTGGGGCATCATGCCGCCGTCGCGCCTGCCCTTCGGCGGCCCGGGTCCCGTGGACGGGCTGGTCGCCTCGGGGACGCTGACATCAACCCGGGCGGGCGAGGACAGTCTGAAGATCAGGTTGACGGGTGCGGGCCGGCGACTGCTCAGAGACGCCGGCGCGCTGAGGCTCAAGGCCGTGGCTACGTTCGCGGCCCCCGGCCAGGCGGCGGTGGAGACGCAGGCCTGGTTCCGGCTCGCGGGGTAAGGCCAATCGCCTCGAGGAAGTCCGGACCTGAGTGGGCGAGGTCAGCTCGACCACGCGCAGGCGGTCTCGGTGGGGGGTGAGGGCGGCGTCGAGGCGAGGCCGGGTGTCGATCGGGAAGCGCCACACCCACCACAGGAACTCGATATCGAGTCGCTCCGGGCAACCCTCGGCCTGGACAGCTCTCCCCCAGTTTCGCAGCGCCCGCCGCAGTACTCGAGCGAGGCAGCGCCACCTGCCGGGCGCCAGCACGATGACGGTGTCGGCGCGGGAGAAGCGGACGTCGAACGTGCCGCCGTAATTGCCGTCGATGATCCCGCGACTCGTCTCATCTGAGCGCCCGCGCGCGCTGGGTGCTGCTCGCACGGGGATCGCCACCGCGCGCGGACGCGCGGTGGCTTCCCCAGAACTATCTAGTCCTCGTCGCCGCCGCGGGCCGGCACGTCGCCCGAGAGGTCGAGGTCCGCGAGCTCCTCGGCGAACCCGAGGTGAGAGCCGCCAGAGCCGATGTCCTCGAGGTCCGAGAGGTCGGCCTCGAGACCGCCGACGAAGCCCGACAGAGACTCGCCGTCGGTGAGCCCGAGCTCGGCCGCGAGCTCGTCGTGGTCGAGCAGGCCGACGTCGTCCATGCCCCGGGGGAGCGGTTCCGCCGGCTCGATCTCGATCCGCCGGTAGCGCTTTAGCCCCGTGGCGGCCGGGATCAGCTTGCCGATGATGACGTTCTCCTTGAGGCCGTTGAGGCGGTCGATCTTGCCCTCGAGCGCGGCGTCGGTGAGCACCTTCGTCGTCTCCTGGAAGGACGCCGCCGACAGGAACGAGTCGGTGTTGAGCGACGCCTTGGTGATCCCGAGGATGATCTCCTCGGCCTGGGCGGCCTCGCCTCCCTTATCGATCACCGCCT
>Ga0302314_10014301_pt1 | contig 13594 bp, 12 predicted proteins | sample III_Palsa_N2_3_FD_200533 | JGI IMG/M metagenome (GOLD analysis project Ga0302314, IMG submission 200533) | Peat permafrost microbial communities from Stordalen Mire near Abisko, Sweden - III_Palsa_N2_3 | ecosystem: Environmental > Terrestrial > Soil > Palsa > Peat permafrost | place: Sweden... | reverse complement strand
GATTTGTCAAGAGCCCATTGGTGCCCGTAAAGGTTTATTCTAGCGCATCGGCATTAGGCTCGCCTCTAGGACGGAACCGAGCTGCCTTCACGGAATCAAAGCCATACGACCGTGCGTAACGTGAATGAACGAATCTTGCTCCGGTGGTCAAAGCTCAGCGTCGCGGTATCCGCGGTCGTGCTGTTGAACACCTGTTCACCACTGCCGGGCTTGATCGACCAAGTCAAGACTCTCGGCGAGCTGCGCGTTGCAACACGGAGTGGGCCGCTCTCCTATTACCTCGCGGAAGACGGTACTCCGCAAGGCCCTGAGTACGAGTTCGCGCGCCAGTTCGCCGAAGAGCTCGGCGTCAAGCTCAAGATCACTCCGATGCGCACCTATGGGGAAATCTACGCGGCATTGAGCTCCGGCCGCGTACATCTGGCCGCAGCCGGTCTCAAGGTGCCGTCGCGGTCGATTCCCGGCATCGAGTTCGGCCCGACGTATCAACGTGTTCGTGAGCATCTCATTTATCGCAGGGGCGCGACGCGTCCTGGATCGCTTGCCGACATCGGCGACGGCGAGCTCGAGATTGCCGCAGGCAGCGCTCACGCGAAGGCGCTGAGCGCAGCGCGCGATCAATTGCCGGAGTTAGTCTGGGTCGAGGACGCCACCACGAACTCGCAAGCACTGCTCGAAGGCGTCGCCCACGGCACGATCGACTATACGATCGCAGACTCGACCGAGTTCGCGTTCGCTCACGATGAGCATCCGGATCTGCGCATTGCCTTCGACTTTCCCGGCAGCCAGTCGCTTGCCTGGGCGGCAAGCGACCGCTACCCCGAGTTCCGCCAGGCCATGGGGGCGTACTTCGCGAGCTTGCACCAAAGCGGCGAGCTGGCAACGGTCGTGAATCGCTATTACGGACACTCCGAGGACGCCGAATTCGCCGAGGCGCCGGACTTCATGCGTCACTTGCACAGCCGCCTGCCGCTTTATAGAAAGTGGTTCGAGGAGGCGGCGGACGAGAGCAGCCAGGATTGGCGCCTGCTCGCGGCCATCGGCTATCAGGAATCGAAATGGAATCCGCGCGCCGCCTCAGGGTCCGGCGCGCTCGGCCTCATGCAATTGACGGTGCAATCGGCGACCGCGCTCAAGGTGGCGAACCCGACCGATCCGCGCCAGAGCATCTTCGGCGGCGCACGCTATTTCCGCAGCGTCTACGAGAAGATTCCCGCGCACGTGCCCGAGCCCGATCGTACGTGGTTCGCGCTCGCGGCCTACAACATCGGCTACGGCCATGTCGAAGACGCGCGCGTGCTCGCTCAAAAAGCGGGCCGCGATCCGGATTCCTGGGACGACGTGCGTGAGTTCCTTCCGCTGCTCTCCCAGGAACAGTGGTATACGCAGACCGCAAACGGCTTCGCGCGCGGCTCGGAACCGGTGCGCTACGTCGACAGCGTACGCAGCTACGTCGACCTGCTCGAGTGGGCCGGTACGGGTGGCGTGACCAGCCGCAACGGACCCGCGTTGAACTAGCGCCGCGCCGCGAAGAAGCGGCGCAGGAGCTCCTTGCTCGCCTCGGCGCACACGCCCCCGAACACGTCCACACGATGCGTGGCGCGCGGCTCGCGCGTCAAATCGAACAGGCTTCCGCAGGCGCCCGCCTTCGGATCCCAGGCGCCGAATACCACTCGTGCGATGCGCGCATTGACGGCGGCGCCGATGCACATGGCGCACGGCTCGAGCGTCACGTAGAGCGAGGCCGACTCGAGACGGTAATTTGCACGCGCCGCCGCTGCCGCTCGCAAAGCGGCGATCTCGGCGTGCGCCGTCGGATCATGCGCCGAGACCGGCTGATTCCAGCCCTCGCCGATCACCTCATCCGCCATCACGACCACGGCCCCCACGGGCACCTCTCCGGATTGCGCCGCCCGCTCGGCGAGCGCAAGCGCTCTCTGCATGAGCACGACGTCGCGGGATGGACTGCCGGCGGGCATGGGTCAGCGCGTCCGGTAGCGCATGGCAAGCACCAGCGCGTATACCGCGAGGAGCGCCGCAGCGCTGTAGGCGAGGGAGTTGTGAATCCCGATGCGTGCACCGAGCAGTCCCACCGATAGCCCGCTGAACGTCCGCAGTCCGTTAGCCGACATGGAGAACACCCCGATGACGCGGCCGCGTATCTCATTGGGCGCGTTGATCTGCACCAGAGCCTGCGCCATCGAGTTGAATGCGAGCTCGACGAACCCTGCGACGAACAGCAGGGCAAGCGCCAGGGGATAGGCGTGCGCTCGGGCGAACCCGAACAGCGCGGCGGCCCAGACCATGGCCAGCACGAAGGCCGTGCGCGGCTCCGGTCTCAGCCAGCCTCGCGTCTCCAGGATCAGGCCGCCGAGGAGGCCCCCGGCCGCGTCGGCGCCGAGCAAGAGTCCATAAGTGAAGTCCGGCCGCCCGTGATGCAAATCGCTCGCGAGTTCGGGCATTTGTGCTTGATAGGCATTACCAACGAAAAAAGACGCGGCGCCGACCAGCACGGTCATGGACAAGAGCACCGGGCTTCGCGAGACCACTGCCATCGTCGAGGTTATGTCCGTGAAACCCCTGACTGCGGGCCGCGCTACTCGCTCCTCCTTGGCAGCCGCGCCGTACGGCGCGCTCGCCAGCCAGATCAGAAGCGGCGTGTAGATCAGCGCATTGACGAAGATGCCGCGCGCCGGTCCGAGCCCGAGCAAGAGTCCCGCGCCCAGGAGAGGTCCCACGAGGAAACCGAGGTAACGGCCGGTGGCATTGAGGCGCACTGCGCTCGGCAATTGAGCGGGGCCGACGATCTGGTGGATCAGCACCTGCGCAGCCGGCATCCAGATCACGCCGGCGAGTCCGTGAACAATCAGCAGCAGCATCGCCGCCCAGAGGGTGACCGAGTCGGTCGCAAACATGATCCCCCAGCTGACGGAGACTCCGATGAACAGCAGCATCCCCACCTGTATGAGCCTGCGAACGTCGAACCGGTCGGCGAGCGCGCCGGTGAATCCGGCCAAAAAGAGGTAGGGCACCCAGTGCGAGATGACCGCGAAACCGGCCAGCGCCGGCGAGTGAAATTTGTCGTACATCACCTTGTACGAGATGACGTGCTCGATGTTGTCGGCCATCATCGCGGCGGTGCCACCCAGGACATAGATGCGAAAATCGCGATTGGCGAAAGCCGCGAACGCTTGATGCACGGGTGCGGCCGCGGGGCCGGCGCGGGTATCTGGGTTCAATGGGTCCTGGAGAAGGAATTAATCGATTGGTGCAATTGTAGCGGTTGGAGGTGCCCGCACAAGCGGTAGAATCTACGATGCTGTGAGGGGAGCCAAATTGCGACACATAGCTAAGATGATGCGCGCGCCGGGGTTCGTGCTGGCAATCGCCGTATCCGCGGGGGGGCACGCCGACGAGGGCATGTGGACGTTCGATCATTTTCCCGCGGCGGCGGTGAAAAAATCGTACGGGGTCGACATCACCCCCGAATGGCTCGATCACGTGCGGCTCTCCACGGTTCGATTGACTAACTGCACCGCTTCGTTCGTCTCGCCGGACGGATTGATGATCACCAACCACCATTGCCTGGAATCCTGCCTGGGCGAGCTGTCCTCGAAGGACGACAGCCTCATGGAGCGTGGATTCATGGCCGAGGAGCGCTCCGCCGAGCGGCGTTGCGCGACCCAGTTGGGCGATGTGCTGCTCGCCACGGAAGACATCACGTCGGCCATCGCCAAGGCAACCGCAGGGCTGAGCGATCGCGCCGCCAACGCGGCGCGCAAAAAGGCCCTCACCGAGATGGAGCAAGCCTGCGAGCAGGCGAGCGCAAGGAGCCGTTCCGGCCGGCTCAAGTGCCAGGCGGTATCTCTTTACGACGGTGGGCAATACTTCCTCTATAAATATAAGCGTTATGACGATGTGCGCCTGGTGTTCACCCCGGAAACCGACATCGCCGCGTTCGGCGGGGATCCCGACAACTTTCAATTCCCACGCTGGAGCCTCGACTTCGCGATGCTCCGGGCTTACGAGAACGGCAAGCCCGCGGCGACACCGAACTACCTGCGCATCGACTTTGCGGGGCCTCGGGCCGACCAACTCGTGTTCGTGGCCGGGCATCCCGGGTCGACGTCGCGCTTGGATACGCGGGCGCAGCTCGAGTTCGATCGTGACGTCGCCTTGCCGCTGACCTTGCTGCGCAGCGCGGAGCTGCGTGGAGGCTACATGCAGTTCAGCCGCGGCAACCCCATGGACCTGCAGCTCATCGAGGCGCCATTGAGCAATCTCGAGAACTCCATCAAAGTCAGACGCAAACTTCTCGACGCCTTGCACGATGACGCGCTGCTCGCGCGCAAGAAGGCCGACGAGGAGGCCATGCGACCCCGGGCGAAGTCCACGGGTCTCGACCCGTGGGCGCAGATCGAATCCGGGGTCGCACGCGAGCGGGAGTTGTACTTGCCCTTCACGTTCTTCGAAAACGGCGCGGGATTCAACAGCATTCTCTTCCGCTATGCGCGCCTGTTGCTGCGCGCAGCGGACGAGCGCACGAAGCCGAACGATACGCGACTGCGTGAATACACCGACTCCGCGCTGCCTCACATCGAGCAGCAGCTGTACGCTCGCGTGCCCATCTATGCGGAGGTCGAAACGCTGACCATGTCCTTTTCCCTGCAGCGAATGCAAGAATGGCTTGGCCCGGATGAGCCGCTGGTGCACCGTCTGCTCGAGAGGGATTCCCCCGAAACGCTCGCGACCCGGGTTGTCGCGGAGACGCGGCTCGGCGATGCGGGTGAGCGTAAGCGGCTCTGGGAAGGCGGGCGAGCTGCCGTTGCCGCCTCACGCGATCCGATGATCGAGCTGGCACGATCAATCGACGCCGACTCTCGCGCATTGCGCAAACAGTTCGAGGACGAGGTGGAGGCCCCAATCGTCGCCGCCTCGGCGGCGATCGCGAAGGAGCGTTTCAAGGCTTACGGTACGGAGGTGTACCCGGACGCGACGTTCACCCTGCGTCTTAACTACGGAACGGTGACGGGCTGGAAGCGGGATGGAGCGACCGTCGAGCCGTTCACTTACCTCGGCCGCGCCTTCGAGCGCGCAAACGGCGTTTCGCCGTTCAAGATCCCCGATAGCTGGATGAGGGCGAGAGGTCTCCTCGACATGCGCGCTCCGTTCTGCATCTCGACGAACAACGACATCGTGGGCGGCAATTCCGGCAGTCCGCTCATCGACGCCGAAGGCCGCATGGTCGGTCTGATCTTCGACGGCAATATCGACTCGATCGCCGGTACCTACTGGTTCGACCCGTCGAATAATCGGGCGGTCGCAGTCCATCCCGCGATCATCCGCGAGGCGCTCGAGCAGGTGTACGGCGCCAAGGCGCTGCTCGCGGAGCTCGGCGCGTCATGACGCCACCGGAGGAGACCTCGAAGATCGGCGGATTGAGCGAGCCGGGTGAGTATGACGAGAGCATGCTCACGCTCCTGCAGATCATCTGGGGCGATGGCTTCCTGTCGCCGGGCGGCAGTGAGGAGATCGCCAGATTGCTGGAAGGCAGCTCCATTGCCGGATGCAGGGTCCTCGATATCGGCTGCGGACTGGGCGCGATCGATGAGCTGCTGGTGCGCGAGCATGGCGCTGCCGCCGTGGTCGGGGTCGATATCGATCCCCAGCTCATCGGGCGCATGCAGGCGCGCATGGCGCGCGCCGGACTCGGCGGTCGTATCGAGGGCCGCCGCGTCGACGGCGGCGCCCTGCCTTTCGAGTCCGCGACCTTCGACGTCGTATTCTCGAAGGACTCCATGGTCCAGATCCCGGACAAAGCGGCGATATTCGCCGAGATTCTGCGTGTCCTGCGTCCCGGCGGTCGCCTCATCGCGAGCGATTGGCTGCGCGGCGGATCCGGCGTCTATTCGCCCGAGATGATGGAGTTCTTTCGCCTCGAAGGCATCGCCTACAACATGGCCTCGCTCGAAGAAAGCGCAGCCGCATTGCGCGCGGCGGGCTTTGAGGACGTGCAGATTCGCGACCGGCACGCGTGGTACCTCCCGCTCGCGCAGCGCGAACTCAAGTCCATGGAAGGGGCGCTCGGACCCATCATCGTCAGCCGTATCGGCGAGGCGCGAGCGCGCTACTTCATCGACGACTGGCGTCAGCTGGTGCTCGTCCTCGAGCGCGGCGAGCTGCGTCCGGGCCACTTGAAAGCAATGAAGCGCGCCTGAATCGAGATCATCGCTTCACGCACTGACGCTACCGCGGCAGCTACCGAAGCCGATGGTGACGAACCCCGGCGCACTGGCGTGCGCCGCGAATGAGATCTCATCGCCGTCCTCGAGAAAGCCACGCGTTTCGCCCGAGGGCAGTGTGATCGGTCGCCGGCCGCCTTCGGTGATCTCGAGCAGGCTTCCGTAGCCCGCAAGACCCTGCTCGGATATCGTTCCGGTGCCCAGGAGATCACCCGGCCGCAGGTTGCAGCCGTTCGAGGTGTGATGCGCGATCATCTGGGCAACGGTCCAGTACAGCGCCGTGGCGGACGCGCGGCTCAACCGATGCGCCTCCATGCGGCTTTCGCGCATGCCGGCTGTACGAATCGAGGCCTCGAGCGTGATCGCATAGGCGCCACGCGCCTGGTCCTCCGCGCTCCACAAATAATCGAGGGGTTTGGGATCGCCCTCGGCCCGCGCCGCCTGCGGCACTCGAAACGGAGCGAGCGCCTCTGAGGTGATGATCCAGGGCGACACCGAGGTCAGGAAACTCTTCGACAGAAACGGACCGAGCGGCTGATATTCCCAAGCCTGGATGTCGCGCGCCGACCAATCGTTCAGCAAGCACAAACCCGCGATGTGCGAGCCGGCCTCGGCGATCCCGATGGGCTCTCCGAGCGCGTTGCCGCGGCCGATCCACACCCCGAGTTCCACTTCGTAATCCAACCGGCGCGTGTGTCCGAAGGTGGGCGGCCCGTCCGCCGGCTTGATCTGGCCCTGCGGCCGACGAACGGCAGCTCCCGATGCCTGTACCGAGGAGCTGCGGCCGTGATAGCCGATCGGGATGTACTTGTAGTTCGGTAACAGCGGATTGTCAGGCCGGAACTGACGACCGACGTTGGTTGCATGGTGAATGCCGACGTAGAAATCCGTGTAATCACCGATCTGCGCCGGCAGATGCAGCACGCACTCCGCTGCGTCGTGCAAATGCGGCTCGACTTTCTGCCGATGGGTTTCGTCACAGAGGAGCGATGACAGCGTGCGGCGCAAACCGGCGCGCGCCGCGGGCGCAAGGGCCAGCATGTCGTTCAGCCGATCGCTCGAGAGCGTCGGCTCGATCTCGCGCGGCAGAAGGCTGACGACAGCAGGCAAGTCGAGAACTCGGTCGCCGATGGCGATGCCGGGACGCCGCTTCTCACCGGCGCGCGAGAAGATCCCGAGCGGCAGGTTTTGGATGGGAAACTCGCCGTGCCCGGCGGCAGACTCCACCCAGCTGTGAAGCGCCGGATCGTGCGTCGAGTCGATGCCGGACATCAGGGCACCTTAGCGCGCGGGAATCCCGACCAGACCGTGGCGTAGTCCGCTTGCCGGAGCGGCGTCTCCATGGCCCAGCGCGTCGGCCGGATCACGTGCCGGGTCTCGAACATGAAGGCCATGGTGTTCGCGATTCTCTCCGGCCTGAGCTCGCGGGCGACGGCGCGCTCATAGGTCGCAGCGTCGGGACCATGCCCGTTCATGCAATTGTGCAGGGAGGCGCCGCCGGGATTGAATCCGCCTTGTTTCGCATCGTAGGTGCCCTCGATGAGTCCCATGAACTCGCTCATCACATTGCGGTGAAACCAGGGGGGACGGAAGGTATCCTCGGCCACCATCCAACGCGGCGGAAAAATCACGAAATCGCAGTTCGCCGTGCCCGGCGCCTCGGACGGACTCGTCAATACGGTGAATATCGAGGGGTCCGGATGGTCGAAGCTCACGGTGTTGATGGTGTTGAAGCGCTTGAGGTCATAGCGGTACGGCGCGAGGTTGCCGTGCCACGCGACGACGTCGAGAGGCGAATGCTCGAGCTCGCTCGTCCACAACCGTCCGGCGAACTTTTGCACGACCTCGCAGCGCTCCGCTCTATCCTCGAAGTGCGCTCCCGGAATCTCGAAGTCGCGCGGCGCCGCAAGGCCGTTGGCTCCGATGGGCCCGAGCTCGGGAAGCCGGAATAGGCTGCCGTAATTCTCGAGCACGAAGCCGCGCGCCCGCGCCTCGGCGAGCTCGACCCGGAAGCGCACGCCCCGGGGAATCACGGCAATCTCGAGCGGCGACACATTGAAAGCGCCCAACTCGGTGATGATGCGAATCTGTCCTTCCTGCGGCACCATGAGAAGCTCGCCGTCCGAGGAGGAGAATACGCGCGCGCTCATGGAGCGGTTTGCCGCGTACACGTGAATGGCACAGCCGCCCGCGCCAGGCGCTCCGTTGCCGCCATACGTGGTCAGGGCATCGATAAAATCCACCGGCTCGCTGGGATGGGACAGCGGATCCCACCGCAAGCGATTCGGAGTCGGGGCCACTTCCTCGAACGGACCGGAGCGCATTAGCGTCGGCTTTGCGTAAGGCGCGAACGGCGGATGGTTGGCGCTCGGTTGCAGCCGGTATAGCCAGCTGCGGCGGTTCTCGTGGCGCGGGGCCGTGAATGCCGTACCGGAAAGCTGTTCGGTATAGAGTCCGAACGGCACTTTCTGCGGACTGTTCTGTCCGACCGGAAGCGCCCCGGGCACCGCTTCGGTGGCTACGTAGGATCCAAATCCGCAGAACATCGGACTGACCGGAGAATCACTGAGGCACGTGGTAGCAGACATGATGCCGCTCCATTGGTAACATTTGATACTAGTATGGGCGCTGCCCGTAAATGGTGTCAAATGTTACCAATCAAACCGACCGCTCTGTCGCTCGAGCGGTTCATGCCCTACCGGCTGTCTTATTCCGCCAACCTCGTGAGCGAGGCAATCGCACAGCGCTATAGCGTCAACTTCAATTTGACCATACCGGAGTGGCGTGTTGTCGCGCATATCGCCGAACAATCCGACATCACGCAGCAAGAAATCGGGTTGCGCACCCGCATGGACAAGGTCACAGTCAGCCGTGCGGCCATCGCGCTCGCCGCGCACGGCTTCGTCTCGCGCAACAAGAACCCTGTCGACCGCCGCTCCCGGCTGCTCAGTTTGACCGCGGCAGGACGGCGGCTCTACGCCGCCATCGCACCCAAGGCGCTCGAGCTCGAGCGCGCGGTCTTCGGCCAATTTTCCGCCGCGGAGATGGCGGCTTTCCGGAATTTCTTGCAACGCATCGACGCGGCGGCATCGGCCGCGATGACCGCGGCTCCCGACTGAGCCGGCCAATGCATGTCGCTCACTGTCGCACGATCGCGCTGTCGCGTCCGCGCAGGACGTATTTCTGGATCTTGCCGGTGGCGGTTTTCGGCAGCTCGCTCACCATGCGAAATACCGTAGGCACTTTGAAGTGCGCCAGGTGGGCCCGAGCGAAACGGGCGAGATCCTCCTCAGTCGCGCGCGCTCCGGATCGCAGCACCACGAAGGCATGCGGTGTCTCGCCCCATTTCTCGTGCGGCATGCCCACGACCGCCGCTTCGAGCACCGCCTCGTGCCGCAGGAGCATCGCCTCGACCTCGATGGAGGAGATGTTCTCGCCGCCGCTGATGATCACGTCTTTGAATCGATCGCGGATCTCGATGTACCCGTTGGGATGCACCACCGCCGCGTCGCCGGAATGGAACCACCCTCCTGCGAATGCCGCGGCAGTGGCCTCCGGATCGTTGTAATAGCCGCGCATCACCACGTTGCCGCGCGCGACGATCTCGCCAAGGGCCGAGCCGTCGCGGGGCACATCGAGCATATGCTCATCCACTACGCGCACCTCGCCCGAAGTGATGAGCTCGACGCCCTGGCGCGCCTTGATCACCGCTCGGTCCGCCGCGGCGAGCCCGTCGTGCTCCGGGAGCGGCTCGCAAATCGAGATGAACGGCGCGGTTTCGGTGAGCCCGTAAATGTGTGTGACTTCCCAGCCGAGCTCGCATTCCAGGCGCTCGATGGTGGCCGCCGCCGGCGGAGCGCCTGCGGTCAGAAGCTTCACGCCACGCGGCAATCGGCGCCGCTCGGGCTCCGGCCCGTTCGCGATGCCGATGAGCACGGTCGGAGCGGCGGACAAGTGAGTGATGTGCTCGGCCTCGACGAGCGCGTACGCTGTTGCGGCGTCGACCTTGCGCATGCACACGTGCGCGGCGCCTGCGGCGGTCACGGTCCAGGTGAATGTCCACCCATTCGCGTGGAACATGGGCAGCGTCCAGAGATATCGATCGCCGGGCGCCATCGGCCAATGCGTCAGCGTACCGATCGAGTTAACCCAGGCGTTACGATGGGTGATCATCACGCCTTTCGGGCGCGAGGTGGTGCCGCTCGTGTAGTTGATCGCAAGCAAATCCGTCTCGGCGATGGGATCGGGGCTCGACGCAACCGCTGCTGCAGCACCGAGGTGCGGCGCGAGCAGCGTCTCGTACTCGAGCCATCCCGGGCGCTCCCCCTCCAGGGCGACGTAATGGCGCACTCCCGGCATGCGCGAGCGCACGCCATCGATCAGTGCGAGATAATCGGCGTGTACGCAAAGTACCGAAGCGCCGCTGTGGTTCGCCATGTAGACGAAATCTTCCGCTGCGAGACGGTAATTCATTGGCACGATGACCGCGCCGCGTTGCGGCAGGGCGTAGAACTGCTCGAGGTGCTGATGAGTATTGGGAGCAATCGTTGCGACGCGATCGCCCTTGCCGACGCCGAGCATGGCGAGCCCCGCAGACCAGGCGTCGCAGCGCTCGCAAAACTCTGCGTACGTGAAACGCTGCAACCCGTCGACCACCGCTTCGCGGCCACCGTGGACTTTGCGGGCGCGGCGCGCAAATTCCAGGGGCGTTAAGGGCGTCTCCATTCGCGATCAGACCGGCAACTCGCGGCGCACCGCCCGGAGATACGCATTGATCTGCGCGCTCCACTCGTCACCGGCTCTCGCATCCTGGTCGGCCATGCGGGTGACCCATGCATCCGCACGAGCCTGAAGCGCGGTACGCTCGTACGACACCGCCACGTGCGTACGCTCACCGCGCGGTGTCAGATTCAGCGTGATGAGCGTGGTCATCGCGTCCTCGAGAACGTAAGCGTATTGCACGCGGCCGTTCTGCAGCTCGAAGCAGGTATTGATCCAGGTCGCGGTCCCGTGCGCACCGGATACGGTGAAAACCATACCAGGGCGATCTTCCGCGGGCGTGGGCCAAATGAAGCAGGGATCCCAGCTTGGCGCCCATGCCCGCTCTTTGTGGGCGCCGAATAGCGGCGCCACCTCGGACAGCGGCGCCTCGGCCATGAACTCGAACGTGCACTCGCTGTGGGCGCGCGCACGGCCGGAATGCGCTGAGGCAGGTGCCGTCAGGTCGGATCTCACGTCACTTCTCCTTCAAACGGTGACTATCGGCGGCACGTAAGGACAGACCGTAGATCTTCCTGAGCTCGGCGATCTGCGCCAATGTCTCCTTCGCAAAGACCGGTTTGCCCTCGAACGCATGCAGCACGATGCCCTCGAGTAAATCGCCGAGCGACAAGTCCTTGAGCTCGGCAAGCCCTTTCAGCACCTTGAGCAGCCGCTTCTCCATGCGTACGCCGGTCTGAACCCGCTCGATTTCGATGATTCGGATCTCTTGTTACCTTGTTACAATGGTAACACAGCCGCACCGACCCGCAATCGGCGCCCGACTGAGCAGCGGACGCCGTCGGGCTTATAGAGGAGTTCCCGGAGCGCGCGGCTCGGCCGGTAAGGGAATGAATTCCTGGTTGTCCAGATCCGGGAGCTTCATGCGTCCGGTACGCCAATCCGCCTTGGCCTGCTCGATACGGTCCTTTGAGGACGAGACGAAATTCCATTCGACGAAGCGCTCCCCGATCGGCTCGCCACCGAGCAGTATGACGACCGCTGGCTCGCTCGCGAGGACGAGGACCGGCTTGCCGGACGCGAACATGAGCATTTGTCCCTCTCCGAAGCGCCGGCCATCGACTTCGATCGACCCTGAGGCGACGAAAGCCGCTCGCTCGGAGTATTCCGCGGGAATTTGTGCCGTGGCGCCCTCGGCGAGCCGCCAGTGCGCGTAAAACAACGGCGAAAATGTCTTTACCGGGGATTTGGCGCCGAAACCCTCGCCGGCGATCAGCCGCGCCCAGAGTCCGCCCCCTTCATACGTCGGCAATTCCGCCGCGGCGTGATGGTAGAAGGCGGGCGCAGTCTCCTCCAGCTCGTTAGGTAGCGCGACCCACGCCTGTATGCCATGCAATTTATCACCCTCGGCGCGTGCGCGCTCGAACCGCTCCGAATGCGTGATGCCGCGTCCCGCCGTCATCCAATTGACTTCGCCCGCGAGGATGGCCTGCTCGGATGCGAGGCTGTCGCGATGCATGATCTCCCCATCGAACAAATAGGTGACGGTCGAAAGTCCGATGTGCGGGTGCGGCCGCACGTCGACGGAACGCGGGATACCGGCGGGAAATTGCGTCGGACCCATGTGATCGAAAAAAACGAACGGTCCCACCATGCGCCGCTGCGCGGACGGCAAGACGCGGCCGACTTCGAATCCGCCGAGATCGCGGCGCCGTTGCTCGATGACGAGATCGATGGTCGACATGACTGAAACCTCCGGGTGAGGATCGTGCGCGGTTTCCGCAGCGGGCGCAACGTCATCCCAACCTTGTCGCCGTTGTTAGCGGCGCTCGAGGCGCAAGAGGCTCTCGGCCGTCGCCACGATCGCATCCTCGTTCGATCGCGGCGTCCAACCGAGCAATCGCGAGGCCTTCTCGTGGCTGCCGTTCTTGGTCTTGCCCAGTTCGGGCAACAACTCGCGCACCGTGGGATTGAACAGCGCTGTGAGGCGTAGCACCCAGTTGGGCAACGATCGAGTCGGCGCACGCTTCGCGGCCGCGCCGAGGCGCGTTCGAAGCACCTGGGATATTTCCAAAAGCGACATGAAATCGCCTGCGGCAGCGAGAAAGCGCTCTCCCTTGGCGGCGGGATGCGTCATGGCGCGCAGATGTAAATCCGCGACGTCACGCACGTCGACAACACCGAACATGAGATGGGGCGCAGCGGGCATCCCGCCCGTCAGCATGCGCCGCACGATCTGGATGGAGGCCGAAAAGTCCGCATTCAGGACCGGGCCGAGCACGGCGACCGGGTTGACGACGGCAAGCTCCGGCGCACCGCCCTCCTCGGCAACGAAATTCCACGCAGCCTGTTCCGCCAGCGTCTTCGACTTCACGTAGGCCGCGGCCGCTCGAGTGATGCTCGACCAGTAGGTCTCGTCGAAGCGCGCCTGTTGCGGCGGATGGCCGTAGCCAATCGCGGCGAATGAGGACGTGATGACGACCCGCCTGACACCGTTATCCCGTGCAGCCCGCAGCACCCGCAGCGTTCCTTCGCGCGCGGGCACGATGAGCTCGTCCTCGTGCGCGGGACTGCTCGGAGGGAAGGGCGAGGCCACGTGCAGGACATACTCGTTGCCGGCTACCGCCTCCCGC
>Ga0302314_10014298_pt1 | contig 13596 bp, 10 predicted proteins | sample III_Palsa_N2_3_FD_200533 | JGI IMG/M metagenome (GOLD analysis project Ga0302314, IMG submission 200533) | Peat permafrost microbial communities from Stordalen Mire near Abisko, Sweden - III_Palsa_N2_3 | ecosystem: Environmental > Terrestrial > Soil > Palsa > Peat permafrost | place: Sweden... | reverse complement strand
CGGTAGCTCCCAATTTCAAACCGATGGACGTGTTCGATCTGCAATGGGCCGCAGATCCGCAGATTTCGCCCGACGGTCGCAACATCGCCTACCTGCGCATGGGCATGGACATCAAGACGGACAGGCCGCGCGGAACCATATGGCTGATGGCGGCAGATGGCGGACATCCGCGACCCTTATCCGGCGCGGACTCGAGCTCTCATCCGCGCTGGTCGCCTGACGGCAGGCGCATCGCGTATCTCGCCAACGGCAGCGATGGAAGCTCCCAGCTATTCGTTTACTGGGTCGATAGCGGGGTGACGGCACCCATTACCCGGCTGGTCGAATCTCCATCAGCGCCTGCCTGGTCGGCGGACGGACACTGGCTGGCCTTCACCATGGCAGTACCCGCCGAGCACAAGCCGCTGAAGGTAGACCTGCCCGACGCGCCCAAGGGCGCGAAGTGGGCGGATCCACCCAAACTCATTGATCGCATGGTGTTCCGCGTCGACGGTGAGGGATATCTGCCCAACACGTACAGTCAGCTCTTCGTGGTGTCCGCCGACGGCGGTTCGGCACGCCAACTCACTCACGGTGATTTCGATATCGTGGGCACGCCGGTATTCATGCCGGATGGCAAGGCCATTTTGATCGCCGAGAATCGGCGCACCGACGCCGATTTCGCCCCTTTGGATAGCGAAATCTATCGCGTCGATCTCGCGGACGACTCCTTGCACGCGCTCACCGATCGTCGTGGCCCCGATCAGAGCCCCGCGGTTTCCCCGGATGGCAAACACATCGCCTATATAGGATTCGACGACAAGCACCTTGGCCATCAGCCGGCACAGTTATACGTCATGGATAGTGACGGCACCCACGCCCACTCGCTGACGCCGACATTGGATCGCGACGTGAGTGCGCCGCGTTGGCTGCGCGACGGCAAGCAATTAGTCTTTCAATATGACGAACGCGGATCCGGGGTTATCGGCATTATCGACCTTGCTGGCAAGACTCGCGTCCTCGCCACCGATCTTGGCGGCGGCGATGTCACTCGTCCTTACACGGGAGGTGCGTTTTCAGTGGCCTCGACCGGCCGCTTCGCCTATACCCGTGCCGCAACCACCGCGCCGGCCGCGCTGGCTACGGGAACGTCAACCGGCGATATCGTCACTCTAGCCTCCTTGAGCGACGCGCTTCTGCAACAGCGGTCCATGGGCGCCGTCGAGGAGATCAATTTCAAATCGTCGGCCGATGCGCGCAACATTCAGGGGTGGCTCATCAAGCCGCCTGGTTTCGACTCCGCCAAGAAGTATCCCCTGCTGCTGGAGATCCACGGCGGCCCGTTCGCCAGTTACGGCCCCAGTTTTGCCGCGGAGCTGCAACTTTATGCGGCGGCGGGATATGTGGTGCTGTACTTGAACCCGCGCGGCAGCACCGGCTACGGCCAGGATTTTACCGATCAAATTCATCACAACTATCCCGACAAGGATTTCGACGATCTGATGTCCGGCGTCGACGAGGTCGTCGGGCGCGGGTTCATCGATAGAGATCGTTTGTTCGTGACCGGTGGCAGCGGCGGCGGAGTACTCACCGCCTGGATCGTCGGACACACGGATCGCTTTCGCGCCGCCGTCGTCGTCAAGCCCGTCATCAACTGGGCAAGCTTCGTGCTGACAGCGGATATGACGAGTTATTTCTCCAGCTACTGGTTCGACGGATTTCCCTGGGACCATGTCGAGGCGTACTGGAAGCGCTCGCCCCTGGCCTATGTGGGCAATGTGCACACACCCACGATGTTGATGACGGGCGAGGTGGATTACCGCACCCCGTCCACGGAAGCTGAACAATTCTACGAAGCCTTGAAGCTGCGTAAAATCGATACCGCTTTGGTGCGCGTTCCGAACGCCTCGCACGACATCTCGGCGCGCCCCAGTCTGCTGATCGACAAAGTGGCCTACGTGCTGGCATGGTTCCATGCTCACGATTCCGCCGCGCAGTAGTGAGCGGCCGATACGCTCTCCTCCTATTTGTCAGCTTATTCATGACCGAAACTGGAAATGGGCACGAGAGACCTGGGATCGCGCCCTATGGCTCCTGGGCGTCACCGCTTAGCGCCGAGGCGCTCGGCGGCGCGCGAGTCAATCTTGGCGACCTTCGAAGTGTCGACGGCAGACTGTACTGGACGCAAACCGTGCCTGCCGCCGGCGGAATCTCCACGCTACTCGCCTTAAGCGGTGGCGGACATGCAAAGCCGGTGACTCCCGATGGGGTCAACGTGCGCACGCGGGTTCATGAGTACGGCGGCGCGCCCTTCGCGGTGGCCCACGATAGCGTTTATTACAGTCAATTCTCCGATCAGCGGCTGTATGCGCTGAAGGATGGCGGCAGCCCGGTAGCGTTGACGCCGGTGGGATACCGATATGCCGATTGCATCGCGATCGGCGGGCAGTCAGCGGGGTCATTGATTTGCGTGCGCGAGGATCACACCGACCCCTCCACCGTTCGAAATGCCTTGGTGCGCGTGTCATTGCCGGGGGGTGGCGCGGGCGAGGTGCTGTGTGGCGACAGTGATTTTGTCGCCTTTCCGCGGGTCAGTCCTAATGGACGCCAACTCGCCTTCATCGCGTGGAATCATCCGCATATGCCCTGGGACGTGACCGAACTCAAGGTCGCGGCGCTCGGCGAGCACAGCCTCGACGCGCCGATCACGGTCGCGGGCGGCGCTGCGGAATCGGTCGTCGATCCTCAGTGGGACACGGACGGCACGCTGTATTTCATTTCCGATCGCAGCGGCTATTGGAATCTCTACGCCTGGAACGGCAGCAGCGTGCATGCGGTGTGGGCACGCGCCGCCGACTTTGCCAAACCGCAGTGGATGGCGGGACAGAGTCACTATGCGCTGACGGGTGATGGCTTCGCGCTGGTATGCTTTGGAGAGCAGGGCATGCAGCGTCTGGCGGTGGTCGATTTACGACGCGGCACCGGACGTGTTCTCGCTCTGCCGTACGTCGAGTACTCCGATTTTGCGAGGGTCGATGCGACCCACGTCGCCGCCATCGCCGGTTCCGCTTACGCGCCGAACTCCATCCTGGCAATCGACGTCAAGGCCGGCACGGCGAAGACTGTGCACCATGCCGGCGCCGCTCTGCTCCCGCAGTCGAGCGTTTCCGTGGCCATGCCGATCGATTTTCCGAGCGCGGGTGGACGCACGGCGCACGCCTTCTATTATCCGCCCCAGAATCCCCACTTTCGGGCGCCGCCTGGAACTCAGCCGCCGTTGCTGACCCTCGTGCACGGCGGTCCGACGGCACAGGCCTCGCCCGCGTACTCATCGCGCACTCAGTATTGGACCAGCCGGGGCTTTGCCGTCGTCGATGTCAATTACGGCGGCAGCACGGGCTTCGGGCGCGCCTATCGTGAAGAGTTGAATGGTCAGTGGGGCATCGTCGATGTCGAGGACGTCATCGCCGCCGCGCGCTTTCTTGGCGCGACCGGGCGTGCCGACCCCGCACGGGCCGCGATCAGCGGCGGGAGTGCCGGTGGGTATACCGTACTCGCGGCGTTGAGCACGAGCGATGTATTCAAAGCGGGCGCCGACTACTACGGTATTTCCGACATGACGGTGCTCGCCCGTGATACGCATAAATTCGAGAGCCGCTATCTGGACAGCTTGATAGGACCGCTACCTCAGGCGCAAGCAGTGTACGACAGCCGCTCGCCGCTCAATCATCTCGACGGATTCAAGGCGCCGCTCATTGTTTTCCAAGGAGCCGAGGACCACGTGGTGCCCCCCAACCAATCCAGTCTCATCGTCGACGCGCTGCGCTCACGGGGAATTCCGGTTGCCTACTTACTCTTTGCCGGCGAGGGCCATGGGTTTCGCAAGCCAGAGAACATCATTCGGACCCTGCAAGCGGAGCTCTCTTTTTATAGCCAAGTTTTCGGGTTCATTCCAGCCGATAGATTGCCGCCGCTGGCTATCGAGCATTTGAAGCCCGCATCACCCTGATTTGCCCGAGGACGGTGGGTTCGCGAAGGATACAATTGTCGGTCTACGCGCAGGGGAGCATGGCATGAGGTTGGGCCAAATCAGGGAAGCGGGTCGCGGAATCAGGGCGTTGGGAAGGCGTCTGGCACAAGTCCGATGGCAGCATGCGCAAGACGGGTGTGTACCTTGCCATGTGGGTTCCGGGCGGCGGCACCTGGCGCCTGAAATCGGAAGCCTTTGTAACATTGGCCTGCACCGGCAGTGCGTCTTGCGATAAAGCAGGGTAGGTGCACGTAGCCACCGAGGTGCGAGGCTGAGAGACCTTAAGGCGATTTGGCGGCGCGCTCGTGTAAAGTCTGGCCGGCTTCGAGCATTTTGACGAATTTCAGTATTCGCCTGTCTCGGGTCTCCGGCTTTTTGGCCGTGTGCAGGCGATAGAGAATGGCATAGCGGTTTTTGCTGTCTAGCGATTCGAAAAACCGTCTCGCAATCGAAGAAGCCGCCAGTGCCGCCTTTAGATCGTCGGGTACGGTGATGGCACGCTGGGGTGGGTAGGCGGCAGACCAACGTCCGTCACTCTTGGCCGCTTCCATTTGCGCGAGTCCCGCCGCCGAGAGCCTGCCTTCGGCGTTCAAGCGCTCCACGGCGGCGCAGTTGACCTGAGACCACTTGCTTCGCGGACCGCGAGGCGTAAAACGCTGGCACCACCATCCATCGGTGCTGGACTTCGTTTGCGCGTCGATCCAGCCGAAACAGAGGGCGGCCTGGAGCGCTTGCGCATGAGTTATCGAGGGTCGTGAGTTCTCTTTCTTGGCGAATTCCAACCATACGCCTTTTGATTTGGCGTGCTGTTTTTCCAGCCACGTTCGCCAGGCCGACGCGGTCGCAAATCTCTTCGCTACGAATAACTTTGAATCAGCCATGAGATCCGATATTACCTTCGAAATCGACGCCTCCCATGCTGCGCTGCGAAATGCCTTTCAAGTTCTTTGCGCGCGCGCCGATAGATAGATACTCAACGACCGTCAGGGGTAGCTATGTCGATCAGCAGCATCAGCGGCAGCTCAGCCGCATCGTATTCGAGCCCCGTCACTTCACCCGGCGCGGCGTCGGTGGGAAATGCGGCAGCCGGCGGCTCGGGCGACGCCGCCTTGGTCGCGAACCTAGGCACTGACTCCAGTGGCGTCAGTGCAGCGATTCAAAGCTTGAGCAGCGCGCTCGGCAGCATTATCAACACCATGGCCTGAGGAGCGCCGGCAGGCGCTCATCGATGATCTTCCGGCGGCTCGAGGGGTATGCCGTGCTCTTTGAGAAGCGCGATATCTACATCCTCTTCGTGGGGCAACGCACGCATTTTCGCGAGGCGTGAACGGGCGCGCGCATTGCGCAGCCAGGGCAGAAGCGGGGTATCGGAGAAATTGGCGGCAGAGGCGCGCCACTCCAACAGTCGCCGCCGCTCAGCAATGATGTGTTGCTCTCTCGGGTCCGTCGATGTCAGGCCTCTCTCCACGGCGAAGCCCACCAATTGCGTGAGGACCGCATCGCCTTTCTGCATGGTCTTCGACACCTTGAGGCAATCCCCACGGCGTTCCATGGTCGCCGCATCGCGGCAGGCATTGATGAGCGATGAGAATGAGGGCATGACGGTGGCGCCACCGATTTCCATGGCCTCCGTTACCCTCGACAAATCGGAAGGAAGATAGTCCGCAGGCAGATCCGCTCGCGAGCGCCTGAGCGCGCCATACATCATGACGATGGATCGATTCCCATATAAATCGAAACGCTGCCCTAAGGCCATGTCGGCCAGCACCCGGTCGACTTGGACCGTGTCTCCTTCCTTTTGAGCCCCCGCGAGGGTGGGCAGCCACGCGGCGGCATTGTCCGCATCGATCCAACGCATGGTGGTGGCGGCGTCGCGAATGTCGCAGCCCACCGCGTTGGCGCAGAGGTGCAAATGCAGCCAACTGATTGCGGGATCGTCGGGCGCGAGCTCGGCGGCTTTGATGGCAAGATCGAGCGCCGCGGTGGCCGCTTTGGCGGCTTCGGCCTTGGAGCGGGGCGGCCCACCGACGAAGGTCAATGCCGCCGCCGTCACGAGAGCCTGTGCATCGCCGCGGGCAATTAGCGTGCGAGCGGCGGCCGCTCGCCATGCGGAGTAATTGTCGGACTCTGAAGCCGCGGCCAGCGCAGACGCTGCCTGTAGCATCGTTATGGCTAGCACCGCGAAGTATCGCTTGACCATGATCGACGTGACCTAAGCGCAGTCTAAAGGGTCTTGGTACGGCTGCCGGCGGTGAGGCCCGCGGTGATGGCCAGCCGCATGGCGTCCTCAACCGAGATGTCGAGCGGCTGCACACGGTCGCGCGGCAGATACAGCGTGTACCCGCCGAAGGCGTAGCTCATGGGAAAGTAGACGGTGACCCAGTCCTGGCCGCCATGGGCTTCGAGCGCCAGCGGTACATCTTCTCGGGTTACGAATCCGATGGCATGCACGTCAGCGAAGCGCGCCAACACTACCCGCTGCAGGTCGCGCTTCTCGCCGCTGCCCGACGGTAGCAGGCTCAACACGTCGCGAAATCCGCCGTACAGGGTTTTGACCAAGGGAATGCGGCCGAGAAGGTCGTCCCAATATTTTAAAAGTATCTTTCCCGCGTAGGCATTGACGAGACTGCCCACCGCGAGCAACAGAAAGAAACCGGTGATGAGCCCAAGACCGGGCCAGTAGTTTTCGGGTCGAACGATGTGCAGACCGATCAAGGCCTTGCGCAGCCAACCCTCCACGGTATTCACCAGCCACCAGATGACGTACACCGTCAGTGCCAGCGGCAACACGGTGACCAGCCCGCTCATTGTCAGCGTGAATATTTTTCGCATCCCCATATCATGGCATGACTGCGACGAGGACGCCGTAAACACGCGCGGTGTAGACTTGCCCTCCCATGACGACACTCGCCCGTATAGACATTAGCGCCGCGCAGGAAGCGGATATTCCCTTGATTCTCGAGCTTGTTGCCGAGCTGGCCGAGTACGAGAAGTTGCAAGACCAGGCGGTTGCGACGGAGGACTCTCTGCGTCAGGCGTTGTTCGGCCCGCGGCCGGCCGCCGAGGCGGTGATTGCCCGTGTCAACGGTGAGGCGGCGGCTTTCGCTTTGTATTTCCACAACTTTTCGACGTTTCTCGGCAAGCGGGGCCTGTATCTAGAGGATTTGTTCGTCCGACCGGCGCACCGCGGCCTGCGCGTGGGCAAAACCCTACTCGAGTATTTGGCGCGGCTGGCCCTTGAGCGAGGCTGCGGCCGTTTCGAATGGGCCGTTCTCGATTGGAATCGTCCGGCGCGCGATTTTTATGAAACGCTCGGCGCGCGGGCGAATGCCGAGTGGATCAACTATCGCATCACCGGGGCAGCCTTGGAGCGGCTGGCCGGAGCCGACTCACTGCCGCGGAAGTAGAAATCGCAGCCCCTGATAGTTCAGCACCACTCCATCCCGGCGGATGCGCTCCACCGTAGGCCCTTCTTCCAAGGTTGCGCCTTCGTGATACTTACGCATGTTGACATAGACAAAACGTTCAGCCGGTCGAGTGGCATACACATGGACGTCAAGGTGCAGCTCGGGCAGCGCCTGGGCTCCCGATAAGCTAATTTCATTGATGGTGGGCAGGACTTCGTCGTTCTCTGCCCGGTAGTCGCTGCTCTTGGCGCTCTCGTCGCTGAGCACGGGATCCGCACGGCGAATGGCGCGCGTACCGGTGCTTCCCGCGCTCTCGGATTTGGGCGGGGCCACCGGCATCTCCGGCGGCGGGGCCACCGGAATTTCCGGCGCATACTGCGGTTGAGAGTCCATTGGGCTGAAGTGCGATGCAGGAGCGGCTCCTGGTATCGTGCTGCGCGGGGCTTGTGGCGCGGGCGCCGGCGAGCCCGGTACCGCCGCGACCGGTGTGTGTGCACCCTGCAGCCAGCCGTGCGCCAACACGAATATCAGCACCACTAGGTTCACCGCCAGCAGCGCGCCGAGCGCGATGGCCCAAACCGGCAAGCGCGCGCGCGGTGTCATGACGCCGGAGTCCACCAGTCCGGGAATACTCTGGCGTTGGCGCTCGAGTTCCGACTTCTTCAATGCATCGAGAATGAATGACACGGGGTCTCCTAGCCTCGAGGTGTGGTTGTTTGCAACAAGGGCGAGCCGGGCTCGGCCAATGCCGTGTCGAGCACCACCTGAGTTTGCAGTCCGGCGATGCCGTCGACGTTCAGGCGATGTTCACGCTGAAAATTTTGCACTTCAATCGCCAGCTCCTCATCGTATACATCGGCATGTTCCGGATCCGAGGAAGCGCCATGAAGGGCGTTCAAGCTGCGCCGCAGCCAGCGGACTTCATCGCCGCGCATGCCCATCGACAGGGCGCGGGTGTGCGAGGTCTTGGGCTTCCACACCACGGTGAAATCGCCGAACCAATCGCGAGCCAAGTCGTCGAGCGGCACGCGCTGGTTGTGCTCGCCCAGCATCAGCGTGGCATTCTGGTCGTCCAAGGCAGAGAGCACGACTCGATGCCGCTCGCCGGTACCATCGGTCAGGGTCAGAATCGCCGGCCTGTTCAGGGTGCGTACCTGGGCCCATGAACCGCGCTGCTCGAGGCAGGCAAGTCCCGCCTTCTGTGCCTGCCCGCAGGGATCGCGATCGTCGGTCATGGCCGTGCCCCACAACGACAACAGCCGGCGGAAGGCTGCCGTATCCGAAGTGCCTGCGCTGTTCGCCGCCAGCAGATCATCAAGGGCTATCGGCGGCGGCACAACGACGGGCACCGGCGCGGGGGCGGTCACGGCGGCCGGCGGCACAGCGGCAGCGGCCTCGAGGGTTGCGGTTCGACCCTGCCAGGCGCGCCAGGCCAGAAAGGCACTGGCGACCGCGCCGAGAATCAGCACGGTACCGGCCGTCCAACCCAGCCACCGTGGCAGGAAATGCCGCCCGTATACTTCGCCGGCGGCTCGACGTACCAAGCGGGCGGTGACGCGACGCTGTTCCTGGGTGTACGCGCCCAGCAAGGCGCGGTCGCAGGTGACGTTCACCACGCGCGGAATCCCTGCCGCCAGCCGATAAACCTCGCGCAGGGCGCCGGGCGTAAAAATTTCTCCGGCCGCACCGGCCACGCGCAAGCGATGGCGCACGTAGCCTTCGGTCTCCTCGCGCGACAGCGGCTTCAAGTGATAGCGCCCGGTGATGCGCTGCGCCAACTGACGCAAATCGTTCCGGTCCAACAGTTCACGCAGCTCGGGCTGGCCGATCAAAATGATTTGCAGCAACTTTTGCGTGGGCGTCTCGAGATTCGTCAGCAGCCGAACCTGCTCCAGCGTCTCCGCCGACAAGTTCTGGGCCTCATCGACGATGACAATGATGCGACGCCCTTCCGCGTGAGCGGATAGAAGGCGCCGATTCAGGGCGTCCACCATTTGCTTGACGCTGTCGCGGTCCGCGTTCTCGACGGGCAGCCCGAGTTCCTCGCAGATAGTGAGCAGAAACTCCACAGGCGTGACACGGGGGTTCAAGATCACGGCCACATCCGCGTGGTGTGGAACCCGTGACAACAGAGTGCGCACCACCGTGGTCTTCCCGGTGCCCACTTCGCCCGTCAATTGAATGAAGCCCCCCGACTCGTTGATACCGTACAGGAGATGCGCCAAGGCCTCCGCGTGGCGCTCGCTCAAATAGAGGTAGCGCGGATCCGGAGTTATGGCGAAGGGCTTCTCGCTGAGCCCAAAAAAGCTCGTATACATGGGCCGGCAGCCTATACCAAGCCTAAGGTTGCCGCGAACCGCGCGGGTTTTTTGGACCCCCGGTCCGGGGCAGTAGACTCGCCCGGGTCACCACGGCAGTGCCGAAACGCCCGCGAATGCCGTCGATAGTCGCGTCCAGCCGCGATTCCTGAGCACCTGCATCGAACAAGTCGGCCTGTCGCGGGGTCTGTAGATCGCCGACGCCCACGCCCAGCAGCCGCACCTCGGCCCCGGGCTGGAGTCGCAACCACTCCCGAAGCAGGTCCTGCGCGATGCCAGAGATGACAGCGGTCTCTTGCGTCGGAGAAACCCCACGCTGGCGCGTGTACGTGGTGAAGTCGCGCCGCCGGATTTTCACCCACACCGTGCCGGCCACCAGAGCGTGGGCGCGCAAGCGGCTGGCGGTGCGATCCGCCAGCTGCCCGAGTTGCCGCTCGAGTTCGGCCGCCTCCTCAATGTCCGCGCGGAAGGTTTCTTCGGCGCTGATGGACTTTTCCTCGCGGTCGGGCACGACGGGACGCTCGTCGATGCCGGCGGCGCGGGCGCGCATGGCCTTGCCATGTTTGCCGAAGGCACGCCACACGGTGCCATCGTCGGCCAGCCGTAAGTCGCCGAAGGTACGAATGCCCGCCGCCTGCACCGCAGGCAACGATTTGTCGCCGACGCCAAAGAGTTTCTGAATGGGCAGCGCGTCGAGTACCGGAAACAAGTTGTCCGGTCCGAGGCGGCACATGCCATCGGGCTTGTTGAGGTCGGAGGCGATTTTCGCCAGCAGTTTGTTGGGGCTGATGCCGATGGACGCGGTGAGGCCGGTATCGGCGCGAATACGTCGGCGTATTTCCATGGCGATGGTCTCGCCGTCACCCTTCAGCCGCAGACTGGAAGTGACATCGAGAAAGGCCTCGTCCAGGGACAGTCCCTCCACCTGCGGCGTGAACTCATGAAAGATGTCGAATACCTGTTTCGACACTTCCTTGTAGCGCGACATGCGCGGGCGGACGCAAATGGCTTCGGGGCAGCGGCGCAGTGCTTCCCGCATGGGCATGGCGGAGCGCACGCCGAAGCGTCGCACGGCGTAACTCGCTGCCGCCACGACGCCGCGCCCGTCGATGCCTCCCACGATGAGCGGCTTGCCTTTGAGCTCCGGGCGATCGTGTTCCTCGACGGACGCATAAAAAGCGTCCATGTCGACGTGCAGTATGGTGCGCAAGGCGCGCACAGCTCAGTTCACCGTGATGGTTATCTTCTTCGAATGCAGCGGCGGATCGAAGGAGAGATGCTGGTAATCCGCGAACAACAATTCCAGCGTGTGCTTGCCCGGCGTCAGTACCAGAGTGGTTTCGGTTTGGCCCTTGCCGAAATGTAATATCTTGTCGCTGGCCGGCAGCGGCGCATCCAGCTTGAGCTCGGACTGATCGGTGTCCACCAACAGATGATGGTGACCGGTGTTGTCGAACTTCGTGCCAGCCGGGGCAACCCCCATGCCTGAGAGACCAAAGCGCACCACCACCGAGCCATGGATGGTGGCTCCGTCAGCTGGCGTGATGAAGTACACCTCGGCTCCGGCGGGGGCGGTTGACCGGCTCTGTGCGAGCGCCACGGTGGCGAGCAGGGTTGCGGCCAATGCCAACGATAGACGTTTCATACGCAAATCTCCGATTGTAGGGTGGCGGTCATTTTACGCGCCCATGACCAATTCGTGGGGAGCGAAGTCGTCGACGTTCACCAGGGCGAGCACCTTACTGTCATAGTCCCGTAACAGGGCCGCCTCGGCCTCATTGATGATGTTCAAAGTCCGAGCCTCCTCGATTCTGCCCGGCAGATCCAGCGCCGTCACTCGGCCGGTCTTCACGCCGTCGACGCGAATGCGCTTTTCCATCAGTTCCGCCGCCTCCGCCAAACTCAATGCCTCTTGCAACAGCCCCAGCATATTCGAGGGGCCCAAGGTCTTGTACACGTGGCGGCTGAGGCGCTCGCGAGCGGCGGTGGGACGGGTGATGAGATCGACTATGCGGTGCCCCAAACGATCGCTGGGTGCCGAGTAGGTGAGGCCGCGCGGGAAAATAACCAGACGCATGAGGACCGCCAGCGGGCGATTCGGAAAGTTGCGCAGGAATAGGTGCAATTGTTCCTGGGCCTGGTACAAGAGACTGCGGCAGGCCCATTCGACCAACGGTAGGTCATCCTCGGGTCTGTCCTGATTGTCATGGTGCTTGAGGACCATGGAAGCTAGGTACATGGAAGAGAGCACATCGCCCAAGCGTGCGGAGAGGCTTTCTTTCTTTTTGAGGTAACCGCCGAGCGACAGCATGGCGACGTCCGCCGCGAAGGCGAAGGAAGCGCTGTAGCGATTGACGTGCTGAAAGTACCGCGCGGTCGGCCCTGCGGGGGGTACCCGCGTGAATCGGGCCAAGGTCAAGGCCATGACCAAGGAGCGCGCCGCGTTCGAAATGGCGAAGCCCACATGCCCCATGAGCGCGCGATCGAACTCACGCACGCCTACTTCGTGATCGGGATTGCGAGCCGCGTTCATTTCCTTCAGCACCCAAGGATGGCAGCGCACGGCGCCCTGGCCGAAGATGATGAGACTGCGCGTCAGAATATTTGCCCCTTCCACCGTAATGGCCACGGGCACAATCTGGTAGCCGCGCGCGAGGAAGTTCTTCGGTCCCAGGCAAATACCCTTGCCGCCGTGCACGTCCATGGCATCGTTGGCAATCATGCGGGCGAACTCGGTGGCGTGGTACTTGAGCATGGCAGACGGAACCGAGGGCTTCTCGCCGCCGTCGATGGCTCCCGCCGTCACCGAGCGGGCGGCATCGATGATGTAGGTGCGCGCGGCCATACGCGCCAGCACTTCCTCGATGCCCTCGAAGCTGCCGATGGGTTGATTGAATTGGCGCCGAATACGCGCATAGGCTCCAGATGCGTACACGGCGGCCTGGGTCGCGCCGGCGCTGCTCGAGGGCAGCGAAATGCAGCGGCCCACCGACAGTTGCTCCACCAGCATGCGCCAGCCCTGGCCGGCCATGGCGAACCCGCCGATGATGGCATCCAGCGGGACGAACACGTCGCGGCCTTGGATGGGGCCATTCTGAAAGGGAACATTCAGCGGAAAGTGACGCCGCCCAATGCTAACCCCAGGCGTCTCGCGCGGAATGAGGGCGCAGGTAATGCCGAGGTCGGTTCGGTCGCCCATGAGCTTGTCGGGATCGAATAACCGGAACGCGAGACCGATGACGGTGGCGATGGGCGCGAGAGTGATGTAGCGCTTCGAGAAATTGAGCTTGAGGCCGAGGATTTCCCGGCCCTGCCACTCGCCCTTACAGACCACTCCGGTATCCGGGATGGATGCGGCATCGGATCCGGCGCGCGGTCCCGTCAATGCGAAGCAGGGAACATCCTCACCCCGAGCAAGGCGCGGCAGATAGTGCTCCTTTTGCGCTTCGGTGCCGTAGTGCAACAGCAATTCTGCGGGCCCCAAGGAATTGGGTACCGCGATGGTGGACGAGGCCGTTGCCGAGCGCGAGGCCACTTTGATGAGCACGCAGGAATGCGCGTAGGCAGAGAATTCCAAACCGCCGTAGCGCTTGGGAATGATCATCGCAAAGAAGCCCTGCGCCTTGATGAAGGCCCACACTTCCGGCGACATGTCGGCGCGGCGATGAGTGATGTCCCAGTCGTCGAGCATGGCGCACAACTGTTCGCATGGGCCGTCGAGAAATGCCTGCTCCTCGGTGGTGAGCACCGGCACTTTGGCGGACATGAGCTTCTGCCAATTCGGACCGCCGGTGAATAATTCGCCATCCCACCACACGGTGCCGGCATCGAGGGCTTCGCGCTCCGTGGCCGACATGGAGGG
>Ga0302314_10014297_pt1 | contig 13597 bp, 7 predicted proteins | sample III_Palsa_N2_3_FD_200533 | JGI IMG/M metagenome (GOLD analysis project Ga0302314, IMG submission 200533) | Peat permafrost microbial communities from Stordalen Mire near Abisko, Sweden - III_Palsa_N2_3 | ecosystem: Environmental > Terrestrial > Soil > Palsa > Peat permafrost | place: Sweden... | reverse complement strand
CGCCCCCGCGATGAGATTTCCGCCGCTGCTCCATTGCAGACTGGAGGCGTAGGTTCCGTCGGCGGTCAGTTGATCGAAAACGCCGGCGGCGCCGGAGAGGTCGAGGGTCGCGCCGGGCGCGGCGACGAGCGCCAGGCCGGTCTGCGAGGTGTTCAGATTGTACGCCTGGTCCTTGACCGAGAAGTCGAACGGCGAAAACGAGAACAGCGGCGTGGGATTGGCGAGCGTATCGGTCTGGGCGGTCTGCAGCACGCCGCCGCTGACCACCGTTCCGGACACGACTTGGCGCCCTTGGGTGACTCCCGTCACGTAAGGATTGACCAGGACCTCCCCGGCCAGGTTGGTCACGCTGCCCGGCGCCAGATCGATCCCCGCGCCCCCCGGCAGATCGCCCGTGAGATAGATGGCGTCCTTGACCACCAGTTGCGCATTGGTGAGGCTGGGATTGGCGACCGAAGCGGCGTTCTCGTTGATCGTCCCGTCCGGGTTGATGCTGAAGATCTGCCCGAGGTTGGCGCCGCTGACGACGCCGCCGCCATAGACCACGAATGGCGATGTCGCGGTGGACGCGAGCGTGCCGGGCACATAGAGGGCCGGTAAGGTCTCGATCTGGCTGAGCGTGCCGCCGGGAAGGGTGATGTCGCCCATGTTGTAGATCTGCGACGCCGAGAGCGCGGCGCCGGCCGCGCCTGTCACGGTCCCCCCTGCAGCGACCTTCAGCTCGATGAGGCCGCCGAGATTGAGGCTGATGGGCAGCTGATCGAAGGCGTCCGGCTGGATCGACGGCGCGACGACGCCGGCGAAATCGCCGCCGCTGGCGAGATTGCGCAGCCCGGCGATCTGGGCGCCCGTCAAATGGGTCGAGTAGCCGGTCTGGGTCAGATTCAGCGTCTGCCCGCTCTGCACCGTCAGGATCTGGGTGGCCAGGACGGCGTTGAAGCCGCCGAGGCCGTTGGTGAAGGTGTTGGGCAGGAGGTCGGTGGCGTAGGAGGTGATGTCGTAGGTGGCGAAGCCGGCCTTGGAGAAGAAGGTCAGCGGCAGATTGGTCCCTGTGGCGGCGATGCCGTCGGCGAAGGTCAGCTCAGGCGTGGTGAGGCTGAAGGTTCCGCCGCTGGAAAAGCCGTAGCCTTCGATGGTCCCGTCGCCGATCGCCACCTGCGAGGTGATCGCCGCGGGATTGTTGGCCTCGAGAGGACCGCCGAGGGGACCATAAAGCCCTGCGCTGGAGCTGATCCGGAAGCCGGGGATGTCGCCAAAGGACGCGAAGGGGGAACTCGAATTCGCCGTCTCCATGCCGAAGGCCAAGGGGAAATAGGTGGTCGCGTCGGTGAGGGAGACGTCGCCGCCCTTGGCCGTGAGGTTGAGCGCGCCGGTTGAGGAGACGTACCCGCCGGCGGAGACGTTCAGCAGGGAATTGGCCCCGTCGATCAGGATGCTGCCGCTGATGTCGGTCGGGGTGCTCGTGGGGGCGGCGCTCGCGGCGGCCCCCAGAGAGTCGATTCCCGCCGCCACGACGATGTTGATGCTGCCGCCATTGATATAGGCGTCGCCCACGGCCGATACGCCGGTCGCGCCGAAGTCGTTGCTCCAGAGGCCCGCCGTCGACAGCTGGCCGTTGACGATGACGTCGTAGCTGCCCTTCACCGCCGTAGTCGGGTTGGAGAGCGAACCCGTGGTTCCGCCTACCGTCATCAGATTGATGGCGCCGGACGCGGCGGTGATGTCGCCGTTCACGGTGATGGTGCGGCCGGTGATGGCGGTGAAGATCCCGCCGGGATTGAGCGTCAGGTTGGCGCCGGCGTCGACGGTCAAGGCGCCCGAGGTGTAGATCGAAAGCTGGCCCAGGCCCATGGCGGAGAGATCGCCGGCTGACAGCGTCAGGGTCCCGGCGGCGGAAGCGGGAAGGCTTGCGCCCGTCGTCACCGGCGAGAGGGTGAGCACGCCGCCGCCGCTGACCGAAAATTTCTCTGCAAACGTCAGGTTTGCGGCGCTCGTCGGCGTGGCTCCCGCCGCGATGTCCACGTCGCCGCCGGACAGATCCGGGACAACCGCGCCATTGGACGTCGCTGCGCCCGTCTCATCGATGAACAGAAATCCGCTGGCGGGCAATTGCGAGCCGGCGGCCTGCAGGCTGCGTTGATCCCCCGCCACGGTGGAGGTCGCCGTGCCGACGACCGGGTTGGCGGCTTGCAGCGGTCCGGTGTAGGCGCTGGCGTAAACCGTACCCTCGAGCGCCGGCTGGGGCGACTGCACGGTCAGGGAGCCGGCGTCCGATCCCTGGCTGTAGGCGGCCTCATAGTAGGAGCCGCTCAGGAGCGGATTGGCGTAGGTCTGGCTGATCCCGTATCGCGGCTCTCTGGCCACGAAGCCGTTGTAGACGCCCACATAGGTGACGTTGGGGTCGGCTTGGCCGATGGGCACGACCGCCCCGCTGGCGGAGATCAGTTCGGTGGTCGACACTGTTCCTGCGGCGAAGGTGACCCAGCCGCCGGAGATATCGACCACCGCATTGGGCTTTACGATCGTGGAGCCGCCTGCCAGCACCACGTTGCCGCCCTTGGTCATCAGCTGCGAGGCCGAGGCCCCGATCTGCTGGGCGAAGGCGGCGGCCGAGACCAGAGGGGAGCCGACCCAGGCCACGCCGTCGGCGCTCACCCCTGACAGGCGGGTGTCGATGGTCACGACCTGACCGTCGAGCAGGCTGGCGGCGGTAGGCGCGTCCGCGGTGTCGTTGGCGGTCACCACCGGAGTGAAGGTGAAGAGGTTGGTGGACGTCGCAAGCTGGACGTTCTTCAACCCCGAGGCGTCGATCACCGCTCCGCTGTCGACAAGCACATTGCCGATGGGCTGCACCACGCCCGCGCCGGTGCCGATATAGATGTTTGCGCTCGGCGCGTAGATCAGGCTGTTGGACTGGATGTCGATATTGCCGCCGGTGATCTGTTCGGCGCCGGTGTTGGACTGGAAGCCCTCCACGACGGAGCCGATGACGATTTGCGACGGCTTGAAATCGGCCAGCGAGGTTGGGTCCTGCGGCAGGGTTCCGGCCGTGTTGTCAGGGGTGATGGCGATCACGCTGGTGGGCGTCAGATCGACGTTCGGGGCGCTGAGCTGGATATAGCCGTTGCGATTGACGCTGGTGGAGGCGGTCAGGGTTCCGGCGTTGATGATGGCGGCGCCGGCGATCAGGGAGATGTATCCGTCCGGGGCCTGGATCAGGCCGGTGGCGGTGTTCTCGACGAAGTCGCCTGTGTTGATACCGGCGGCCTGCACGATCAGTCCGCGAATATTGGGATCGTTTGTGGTGGACGGCGTGGCGGCGGCGCCGGTGGAGGGGAAGAGGTTCATGTTGGAGCCGGCGGCGAGGGTGACCTGGCCCTGGGGCGAGGTCAGCACCCCCGAGTTGGTCACGGTCGGCGCTGCAAGAAGGATGTAGCCGCCTGCGCCGCTGGTGATCTGGGCGCCCGCATCCACCACCACGCTCCCCTCGGGGAGGGGGTCTGGGACGTTGGTCACGGCCGTCACCGCGCCCGAACCGTTGACCGTCTCCTTGGTGGAGGAGAGCGGTGTGAACTCGCCCACGGTCACCGATGTCTGATTGCTCGTGGTTGCGGTTTCGCCCAGGAGGCCGCCGCTGAGGAAGGCGTTGTCGCGGTCTATGATCGTCGTGCTGATGGTCGGCGCACTGCCGCTGATGATGAGGGACGGCGACAAGGTCGTCGCTGCGCCGATCTCCATGCTGGTGGCGATGAAGGCGTTTGTGTTGATCTGTGCGCCGGCGCCGAAGAGGATGCCGTTCTGGTTGATGACGAGGACCGTGCCCTGGGCCTTGATGGCGCCGAGGATCTGGCTGGGGGCGGGCGTCAGGCCGGGGTCGCGCAGGCCGGTGGTCGGGTTGAGCTGGCCGACGACGCGGTTGAGGATCACCCAGCTGGGCTGGGCGACGCCGTTCAGGCTCTGGTCGAAGTTCAAGGTGGTGTTGGCGCCGACGTTGGAGGTGGTCCAGGAGGCGACGGCGTCGGCGGCCGTCTGCTTCACATTGACGGTCACCGCGCCGTTGGCGGCGACGGTCTGGGTGGGCAGGGCGGCGTTCTGCCAGGTGTTGAGGCCGGTGGGATCGCTGGCGGCCAGGACCGGATTGCCGACCACCTGCAGGCCGCCGACGGCCAGGCCGTCGGGCACGCCGCCGGCGGCGGCGGCGGTCTGACGCGCGGCGCTCTGCGCCTGCAGGGCCATGTTCACCGCCTGCTGGGCCTTGGCGGCGTTCTGCAGGGAGCGGGCGGCGGCGGCGGTGGCGGCGGTGGAGTTGGTCGACAGGCCGGGGATCACCGGCACGGCGATGGCGGGGACGCCGGTGGACGAGACGTGCGCGGCGTTGCGCAGGGCCGCCAGCTGCGCGTGCGCGGGATGGCCGGCGAGGGCGGTGGCGAACGTCAGGGCGCTCACGCCCTGCAGCAGGCGGGTCCGGGTCTTGGGGCGGGGAGCGGTCGTCATCGGATCATCGACTCCGGAACAGAAGCGGCGTCAGGCCGGGCCGGGCGCGGGTCACTGAGGTTGCGCCGGGGCGGGCGGCGCGGGGGGGACGGGCGCCGCGGGGCGCGGCTGGGCGTCCAGGCGGCTGTGGTGGATGTCGTCGCCGAACCGCTGCTCGAGCTGTTCGATCCGCACCCGGCCGATGCCGGCCACGGGCTCCTTCCGGGCGAGGACGTCGGCGATCGAGACCTGCCGGTAGGCGGCGAGGATGTATTTGGCGACCTGGATCGCCTGGGCGTTGCGGGCCTGGCACTGGCCGAGCGCCTGGGTCTCCTGCAGCGCCTCGGCCTTCAGGCGCTGGTCGTCGGCGCCCCGCTGGCCCGCCTCGGCGGTCAGGCGCGCGTTGGCGTCCCGGAGCGCGGCGAGGGCGGCGTCGCTCTCAGCCCTGGCCTGGGCGACGGCCTGCAGCTGCGCCTTCAGGGGGGCGGCGGGTTCGGCGGGCGCGGCGGCGCGCGGCCGCTTGCGCAGGGCGCGAACCTCCGCCTCCGCCGCCGCGAGCTTCGCCTTCAGCCCGGCGTCCTGGTCGCCGCCGGGCTGGGCGGCCGTCTTGGCCTGGAGGGCGCGCAGCTCGGCGGTCACGCTGACCAGCTGCGCGCGCAGGCGGTCCTCCAGGGTCTGCGCGTGCGCCGCCGGGCCGGCGGCCAGAACGAGGCCGAGGGCGGGCGCGAGGGCGAGGAAGAGGCGTTTCATGATCAGAAGCTCGCGTTCAGATCGATCTGCAGCACGTCGATGGAGAGCGGCGGGCCGTAGACCTCGTCGGCGCTGAACCAGCGGAACTGCAGGTTGGAGCCGGACCAGAGCCCCATGGCGCCCTGCAGGATGTAGCCCTTGGCGTTGGTGCCGCCGAGGTGGAAGTCGGCGTCGGTGTAGCCGTCCAGCACCGAGTCCGGCGCCAGGTGCTTGTAGGCCACCATCACGTTCCATTCGCCGAGGCGATAGGGCTCGGGATCGCCGTAGACCGCCCGCAGCATGAAGGCGTTGGGGCCGCTCTCGAACTTGGGGGCGTTCGGCCCGGTCTCGCCGGCGCAGACGTCGGTGTCGGTGGCCAGCGGGGCGATGATGTTGTTCAGCGGCAGGCCGCTCTCGCCATAACGGCAGGCGTTGGAGAACTTGTAGGCGAGGTTGCGGGCGTAGTCCCCGGTCAGGGCCAGGTGCTTGCCGTTGTTCAGCGGGATGTCGAGGGTGCTGACCAGGTTCAGGATATGGAAGGGCGAGACCAGGCCGACGAACTGCGGCAGCGGCGTGGCCCCCGAGCCGGCGGCCGGATCGGGGACGATGTCGCGGATCAGGAAGACCGTATTGCCCTTCTGCATGAACTGGGGCGCGCTGAAGTCGGTGGAGCACTGGGTGACGCCGGTGTAGAGGGCGCAGGGCTGGGACAGTTCGCCCTGATTGTTCTCGAACGAATAGTAGGCGAGGCCCGTCTTCCAGCTGAACCAGGGCGCCTTCCAGTTCACCCCCACCTGCGAGCCGATCATCACCTTGGCGCGGGTGCCCGACTTCTGGTCGCTGGTGCTGTTGGAGGGGAAGTTGGCGTCCGAATAGCCGGTCAGGAAGGCGCCGGCGGTGGCGAACAGGCTGACCCCGTGCCGGGGCAGGACGTCGTAGGCGCCGTGCAGATCGACCCCGTCGAAGTTCAGGTCGGTGTCGTAGACCAGGTCGGTGGAGAAGAAGGGGTTGGGCATGCGCCCGAACGTGCCGCCGATCCAGGGGGCGGGATGGATGTCGATATAGGCGCGGTCGAGCCAGAAATCCTTCTTGGTCAGGCCGCCGCCCAAAGCCTGGCTGGTGGAGACCGGGCTGTTGGTGCCGCCCGAGGCCAGGCGAATGTCCGCGGTCACCCAGTCGGACGGGTTGGCCAGGATATCCAGCCGTGCACGGACGATCGCCTGGTTGTCCCGGTCCTTGGTGGTGTTCAGGATCGGCACGCCGGCGATATTGGTGTTGGGATTGACGTCGGTGGGGCCGTTGGCGTTCAGCGCGGCGAAGTTGATGATCTGCGGGTCGTTGGTCTTCGAGTAGAGATCGTCCTCGTAGCGGAAGCGCACGTCGCCGCTGATCTGGATCCGTTTGGTCCAGGCGGGGATGGCGTTGGGCTGGGCCCAGTTCTCCGCCTTGGCCTGGTCGATCACCTCCTGCTTGATCTCGTCACGGACGATCTGGGGCACGTAGGGGATGCGGGTCGCCCCCGGGGCGGGGGCGGGCAGGTTGGAGGCGAGCGGGGCGTCGCCCGCGCCGCCGGCCCGCGCTTCGGCCGTCTCCCGCTCAGCCTGGGCCAGCAGCTGGTCCGCCGCCGCCTGGCTGAGCAGGCCCTGCTTCACCATCAGGTGGATCAGGTTCACGGTCAGGTTCTCGGACGGGGCGCTCTGGGCCAGCGCCGGCGCCGCGCTGGCGGCGAGGGCCAGCACGCTCGCCGCCACGGTGGCGATCAGCCGCTGTCGATGCGGTCTGGTCATGGGGGTCTTCATAGCCGGCTCCTGTGGCTTGTCCGTGGGGCGTGCGTCACGCCCGCCGCCCGTGCAGGGCGATGAGGGCAGGGAATTTCAGTTGCGCGGGCGGCGGCTCGTCGAGCCGGCGCAGCGCCCGGACCATGGCCAGCAGGGCCTGGTCCTTGCGCTCGTCGCCGCTGGATTTGACCAGCGCCACCCGGGTGATCGTCCCGTCAGGGGCGATCCAGACCTCGACCTGGGTGCTGAACACGTCGCGGCTGATCTGTGGATCGGCCTGGGCGGTCCTCTGCAGCACGCCGGTGAGATAGCGGCCGTAGCTGGCGGCGCCGAAATCGCCGCCGCCGCCGGTGTCGGAGCCGTTGGGATCCCCGCCGACCGAGACGCCGCCGCCGGCGCCCGCCGCCACCCCGAAATTGTCCGCACCCTGCGGCGGCCCGTTGATGGTCAGCTGCTTGGGGGCGCTGTCGGACTTCTGGGGCGAGTCGGTCTTGGGGGCGGGCGTCGGGTTGGGCGTCTCCACCGTCTTCTCGGGCGTCGGCGGGGTCTCCTTGGGCGGCGGCGGCGGCGGGGGCGGGGGCGGCGGCGTCAGGGCCAGCACCGGGACCTCCGGCGCCTCGCGCCTGACGCCCGACCTGTCGTTGGCGAGCCGCCAGACCAGGACGGCGGCCACGGCCAGGATGGCCAGCGGCACGAGCAGGCGCAGGGCGCGCCCCAGCCCCCCGCGCCGGTCGTGATCGCCGTCGGCCTGATCGAGGCTCATGGCTCAGCTCTTTTCCGGCCGGCCGGTGACGAGGCCGACCTGGGTCAGCTCCAGCCGCCGCAGCAGGTCCAGCACGTCCATCACCTTCTGGTACTGGACCGCCGCATCCCCCTTCACCACGATCGGGAAGGCGGGCTCTGAGGCCTTGGCGGTGCGCAGCCGCGTCTCCAGGTCGCCCATGGTCACCGGATAGGCGTCCAGGAAGACGTCGCCGTTGTTGTTGATGGTGATGGCCTTGGTCTTGGGCTGGGCCAGGCTGGTCGAGGTGCTGGCCTTGGGCAGGTCCACCTTCACCCCCTGCACCGAGGCGGTGGTCATGATGATGAAGATGACCAAGAGCACATAGGCGAGGTCCAGCATCGGGGTGATGTTGATGTCGTCGTAGGGCTTGTCGTCGTCCTGGACTTGCATGGCGCGTCTCCCCGGCCGGCTCTATTCGGCCGCGGCGCGGGCGTAGGCCTGCTCGCCAAATTGTTCGGAGATGCGGGTGACGAACTCATCGACGAACACCTGCATGTTCGCCTGCACCGCCTTGTTGCGGGTGAGGATGTAGTTGTAGCCGAACAGGGCCGGGATGGCGACGCCGAGCCCGGTCACCGTGGCCAGCAGCGCCGCGGAGATGCCCGGCGCGATGGCGTTGACGTTCACGTCCCCGGCCGCGGCGATGGCGGCGAAGGTGATCATCACCCCCACCACGGTGCCGAGGAGGCCCAGGAACGGCCCGCCCGAGATGGCGATGGTCAGGAGCACCATCGATCTGGAGAGCTTCTGGCTTTCGCGGACATAGGCGGCGTCCATGATCGCGCGGAGCACCTCGATGGACTCCACCCGCAGCACCACCCGCCCGTCCCGCGGCGTGCGCCGCGCGATGTCCTGCGCGCCCGCCAGGTAGATGCGGTTGATGGAGGAGGCCCGGATGCGCCGGGCCTCGGCCTCCGGCAGGCCGTCCGGGCGCGAGAGCGCCATCAGATCGTCGCCCCGGGCGCGGAACAGCGCCGTGAAGCGCTCATTGGCCCGGTCGACCGCGCCGACATAGACCGACTTGGTCCACATCACATACCAGGAGGCGGCGGCCATCACGAGCAGGATGACGATCACCACCCACGCATCGACCGTGACCGATTTGACGATGACGCCGAAGTAGCCGAAGCCGAAGCCCGACTGCTTCTCGTCGGCGTTGAACACCACCAGCCTGGAGTCGGCGCCCTGCGAGGCCGCATCCATCCGGATCAGGGCGGCGGGGCGCGCCACCCTGGAGAAGCGCACCTCGTCCAGGCCGCCCTGGAAGCCGGCCAGCGGCCCGCCCGGCGCATCGCCGCCGATGGCGATCGGCGCATTGAGGGCCGCAAGGGCGGCGGCCGCGCTCCCGGCGGGGCGGCCGTCGACATAGAGGGTGACGGTGCGGCCGTCGGCCACGACGGCGACGTGGCTCCACTGGCCCTGCGCCAGCGCCGCGGCGCCGGTGATCCGCTGGCTTCCCAGATCCACATAGGGCGCGCCCTGGTCGATCCCCACCACCAGCATCCCGCCCGCGTCCCGGCGCGCGTAGAGGGCGGCGGTCTGGGGCTGGTCCGGCCGGACCCAGGCGCTGAAGGTGAAGGCGCCGCCCGGCGCCACGGCGAGCGAGGGGCTCGGCGGGACGATCATCGGCCCCTGGCCGGTGAAGCGGGCGCCGCGGCCGATGACGGCGGCGTCGTCGACGCCGGCCGGCGCGGTCTGCGGCGTGTTGCCGTAGACGGTCTTGTCCTTCGGCGGCGAGCCCTGCGCCGCGTCGAAGTGGTAGACCGCGGTGTAGTCGGGATCGAAGGTCTGGGCGGTGTCCACCGCCGCGACGGCCTTCTTGTCGCCGTAGTACATCCAGAAGCTCTTGGTGGCGCCGGCGGGGACGTCGCGCACGTCGACCCAGATGGTCGCCACCCCCAGCAGGGGATCGAAGCTTTCGATGTGGTAGGTCAGGGGCGTCTTGTCGTCCGCCGCCACGAAGCGCAGGTCCGAGCCGTCCTGGGCGGCGTCGTCGAACTTGAAGTTGCCGCTGTGCAGCCGCAGCAGCAGCGGCGCGCGACCGATCGGCTGGCCGATCTGCACGCCCTTGGCGCTGGTGTCGATGGTGATCTGGCGGCGATAGGGCCAGTCCTTGCTCCACCAGGCCCTGGCGCTGCCCGGCAGGGCGCCCGCCATGAGGAACACCAGGGCGAAGGTCAGAAGAAGGGTTTGCGCCCCCCGCCAGCGTGAAGACGTCATGGGGTTCATCTCAGAAATCCGATTTCAGGCTGAAGGTGGTGTAGATGTGCCCGTCCGCCGCGCGGTTGGGGCCGTCCTTGAGGGGCACGGCGACATCGAGGTCGCCGGTCAGGTGGTCCAGGAGCCGCACCCGCGCGCCCACGCCCGTGCTGTAGAGGCCGAAGGCGCTGGTCTGTTCGGCCTGCGGCTTGATCACCCACAGGTGGGAGCCGTCCACGAAGGTGAACAGGCGAAGCTCGTCCAGCCAGGTCCTGGCGCTGGCGAAGAGGGGCGGGGTGCGGATCTCCAGGGAGCCGAACACCCCGTCGTCGCCCACCGCCTCGGCGGTGAGGTAGCCGCGCACGCTGGAGAGGCCGCCCGCGGCGAACTGTTCGCTCGAGACCAGCGGGGAGTCGGCCACCTGCGCGGAAAAGCGCGCATTGGCCTGGAAGCCGCCCCACAGGGGCTGGGTGTGGTCGATGTCGACGTTCAGATGGATGAAGTCCGCCCGCGCCTCGGCCCGCTTGAACTGGAAGCCGGCGTCCCCGCTGCCGACGCCGCGCAAGTTGGCGGTGACGCCGACGGTGAGGGTGCTGGTTGATCCCGTCTGCTGGCGCAGGGTGTAGGTGGCGTTCAGCGGCCAGTAGGCCACCCCGCCCCCCGTCACCTGCGAGGTCGCCAGGGTGTCGACCTCGCGGAAGTCCTTGTAGTCGAGGCCGAAGGACAGGCTCTGGCTGATCGGCCCCAGCGCCGGGAACTGGTAGATGCCGCGCGCGCCGATGGTGTGGCCGGGCCCCAGGACGTCCACCCCGCCGAGCGTCGCCAGGTTGCTGTCGGACTGGAAGCCGTAGAGCAGGAGGCTGAAGGGCGTGCGCCAGAGGGGGATGACGTAGGAGCCGGCGAACACCTGGGTGTCGGCGGTCCGCTCCGGCGCCACCGCATAGGTGAACGACAGGCTCTGGCCGGTCTGGAACAGGTTGTCGTAGCGCAGGTTGGCGGTCAGCCGCAGGGGCGTGGTGAAGGCGCTCCGGTCGTTGTTGAGCTCAAGGCTCCCGTGCACCGGCTCCTGGTCGGCGACCTGCAGGTCGACATCCACCGTGCCGGGGACCTCCCCCGCCTTGACGATGGGGGTCGCCTGGCGGTCGGGAAGCCGGTTGGACTCGGTGATCTGCGCCTGCGCGGCGTTGAAGTCGGGCACGGCGCCCTCCGCCAGGGCGGGGATCTGCGCCTGCAGCACTTCGGGCGAATGGAACTTCTCGCCCACCACCCGCAGGCGCCCGACGGAGGCCTCCACCACATGCAGCCTGACCACGCCGCCCTCGACCGTCTGGCGCGGCAACTCCACGATCACCGACTGGTAGCCGTGCGCCCGATAGGCCTCCTGCAGGTCCTTCTGCGCGGCCGCCACGTCCTCGCGGGTCCGGCCCGGACCCATGTGGGCGTAGATCGCCCGCTCCAGGGCGGCTTCGTCCAGAAGGGTGTTGCCGTCCACGTCGATGGCGTTGATGTCGAACCGGGCGTCCCCCCCCGCCGCGCTCGCCCCCGTCGCGGCCAGCAGCGCCGCCCCGCCCAGCACGCCCGCGCCGATCGGCCCCAGGGACGCAAGGCGCCGCCTGCCCGACCGCAGCGGAGAAGCGCCCACGCCCAGGCGCGGCCCGAATACGACGCTCATCACCGCCAACGCAAAGCCCCCGATCGACGTCGGCGGTCCGGCCCCGATCCAGCAGATCGGTCCATCCGCACTCGCCCGACGCCAAAGACGGCCCGACGCCGTCTTCCCCACCAGATCCCGACGGCGCCCCTCCCTCGACCCGGCCCTGATGGGCCTGCCTCGCCGGGAGCCTCGGACACGCAGGGCGCGCCGGCGGCCGTTGGGTTCCGTCGCAGCGGTGACAAGGCGCGCGCGCACGCAGCGACAGCCATCTTCGTGAAGTTTTTACGTCAGATGCGTGCGCCGGACGCCTCGAACAGCGGGGGCGGGCAAACATTCAGAGGCGCATCGCGCCGCCTGAAGCGGACGGCGAACATACGAAGGCCAAGAGCGCTGCACGGTCGTGCGCCGGCGAATTCCAGCAAGAAAATAGCGCCCGTGAGGGCGCTTGAGGAAGGGTGGTTGCGGGTGCCTCTATCCGCCGTTGAAGGCGCACATCTCCGGTATGGGCCGCGCCCTTCCCTAGAAGGCGCCCATCATCGCTTCGAAATTCTTGCTGTAGAACAGGTCCTTCTCCGTCTCGTCCACCTGGCCGAAGGTGCGCTCGAAGCGGCCGATGGGGTCGTTGGTGCCCTCGTTGTGCGGGTAGTCGCTGGAGAACATGAAGAGGTCGGCGCCGGCCTCGCGGATGAGCGCGCCCGCGTCCTCGCCGGGGAAGGGCGTGAACTTGATGTGCTTGCGCATGTATTCGGAGGGCTTCATCTGCGCCGATTGCAGCAAGGGGTCGGTCTTGCTGAAGCTGCGATAGCCGAGGTCGATCTGCTTCAGGAAGCCCGGCACCCAGGCGGCGCCGAATTCGATCACCCCGCCGCGCAGGTCCGGCACCCGGTCGAACAGGCCGTCATAGACCAGGGCGGCCAGGAACATCTGCGCCGCGAACGGCAGCACGACGAAGTCCATGAAGCGCAGGTTCTCGCCGCCGCCGTGGATGTCCGGCGAACGGGGCTTGCCGTTGTTCTTGTAGTCGTCCGGCAGGAGGCGCGAACCCGGCCCGATGTGCAGCATGAAGGGTACGCGGTGCTGCGCCATATAGGACCAGAACGGGTCGAGGTCGGGGTGGCCGGGAGAGCGCGACCCCGCCGGGGTGGCCGGCACCCAGATCGCGCCGCAACCGAGCTCGATGGCGACCTTCAATTCCTCCAGCGCGCGCCCGGGGTCGTTCAGGGGGACGAAGCCGACGGGGATCAGCCGCTTGTTCGAGCCGCAGAACTGGGTCATCGCCTTGTTGTGGGCGCGCGCGCCGCCGTAGAGCACGTCGGGATCTTCCGAGGTCCGGAACTGGCTGAGGGAGTAGGTGGCGAACACGAGCTGGCGGTCGAAGCCCAGTTCGTCCAGGGCGAGGTGGCGCTCCTCCTTGTCGAACGCGCCGAAGGCGACGCAGCCCTTCGGACCGGCGATGATGCCTTCCGGCGCGGGCGCGCCCGGCACAGCCTTGGACAGGCGGTCGTTGGCGGCGGCCAGCATGGTCTGGATGCGCGGCTCGAGCTTGCGGCCGTTTAACAGAGTCTCGGCGAGGCCCGGCTCCGCGAAGCCGGCGAGCCATTCCAGCGGCTCCATCACATGGCTGTCCGCGTCGTGATACTTGCGACCTTGGGCGTAGGGCATGGCGTCCTCCCGATGCTGTTGGTTTTATCGTCATTATCCTAGGCGATGCGGCCTGTCCTGTAAAGTGCTGCTGACAAAAGCACCGATAGACTTGGCTGCATGGCGCCGCCGCGGCGATCCGGATGCGAGCAGGCTGCCGACCCTCGCCTCGGTGCGGGACGCCTAAGCCGATTGCGAGAATGACCGAGCCGCGCGCTCCGGCTGAGCGGACTCAAGCCGAACGGATCGGCGCCAGCATCTCGATCTCGTGGCCCTCGGGATCGCTGATGAAGCAGACGCGCATTCTCGGCGTCTCGCTCGGCCCGCGGGTCAGGGTCG
>Ga0302314_10014295_pt1 | contig 13598 bp, 5 predicted proteins | sample III_Palsa_N2_3_FD_200533 | JGI IMG/M metagenome (GOLD analysis project Ga0302314, IMG submission 200533) | Peat permafrost microbial communities from Stordalen Mire near Abisko, Sweden - III_Palsa_N2_3 | ecosystem: Environmental > Terrestrial > Soil > Palsa > Peat permafrost | place: Sweden... | reverse complement strand
GACGCATCGACATCCCCACCACCCCCGCAGCCGCACGACAGGAAACGACCGCACCCCCGATCATGCCGAACCCCAACACCCCACAGCGAATTGAGCAACGGAGTCCGCCTCGGACTTTCAGCGAGCGATCCATCCGAGCGCCAAGCGGCCACCACACAAGGCGAGGAGCACTGCCAGAACGAGGCAGAAGCGAAAGCATTAGTACCTCACCCTGACGCGGCAGGTTACCTTCCACACGATGGCAGCCCGTCCAGCGGGTGTCACCGATAGCGGCGGCAACACCTTCTCGGCGGCCGAGGAGAGACAGCGCGCGTTGGAGCGCGGGCAGTGCCGGATGAGAACGGCTTGCCGTAGCGGCTGCTGTGTCCTCACAGACTGCGCCGCCCGACAGGGCGTTGTCGGTGGTGCGCGTGACGGCGACCGTGGTCCTCAGCGATGGCAAGGCCGGTGGACCTGATCGGGAGCCTTCGTCGCGGTTTGGTCACTTCTGCGCCAGCAGGGTGCTTCGACGGTAGAGAATGCTGCCGACATGAGTGATCTAACTGCCGCGCACCGCGGTTACGAGTACCAGGACTTGATGGAGGCAGGCCGCGTCGTCGACCTGCTGCTCGGCGGGATCGCCAGGGTCCATGTCGACAAGAAGCTGGTGACGGACGACCGCTTCGACGACCTCACGGTGAGCAACGCGGACGGATCCCGTGAGCGGACGCAGTTCAAGCACTCGGACGAGGAAGGCCCCCTCGGCTACACCACGTTCACGACCGACGACCGCGGACTGAGGATGGACCGCCTCGTGGCGGCTGCCGTCGCCGACCGGGACGGACCCGGCGCGGGTGCCACCGCCCACCGGTTGCGCATTGTGATGCGCAACGTACCTCCGGACGACGACGCACTGAACGCGGTGATGGTGCCCGCCCGCTCCTCCGACACGCCGTTCCTGCCGGGGATGAACACCACACTCCTGCGGTTCGACGCCCAAGCCCTCTGGCGAGGGTTCGATCTGCCCGCGCAGGGCCGACGCAAGGCGGGCAACATCTTCGGGTTCCTGACCAGCGGCGACAAGGCCGTGTCCAAGGAGAACCTGGAATGGCTGTGCGAGCACCTGGTGGTGGAAGTCGGCGCACCGGCCATGACGACGGACCTCCTGCAGCCAGGGCCGGCCGAACAGCTTCTCCTCCAACGGGTACGCGGCGAGCTCGGCGCGGGGATCTACCCCAACGAGGGCCGCTCGCCGGTGGACGTCGCTGGGGCGCTGATCCGCACGGTCCGCTCCGCCCGGCAGGGCGGCACCGAGGTGACACCCCGCGAGCTGCTGTTCCAGGCCCAGTTGCGTAGCGATCTCGGCGCCGTCGTGCGCGCGAACCCTGTCGACCGTGCCCTGGAAGTCGCCAGGCCCGCCACGGTCGGCGTCCTGGCGGAAGCGGCTGCGACGGGGGCAACCAATGGGGGAGTCCTGCTGGTCACGGGCCCTCCGGGACAGGGCAAGTCCTGGGCGTGTCAGCAGCTGGTCGACCAACTCGCCGGCGACGGATGGCTGGTCGCCGAGCACTACTGCTACCTCGGCGACGCCGACGGCGACCAGCTGACCCGGGTGGTCACCGAAACGGTCTTCGGCAGCCTGCTGTGCCGACTGGCCGAGTCGGACCCCGACCTCGTCCATGAGCAGCGCCCGCGTTTCGCTGCCGATGCGCAAGCGCTGGCCACGGCGGTGGACACCGCCCTGCGCAAGGAGCCCACCCGGCGCGTGGCGCTCGTCGTGGACGGACTGGACCACGTCACCCGCGTACAAGGCGGAAGGACCAGGAGAGCCGATCCGTCCCTGGCCCTCGCCGCGGTCCTCGGCGCGCTGCCCCTTCCGCCCGGCAGCGTCCTCATCGTGCTCAGCCAGCCCGGAAACCACCTCGTCCCGCTCCAGGGCGCCGGGGCTGCTTCCGTCACCGTACCGCCACTGACCACGCACGAGTGCCGCGCCGTCGCGGAGCGGCTCAAACTCGTCCCGGCGGCGGACGACGAGCGCACCGAAGCGCTCCTCACCGACGACCGTGACGTGACCGACTTTCTGGACACGCTGCAGGAACGCTCGGGCGGTAACGCCCTGTACGCGACGTACCTCTGCCGCGAGGTCGCCCTCCGGCCGGAGACGATCACGAACGCCGCTGCAGTGGTGCGGGCGCTCCCCGCCTACCAGGGATCGTTGGAGGGCTACTACAACCACATCTACGACACCCTCGGCGCGGAAGCCGACGTCGTCGCGGACATCATCGCCCTGCTCGGCATGTCCGTCACCCGCGAGGAGCTCGGGCAGATCATCCCGGACCGGGCGCACAGGATCGACGGCGCGCTGAAGGTGCTGGCCCCGGTGCTCTCCGGGACGGCCGGACCCGGCGAAATACGCGTCTACCACGAGTCGTTCGCCCGCTACCTGCGCCTGGGCTACGACAACGACCCCGGGGCCCTGGAATCGACTCTGGCGCTGATCGCCACCTGGCTGACCGGGAAGGGACTGTTCGACGACCCGCGGGCCTTCCGTCGCCTCCTGCAGATCCTCGCCGAAGCGGGACGCGACGCGGAGGTGCTCGACCACATCGGGCGGGACTTCGTCACCCGTGCCGTTGCCAACGCACACCCGGCGTCGGCGATCAGGGACAACCTGGCCACCGGCGTGCGCTGCGCCGCCAGGACGGCGAACTGGCCCCTCGTCGCGCGCTGTGTCGAACTGGCCAGGGCCGCGCAGACGTTCGAGTTCGAGCGCTTTGACTCGGACCTGGTGGAATTCGCCGACGTGCCGATCGCCTTGATGGGGGCTCAGACGCTGGCGGATCGGCTCCTGCACGACGGGCGGACCGTCATGCCCGCCCGGGCAGGTCTGCAGATGTGCGCCGTCCTCGACGAGGCAGGCGCCGTGGCACCCTGGCACGCGTACATGACGGCACACGACCACGAGGCGGAATCGGACAACACCTCCTATGGGGCGGAGTCCGACCGGGCCGTCGAACTGGCATACCTGCGTGGCCGGTTGCGCCTGTCGGCGACCGATCACGGGACAGGGGAGGAGCCGCGCGAGGACGGGCCCAGTCGGCCGGTGTCGCTGGACCGCATCGCCGAGTGGTTCGACGAACGGGGTGACCAGGAAGCGGCCGACGCCGTCGTGAAGACGCTCCTCGACACCGTCGGAATCGATGCCGTCACCGACCTGGTGCCGCGCCTTGGGACGGGCGGGCCTGTATGCCTCGCGCTCGCCGAGCAGACCGCCGCAGGCGCGGTGCCCGGAGCGGCGGGCAGCGCCGCGGACTGGGCGCAGAAGGCCGCCGACCTGGGATACGTGATGGGAACGGCGCACCGGCTGCTCGCGCTGGGGGTTGCCGCCGCCGATCTCGCCGCAGGCCTTGCGGCAGACGAGACTTCGACGGCCCGCGACACCCTGTTCTCTCTGACCTACGACGTACAGAACGAACAGGTCCGGTGGAGCCCCGTGGCCGTGGCCGGGTGGCTCGACGCGCTGGCGGTCACGGCACGGACCGACCCCATCGCCCTGGACGCGGTACCGGCTCTCGTCCAGGGGCCCGGCTGGTACCCCTGCTGGCTGCGGTTCGCGATCGCCCTCGCCCGCGCGGAAGCCGCCGAAGCACCCACCCGGTCCGGCTTGGTCATAGAAGCCATCGGGCTCCTGACCGCAGACCTCAGCCGCTTCACCGGCAAACCGCGCGCCTGCGACCTCTACTCGATCCATCCGCTCATCGAAGAGTCGGTGCGCCGGGCGGCCGCCCTCGTGTCCGACCAGGACTGGCCGCAGGCGTGGAAGACCCTCATCCACGTCAGCCGGGAAGTCAGCGTCAGCCTGCGCGGCGAGATGGGCGGACCGCTGCCGGCCGACACACTCCTGACGATCGCCGTCGAGCACACAACGCCCGCACGGCGGGCCGACGTCGACGAAACCGTCCGCAACGAGTTCCTACAGCAGGCCGGCGACCGCTTCTACAGCGACCTCGCCCGCTACCGCCTCATCCACGCGCGCCTCGCCCTCATCGCCGATGACCTCGCCGAGGCCGAGGAACTCTGGCTGGCGGCCTGCTGCTTCCTAGTGGCCTACGGCTGGCGCAAGGACATCACCGTCTACGAGGTCCTGGATCCGCTGCCCGCCCTGGTCGCCGCGGACCCGGCCCGGGGGCGGGCGCGGGTGGCGCGCATCCAGCCACTGTGCGAACGCCTTGTCCTTCACACGGACGGCAAGGAGACCAACGCCGCCCGCCCGCGGTGGTGGAACGTCCTGGCCAGCGCCGATCCCGCGGCCCTCGCCGGTTTCGCCGCCACCGGCCTGCTCAGCGACTGCAACGGCCCGAACACCCTCCTCCACGGCGCCCGAGGAGACCTCTGGGACGCGTGGAGCGACACCGCCGACCCGGTCGTGGCAACCGCCCTGCGCCTCACCCTGGACACCCCGCTACGCCGAGGCGACGCCGCACTTCTGGACCGGCTCACCCGGACAATCGGCCCCTCCACGCCCGACGGCGTTCCACAACTGCTGCGCCTCGCACTGAGCAGGGCCGACGAGAGGCAGGCCAACCGCGAATCCTCCATCGACGAGACGAGGCCGGGCGACGCGCAGCTTGTCGCGGAACTCAACGCCGTCGCAGAACGCATCGGTGCCCCGCAGCTCACCCCCCTGCCCGAACCACCGGCCACCGACGAACCCCACAACCGCCGCACCGCACCCGTCCCCGCGCAGCCGGCCACGGCACCGACCTCTCCTGCCGCCCCGTCGCCCGCGCCCTCCGAGCCGGTCGGCCTGATCCGGGTACTGCGCGCATGGCACCTGAGCCCGTACGAGGCCGGCGCACCACAGCACACCCTCGAACAGATGACAGACCTCGTCGGCGACGGCCTGCTCGACCTCGCCACCCGCGGACAGACCGACAAGGCCGCACAAGTCCTGCGTGCCATCGCCGGCCCCTTCGACTTCCGCGACGGCCCACTCCTGCTGCGCCGCCTCGCGGACAAGCTCCACCAGAACGGCCACGACGCTCTCGCCGCCGAAGCCTATGCACTGACCTGGGTACGCACCCGCGGACAAGGCGGATGGCTGAACTTCGGAGGCGAGACAGCCCTCGACGCCCTTCGCACGGCCTCCCAACTCGACCCCGCCCTCACCCACCGCGTCATCACCGAAGAAGCCGAAGCAGTGGTGGGCGCTGGCCGGTACGGGACCCACGGCATCACCCAGGCACTGATCTTCGCCTTCGCCCACCAAGCCCTCGCCCTGCCCCCGAACCACTCCCTCGACCTGGCCTTCGCCCTATGGGACGAAGCCGCAACGGTCATCGAGAACAGAGCACCCCGCGTCCACGACAGCGACGACCCCCAGCACCCCTACCGCGCCCCCGACAATGACAACGGCACCCCCGCACCCGGCGACCTCGACCACGCCTTCGCGACCGCGGCACTGGCCGCACTCGCCCACGCGGACCGGGAAGGCAAACGCCGCGCGATGGTTGCGACGCGGGCCCTGATCACACTGCGCCCCGAAGCCACGGCACCCGCCATCGCCCTCGCGCTGGAGCAACTCTCCGATCCGGCGACCCTGATGTGGCTGCTGTGCCTCCTCCAGGAGCAGGGAGCCGCAGCCCAACTCGTCGTGGACCACTGCCAGCACGCACTCGAAGCACTGGCCCGAGGACCGCTGCTCACCGTCCGCGCCCTCGCCCGCCGACTACTCACCGATGCGGCCGACGTGCCCATGGGACCCTCCGACCCGGCCGCGTTTACCCCGCCGAGCCGCCTGTGGACCTTCGCCGCACAGGAAGACGGCCAGAAAGACCGCTTCGTGAAGGGGATGGTCGCAGAAGTGGCCCGCGCGCGGCTGAACGAAGCCGAGCAGCTGCAGCCCGGGCTGATCCGAGCGGTCCTCGCCAAGGTCCGCCGCGAGGTCGACACCGAGCGCACCATCGATAGGAGCAAGGCCCTGGTCCGCGCCAACCGCAGTGCCGACGAGGACGAGCTGCCGGACGCCTACCTCGCCATCGAAGAGACCATCGAAGAGGCGATCCAGACGGTGGCGGCGGGCAGCCGCGCGCACAGGCTCTCGCAGGGCCTGGGCGCGAGCGACCCGGCCGCCTGGGAGGACCAGCTGGCCACCGTGCTGACAGACCACCCCCGCATCCCGCTGGCCTTCGAAGAAGCACGCTGGCCGCGCCCCGACCTCCGGCTGCCACCCGGCCCCGACGACCTGTCTGACCCGGACACCCCGGCGGCGGCAACAACCGCTGAGACCACCTCCAGACGGCCCCTGGCACAAGCCGCCGTCCTCACCGGACAGACCCTCCCGGGCTGGCGCATCCTCGCTTCCGTAGAGGAACGCAAGTTCCTGTCACCGGACACCCGCACGACCAAGCTGACCGTCGTGAGCTTCTCAGCCCCGGACGTGACCGACACCGGAAACCAGCAACACAGCGCCTTCCCCTTCCCGAACGGAGACATCGAGGAGTGGACCCGACCGCCGGGGCAGCACCCCGCCGCTGACACCCCGCCAGCAACCCCGCTCCTCGGCCTCGACCGCGCCATGACCGCCGCCGCAGACGCCGCCCAAGGCCTGGGACTACCCGGCTTCGCACTGACACCCACCCCGTGGCTGCGTGCCGCACTGTGCCTGAGGCCCGGAGCCCCGCTGACACTGGACGACGACTGCGGTCCGGCCCTGCGGCTCATCTGCTGGCGCACCGAGTACGAGCGCAGCGCCTACCGCCTGCCGTGGCCGCGGACGACCGGCTGCGCCGTCGTGATCCGCCCCGATCTGCTGGACGTCCTGTCGGAGCGGACATCCGAACCGATCGTCATCCGAGACGTCGTCATGCGGCTGGAAGCGGAGTAAAGAAGAGCAATTAAGACACCATGGTCGGAAAGAACGGCACCAGTACCAGGTAACGAGTCCGACCCGTTCGATGCCAGGGCCCCGCGCACGTCGCGTGTGGGACCCTGGCATCAGGTGTGCTCGGATCAGGCGGCGGGCTCGGCCTGAGGGCTTGCGGAAGAGGTAGTAGAGGACCGGGACGTAGAGGAGTACTCCTTTTGCGCGGCCGAGTTGACCTTGGGTACGCGGCACCTTTGCAGGGAGAATCCTTTACTCTCCCAATCGTCAAAGAGGGGGTGCCGTGAAATCCTTGAGCTAAAGACCAGGGTTGGGCGTGTCGGCGTATCTCGCGAGCACGCGCATCGCCTCCTCCAGGAGAAGGCGGCCTTGAGGAGTGAGTTCCAGTGGTGTGAGCCACTTGGTGATGCGGACCCCGCTCGTACTCTCCACTGCCCTGAGTTTCCTGACAAACTCTGCCCGGGGCATAGCCAGTTCGCGACTGGCGGCCTCCATGGAGGGAGCATTCAAGAGCGTGCACAGCTGAGTCATGCGCTGGACAGACGCTTTACCGGTGAAGGCCAGCCTTACTATGTGGGAGAGCTTCATGTCGCTGGTGATCTCCGTGAAGCCGGGCGGCACCGAACCTCTGTGCTCTTGCCAGATACCTTGGCGCTTGGCTCTGTTTCGGATCGTACTACTCGAAGCGCCGATGTCGTCCGCGATCTCCCCGCAGCTGCGCATCAGGTCGACGTACTGCTCATGGAGCCATATTGGGTCGATCGCGCGGGCGGCCTTCGGGTCGGCGCCGGGCTTACGGACGTAGATTCCGCTGTGCGTAAGTGCGGTTTTGAGGACCGCGAGGCTGCACCCGGTCTCTTTGCGCAACTGCTCAAGCGATAGGCCCTGTTCTTCGTATAGCTCTCGGAGAGTCGTAGTGCTGGGCGGAGGAGCTTTAGGACCGAGGGGTTTCCCCCTTTTCTTTTTCCCGGTGGAGGTCAGACCCGTGATTTCGGAATACAGCCGGACGTGTTCGATGCCGATACCGAGAGCCGAGGACGTCTCGGCCAGCGTCGCGTTCCGGTATGTCTGGCGGCGGAATTCTCTGCGGCTGACCATCGTGGGGTCAATTCCGGGCCAGTCGATTCCTTTGACCCAGTGTCCCGGTGGTTCCCAGGTGAGCGGTTCGTCGATGCCGAGGCGCCGCACATGGTCCTCGGCCTGCTGGTAGAGGAACGCGCGCAGGGGCGGGTCGGCACGGAAGCGCAGGGCGGTGCGCTGGGCCCGCATCCGGCCTTTGCTCCCTGGGCCTGGGTCACTGAGGTGGTCTGTGGTCACCAGGGCACGCACATAGCTGTCCATGGCCGCGAATGCGCGCTCGGACCAGCGCTTCCAGCCTTGCTGGCCGGCGAGTTGCCGGAACATCTCCCGGTCGATGAGCAGGTCTGTACGGTGGGCGAGTTCGCGGCGGCGCCGGTAGTCGATGGGAGAGCCGTGCGTGTCGAGGGCATCGGCAAGTTGGCACAGGGCGCTGAGGAGCGGGGACAGATGCTGCTTGTCGAGGCGTGTGGTGATGCTGCGGACGAAGCTCCCGGGGACGGGGTTGCCGAGGAAGGCGAGGGCGTCGCTGTAGGTGCGGCTGGCAGAGCGCGGCATCAGCAGCAGACCGCTGAGCGCTGCCCGGAATTCGGCGGTTTTGGTGCCCAAGGGGCCTCCGGTGGCGTGCGGCATCAGCCGCATGCTCCACGACGGCCACAGCGTGGTGGGGACCATGGCGGCCCGGTTTTCGATCAGCTCCGTCGGCGCTGAAGGCGGGCTCGGGGTGCGCGTGGGGGTGGCGTAGCGAAGCCGATCCATAGGGCGAAGCCGGGTATCGATGACGCGCAGGGCACGGGCGGTGACGGGCGCGGAACAGGCCTGCCGCCAGGGCCGGAGTTTGTCCTGGAGCTGTGTCTGGCCTTCCTTGTGCAGGTAGGAGCGGGCTACCCAGGCCAGAACGGTGTCGCTGTCGGGATGAGCAGCGTCCCGCATGATTCTGGCCAAGGCGGTGCCGACGGCGACGTGGTGTGCGTCTTCGTTGCTCAGCCCGGTCAGCGGGGCAGGAACGCGACCCCCGAGCTCCGCCAGCACCCGTGTCACGGCTGGCGGTACGGGCTCGTCCTGGTCGTGCAGTGTGGCCAGCGAGCGCCAGGCTAGGTAGAAGACTTCGTCGAGCTCCTGCTGGTCTGCGCCTCGCTTTGTCGCGCGATGTACGGCCCTGTCGATGGAGTGCTGCGCTGTCACGATCAGACCGCTTGCCGGTATCTGCTCGGGTTGTGCGCTGGTCAGGTCGGCCCCGCAGGGGTAGCGGGCCAGGGAGCTGGTGCCCGGCAGGTCGCGCGCCATGGTGCACCGGCCCGCACTGGTGACGCCTGCCGGGTGCCGCCCTGCCGGGTGGGGGCGGTGTCCGCCGGCCGGGCAGTCGTCCACCAGCAGGACATGGTGCCGAAGGCAGACGAATGCCCACGGGCTGCGCCAGGCCAGCTGCCAGCGACCGCCGCTTTCCGCCAGGCACGGAGGGCAGAAGCGGCTGCCCTTGTGGCGGCGCCAGTGTGGAGGCGAGGCCAGCCCGCGTGTGGTGTGACGAAGCGTCACCGTGACGCCGTCGAGTGGTTTGAGGGTCATGGTTCGCAACCGCTTCGGCGAGACACCTGTGTGCCTGGCCAGGATGTCCCTCTCCTCCGGCAGGAGCTTGACTGTCATGCGCTCGGGATACGCGCGGGGCAGGCCGATGAAGGCGAGGAAGTCGCGGGCAGTGACGACGAGTTCGCGCGCGTACGCCTCGATCCAGCTGTCCAGCGCTTCTCCGGGCCGCGGCGTCACGACGTACGGCAAGCGCTCGGACGGGAACGCGGTCACGGGAACGGTCATGTGCGCCCCACCGTGACCACCCGCCGGGGTCGGGTGGTCAACAGGCCGTTGTCGAGCGCCGCCCTCAGTTCCTCGCGGGCTCGTTCGGCGGCCACGTCGTTGTTGACCTCGTTCATCAGGTCGACAGTCAGCCGCTCCCGCCCACTGTCGACGGCGCGCCGGCAGCCGCGGGCGATCAGCGTCATCAGGGAGGCGAAGTGGCCGGTGGAGCGGGTGTAGAGGTAGTCGGACAGGTCATCGGCGAGCATGCCGCGGTACTTGTAGATGAGGACGAGCTGCTGCTCGATGGTGAGCAGGAGCTGGCGCCACTGCTGGCGGCCCTCCTCCGTGGCCACCTCGAACGGCGGCAGCGTCAGTGTCGTCATGCGCCGTCCGGCCTGGGCGAGGTCGGCGTCCTGGGTGGAGAGGCCGTCGGTGAGAACTCCGCGGGCCGCCACGCCGACTCCGACGTAGATGAAGGTCACTGGGAACACGGTGGACAGGTACTTGAAATGGTTGGCCACCGCGCGGTGGTTGGTGCGTCGCAGGTCGAGGAAGTGGATGTCGTCGACGACGATGACGGTTGTGCCCATGGCGCGGGCGCTGCGCGAGGCACGGGCGGCGAGCTGGTCGGCGTTGCCCTTCTCTGGCAGCTCGTAGAAGCGGCAGATCGCTTCGTTGAGGCCCCGGATAGTGATGTTCCCGGTCAGGGTGATGTTCACGACGGGAACGCGCCGGTGGCCGCTGGGCGTGGTCGTCCCGTGCAGCAGGATCTGATCGCGGTGGTACTGCTTGACGTAGTCCAGGACCGCAGTGGTCTTGCCCAGCCCCGGGAAGGCATCGACCACGACGGACGGCTTGACCTTGTCCCCGTCCTGACGATTGGTCTCCACCACCTCCGCCAGCCCGTCGTGCAGCCGCACCAGCTGCGGCGTTCTGATCGGGCCGATGTTGGCGTGCCAGACGGCGCGTTGCTCCCGGTAGAGCAGGGTGTCACGCCGGGAGAGTTCGTCCAGCTCGGCCTTGCTGATGAGCTGCGGGCACGGGCGTGGCGGCATGTCGCACATCGCCACAAAGCCCTTCAACTGCACGGGGCTGTAGTTGCGTTCGTGCCCGTTGGCGGAGGCGGTCACGACACCTCCCAGGTACCCGCGTAGTACTCCTCGTCGCTCATCACACTGGCATCCGTGGGGAAGGCAGCGTCGAGCTCGTCGTCCTCGTCGTCGTCTCCACCAGCATCAAGCAGGGGATCGTCAGGTGCTGACGGGACCTGTGGCGCGGGTGTCGGAGGATTGCTGTTCAGGGCTGTCAGCTGCCGGAGCGAGGGCAGCTGGTCGACTGTCAACGGTCCGTGCTCTTCCTCGGCGACGGTCTCGTTCCCCATGATCCGCAGCCGCTCGTCCGACAGACGCAGGGCCATGCGCCGCTCCGCTCTGTTCCCGGCCAGCCCCGCCCCCCATCGTTCGAGCAGCAGAATCAACGTGCGCTTCACGTCGGGGAAGCGCTGGCTCTTGACCGCAAGCCGGCGGGCGTACTGGAAGGCCTCACGGCTCAGCGGACCATCCAGAGCATCGGTGTGCTCCCAGCGCAGCTCATGCCACTTCTGGGTCTCCGGGGCCTGGAAGTAGGCGCGGGTCACGTCCCCCGGGTCGAGCGCGATCGGCCAGGAGCCGGCGTGGACGCCTCCGTACGGGCTGGTTGTGTCGTGCCTGCCCTTCAGGGCGGGACCGTTGTAGCGCAGAGTGCCGACCTCCACTCCGTAGTGCTGGATCGTCGTCCACTTCACCTCGAGGAAGTCGTAGGCGAGGTCGGGCCGGCCGAGGATCCGCAAATGCCCGGCCCGCTGGATGCCATGCTCGTACATGTCCAGCGGACTCATCTCAAGCCCTGGCGCTTCCGGCACGCACAGCCCGGCATGCGCACGCCGGTGGTAGCACAGGTCAATCCACTCCCGGATGATCGCCTCCAGCTCGGGCAGGAAGAAGTACGCCTTCTCCTCCACGTCCTTGCCACGGCTGTGAATGTCGGACCCCTTGTAGCCGGGCAGCGCCGCCAGCAGCCCCTCGCGCAGAGTCCTGAACCAGCGTTCGATGGGCGCTTTGTCGGTCGGCGTGTAAGGCCGGGCGGGCTGCAGCGACATGCCGAGGCGGCCGCACACGGCCTGGACGTGGTTGGACAGGTAGATCTTGCCGTGGTCGAAGACGAGGGTCTCCGCCGCCACCGACGGCAGCAGGTAGTCCCCTTGCGCGTCGACCAGACGGCGCGCGTCGACGACCACGGTGTTCGGCACCCCGTGATGGGGCAGAACCGCCCGCTCCTCGCCCTCGGTACCCCGCGTGCGCGGGCGGACCGTCTCGTACAGCACGGCCGCGACATCGGCCGCCTTGGTCGACACCGGCGTCAGCCGCAGCCCCGTGATACAGCGCGTGTACAGGTCCATGGCCACGGTCAGCTCAACCTGTACCCAGCGGCACGTCACCGGCTCCATCGCGAAGACGTCCAGCCGGGTCGTGTCGATCAGGACGTACTCGCCGGGCCGGTCGCCCGCAGCCTGCCGTACACGCCCGGCGGCCGGTTCGCGATCGAGCGCCGCCCCTTGGCACTGCCCTCGAAGGCGTTCCTTCCCTTGCCGAGCTTGCGGACCAGGCTGTACGACGTCGACTCCTTCGGCAGCTTCACGCTGCCCCGCCCGTACTCCTTGGCGAGGCGCTCCTCCACCGTCGCGATGACCAGATACCGGGGCGGCGTGCTGTCCTCCACGTACTCGTCCAGCACCTGCCTGCACATGTCGATCCAGCGCGGGTCGGTCGTCCCCAAGGGATCGCGGCCGCGATCCGCCGGCAATAGAGCGGCCAACCCCTCAGGCCCCTTCACCTTCATCAACCAGCGCCGCACCGTCATCGCGCTGACCCCGAGCTCGGCCGCCTTCGCCTCGTAACGGGCCATCTTCGCCACACCCGGCGCATACTGCGCACGGGGCTCACCCTCCTGCGCCAACTCCGGCGACCCGAGCCGGTACCCGGTCTCCACCTCCAGCAAGTGCTCGTGACGCTCCCTCAGCGCCGCGTCTTCCTCCTTACTCAGCGCACCGAACCCGGCCGCCAATCCGGGTTCCGGCCGCGAGGAAGCTTCCGGAATCCGGGTGGTCGGGTGGGCCAGCAGCCAGCCCAGGTCAACCTGCCGCAGTGCGCCGGGGCGAGCCTGGAGCAGCACCCTGGTGCCCGCGAGCTCCACCACGGTGAACTGCTCACCGTCATGGTGCACAACCAGCCCAGTCCTCAACACTGCCAACTGGACACTCATGAGCACCTGCTCAGCACGGAGCAGCCGGACAACGGCTGAGTGAGGTCCGTACTCAGGCGCCCGTCCCAGAGCAGGGAGAGGATCGCCGGCCGGACATCCTCCGCAGGCGCGCGGGTACTCAACCGGCGCTCAGCCACAGCAAGTTCATCGCCGCTCTCGATTACCTCACAGGCTTGCCCGACAAGTTGCTGATCGACCACGCCGGGCCGCCGATAGCCGGCGAGGAAGCGCACATTCTCCAGCACCGCCCGTTCGCAGCCGGACCAGATCTCGTACCTCCAGCCACACGACGCGAACACCTCACCCGGCCACGCCAGCGCCTCGACAATCCTCGGATCCTCCAGGCGCTCTGCCGGCTTCACATTCACCACGCACACCTCACCGCTGCGCAGTGTGAGAAGGAAGTCCGGCACATGACGGCGTACCCGCCCCTGCGACCGATGCCGTAACCAGAGCGGCTGTGCCCGAATCGCCACCACATCCGGGTCGAAGTCGGCCAGCAGCAGCCGGGCGAGTTCCAAGCGGCTCTCGTAGATCACGGAGCCGCTCATCGTCGACGACCAGT
>Ga0302314_10014292_pt1 | contig 13600 bp, 8 predicted proteins | sample III_Palsa_N2_3_FD_200533 | JGI IMG/M metagenome (GOLD analysis project Ga0302314, IMG submission 200533) | Peat permafrost microbial communities from Stordalen Mire near Abisko, Sweden - III_Palsa_N2_3 | ecosystem: Environmental > Terrestrial > Soil > Palsa > Peat permafrost | place: Sweden... | reverse complement strand
CTGACCACGGAGGGCGAAATGTTGGCGTACTGCTGCGTCTCCGAGTGGTAGCCCTCCTGCGCGACGCGGATGTTCTGGACCATGTTCGTCGCCTCCGAGATGTGCGAGCTCACGATGAGCTTCCGGTACCCGACGATGGCGAGGGAGGCGAGCACGCCGATGATAACGACCACGATCATCATTTCGATGAGGGTGAATCCTCTCGCCCGTCTCCTCCATCTCACGTCGATGGTCCAGTGCAGTGCCCGTGCCATGGCTGCCTCACTTCCCGGATTGCGTGATAAACCGCAGGATTGACACTATCGCACGCCGAGTTCGCAAGCAGGCAAGGCCGCGGCTGACAATTTTCGTCACCGTGAGGACGGCCGGGCGACGATTCTCGCTACCACGGTTCGCCAGACCGGGCCGTCGGCAGACCCGGCCGGGCGAGCCGGCCCGCCCGCGACCTTAGGTCGGGGTAGCGCATCCGCCGCAGTTTCTCGGCGCTCTTGGGCGCTTCGAGATTCTTGCGCGTAGAGGCGTCCTTCGTACTCCGGCGTACAGCTACGCCTTGCTCGCCGGCATGATCACCGGCTCCGACTCCGTCCCTTCCTCGCCCGGCTCGCTGCCGTCGGACAGGGCGTGCTTCTGCAGGCGGTAGCGCAGGCTGCGGAAGGTGACGCCGAGGAGTTTCGCGGCGTGCGTTCGCACACCGCCCGATCGATCCAGGGCTTGCAACAGAAGACGCCGCTCGACCTCTCCCAGTACCTCGTCCAGATTGCAACCGTCCGCCGGCAGACCGACCAGCGCCGGGGTGGGCTGCGCCGCGGCGCCCGAGACCTCCTGTGGCAGGTCCCCCAGGCCGATGGTCGGCCCCGTGGAAAGGGCCACCGCGCGCTCCACCACGTTCTCCAGCTCGCGCACGTTGCCGGGGAAGGCGTAGCCCTCCAGGGCGCGCACCGCGTCCGGCGCGAAGAGGCGGCTGTCCTTGTTCATCTCCGCCGCGCAGCGGAGGAGGAAATGCTCCGCCAGGGGGCGCACGTCCTCGGGCCGGTCGCGGAGCGGCGGGACCTCGATGCGGATCACGTTGAGGCGGTAATAGAGGTCCTGGCGAAAGCGCCCGGAGCGCACGTCCTCTTCCACGTTGCGGTTGGTCGCGGCGAGGATTCGCACGTCGATGGGCACCTCGGCGCTCGCCCCGACGCCGCGCACCTTCCGCTCTTGCAGGACGCGCAGGAGCTTCACCTGCAAGGACGCGGGAAGCTCGCCGATCTCGTCGAGCAGCACCGTCCCCCCTTCGGCCTCGCGAAAGATGCCGCGGCGGCTGGTCACTGCGCCGGTGAAGGCGCCCCGCTCGTGGCCGAAGAGCTCCGCCTCCATGAGGGCCTCCGGGATGGCGCCGCAGTTGATGACCAGAAACGGCTTGCCGTGCCGGTCGCTCGCCTCGTGGACGGCGCGCGCCACGCGCTCCTTGCCCGTGCCGCTCTCTCCGGTGATGAGCACAGTGGTGCGCGCGTTGGCGATGCGCTGCACGAGGTCGAGAATGCGCCGCGTCCCCTCCGAGGGCCCCACGATCTCCCGCCCGCGCTCGCGGACGAGCTGCGCGCGCAGCCGCTCGTTCTCGGAGACGATGGCGCGCTTCTCCAGGGCCTTGTGCACCAGGGCGCGGAGCTCGTTGGTGGCGAAGGGCTTGGTCACGAAGTCGTACGCCCCGCGCTTCATCGCTTCGATGGCGGTCTGCACGTCGCCGTGCGCCGTCATCACGATGACCTCGGTGCGCGCGGTGCGGTTCTTCACCAGCGTGAGGAGCTCCATCCCGCTGCCGTCGGGCATCAGCAGGTCGGTGAGCACCACGGCGTACGGCTCCGGGGCGTTCAGCACGGCGTCGCGCGCGATGCCGAACCCGGCGGCCAGGGTGACCTCGAGCCCCTCCCGCCGAAAGAGAATGGCCAGCATGTCGCGCAACCCCGGCTCGTCGTCGACGACGAGAACGTGGGGCGGCGCGGAGGGCGGAGACATCCCGCCTGGAGGATATCAGCTACTGCAGCCTGGCAATCGCGGGCTTCGTCTCGCCGGGCCCGACGTTGACGGAGAGGGTCTTCGTCAGCCCCTGGTCGGCGTTGACGAACTTCACGGTGTGCGCGCCGGGCTTCACCGACACGTGGACCTTGGGCGTGCTGCCCAGCGAGCGGCCGTCGAGAAAGCAGGTGGAGGGCGGGATGGAGTTGATGTTGAGGAACCCCTCCGACGAGTCTCCCGAAGCCGCCGCGGGCGAGGGCGCCGGAGAAGGGTTGGGCGCGGGAGCGGGCGTCGGAGGCGAGTACACCGGTGCCGTGGCGACCGCGGCGCCCCGGGGATCGAGGGATACCGTGAAGCTCTTCTCGGCTTGACCGTCGTCGAAGGCGATGGGCTGATTGTAGTCCGTATACCCGAGCTTGGTGGCCTGCAGCGCCCAGCTCTTCGTGGTGTCGATGTCCACCGAAATGGGGAGCATGGGGAGCTCGCGCCGGTCGGCTCCGCTGACCAGGAAGACCCGCGCCCCGGGCGTGCCGAGCGAGATGGTGGCCTTTCCCTTGAGCACCTTGAGGGTGATGGTGCCGAGGTCCTGCAGGCTGTCCCGCTCCACGGTGATGTGCCTCTCCAGCGGCTGGTAGCGCTCGGAGCCGGCGATGCGCACGGTGTGGTCCCCCGGCGTGAGATCGTGGACTTCCTGGGGGAGCGGACCGAGCTCCTTGTCGTCGACGTAGAGCTTCACCCCCGCCTGGACGCCGTTCACTTTGATGCCGGCCGGCTTCGCCGTGGCGCTCAGCGTGAAGGTGGCCGTGGCGTCCTTGCCGGACTCCACGTTGACCAGCTGCGACGACGTGGTGTCGTAGCCGTCGGCCAGGACCTTGACCTCGTGCGACCCGGCGCTGATCTGATCGACGATGCACGGCGCCGTCTCGCAGGGCGTCTTCCGGCCGTCGACGAAGATGTCGAGGCGATTGACCGAGACGTTCTTCGAGTCGCTCACGTTGATGGCGATGCGGCCGGTGTGCGGCATGAGGAGGAAGACGCCCAACCCGATGGCCGCCACGCCTGCGACCGCGAGCCCCACCCACAGGCCCGTGTGGCGCGGCGGCTGACGCAGGAACGCCGTCGCCTCGATGCTGCTCGGCGCCGTGCGGTACTCGGCACCCGGCGGGGAGCGCGGCGTCGGCACCGCCGCCTGGCCCATGCCCATGAGCGGATTGGTCTGCTGCAGGGCCAGCGTCGTCGGCGGGGGTGGCGGCGCCGCGGACGGGCTAGGCACGAAGGATTTCGTCCCCAGCCCTTGCTGCGTGACGGGCGGCGGAGGCGGCGGGTGCATCGAAGGAGGCGGGGGAAAGCCCAGGCCCGGCGGCGTGGTCGTCGAGCGCGTGAAGGGGCTGCCGGGGGGTGGCGGCGGGGTCATTCGCAGAGAGGGGGGCGGCGGCGCAGACGGAGGCGGGGGGGCTGTCATCGGCGCGGTGAGGCCGAGGAGCGTGGCCTTGTTCTTGGCCGCGGCGGGCGCCGGCGGGTTCCCGGCGGCAGGGACGGGGGCCGCGCTCCGGGCCACCGAGGGCTCGTCGCCCTTGTCGAAGATCTGCGTCGCCTCGTCCTCGTCGTCCCACTCCATGTCGATCGACGGCGTGGGATGCGGAGCCGTGGCCGCGGCGCTGGCGCTGGCGGCGACAACCTGGGTGGCCGCGGGAGAGGGCGGGGGAGGCGTGGCGGCGCCGCGTGTGGGGGGCGCCACGACGGGCGGCAGCGAGCCGCGACCGGGCGGCGGAGGCGGGGTGCGCGAGTCCCTGGACATCGCAGGCGCCGGGGGCGCCGACGACGGCGGCGGAAGACCGTGAGAAAGGTTCGGCGGGGGCGTGACCCCGAGGAGCGTGCGACGCATCGCGTCTTGCGCGGGAGCGCGGGGCGGCGGGGGCGGAGGAGTGCCCAGGGACATCGGGGGCGGCGGCGCGGGAGGACGCGCGGTCGGCCCCTTTTTTCCCAGACCCTCGAAGATGTCGAGGTCCGAGGTATTCTTGTCGTTCTGCGTTGTCATGTTGCCCATTTCCCGCACCTGCCGCGCGCTTCCTGCTACCGGACTTTCGTCGGAACCCTGACGAGTGTCGGGGAACGCGCGCCGCATGTATTGCGCGATCTGCTCGCGAGATGCTAGCGCGAGGCTCCCTGCGACGTGATTGAGATCTCGGTAAAAGTCCCTGGCGGAACGGTAGCGCTCGTCTGGGTCCTTTGCGAGTGCCTTGAGAACGATGCGGTCGAGCTCCGGGGGGCAGCGCGCGCTATAGCGGCTGGGCGGCTCGACCCGCAGGCTCCGCACCTTCTCGACCACGAGAAGCTCGTTCTCGGCGTTGAAGAGGCGCTGCATCGTGATGAGCTCCCAGAGGCAGATGCCCAGCGAGAAGATGTCCGCGCGCAGGTCGACCTCCAGACCGCGCACCTGCTCGGGGCTCATGTAACCGAACTTGCCTTTGATGCTGCCCACCTGGGTGCGCGACAGCTTGCCCGCTGCCTTGGCGATGCCGAAGTCGATGAGCTTCACGTCGCCTTCGAAGGAAACGATGATGTTCTGCGGGCTGACGTCGCGGTGGACGATGGACACCGGCGCCCCGGAGGCGTCCTTGCGCCCGTGGGCGTAGTCGAGACCCTCGGCGATGCGGCCGAACACGCAGTAAAGAAACCAGAGCGGGGGCGCCTCTTCGATCTTCGAACAGCGAGCGAAGAGCGCCCGGAGGTCCTTGCCGTAGACGAACTCGAAGGCGATGTACCACTCGCCGTCGACCACGCCAAAGTCCAGGCAGCGGGCGATGTAGGGGTGCTCGATCTGCGAGGCGATGCGCGCCTCGTCCTCGAACATCTTGATGAACTCGTCGTCCTCGGCGATCTCCGGCAAGATGCGCTTGAGCGCCACCATGGTGCCGGTCGGGAGGTGCCTGGCGAGGAAGACCTCGGCCATGCCGCCGATACTGATGCGCTGGGCCACCTCGTAGCGGCCGAACGGCTGCCGTTGAATCACTTCGTCGATTGTACGCGAATCGCGCTCCCGGCGGGGGAACCGGGCGAGGTCGAGGCAGAAGGCGAGGCTGCGGGCGCCGGCTTATAGAAGTAGCGCACGCGCTTGGCCTGGAGCGGACGCCAGACCTCGACGTCCACGAGAGGGGTCGGGGTGGCAAAGGGATGGGCGTCCGGACCCTGGGCCCGCACCAGACGGGCGGCGGCCGCCGGCGGAGCGGCCACCAGGGCACCGGCCGCGTCGAGCGATCCCCCGAGAAGGACGCGCGCGTCGGTCACCACCATCCGCGTGGAGCAGCCCAGCCGCTCGAGCAGCTCGTCCATCCGCGCCGCGGTCCGTGCGTCCGCCGGCGCGTCCGGCGCGACCTCCACCCACACCAGCATGCCGTCCTCGTCCTGCACTCCCAGCGCGGCCCGCGCCCGCGCTGCCGGCGCGGAGGTCGCGCCGAACCCGGAGAGGAGACGCGTCGCGCCCGGGGTGGGGGAAGGGATGCCCACCGAGAAGACGCCGCTCGCCCACCAGAGCGAAGGCTCGCCGGCGGTCGGCGCATGCCCCGGCGCCGCGGCCGGTCCGGCCAGGGCGAGGACCGTGGGCGCGTCGGGCTCCGTGCTCGCGGCGGGCTTCATGGTCCGCGGATCCGCGCGCAGGACGAGGAGCTTCGTCTCCCCGACCCGGGTCCAGGTCGTGGCCAGCGCATAGGGAAACCCGTGCTGCGGCAGACCTCGCGTGCGCCAGCGTCCTTCGCCCGGCTCCGCCGGCCCGGCGGAAGGCGTCGGGTCGAGAGGCGCGCCCGGAAGGACGGAGCGCGCGGTGAGGTAGAAGAAGTCCCGCTGCTCGCGCTGGATGTAGCGCGGGAAGAGCATGTGCCCCATGCCGCGGATCATCCGGCGCGAGCGAAAGACCCAGCCTGCCATGTCCGGGACCTTGCCCTCGGCCTCCCAGTCGCTCTGGAGCGGGCGTCCCAGGGGCGCGAGCTGTCCCTCCGGCGCCACGTCGTAGAGCTCGAAGCCGGCGTGTCCGGGGTTCATGTCGAGGTGGATCCCGTAGCTGCACTGCGCGTCGAGCATGCCCAGCGCGAGATCCTCGGCCGAGATGCTGATGCTGTAGAAGTAGCCGGCGTAGCCCTGCTGGGTCAGACAGATGGCGCTCCGCGCGCTGTGGATCTGGTCCGGCCACCCCGGCGGTGTGCCGCCCCACCAGTTTCTGCCCCAGGGGTTGAACTTGCCCGCCTCGACGAGCGCGGTCAGGTTCTGCCGGAAGGCGATGACGTCGTCGGGGACCACCGCCGAGTCGGGCCAGGTGCCGAAGGCGTTGGAGCCGTCGCGGAGCTCCACCACCGTGGCGGCGTAGGGCTTGGGGGGCAGGTACTCGATGCCGTTGGCTTGCATGCCGTACTCGCCGTGCTGCGCCTGGAACCCGCCGTTGAAGGCGGCGACGAGGCGCTTCATCACTTCGGGTGTCCGCGGCACCAGGCCCGGCCCGTGCTCGCCGTCGGCGCTGATGGGCTCCGTCGTCCCCGCCTCCATGTGCAGCGCGATCTGGCGAGGATCCCACAGGGTGACGTAGACGCGCACGTCTTGGCGGTGCACGTTCGGGCGAACGAAGGAGGTCACGAAGGCCGGAGCGGTGCCTGCCGGGGTGGGGGTGATGAAGGGATCTCGGTCGAGGGCGATCCACTGCCCTTCGCCGGGCAGCGGCGGCGAGACGGGGACCTTCATCGGCGCGGGCGGCCATCCCACCTCGGGATCGACGAAGGTCGGCGCGCCGGCCGGCGCCGTCGGGAGGCCCATCTCGTCGGCGACGTCCTGGGCGGTCGTGCCGTGGGAAAAGTGTGCGTTCCACCGATCGAGCGCGGTGAAGGCCACCGCTTTGACCCACTGCATGCGGTCGTCGCCGAAGGACGGAATGGCGCGCACGCGGTCGACCGTCCAGGTGACCAGGTTGCCCGGCCGCGCCTTCTCGTCGGGAACGGCGCGCACGTAGGCCTCGCCGGAGACTGCGCGCACCGCCACCGGGTCGAGCACGATGGTCTCGTCGTCGGCATGCACGTCGAGATCGCCGTCGTCCCGCCAGGCGACGGTGGCGCGGTGGGCGACCGGATCGAGGGCGAAGGTGTCGCGCACGACGCCAGCGGTGCGGCCGCTCTGCTGGAGGTTGGTGAGGGCGAGCTGGCCTCGCTGCAGGCCGGTGAAGGCGCGGTAGGTGCTCACCGCGCGCCCGTCGAGATCCAGCACGTGGACCCCCGTGACCAGGCCGTCGGCGGAGGTCGTGTAGGCCGCCACGTGGCCGCGCACGACCGGACGGGATTCGTCGACGCCGCTGGTCTCGCTGACGTCGTACGAGTCGCCGACGTCGAGGACCACGCCCTCGGGCGACAGGCGCGCGTCGACCACGTAGAGATCGCTCGGCTCCCCGGCTGCGGCCACGCGCGCGCGGACCAGCGCCCTGGCGCCGCCGGCGAGGCTCCCCCAGACGCCGCTCGGTCCGGTCACCCAGGCCACGTCCTCGGTGTCGCAGAGCAGGCCGCGCGCGGTGAGCACCTCGGCGACCGCGGCGGCCGGGCTGGGCGCGACGAGGTCCACCTCTTTTCCGCGGCGGCCGGCCAGCGCTCCGGCCATCAGAAGAGCGAACGGGATGGGGCGCCCCCAGGACGACCAGAAAGCGCGTGCCCGGATCCGCCACGCATCCGCTGGCGTGCGAGTCACGTCCGTCCAACGCTCGGCGAAGTGCATCGAGTTCGGGCCTGCCGGGAAAGCCGGAGGCGTGTCGTCGAGTAGCAGGCCGCGGGGGCCGGAGTCCAATCTTCGAACCGGCGCCCACCCGGTGTGCAGTCCGGCAACGGAGTTGACGACCTGGCGCGCTCGAACCTGCCATTCCCTGGCCAAAGCCCTACGGCCTGGAACATGCTACATAGTTTGCACGATGCTCCGGCGTGTGTTCGCCGTCGGCCCCCTTGCCGCCTTGGCCGTCGCCTGCGCCAGCCCGACGCTGCCGTTGCCTCCCCCCGAGGAACCGACGGTCAGCCCGGGGCTCGACGCCGATCACGTGATCCTGACGGTGGGATGCGGCGGCGCCGAGACAGGCACGCTCATCGTCATCGTGAACACCAACCCCGCGGTGCCCGGCGATGAGGCGGTGAGCGGCTCGGAGGTCAGTGATTGCGGCGGCTGGGACGCCACGGTCTTCGCCCACGAAGGCGATTTTCTCGACATCACGCAGGAGATAGGCACCGAGCGGAGCCAGCCCCTGGTCCTCCAGGTCATGCTCCCGTAGGGCGTGTGAATCACACGCCACAGCCTCCCGAAGGTCGGCTAGGGCTACTGCCAGCGCATCTCCCCGCCGCCGTTGCGTAGAACGGTGAGGGCCACGCGCGGGCGAGGAACGTGGGTCGCGTCGTCCTGCAGCTCACCGACCAGGTCCCAGTCGCTGGCCTGGACGATGCGCACGCGCCGCATCTGCCCGGCGTGCGCTTCGCCCTCCGACAGGTACACGCTGCCGTCGATGTCCGGAGCCTGTCCGGCGTGCCGGCCCTTCATCACCAGCTCGTGCTCTTCGCTCGGTCCTTCGACCAGCACGTCGAGCTCGCGGCCGATGAGGGCGCGGTTCTTCTCGCGCGCGATGCGCCGCTGCAGCGCCATCAGTTTTCGCGCCCGGTTGGCGGCTACCAGCGTCGGCACTTTGTCGGCCAGCGCATGCGCCGAACAGCTCTCCTCGTCGGAGTAGCGGAAGACCACCGCGTGCTCGAAGCGCGCCCAGGTGACGAAGTCGACCAGCTCGTCGTACTCGGCCTGCGTTTCGCCCGGGTGCCCGACGATGAACGCGGTGCGGAAGGTGAGCCCCGGGATGGCCTTGCGCAGGCGCTCGACCACGCGCTTTTGCCGGTCCTTGCCGTGACCGCGGCGCATCCGCCGGAGCATGGCGTCGGCGGCGTGCTGGAGCGGCATGTCGACGTAGGGAACGACGCGCGGGTGGTTGGCCAGCAAGTCGACCAGCGCCTCGTCGACGGTCTCCGGGTAAAGATAGAAGAGGCGAACCCAGCGCACGCCCTTGACGTCGGCGACACGCCGCACCAGCTCGGCCAGGCTGCGCCGCTCGTCCTTCGCGAGATCCCGCCCGTAGGCCATGGTGTCCTGCGAGACCAAGTTGAGCTCGACGGCGCCGCCCGCCACCAGACGCTCGGCTTCGGCCACCACGTCGTCCACCCCGCGTGATCGCTGCTTGCCCCGGAGCTGCGGGATGACGCAGAAGGCGCAGGTGCGGTTGCAGCCCTCGGCGAGCTTCAGCCAGGCGCTGGCGCGCGACTGCGTGACGACGCGCGGGTCGGTGGCCTTCACCACCCAGTCGGCAGGGTTGCCGACCAGCATGCGCTCGGCGCGTCCGCCCAGCACTTCCCCGAGTTTCAGCATGTCGCTCGAGCCGAGAAAGTGGTCCACCTCGGGCATCTGCTCGGCGAGCTCCCCCGGGTAGCGTTGCGAGAGGCAGCCCGAGACCACGAGCTTCTTGCAGGCGCCGACCTTCTTGTACTCGGCGAGCTCGAAGATGGTGTCGATGGACTCCTTCTTGGCCTCGCCGATGAAGCCGCAGGTGTTGACGACGATGACCTCGGCCTGGTCCGGCTCGTCCACGATGCGCCAGCCGCCGCCGGTGGCGACGCCGAGCATGACCTCGGTGTCGACGCGGTTCTTGACGCAGCCCAGGCTGACGAAGTGGATGGTGCGCATCGCGGAGCGGGTCGGGGCCTTTAGCATCCGCCTGCCGGATCGGCCACGGCCGGGCGCTCGTCCCCGCGGCCCGGCGGGTGCGTCGGGAAGGCTACGCCGGCGAGCGCATGGCCTCGATGAAGCGCTCGAACAGGTAGAACGAGTCGTGCGGCCCGGCGGCAGCCTCGGGGTGGTACTGCACGCTGAAGGCGCGAAGGGAGGGGATGGAGAGGCCCTCCGACGTGCCGTCGTTGAGGTGCACGTGCGTCGACGCGGCGCCGGGCGGAAGGGTGGCCAGATCGACGCAGAAGCCGTGGTTCTGGGTGGTGATCTCGATGCGCCCGGTGGTGAGGTCTTTCACCGGCTGGTTGACGCCGCGGTGGCCGAACTTGAGCTTGAAGGTCCGCGCGCCGAGCGCGAGTCCCAGCAGCTGATGCCCGAGGCAGATGCCGAAGACCGGCTGTTTGCCGAGGAGGTCGCGCACGGCGTCGACGGCGTAGGTCACCGCGGCGGGATCGCCCGGTCCGTTGGAGAGAAAGACGCCGTCCGGCTCGAGCGCGAGCACGTCGGCGGCGGAGGTGGAAGCGGGGACCACCGTCAGGCGGCACCCGGCGTCGACCAGACAGCGCAGAATGTTGCGTTTGATCCCGAAATCGTAGACCACGACGTGGTGCTGGCCTTCGGGCCGGGCGGCGGCGGTCGCCCAGACGCCGCGCCCCTCGGTCCAGGCGTACTTCTCCCTGGGGGTCACGGCGCTCACCAGGTCGAGGCCGTTCATGTCCGGGGCTTGGCGCGCCCGGCGCAGCAGCGCCTCGGGATCCTCGGTGCCGATGGCGGCGTTCTGCGCGCCGGCGTCGCGCAGGTGACGGGTGAGCTTGCGCGTGTCGACGTCGGCGATTCCGACGACGCCGTGCCGCGCCAGGTACGCGTCGAGCGACTCTTCGGCGCGCCAGTTGGAGGCGATGGGGCTGAGGTCGCGCACCACGAAGCCGGCGACGCGCGGTGCGCCTCCGACGGCCTCGCTGTCCTCGCGGTTGACGCCGACGTTGCCGATCTCCGGCGCGGTCATGGTGACGATCTGCCCGCAGTACGAGAGATCGGAGAGGACCTCCTGGTAGCCGGTCATCGAGGTGGTGAAGACCGCCTCGCCGGTGGTGATGCCGCGGGCGCCGAAGGGGCGTCCCTCGAAGCGGGTTCCGTCGGCCAGGACCAGCCAGGCGCGCTCTTGCTTGGTGGGATCACTCATGGACCACTCGCCCTTCGCAGACCGTCATGGCGATTCGTCCCTCCACCTCGGCGCCGGCGAACGGCGTGTTGCGGCTGCGCGTCTTCAGCCGGGCCGGGTCGACGGTCCAGCGGGCCCGCGGATCCACCAGCACCAGGTCGGCCCGCGCGCCGTCGCGGATCCGCGGTGGCGCGAGCCCGACAATGCGGGCCGGCGCCGCGGTCAGCGCCTCGACCAGACGACCGAGGGGCAAGAACCCCTGGCGCACCAGGCCGAGCAGCAAGGGGAGACACAGCTCGAGGCCGATCATACCGGGGGCGGCCTCGGCCATCTCCACGTGCTTGTCCAGCACGCCGTGCGGGGCGTGGTCGGTGGCGACGCAGTCGATGGTCCCGTCGGAGAGGGCGCGGCGCAGGGCTTCGACGTCCTCGGGCTCGCGCAGGGGTGGGTTGACCTTGCACGCCGTATCGTAGCCGAGGAGCGCCTGATCGGTGAGAAGGAGGTGATGCGGCGTGACCTCGGCCGTCACCTTGGCGCCCCGCGCCTTGGCTTCGCGCACCAGGCGAACGGCGCCCATCGTGGACACGTGCGCCACGTGGTAGCGGGCGCCGACGTACTCGGCGAGAAGAACATCGCGCGCGACGATGACGTCCTCGGCCACGCTTGGCCAGCCGCGAAGTCCGAGGCGCGTGGAGACGGCTCCCTCGTGCATCTGCGCGCCCTCGGTGAGGGCATGGTCCTCGGCGTGCTGGATGAGCGGCAAGTCGAAGGTTGCCCCGTACTCGAGCGCGCGCCGCATCACCTGGCTGTTCGTGACGCAGCGTCCGTCGTCACTCACGGCGACGGCGCCGGCGTCCTTCAGGTCCGCCATCTCCGTGAGCTGCTCGCCCTTCTGCCCGACGGTGATGGCCCCGATGGGGTGCAGCCTCACGCCGTCCAGCGCGCGCGCCTTGGAGACGAGCATCTCGGTGACCACGCGCGAGTCGTTGACCGGGCGCGTGTTGGGCATGCAGCACACGTCGACGAAGCCGCCGGCCGCCGCGGCGCGAAGCCCGCTGGCCACGTCTTCTTTTCCCTCCGAGCCGGGCTCACGCAGGTGAGCGTGGAGGTCCACCATCCCGGGCAGAAGCCAGGCCCCGGCGAGTTCGACCACGCGCACCCCCTCGCGCCCGGCCAGGTCCTTCGCCGCGTCCCGCCCGACGCGCGTCACGCGCCGGCCCTCGACGACGACGTCCACCTCGGCATCGAGCGCTCCCGCCGGGTCGATGGCGCGAACGCGGCGGAAGACGAGAGCATCGGGCATGGCGTCGTTCGGGGGCGGCCACCGTATAGCGAGCCTGGCGACGCCCGTCGACGGTCCTTGACGAAAGAGGAGTCGAGAAGTACCTCTCTCCGCCGCTTCCCACGCGCGAACGTGGCGGAATTGGCAGACGCACCAGATTCAGGTTCTGGCGCCGTAACTGGCGTGAGGGTTCAAGTCCCTCCGTTCGCACAACAGCATCAAGCAGTTACGGTGGTATCGCCGGGCCGTGCCACTACTTTGCCACGGTCCAGCAAGCGGATCGCGCCTTCGCGGGCCATCGGTGACAGGTGCATGTAGCGCATCGTTGTCGTGAGGTGACGATGCCCGGCGAGCTCCTTGATTGCGTTTGCCGGGGCGCCCGCCATCGCGAGCCGCGTACAGAACGTGTGCCTCAAGATGTGCGCGCCTTCGCTGTAGGGCAGCCCGGCGCGTCTCGTTGCAAAGCCGATCCTCCGGCCGATGGTCGGGGCATCGGTGCCGAGCACCTTGTCCCCTCGCAGGTGCCGGAAGCCCTTCAACGCCGCACGTAGCCGCTCGGTGAGATCCACCGTTCGGCCGCGTCCTCCTTTGGGTGTGTCCTCCACGTCGCGCCAGGTCGAGCGGCGGACGTACAGGATACCGCGTACCAGGTCGACGTCAGACCAGCGAAGCGAGACCATCTCGCCCAGCCGTAGGCCCGCGTCCGCCCCGAGAAGGACCGCGATGCGGGTGTCGTCGGATGCGGCAGCAAGCAAGCGGTCAAGCTCGGCATCCTCAAGAAAGCGCATCTCTGGCGGTGCGACCTTGAGCAAGCCGACCTCGCAGGGCATCGCCGGAAGTTTCTTCCTGCCGATGGCGACGTGCAGCGCCGCCGACAGAACGGTAAGGATGTTGTTCACGGTCTTGGCCGCGCGACCGCCGCGCGCCAAGGAAGCCTTGAGGCGTGCGATCTGCTCGGTGTCGATTCGGTCCAGCGACCGATCGCCAAGCTCGGGAAGCAGGTACAGGCGACCGATCGTCTCCTTCGCGTCGATCGTGCTGGCTTTCTGACGGTTTCCGACGCCGTCCGCAATGAACGTCGGCCAGAACTCCCGAAGCGTCGGCGCCGCGGTCGGGGCGTGCTCCTCCTTTTTCTTGGGGCCGTGCTGGAGCAGATGACGTTCGCGCGCCTCCCCCCAGCGTTGGGCCCCTGACTTCGATGGGACCGGCGACTTGACGCGTTCCCGATAGAACGTGCGATCGGGGAGTCGGATGCGAATGTCCACGCGCCAGCCGCCTTGTTTGCGTTCCGTGACCTTGACCATCCCGGGCTACTTTCCGGCGACGGCGCTGCTCTTCTTGTCCAGGGCGGAGAGTAGCGCATCCCGGTTGACGAGAACGCGTCA
>Ga0302314_10014291_pt1 | contig 13600 bp, 13 predicted proteins | sample III_Palsa_N2_3_FD_200533 | JGI IMG/M metagenome (GOLD analysis project Ga0302314, IMG submission 200533) | Peat permafrost microbial communities from Stordalen Mire near Abisko, Sweden - III_Palsa_N2_3 | ecosystem: Environmental > Terrestrial > Soil > Palsa > Peat permafrost | place: Sweden... | reverse complement strand
CTGCTGCTGGTGCACGCGCACCCGGACGACGAGTCGATCGGCACCGGGGCGACGATGGCGCGGTACGCCGCCGAGGGCGCCCGGGTCACGCTGGTGACCTGCACGCTCGGCGAGCTCGGCGAGATCGTCCCGCCGACGCTCCAGAACATGCTCCCCGACGAGCTCGGTGAGCACCGGATCGGCGAGCTCGAGCGCGCGTGCGCGGCGCTCGGGGTGACCGACCACCGGTTTCTCGGCGGCGCCGGCCACTACCGTGACTCCGGGATGATGGGGCTGCCCGACAACGACGACCCGCGCTGCTTCTGGCAGGCCAACGTGGACGAGGCGGCGGCCGCGCTCGCCGCGGTCATCGACGAGGTCGAGCCGGACGCGATCGTGACCTACGACGCCAACGGCTTCTACGGACATCCCGATCACATCCAGGCGCACCGGGTGACGCGGCGGGCCCGCGAGCTGACCGGTGAGAAGGCGAAGTTCTACGCGACCGCGATGCCGCGCTCGGTCCTGGCCGCGGCGGCGGAACTGCCCGAGGACTCCTGGTTCAGGCCGGTGGCCGACCTGTCGGTCAGCGTCCCCGACGACCAGGTCACGACCGAGGTCGACGGTTCGCCCTACCTGGCGGCCAAGCTGGCCGCGATGGCCGCGCACGAGACGCAGATCACCGTCGACGGTGAGTTCTACGCGCTCTCGGACGACGTGGGGCGGCGCGCGCTCGGGACCGAGTACTACACGCTGCTGGCCGGCCACCGCGGTCCCGGCGACCCGTACGAGCAGGACCTGTTCGCACGGTAGCCTGCTGCCTCATGGGGACGTTGCGAGGCCTGCCGGAAAACAGACAGCGCTGGCCGGTCACGGCCACGAGTTACCTGGTGCTCCTGGTGCTTGGCGGGCTCCAGGGTCTGATCGGCAGCTTCCAGTACTCCAGGGGGCCGGTGCCGCTGGTGGCGATCGCGCTCGACCTGATCATCTTCGCCACCTGCGTGCTGGCGGGCTGGGGGCTGCGTACCTACGCGGCCGGCATCCTCCCGGCCCTCGGCTGGATCATCGTCTCGTTCATACTCGCGATGCCGCGATCCAACGGCAGCGTGGTCATCACGGCCACGTCGCCCGGCGAGTGGTACCTGTACGGCGGCGCGCTGGCGGCCGCGGCCGGGGCCGCGACCGCCTTCTTCGGCTGGGCCAGGTCCAAGCCGCGCCCCCCGCTCGCGAGCTGAGCCCGGCCCCCGCTCGCGAGCTGAGCCCGGCCCCCGCTCGCGGACTGAACCCGGCCCCCGCGAGCGGGCTGAGCGCGCGCTAGGCGGTCAGCACCGCCTCGGTGAAGCGCTCGAGGCCCCAGCTCAGCTCGTCCTCGGTGATCACCAGCGGGGGAGCGAGCCGGATCGTGGTGCCGTGCGTTTCCTTGGCCAGCACGCCGAGGGCCGCGAGCCGCTCGCACACGGCCCGGCCATCCAGCTCGGCGAACGTCACCCCGGCCCACAGGCCGCGGCCGGTGACCGACGACACCACCGACGACGGGAGCTCGCCGAGCCGCGCGTGCAGGGCCGCGCCAAGGGCGACCGACCGCGCCTGGTACTCGCCGGTGCCCAGCATCGCGATGACCTCCCGCGCGACCGCGCAGGCCAGGGGGTTCCCGCCGAACGTGGACCCGTGCTGCCCGGGCCGCAGCACGCCGAGCACCGACCGGGAGGAGACCATCGCCGACACCGGCACGATCCCTCCGCCCAGGGCCTTGCCGAGCAGGTAGGCGTCGGGCACGACCCCTTCGAGATCGCAGGCGAACGTGGTGCCGACCCGTCCGAGGCCCGACTGGATCTCGTCCGCGATCAGCAGCGCGCCCGCCGACGTGCACAGCGCGCGCACCCCGGCCAGGTACCCGGGCGGCGGCACGACGACGCCGGCCTCGCCCTGGATCGGCTCGATCAGCACGCCGACGACCCGCGACCCGTACTGCCCGAAAGCGCCGAGCAGAGCCGACAGGTCGCCGTACGGGACGGACACGAACCCGGGCGTGTACGGCCCGAAGTCGGAGCGCGCGTCCTGATCGGAGGAGAACGACACGATCGTCGTCGTCCGCCCGTGGAAGTTTCCGTCGAACACGATGATGACCGCCTCGTCGTGCGGGACGCCGCGGGTCGTGTACCCCCACTTGCGGGCCACCTTGATCGCCGTCTCGACCGCCTCGGCGCCGGTGTTCATCGGCAGGACCATCTCCATGCCGCAGAGCGCGGCGAGTTCGGCGCAGAACGGCCCGAACTGGTCGTGGTCGAAGGCCCGGCTCACCAGCGTGACCCGCTCAAGCTGCCGGATGGCCGCGGCGACGAGCCGGGGGTGCCGGTGCCCGAAGTTCAGCGCCGAGTACCCGGCCAGCATGTCCAGGTAGCGCCGCCCGGTGACGTCGGTCACCCAGGAGCCGGACGCCGACGACGCGACGACCGGCAGCGGGTGGTAGTTATGCGCGCTGTACTCGCCGGTCAGCGCGGACAGCGCGGAGACATCGGTGTGGTTGGCCAGTTCGGGCTGTGTCTGGGTCATGGTCAGTACCTCAGTTCCAGGGTGCAGCACTTCGCGCTGCCGCCCGCCTTGAGCAGTTCGGACATGTCGACCGGAACGGCCTCGAACCCGCGCGAGCGAAGTGACCGCGCCAGCCCGGTGGCCTCGGCCGCGAGCACGACATGGTGCCCGTCGGATACCGCATTGAGCCCGAGTACCTCGGCGTCCTCGTCCTTGGCCTCGATCAGCTCGGCGAAGACCGACGCGAGCGCCGCCCGGCCCGCGTCGTCGAACGCCGCCGGGTAGTACATCGCGGTCGAGGAGTCGAGCACGCACATCGCGGTGTCCAGGTGGTAGAAGCGCTCGTCCACGAGCCGCAGCGACACGACCCGCCGCCCGGGGTACACCTGGGCCAGCTCCGCGGCCGTGCCGGCGTCGGAGCGGAACCCGTACCCGGCCAGCACGGTGTCGCCCGCCACCAGGATGTCGCCCTCGCCCTCGTTGACGTGGGCGGCCTCGTGCACCGAGGTCCAGTCGTGCGAGCGGAACCAGGCGAGGTACGCCTCGGCCTCCATAGCCCGCTGCGGGTAGCGGAACCGCACGCCGAGCACGGTGCCGCCGATCACCGTCGCGCCGTTGGCCGCGAACACCATGTCGGGCAGCCCGGGCACCGGGTCGATGACCGACACCGAGTGCCCGAGGGCGGCGTGCGTCTGGCGCAGCGCCTCCCACTGCCGCATCGCCAGCGGCTGGTCAACCGGCGTGCCCGGCCGCATCCAGGGGTTGATCGCGTAGGTCACGTCGAAGTAGGTCGGCGGGCACATCAGGTAGGAGCGGGGCGTCGCGGCCCGGCGGGCGGTCAGGTCGTTGCTCATGAGGCCAAGCGTACGGAGAGCTGCCAGGCTGGTAACAGAGCGTAATCATGCGTCGAGGCGGCGATCCGTTGCGTTTTTCCCCGGAACACAGTCGATTCATTGCGCCCCACGAGGAGACAAAGCAACGAGTCACAGCAATCGCGACAAAGGAATCGCGACAAAGGAATCGCGACAGAGCGCGTAGAGCTCAGCCGGCGAGCGCCCGCAGCCGCTCGCCCGCGGTGGCGACCCGCTCGTCGGTCGCGGTGAGCGAGACCCGGATGTGGGCTGCCCCGGTCGGCCCGTACATGGACCCGGGGCCGGCGAGGATGCCGCACTCGGTGGCGAGGAGCTCGCAGGCCGCCCAGCAGTCAAGCCCGGAGCGGGTGGCCCACAGGTAGAGTCCGGCCTCGGAGTGGTCGATGCGGAACCCGGCCGCCTCGAGGCCAGCGGCCAGCACGGAGCGCCGGGCCGCGTACCGGGCCCGCTGCTCGACCGCGTGCGCGTCGTCGGAGAGCGCGGCGGCCATCGCCGCCTGCACCGGCGCCGGCACGATCATCCCGGCCTGCCGGCCGATGAGCAGCAGGTCGCGCATGATCGCCGGGTCCCCGGTCACGAAGCCGGCCCGGTAGCCGGCCAGGTTGGACCGCTTGGACATCGAGAACACGGCGAGCACCCCGTCGAGGGAGTCGCCCCGCACGGAGCGGTGCAGCACGGAAACCGGCGACGCCGTCCAGCCGAGCTCGATGTAGCACTCGTCGGAGGCGAGGACGCAGCCGTGCCCGCGCGCCCAGGTCAGGGCGTCGCGAAGCGCGGAAGCCGGCTGCACCCGCCCGGTCGGGTTGGACGGCGAGTTCATCCAGAGCAGCCGGGCCGAGGCCGGCGCGTCGGCCAGCGAGTCGGCCGCCACCGAGGCCGCCCCGGCCAGCCGCGCCCCGATGTCATACGTCGGGTAGGCCAGCGACGGGTAGATCACCGTGTCGGCCGGGCCGAGCCCGAGCATCACCGGCAGCCAGGCGACGAACTCCTTGGTCCCGATCACCGGCAGCACCGACGCCGGGTCGACGTGCACGTCCTGGGACCGGGCGAGCCACCCGGCGGCGGCCGCGCGCAGCGCCGGCGTACCCGCGGTAAGCGGGTAGCCGGGCGCGTTGGCGGCCGCGACGAGGGCGTCCTGGATGACCGCGGGCACCGGGTCGACCGGAGTGCCCACGGACAGGTCAACCGCTCCGCCGGGGAAGGCCCGAGCCTTCTCCGCGATCGGGGCAAGCTCGTCCCAGGGGTACTCGGGGAGTCGTGAGGCGAGGGTCACTCCCCGGCCTGGGGCGGCATCGCCGCCACCAGCGGGTGGTCCCGGCCGATCTTGCCGACCTTGGACGCGCCACCCGGCGAGCCGAGCTCCTGGAAGAAGTCGACGTTGACCTTGTAGAAGGGCTTCCACTGATCGGGCACGTCGTCCTCGTAGTAGATGGCCTCTACCGGGCACACGGGCTCGCAAGCACCACAGTCCACGCACTCGTCCGGGTGGATGTACATCATGCGGTCACCCTCGTAGATGCAGTCCACGGGGCACTCGTCGATGCACGATTTATCGAGTACATCAACGCATGGCTGCGCGATGACGTAGGTCACGGGAGCTCCTCTTTAGCGTTCCTATCGCACTTCAGCTACCAAACAGTATGGCGGCTCGCCTTTCTAGCTGGCGACAATACCGGTGTGATCCGCGCCGCGGTCAGCCTGCCAGGCAGTTTCGCCCAGGCCCGCGGTCCACTGGTACCCTCCGTAGCTGACCTGTGTGATTCCGTAGGTGCTAGCGTCGGCGACGAGCCAGTTGGCCACCGCCCAGCCGCTCTTCGCCCGGGCGCGGACCAATTCCGAGTCAGATGAACGGTCCCGGCTTACTCCCTCCACCGCATGACCCGACCCCGGCTTGCCGAACGCGTCGGCCAGCCCGCGCATGGCCCCGCTGAGATTCGCCTTGGCGGGCGTCGTCGAGGCCGGCTGATACCAGCAGGTGACCGCGTGCGGCGTGGTCGTGAAGTCGGCCGTGAGCAGTGAGCCAGAGCCGGAGTACTGCTCGTAGGCCGAGCCGTCCGCGCTGCGCTGGACGTCCTGGGCGGCCTGGTCGACCGGCAGCTTCGCGTAGTGCGGGATCTTCATGAGCGCCTTGAAGAACGCGCCGGCCGCGTAGGCCGGGTCTTCGAGCTCGGCGGTGGTGCCCCACCCCTGGGAGGGCCGCTGCTGGAAGATCCCGACCGAGTCCCGGTCACCGTAGTTCAGGTTCTCCAGCTTGGATTCCTGCAGCGCGGTGGCGTAGGCGATGGTCAGCGCCTTGCCCGGCAGGCCGTCCCGGGCCGCGACGCCGGCGATCGCGGCCGCGTCCGCCGCCTGCCCGAAGTCGAGCCCGATGATGTTCGCGCCGCTCCCGGCCGAGCAGCCCGGAATGGTCAGCAGCCGCTGGACATACCCCTGGTAAGCCCGGTACGCGACGAATCCGCCAATCGCGATCAGCACCACGATCACGGTGAAGACGATGAGCGGACGGCGCCAGGGAGGGCGTCGGTAGTTGTACGGCGCAGTGTGCCCGTTGGAGGTCGTCCGCACTGTGTCAAACTACCCGGCTTCGCCGGGCGGGGGGACGACCCCCCGGAACCCCCCGCTCATGGGGGGCGCCGCCCCCCATACCCCCCGGCGGAGGGGCACCCAAAAGGCGGGTGCCCCTCACGCTCTGGCTGGGGTTCTGGCTGGGGTTAGCGCCCCAGCCCCGTCCCCACCTTCAACCTCGTCCTCATATCCACCCTCAACCCCATCTCCACCCTCAACCCCATCTCCAGCCCCGCCCGGCCCGGCCCGTCTGCGAGTCTCGGCGTGGCGGGTGTCGCGGGGGCTTTGGCGGTAGGGTTGGTGGCCGTGAGTGAGCTGACTTCGCCGTTGTCATCGGTGATTGACGAGCTGTGGGAGCGGCGGGCCGAGCTGAGCCCGGAAGACTCGGCCGCCCGGGCCGAGGTCGTGGCCGCGGTGGACGAGATCGACGCGGGCGGCGCGCGGGTCGCGTTCGTTGACCGGGGGACCGATACGGTCGTGGTCGACGAGCGGGCCAAGCGGGCGATTCTGCTCGCCTTCCGGCTGCTGCCGATGGCCGAGTCGCGGGCCGGTGACTTCCGCTACCACGACCGGGTCCCGCTCAAGACCCGGCTCGACGGGGTCCGCGTGGTGCCGGGCGCGATCGCCCGCTGGGGTGCCTACATCGCTCCCGGCGCGGTGCTGATGCCCTCGTTCGTCAACGTGGGCGCGTACGTGGACACCGGGACGATGGTGGACACCTGGGCGACGGTCGGCTCTTGCGCCCAGATCGGGAAGAACGTGCACCTGTCCGGCGGTGCGGGGATCGGCGGCGTGCTCGAGCCGCCGAACGCGGTCCCCGTCGTCGTCGAGGACGAGTGCATGATCGGCTCCCGGTCGATGGTCGTCGACGGGGCGCGGGTGCGCGAGGGCGCGGTGCTCGGCGCCGGCTCGATCCTGACCAAGACCACTCACGTCATCGACGTGGAGACCGGCGCGGAACTGACCCCGGGGGAGGCGCCGGCCTGGTCGGTCTGCGTCGGCGGCACCCGCATGCGGAAGTTCGCGGGCGGCGAGTACGGCATGCCCTGCCTGCTCATGCTCCGCCGGCTGCCCGAGGGCAACCGCCACGACAAAACCGAGCTGAACGCGATCCTTCGCGACCACGGTGCTAACGGTTAGTAATTTATTTCACGGTGATACGCGGCGTTCGCTGGCCGTTCGCCTCATGTACGGCGTGTTTCCGCCAGAGCACTGACCGCTGGTGGCTACCGTGGATAAGACTATGAACGGAAGTAACAAGCGCAGGGTCCGCCGCCAGGGACCCGTGACGTTGCGCGACAAGCAGATACCGGCGACAACAACCGACCAGCGGCTGCTCGACCGCCGTGGCCCCTCCGACTGGGTGCACACCGACCCCTGGCGGGTGATGCGCATCCAGGCCGAGTTCGTCGAAGGGTTCGGCCTGCTCGCCGAGCTCGGCATGGCCGTGTCGGTCTTCGGCTCCGCGCGGAGCAAGCCGGGCACGGTCGAGTACGAGCTGGCCGACGGCATCGCCTCCGGCCTGGCCCGGGCCGGCTACGCCGTGATCACCGGCGGCGGCCCCGGGATCATGGAGGCGGCCAACAAGGGCGCGGCCGAAGCGGGCGGCGTCTCCGTCGGCCTGGGCATCGAGCTGCCGATGGAGAGCGGGCTCAACGACTACGTGAACCTGGGCGTGGAGTTCCGCTACTTCTTCATCAGGAAGACCGTCTTCGTCAAGTACTCGCAGGCGTTCGTGGTGCTCCCCGGCGGCTTCGGCACGCTGGACGAGCTCTTCGAGGCCCTGACCCTGCTCGCGACGGGGAAGATCACCAAGTTCCCGATCGTCCTGGTCGGCAGCGCCTACTGGAGCGGCATGCTCGGCTGGCTCAAGGAAACGATGCTGGCCGAGGGCAAGATCGGCCAGGACGAACTCGACCTCATCCGCATCGCCGACGACCCCGACGAGGTGGTCAAGATCATCAAGGAAGCCCACAAGGGCCTCTCGCTCAAGTAGGCCCGCCCGGTCCGCGACGGCATCCGGCCGTCCCGGACTCCGCGTGCGGGCCGCTGGTCGGGGTCGCGCTCGTCGGTCCAGGTGCGGCAGGTGATGTCGTCGGCCCGGACGGTCACCATGTTGCCCTTGGCCAGGGAGCCGGCGACGTGCGTGGCGAGGGGGCCGTAGGCCCAGATCGTGTACCAGCGGGTCTCGGACTCGCCGCCGGCGGTACGGGGCGGCAGGTCGGCGGCGAGGGAGAAGCTGGCCCACGCCTTGCTGTTCTTGGTGGTGCCGGTCCTGGGCGCGTTGCCGATACGGCCGGTGACGGTGACGCCGATGGTTTCCATGGAGGTTCCTCCTCGGTGCGAGGCCGGGAGGTCGGCCGCCGTAGGTGGCGGCCCGGGATGCGGTTCCCTTCCCGGCACGAGGGGGCAAGGCACCGCCCGGGCCGCCAGCCGTCACACTGGGCGCGCCGGAAGGCAAGATGTTTTCCCAGCGGGCGAATCCTCAAAGAAGGCGCCGGCGAAGCCGGCTCCCTGATCGCCCGCGCCCGGAAAAGATCTCTGCCGCCCGGCGTTCTTAGCGCCCGGTTGACGGCCAGGCCAGGCGGGGCACGCTACCCGGCCGGGAAGAAGGACTCCGCGTCAAGCCTGCCGCTGCGGACGCGCGCGAGTCATGCCGAGCCGGGGGCGAGCCAAACGCCGCCTCGGCTTCGTGTTCCGATCTGCCTTCGTCGTGAACCGTCCTCACTCCCAATTCGTGACAGATATTGGGAAATCAAATGTGAAAGTCGGATATATCAGGTTCGGTTCTTGCCAGAGACGGACCGGGTACGGGTGGCGGGCGGTGCGTGCGATGGACGGTTTCCAGGTGACCATGTCGGATCTGGAGCAAGCGGCGTCGGCGTTCGGTACCCGGGCGAAGGCGTTTTCCGGCTCGATGCCGGTGAAGCGCCGACGGCCGCAATCTCCAGGCGACCTATGCGGAGTACCAGCGGGCTGAGGACGCGATCACCCGCTTGGTGACTTCCGTGGCGCCCGGGCCGGTGAAGTAGGCGATGCCGGGCGTGACGCCGCTGGCGGAGTTCGCCGGCGACTGGGTCGGCGGGGACATCTCCGGCCTGCAGTCGATCGCCCAGGACCTGTTCGACTACGTACCCAGCGTCCAGGACCTGACCGGTGCACTGGGCCCGGCCGTAGCAGACCTGACCGACGGCGCTCACGGGTGGCAGGGCAGCGCCGCATCGGCGTTCACGGCCGCCTGGGCGGTCCAGGCGGCCACCGCGCGGGCGTTGGAGGACTTCGTCGCCGGGGCCGGGGCGGCGGTCAACGGGCTCGCGGTGGCCCTGTCTGACCTGGAGAGCGCACTGGAAGACGAGGCCCGCAGCGCCGGGGAGCACGGCGTCACGATCGGCGCTGACGGAAACGTGGCCGGCTACGCGGGGCCGGCCGGGCTGGAATGGGCGATCGCCTACCAGCAGGTACAGCGGCAGGTGCTGAATCAGGCCGGCCTGGCCCGCCAGGCCGCCGCCGGGGAGCTCAATGCCCTGTACCAGCAGGTCACGAACGTCAACCCGCACCTGAACGTCGGCGACGCGGTCACGATGGGCGGCCTCTTGGCCGACCTGCTGGCCGCCCCCACGGCCGCCCGCCGGGGAGTCGCCGCGAAGATCAAGAGCCGCACGGGCACGGACCTCAAGCTCAGGGACGAAATCGCGGATAGCAGGGCCGCCGGGCGCCAGGCGCCGAAGCAGGTGAAGGACGAATTGTTCAAGGTCGACAAGGAACTTCAGGATGCCCAGGCGGAGCTCAGCCAGACCGGCAAGACCGAGAACGCGGTGAGCAGGCTGCCCGACACCCGGGCCGGCGATGTCCGGGGCTTCCTCAGCGGGCAGGCGGGGCTGGGCAAGCACGTCGGAGGCAGCACCGAAAGCGACCTGCGGGCGGCGGCCGATGAGGAACCGGGCGCCCTCGGCAAGGTCCTGGACTTCGGCGGCGACGTTCCCGTGGTGGACGTGGCGGCGACCCTGGCGGGTATCGCGGTCGGCACCTGCACGGACGTCAAGGGCGGGCAGCCCCTGGGGCCGGCGCTGGCCGACGAGACGGTCGCCAACACCGCGGGCGCGGTGACGGCCAACGCGGCGGCCGGCGCGGTCGGCGAGGAGATCGGGTCCGAGCTCGGTGCCGTCGGCGGGCCGGCAGGCATCGCGGTCGGCGCGCTGGTGGGATACGGCGTCGGCGACCTAACCCACAACCTGCTCACCGAGCAGTGGGGCCAGGACGAGGAGAAGTACGGCGCGGTCCTGGGCACCCTGTACGGGGTCGGGCACAGCGAGGCCGCGACCGTCGACGACGCCCGCGAGCTGGCGGTCGGTACCGGCCACGAGGCCGAGCACCTGTGGGACAACGTGTTCTAGGCGCGGCCGGCGAACACGATGTCGTCGGGGTGGAGCACCCGGAATCCGAGCTGGTCGGTGCACAGGCCCCCGACCGCCGAGGCCAGCTCGAGGGCGCACCGGCCGAGCAGCCTGGCCTCGCCCGGATCGGCCTGGCTGGCCGGCACCGACAGCTGCAGGAGGACCGCGCTCAGCTGCTCCCGGTGATAGAACATGTCGCCGATCGCCTGAGGCGCGGGCGGATCCAGCAGCGGAACGTGCCCGAGCGGGTAGAGCTCGGCCCGGAACCGGCCGTCTTCGGTCTGCCAGGCGCTCACGTCCAGCGACGCGAGCGTGACGTTCGGGTCTGGTGCCAGCCCGGGCGCGTACCGGGCGATGAGGTCACGGGCGTCTTGCGGGGAGGGGTGACCGCGCCAGGTGTAGACCCGTGCCTCCAGCGGCCTGCCCAGGGCCGGCGTCGCGGGCCAGGCGATGCCGCCGGCGCGGATCGCGAGGCCGTTCACCAGCCGGCCCGCGATGTCGCGGGCCTCCTTCGCCACCCGCTGGGAGTCGCTCCAGCTGAACGGCTGGCCGTGCTCCGCGTTCTGCGCGAAGAACGCGACGCCGGTCCCGGCCGGGACCCCGGCCTCGGCGGCCACGTCCGGGTCGATCACCGAGGCACCGCTGAGGTAGACCTCCACCAGGCTGTCCGCCCTGATCGCGCCATGCCCAGCCAGCCGCGCATCCGGGTTATACAGCCGGACGTACTCCAGCATCCGCTCCGGCCCGGGGTCGGCGGGGAGCATCAGCCGCACGTCCTTCTGCAGCGCGCGGACCAGGTTCCTGCGCGCCCGCGCCGCGAAAAGCTCCATCCCCCGATGCCATCACATCCCGCTGCCCGGCGTACCATAACCAGCCGCATCCCGCCCCAAGATGGCCCAGCCTGGCCATTCCCCCGTCCCCGCAGCACCACCGGCCGCATCAGCCGCGGCATCTCGCCGGCAGTGAATGCCGCAATCCAATGACGGGCCCGCTGCGCCGTCCGGATCGAGGAAACTGGCGACCCTGCCAGACTGCGTTAATCTCATAGCCTATTCAGAGGGAGACAGCCGGGTCCTAAACTGCGGGCCGGGCTGATGGCGCAGCGGAGATCGTACGGCACGCAAATGCATTCAGCCTGCTGGGGAAACCGCTGCCGTACCCCGGGCGCATTCCGCCCGGGACGGCATCGCAATTGCGTAAGCGAATCGTTGCGCTATGTCGCAGATGTCGCCGGTTAGGTTAAGCAGGACCACCGTCTCGACGGGATAGCGCGCCGATACAGCGTGCGGCTCTGCCAGGAAGAACATCCCATGCGGGCGCTTAGCCGACGTTGGCAGCCTCGTATTTGGCAACGAGCTCGGCGGGCACGCGGCCGCGGTCCTTGATGTCGTAGCCGTTTTCCCTGGCCCAGGTGCGCACGACCGTCGTATCGACTGAGCTGGCATTCCTGCGGTTGCCGCGGGGCGTGCGCCGGGCCTGGCCGCCGACCTTGCGAGCGTGCTCGATGTACGTCCTAAGCGAGGTGCGCAGCTCGGCGGTGTGCTCGCCGCTGAGGTCGATTTCATAGTCCGCGCCATCCAGGCCGAAGCGGACCGTTCCTTCCGCCTCGCCGCCGTCGATGTCATCAATGAAGAGGGTCTGAATCTTCTGGGCCACGGGAATGCTCCTTCGTTGAAGATGATCAAGAACAACACTAGACGGTTTTACGTTCCGCGATAGCAGGAATTCTCCCGAGCGGCTGTCGCCCGGGCAAAGCGACCACAAGGAACCCACCGAATCGTCGCCCTGGCCGCAATCTTTCCGCCTGCGTATACCTCAAGGAGGCAGCAGGAAACAGGGTGTCTGGAACGGACTTCTTATGGTTACCCTCAGATTTGCTTCTTCTCGAGCCAAGGGACAACGGCGGTTAAATCGCCCGGGGCGGTAGCCGGAGGCTCGCTGACGGTCAGCCGCTGGACGCAAATGCGCCGTATCTTGCGGCGGCCTCTTCGGATGTCCCAGGCGGCTTGCGCGGCAAATGACCCGTGGCCGGGCTGCGTCCAGAGACAACATCGCTCTCTCGGCGTGGCCGCGAATTGTTTTTGGAATCGCCTGGTCTTTGCAGCCGTTGAGTCGGGAAGTCAAGGTTCTGGGGGCGGCGGCTGTTGCGGGCGGCGACCCGGAGTGTCGCCGCCCGCCATCATGGTGTCGGCGAGATGGAAATGGCTACCGTGTCGTCCCGAGCCATAGTCCGGTCGCGAGGCTGACCTCACTGAGTTCTGGCTGGTCCTTGGCGGTGATGTCGGCGAGGGTCCAGGCGACGCGGACGATCCGGTCCGCACCGCGCGCGGATACCTGCCCCAGCTCCATCGCACGCTCCAGAGCCGTGAGCGCTCCGGCAGCCGGCGGGAAGCAGCGGCGCAGCACAGTGCCCGGAATTTCGGAGTTCAGCCGCCACGGTGTTCCGGCCAGCCGGCCAGCCGGCCCGCCGATCGCTGCCGGGCCGCCGCCACCCGCTGCGCGACCACGGCGGACCGCTCTCCGGGTACTCGGCCGGGCAGGTCCTCGCGGCCGGGCCGCTGCAAGGGGACCTTCACGTCCACGCGGTCCAGCAGCGGTCCCGACAGCCGCCCGAGGTACCGGCGCCGCGCCGCTGGCGAGCACCGGCACTCGGTTTCCCTGAATGCTGCCGTCGCCGCGCAGGGACACGGGCTGGCCGCGAGGACCAGGGTGAACCGGGCGGGAAACGTCGCCGTCATCGACATCCTCGCGATCACCACGTTCCCCGTTTCGAGCGGCTGGCGCAGCGCGTCCAGCAGGTCCCGGGGGAACTCCGGCGCCTGGTCGAGGAACAGCACCCCGCGATGCGCGAGCGACACCGCCCCCGGGCGGGTCAGCCCCGGCCCGCCTCCTAGCATCGCCGCCTGGGAACAGGTGTGGCGCGGGGCGGCAAACGGCGGGTCCGTGATCAGCCCGGTGCCCGGTCGCAGCATCCCGGCGACAGAGTGAATCGACGTCACCTCAAGCGCTTCCGCTGTCTCGAGCGCGGGCAGGATCGTCGGCAGTCGCTCGGCCAGCATCGCCGCGCTCGTTCCCGCCGGCCCGACCATCGACAAGTGGTGCCCGCCCGCCGCGCAGACCTCCAGCGCCCGCCGTACCTCTTCCTGGCCGAGGACATCCGCCAGGTCAGGCGGCGAACCCGCGGGCACGGGGCCGTCATCATCCCTGGTGCCAGGAGACTGGCGGTACGGGGGAGTGCCGCCGCGTAGCCAGGCCGCG
>Ga0302314_10014290_pt1 | contig 13600 bp, 16 predicted proteins | sample III_Palsa_N2_3_FD_200533 | JGI IMG/M metagenome (GOLD analysis project Ga0302314, IMG submission 200533) | Peat permafrost microbial communities from Stordalen Mire near Abisko, Sweden - III_Palsa_N2_3 | ecosystem: Environmental > Terrestrial > Soil > Palsa > Peat permafrost | place: Sweden... | reverse complement strand
AGGCCCTTGATAACCGCATACCCGCGGTGATCCAGTATACGGCGATGTATCAGACCACACGTCTGCTGCGTCATGCGAGCTACTGGCTGCTCGAGAACTTGCAGGACACGCACGACATCGAGCGCGCAGTGCGCCGCTATGGCACGGCGGTGAGCGAGCTGTCGCGCGAGCTCCCCAGCGTGATATCACTCACCGCTCGCGCGGCCATGAGCGAGGCCCGCTCACGGCTCATCGAGCAGCATGTCCCCGAACAGCTCGCCGCGCGCATCGCCTCGCTCGAGACCCTGCACAGCGCCCTTGACCTCGTGGAAGTGGCTACGGCCGCCCGCGTGACCATCGTGTACGCCGCGAAGGCCTATTTCGAGCTCGGCGAGCGTATCGGGCTCACTTGGATCAAAGAACAGATCGATCGGCTCGGGGTGGAAGGCCAGTGGCAGGCGGCCGCGCGGCGAACCATGCGCGACGACTTGTACGCATTGCAGCGCAAGATAACCGCCGCGGTACTCAAGTGCCGGGGTCGAGACGCCACAGCGCGGGTCGAGCAGTGGAGCGGCCGCCGCACCACTCCCCTTGACGCGCTCCGGCGCATCGTGGTCGATCTGCGCACCGGCTCCGCTCCGGATTTCGCCACGCTCTCGGTGGCGCTGCAGGCTGTGCGTCGGCTGGCGCAAGAATGAACGCTGCAACCGCCCTTTTGGAGGACGCGCCTTTCGGTATCCACTACCTCAAGCGTCGCATACACGAGGAATTCCCGCTCGCGCGTCACATCGGCATCGAAGTGGAGTCCGCCACGGATGACCGGTTGGTGCTGAGTGCGCCGTTCGAGCCGAATGCCAACCACAACGGGACCGCATTCGGCGGCAGCCAATTCTGCATCGCCGTGCTGACCGGCTGGGCTTGGGCCACCCGCTACCTCGCGGCGCGGCAAGTCGCGGCTGATGCGGTAATCCAAGAATCGGCGATACGTTACCTTGCCCCCGCTCGCGGTCCGCTGCGCGCTATCCTGCAGTCCCCGGCGCCCGACTCTGTCGAGAAATTCCGTAGAATGCTGCGACGCGCCGGACGGGGACGCATCCGTCTGAACGTCGATTTGCAGGACGGAGCAACGCTCGTGACAGAGTTCCACGGCGCCTTTGCCGTATCGATCCGCTAGGAGGGGCTCGTGCCCGGTAAATTGATCCTCATCCGCCATGGACAGAGCGTCTGGAATGTCGAGAACCTGTTCACCGGCTGGTACGACGTCGATTTGAGCGAGACCGGCCGCGAGGAGGCCGCGCGCGCCGGCCGCGATATTGCGAAACAGAATCTCGAGCCGCAGATCGCCTTTACGTCCGTCCTGAAACGGGCCATCCGCACGCTCTGGCTGATACTCGACGCGACCGATCGCATGTGGCTTCCCGTGGAGAGCAGCTGGCGGTTGAACGAACGGCATTACGGCGCCTTGCAGGGTTTGAACAAGGCACAAACGGTGGAAAAGCACGGTGAAGCACAAGTCAAGATCTGGCGCCGCAGCTACGATATTCCACCGCCTGCGCTGTCGCTCGACGACCCGCGGCATCCGCGTTTCGACCCGCGCTACGCCGAGGTCGACCCGCAGCTGCTGCCTGCAACCGAATCGCTGAAGGACACCTTGGCACGAGTGCTGCCTTTTTGGGAACGGCGCATCGTCCCGGAGCTGCGCGCTGAAAAGACGGTGCTCGTCGTTGCGCATGGCAACTCGCTGCGCGCGTTGGTGAAAATGCTCGACGGAATGTCGGAGAGCGACATCGTGGAGTTCAATATCCCGACGGGCATTCCGCTGCTCTACCAGCTCGACGAGCAGATTCAGCCGATAAGCCGACGGTTCCTCGGCGATCCTGCCACCGTCGCCGCGGCGCAGGACGCGGTGCGCCGGCAAACCGAGAAGAAGTAGGTGGCCTAACGCGCCAGGCAACTGCCCGACCGCGGGGTCAGGTGTCCTGTGCGATGGTGACTTTGAGCCCGCTCAGGGCATCGGTGAAGTCGACTTGGCAGGACAGGCGCGAGGTCGCTTCCTTGTAATCGGACAGCTCTTTCAGAAGCTCCAACTCATCGCTCTGCGGTTTCGGCAGGCGATCGGTCCAGGCCGGGTCGACATAGATGTGGCACGTGGCGCAGGAGCAAAGGCCCCCGCAGATCGCGGCAACCCCATAGTCGAGCTCGCGCAAGACCTCCATGATCTTGAGACCTGACTTGCCCTCGACCTCGTGCTCTTTACCGTCACGGTCCACCACGATCATCCGCGCCATTAATGTCTCCATAGGCCCTCGCCAAGCCGGTTAGTGTGCCGGAAGTTCGCCCGGGCCACCACCCGCAAGACGCTCAAGCCGTGCGGCAAGCACGCGACCGCGCTCGAGAATCAGCCGGTCGGAGTCGTCCGTCGCGCCGCCATGCACCTCGCTCCAGAGCCAGCAGACATAATCGTACAGCCAGGCGAGAGCCGCGAGCCGCCGCTCCTCCTCGGGCGCGGCCTGACGGCCGAGATAACTCGCCAGCAACAAAGCCCGGGCCTCGAGATTCAGATCGTTGTTGCAGGCCCATCCCGCAAGGTCCCAAAACGCCTCCGAGACATGGGCATATTCCCAGTCGAGCAGCACGAGGCCGGGCTTGCCTGCGATGAGGTTTGCGGGGTGCAGGTCGCTATGACAGAGCACATCGGGGGTGCGGGGCAAAACCTCGAGAGCACCGAGGCGACGCTCGGCCTGTGCTTGCAGGAAGTCCGCGCTCCCCGCGAGGCCTGGTGTGCGCCGCGCTCGCCTCGCGCCCATAGGCAGGTGCGCCAAGGCATCGCGGTACCGTTCTATCCAGTCGGCGGGATGGAGCACCCGGACATTGCCCGGCAGCGCGAGGGCGTGCACGCGGAGAGCGAGCTCTGCGACCCGCGTGGTCGTATGGGGCCGGCGTGCCTCCTCGACGCTCAACGCATGCCCCTCCTCCCAGCGCGCGACCAGCACGCCGAACCGCGGTTCGCAGCATTCGATCACCGGCGCGATGCGCGCGGCGCTCGCGACCGCGAGCACCCGACATTCCCACTCGCGATCGACGCCGATCGGCACGTGCGCAGCGGCGGGCTCGACAGCGGACATTCGCAGCGAGTACATGCGCTCATCGCGCGTTACCCGATAGCTTTCGTTCACGAGGCCGCGGCCAAGCCGCTCGACCGAGACGGGGCCGATGCCGGGCACGAAGCGACGCGCGGCTTCGGTGACTCTGTCAGGCGGCATGCGCCGGCGCGAGCGGCAGGCTGCGGCGCCATTCGCGCATCCCGATTACGATCAGCGCCAGATAGAGCACGAATAGCAGCACCGTCAAATACAAGCCCTTGGCGAAATAAAGGCATGCGCTTGCCGCATCGATGATCAGCCACCAGTGCCAGTTTTCGTAGACCTTGCGCGCGACCAGGAAGGTGGCGAATACGGCCGCCCACGAAACCATGGAGTCCACGAAGGGAAATGCGGCCGGCGTGTAACGGCTCAGGAAATACCAGTTCACCGCAGACACAGCGAGAATGCCCGCCGCCGCCGACGCATTGCGCGCGAGCGACCAGCGCCTCACGTGGTGGACACCGGCGTTGTCGACCGTGCGCCATTGCCAGAAACCGTAAACCGCCATGACGGCGTAGAACACTTGCAGCGCCGAGTCCATGTAAAGCCGCGCAGCGAAGAACACCCACATGTACAGGCACGAGCTGACGAATGCGGCGACCCAGCACGCCATGGACTGGCGAATGGCGAGGAAGAGATACGCCAGCGCGAGCACGAAGGCGAGAATCTCGGTCCAACTCGTCGTGCGAAAGGCCAGCTCGAGCTGGGCCAGGAGCGCTTGGATCACGGCCCGGGCAACCTCGGCAGCACCTTCATGACGAACACCAACTGCGGGCCGGACGCCGCCGAACGCTCGATCTCGGCGGCAAGCATGGCCATGACGCGCTCGAGCGGTCCGAAAACTTGCGTGCTCAGTGCATTGGTGAGTACCCGCAGGTCGGGATAAGTATTCAACCGATCAATGAAGGCTTGGATGAGCGGCCGGTACTCTTCGGCCAGCGGATACATGCTGATTTCGACGGCGCTCTGCATTCACCTGCTCCCTACGCCGGCATTATCCGGTTCAGGTTCGACGGGTTCGCAGCCGATAGCTGCGTCTCAGGCCCCAAGGACCACCCCAAGGATTTGGGTGAAGTGTAGCGTGCCGGACGGAGGCGTGCAAAACTGCGCGCGAGAGCCGAAAAGGCGCCGCGGAGCCGGGTGCGGGTGCGAATCTTTCAAGTCGATGCGTTCACGAGTGAGCGTTTCGGGGGAAATCCCGCCACCGTCGTTCTCGACGCGGATGGCCAAAGCGATGTGGTCATGGCGAGCATCGCGCGTGAGTTTTCCCACGCCGAGGTCGCATTCGTATCGGCCGCGACCGCACCCGATCACGACCTGCGCGTGCGTTTCTTCAATGCCCGCAAAGAGGCGCCGTTCGTCGGTCATGCGACCCTCGCCGCGCACGCCGTGCTGTTGACGCTCGGCCGGCGCGGACTCGGGACGTTGCGACAGGCGAGCGGCACGGGAATCATCGAAGTCCAGGCCGTCATGCACCCGGGCGCCGACCGGCCTTTGTTCGAGTTTCGTCAGACGATGCCTGAGCTCGAGAGTCCCCTGCCGCTCAAGACCACATTGCGGGTTGCCGAGGCGCTGCGGCTGCCGGCAACTTCTCTCGACGAGATGATGCCCGCGCGCGTCGCGCGCAAGGGCAGCACACGGCTCCTCGTGCCGGTCGGGAACGCCCGCGCGCTCGAGGGCCTCGCGCCCAACTTCGATACCCTTCTCGAGCTCGGCGGGGAACTCGGCGCCGAAGGCTTCTTCGTGTTTGCGGTGAGTGGCGCGAAGCGCACCGGCTCGGCCTCGCAGGGGATGACCACCGAGTCGCGCATGTTCTGCCCGGCGCTCGGCATCAACGAGGACCCGGCGAGCGGCAACGCGCACGCTATGCTCGCCGCCTACCTCTTCGAGATGGGTCAGATCGGCATACACCAGAGCGGCTTCCTAGGCCTGCAGGGAAGGCATATGCATCGGCCGGCGCAAATCCACGTGCGGCTGGAACGCGAGCGATCGGCGTTGATTGCCGCCCACATCGGCGGTCACACCGTGCTCGTGAGCGAGGGAACGCTCGCGGCTTGAAGTCCTATGACGCGGGCGGCACTGCGATGCCCGGGGGCAGATCGGCCTTCAGCGTGCCGGCAAGCGCATGAAGTCTCGACTCGACGTCCTCCGCCGCGGCGACTGCCTCGTTCATGTTGCTGTTGCCGAACGCGCCTTGCGCCTTGGACCACTGTGAAGTCGCTTCGCCCAACGCGGATTTCGCCGCGCCGACATCGATGCCGGCCGCCATTTTGCGGTTCTTCGGTTGGCTCAACTGGTCGAGGCGCGCCTGCACGGCGGTGAACAACGCAGGCACGCCCGCGGCGAGCGACGTCCACCGCTCCGTCAGGCTCTTTGCGAGCTCGGCCTTCCGGACCACCGCATCGGCCGCGAGTCCATGAGCCTCGCCGAGCAGCGCGGGACCGCGAGCGAGCACGGCCTTGTAATCGTGCGCATTGTAAGCCGTCTTCAAATCGTCGAGCTTCGTCTGCACGTCCACGAGCTCCTCCGGAACGTACTTGGCCGCGTCGTCGGACACGGCGCCGAGCGTCGCATCGATGTCCTGCATCATTCGCTGGGCGGGCTCGCGTTGACTCGTGCAGGCGAGAAGCGCGAGAAAGACGCAGTAAATTACCGCCGATCGTTGCAGCGAGCGCAGGTGCAGCATGTCAAATCTCCCGACGCGCCAGATCGAGCCACTGAGCCTGCGCGCGCCGATAGTGCGCGGGCCCGAGCTTCGCGCCGTCCAGCAAGTCCTTGAGCATGCGCCGCGCCTCGTCGAGATTGCCGCGGCGCTTGAGCAGCAACGCATATCGCAGTCGAGCTTCCGCGCCCGGATAGGAAGGCGCTACGGCGGCGTAGGCACGCTCGGCTTCTTCGAGCGCGCCTAGCTCCTCGAGCGTGCGCGCATACAGGAGCCCGGCCTGCGAGGAATTAAACTCCGGATTGTGCTGCCTCAAGCGCTCGAGCGTCGCACGCGCCGCGTCGAACGCCCGCATGCCGAATTGTGCCTGCGCGAGGCCCAGCAAAAGCGCCGGGTCGTGCTCGAAGATGCCCTTGAGGCCGCCCTGATAGACCTCCGCGGCCTTCTCGAACTGGCCCCGCTCGCAGAGCTCGTCCGCGAAGCGACGGCGCGCATCGACATTGCCCGAAATCTCCACCTCCGTGGCGGCACGGCGCAGGTCGCGGTCCGGGTCCAGCATGCGGCCGACGCCCGAGCGCGCGCGGCGCGCCGTCGTGCCGCCGAACACACCGGGCAGGATCTCGACGACCACATAAGCTAGCGGCCCGGCGAGCGGCAGAAATGCGATGGCGAGGATCCAGATCATGTTCCGCCCGGTTTTGATCACGTGCGCGATCAGGCCGACCTGCACGGCAAGGGACAGAATGAGCATCAACGACACGTTGGACTCCGGAACGGCACGGGGCGGCCGACCCGGCATTGTAGTGCCTCCGGCGCGGGTCTAGCGCTCGGCCACCCGGATCTTGCGTTCGACCTCGTGACACTTGCCCCAGCCGACATTCGACAAGGAATAGCCGAGCACGTGCTCGGAGCGGGCATCGACCGTCACTTCCATCTCGCAACCGTGGAATCCCACGGGCGCGCCGGGCGGCTTCTCGGGAAGGAACCACACGTAGACTTCCTTGGTCGGCGTCGTATCGATCTTGCGGGGCTGGCCGAACGCCTCTTGCAGCCGGCCGATAGGCTTGCCGACGCTGTCGGCTGCGATGCGCGGGATCGGGCGCACGGCGTATGTGCTGTGACAGCCGGCGAACGTCACGGCGGCGGCGGCCATGAGAACGATGGAGAATGCGCGCGACATAATCGAACCCCGTACCGAGAGCTGGTAACGGAGTGTCGCGCAACTTCCCGCGGTTGCCGCCGACCTAGTTCGCAGAACTAGTTCGCAAAGTGCGCTTGACCTAAGTGCGCGCGTCCCGCTTCGAGATATAGGCTATGCGTCACACCACGCGGCAGATCCTCGGCGTGATGGACGGCGATGACGAGCGTGACCCGCCGCATCAACCGCTCGAGCAGCCGTTTCATGAACGCGCGCTGCGCCGGATCGAGACCCGTAAGCGGCTCATCGAGCAACAGCAAGCGCGGCTCGGCCGCGAGCGCACGCGCGAACAAGGCGCGCCGCAGCTGCCCATAGGACAGCTCGCGGGGACGCCGGTCGGCGACGCCCGAGAGGCCGAAGAATTTGAGCCAGCGGGCGACCACGCGCGCTTCGGCGGCGGTCGTTGGCTCCGCGAGGCCGATGCTCGAGCGCGGCCCGCTGGCGACGAGCTCGCGCACGCTCACGTCGACGGCGTAGTCGGTCTGCAGCTCCGGAGAGACGATGCCGACGCAGCGCTTCCAATCGGCGATCGGCGTCCCCTGCGGAAAGCCGCGGCGTTCTATGACGCCGCCGAGCGCGGGCGATAGATCACCGTATAAGAGCTTCAAAAAGCTGCTCTTGCCCGCCCCGTTCGCGCCGAACACCGCCCAGTGCTCGCCGTCGCGCAGCTCCCAGTTCAGTCCGCGCAGCACCGCCTTGTATTCGACGTACAGGTCCGCGCCGCCGATCTTGACGAGGGACTGCCGGCGCCGCAGCAGAGAGGGGCCGGAGCGCTCGCGGCCCGGCCGCGCGGCGCGCACCTTGCGCGCCCCGCGCGCCCCGCCCTGCACGCCTTCGTCGGCTGCCGCGCGCAGTCTGGAAGCCGCCTCCCGCCGCAACGGCCGCGCGGCGAGGAGTCTCCCGGCATCGAGCTCGATGAGGCCGCGGGTGCCGCGCGGCACATCGCAGGCGCGGTGAACTGCGACGATCCAGGAACGGCCGCGTGCACGCACCGCGCGCAGCACGCGATCGATGCGGCGCCGGTAGCCCGCATCGAGACCGTTGTACAGCTCGTCGAGCAACAGCCAGTCCGGGTCAGGGCACAGCGCGCGGGCCAGCAGCGCGAGGCGCTTTTGACCGTAGGAGAGCGAGGACAGCCGGCGCGCCGCGAGCCGCTTCAAGCCGCAGGCGCGCAGCGTCGCGTCGATCTTGCGAAGCTCGGAGGGTGTCACGGGCGACAACAGCAGATCGGTACGATGCAATCCCGTGGCGATGAGGTCGGAGACGCTGAGATCCCAGCCATAGCGGGCATACTTGTCCTGCATTTCGGCGCCGAGATAGGCGATCCGGCCCTTCGCCTCGATGAGATCGATTTCTCGCTCACCCAGATGGTATGTGCGGCGACCGGCGGCCGTGGGCGTCGGCCACACGTCGCCCGCGAGCAACTTCAGGAGTTGCGTCTTGCCCGCACCGTTGGCGCCGATGAGTGCCCAGCGCTGCCCCGGGCGCACGTCGAGCGTGAGGTCGCGCAGCACCCACTTGCGGCCTCGCTGCACCCCGACGGCGTGCAGCGATATGCTGAGCCTCATCCGCGCTCGATCCTGAAGACTCCGCTACGCTCGGAAATGCGCCCCTCGCGCTCGAGCTTGATCAGATGCGCCCGGAGCGTGAGCTTCGCCCACTCGTGGCGGTCGACCGGCACGTCGTCATAGACCTTCGGCGTCAGCTCAGCAAGCGTCGCGCCCTCGCCGATGGCGTGCAGCACCTTGCTCTCGCGCGCCAGGCGGTGAGCCCGCAACTGCTCGATCACCTGCTTGCCGCGCTCCAGTATCTCGCCGTGGCCGGGCGCGATGCGCTCGAAATCGTAGCCGCCGAGCTTCTCGAGAGAATTCAGGTACGCCGCCATCTCGCCGTCGGGCGGCAAAATGACCGGCGATACGCCGCCGAGCACGTGGTCGCCGGTGAACAGCATGCGCGCCTGCGGCTCGAGATAGCACACGCAATTGGACGCGTGCCCCGGTGTATGGATCGCGGTAAGCGCGACATCGCCCAAGTCGAGCCGCTCGCCGTCGCGCGGCAGGTGCTGCGGCTGGAAGCCCTCGTCTTGGCGGCCGTCCGTGGGCGGAGGCAGGCCGATCAGGCGGGCACCGGTCGCTCGCGCGAGCTCCGTGGCGAGCGGCGAATGATCGCGATGAGTATGCGTCACGGCCACCCAGCGGATCCGCGAGCCGGCTGCCGCGAGGATATTGCGCAAATGGTTCGCATCGTCCGGTCCCGGATCCAGCACGGTCAGTTCGCGCTCGCCCAGCAGATAGGTGTTGGTGCCGGACCCGGTCATCATGCCGGCGTTCGGCGCACGCACCCGCCGCACGCCGGGGGCCAGCGTGACACTCGCACCCGGCACTGCGGGCTCGGCGATGGAGGTTCGCTCGTTCATTAAATTTGATTTCTGCGGGCCGACGCCCGACTCTTTCCGCCGGGACAGGCAATCTCAAGCACATTCGCGCCGGTCAGTGAACTCTGTCCCATTCTGACATAGTTGCGATGGGCAGCGGAGCCGCTACACTGGGAGCCATGTCGAACTCTCCAAACGCACGACGGCTGGGGGGGCCTAAAGTCTGGGTCGATTTGGCGCGCCCCGACGCCGAGCAAAGCCAGCGCTTCCTCGCGGAAGCTCTTGCGCTGCTGCTCGCGGATTTGCTGCGCTCGGTGCTGTCGGATGCAAGCCCCGCGTTGCCGGCGGATGAGTCCGCGGTCGAGCGCTATCGGCACCTCGCCGACTCGCTCGCGGATGGCGAGACGCGACGGCGCACGAGTCTCGGCATCACACGCGCCGGCCTCGCCAAGCGCTGCGTAACGTGGCTCAAGCTTCTGCTCACGCCTGCTCCCAACGCGACTTCCAGCGCTGCGATGCGCGAATTCGTGGATGCCCTGGGACTGTTTCCGGCGCTGTTCGACAGTGAGCCCTCGGCACGGTCGCGCCGCGCGCGCCTCACCTGGCTCCTCACGCATGATCGCAGGCTGGATGCCAGCACCCGCGAGGCCGCCACGGCTCTCATCGAGGCTTGCGAGCACCTTGGGGTGCTGCTCTGGCCCGACACGGACCGGGACTAAAGCTGCGCATCCGCGCTCTGCCTGGAACCGTGCGCGAGGCCCGGAACGGCGCTCCCGAACGGGTGTATAATTGGTCCCCTTTTCCGCCGGAGTGTTGAATGCAGCCAGAGCGCAGTGCGACCGTCGAAGTGGCCGACGCGCCGGCCCCGGATAAGTCGCGCTTCCGATTTCAGCGGCTGCTTGCGCCTTTCGCGGCAAGAAAAGCCGTGGTCACTCCCATCGTCTGGTTCTTTCTCGACTGGCTCGTGCTCGCCGCGACGATCGGTACCTCGCTGATCGTCGATTCATGGTGGGTGCGGGTGTTTGCGGCGCTGGTCGCCGGGTTGTGGATCGCGCGGCTTTTCGTCATCGGTCATGACGCTTGCCACGGCTCCTACACGCCGAGCAAGACGCTGAACGGCTGGATCGGTCGCATCGCATTCCTCCCTTCGCTCACCCCATACAGCTTGTGGGAGGTCGGCCACAACCTGGCCCACCATGGGTTCACGAACCTGAAGGGCCGGGATTACGTGTGGACGCCGTTCTCGCCGAACGAGTTCGCCAGTCTTCCCTGGATTCGACGCCATTTGGAGCGCGTATATCGCAGCGGCGTCGGCCAGGGCGTCTACTACATGATCGAGATGTGGTGGAAGAAGCTCATGTTTCCGAGCCGCAAGCACGTCAATCATCGGCGCGTCGCGTATACCTTCGACGGGCTGCTCGTGACCGCCTTCGGCCTCGTCTGGATCGGGGGTCTCGTGGCCTGGGCACTGTACAGCGGCAAGTCCATCGTGGTGTTGCTGGCCTTTGGCTTCCTCGCGCCGTTCCTGGTGTGGAATTGTCTCATGGGATTCGTGATCTACGTGCAGCACACGCATCCGCGCGTCGCCTGGTACGAGCGCCGCGACGAATGGAGCGCGAACGCGGGTTACGCAACGACGACGGTGCACGTCAAGCTGATGCGGCCGCTCGACGGACTAATCCACTACATCCTGGAGCATGGTGCACATCACGTGAACATGGGCATACCGCTCTACCGCCTGAAAGAGGCGCAGGCTCGCTTGAGCGCGACGCTCGACGAGCGCTTGAACGCCGAGGTCTTCTCGTGGCGCTACTACTGGAACACGGTACGCCGCTGCAAGCTCTACGATTTTGCGCAGCACGTCTGGATGGATTTCGACGGGCGCATCACCTCGGCGCCATCCGTCGTCACCCGTTAACGTCGTCCGACTCGAGCCCCGCGCGCCGCAGCCGCCACACGGGCGCTGGGCAACCCCGGGCTGCGCGCCCCGCTACTTCTTCAAGATCGCGGCGTGATGGCGCAGGTGATCGGCCATGAAAGTCTGCATGAAGTAGTAGCCATGGTCGTATCCCGGCTGCATCCGAAGCTCGAGCTTCTGGCCCGCCTTCTCGGCAGCCGCCTTGAATTTCTCGGGCAGAAGTTGCTCCTTCAAGAACTGATCCGAGGTGCCCTGATCGATCAAGATCAGCCCTGGAAAAGGCTTGCGGGCAACCAGCTCGGTGGCGTCGTACTCGCGCCAAGCCTCCTGATTCGTGCCCAGGTAGTTGGTGAATCCCTTCTTGCCCCACGGGGCTTGCATGGGCGCGGCAATGGGCGCGAACGCAGAGACGGATTTGTAAACAGACGGATTCTTCAGCGCAATCGTGAGCGCGCCGTGACCTCCCATCGAGTGACCGAAAATTCCGCTCGCGGCCACGTCGGCCGGAAGGCTCTCGGCAACGATCTCGGGAAGCTCGCGCGTAACGTAGCTGTACATCCGATAGTTGGTGGACCACGGCGCCTGGGTCGCATCGAGATAGAAGCCGGCACCCTGGCCGAAATCCCAGCTGTCCGCATCGCCGGGCAGGCGCGGCTCGCGCGGACTCGTGTCGGGCGCCACCAGGATCAAACCGAGCTGAGACGCCGCCTGCTGCGCATGCGCCTTGATGGGAAAGGTTTCCTCCGTGCAGGTCAGGCCCGAGAGATAGTAGAGCACGGGCACTTTGCCGCTCTTCGACTGCGGCGGCAGGTACACCGAGAACTTCATGGTGCCGCGCGTCTCGCGCGAGGCGTGTTTGTAAAAGCGCTGCACGCCGCCGTAGCAACCGTGTTCCGAGACCAGTTCGATCGAGCTCATGGATCACCTATGCATTGAGATACATCCCCGTCACCGCTTACCCTAATGCAACCCCACCGGAGTTGGAAGCCTCATCCCAATGAACATCGAATTCACCCCCATCGAGGCGCGCGTGATCGGCTGCCTGATCGAGAAAGCGATCACCACGCCCGACCAATACCCGCTCTCGTTGAATGCACTCACCAACGCCTGCAACCAGAAGACCAACCGCGAGCCGGTGCTCGAGCTCGCCGAGACCATGGTGCAACAGGCCGTCGATTCGCTCATGAAAAAGTACATGGTGAGCGACAAGTCGGCGGGCTACGGCGGCCGGGTGACCAAGTACCGGCATCGTTTCTGCAACACCGAGTTCGGTCCCTTGAAATTCTCGCCCCAGGAGCTCGGCATCCTGTGCGTGCTGCTGCTGCGCGGTCCGCAGACGCCGGGTGAACTGCGCTCGCGCACCAACCGCTTGTGCGAGTTTGCGGATGCGCAACAGGTGGAGACGACGCTGCAGGCACTCATGGAGCGCGAGGACGGGCCGTACGTCGCGCGGTTGCCGCGCGCCGCCGGCGAGCGCGAGGCGCGCTATGGTCACTTGTTCTCGGGAATGCCCGAATGGACCGCGCCGGCCGGATCGGAGCGCGTGGGGGCGGACTCGGACGCCTCGAGCTCGACGGCGACGCTTGCGGAGCGGCTGGCACAGCTCGAGGAAACGGTCGAGACGCTGCGCCGCGAGATCGAGGTGCTGAAAAGCGCCCCGCGCTAGCGAGGCGTCCCGCGCTAGTGTGGGAGCGAGGCGGTCTGCTTGGCGATGCCGTCGCGATCGCTCACCCACTTGCTGAACGCCTCGGCGTCCGCGCTGCGCGGCGTGTTTGGATCCGCCTGCCGCGCGGCGACCCATTTCTGCATCAGAGCCATGAGCTGCGCCGCCAGATCGGGCGAGTGGTTGTATAGATCCATGTAAGCGATCTTCACCTCATCCAGATGGTCCACCGCGAGATATGCTTCCGCGCGATGCTCGATAGCCTCCATCAGCTCGGGCTTGAGCGTGAGGGTGTGATCGTAGTCGTCGATCGCCTCCCGATAAGCGCCCAGGCGCAGGTGAACGTAGCCCACTTGATCCCAGGCCTCGAGCAAGTCGCTTTTATGGCTCAGAGCCTCGGTAAAGGCGTCGAGCGCGATGTTGTATTGATCGCTCACCCGATCCATGTCCTTGGCTTTCTTGTCCGGATCCTTGGTCGCTGCGGCATCCGCCTCGAGCGCCTTCGCCTTATCGAGTGCCTTCGTGGCGGCTTTGAGGGCTTTCTTGACCGCGACGTCCGGCTTCTCTTCCGACGGGGTCGGCGGCTCGTCCGGCATGCCGCCGGCGCCGGGAGGCACTTGCCCCCTGCCGCCCATGCCGCCGCCGCCCATGCCGCCACCGCCC
>Ga0302314_10014289_pt1 | contig 13601 bp, 11 predicted proteins | sample III_Palsa_N2_3_FD_200533 | JGI IMG/M metagenome (GOLD analysis project Ga0302314, IMG submission 200533) | Peat permafrost microbial communities from Stordalen Mire near Abisko, Sweden - III_Palsa_N2_3 | ecosystem: Environmental > Terrestrial > Soil > Palsa > Peat permafrost | place: Sweden... | reverse complement strand
GAGGTGGAGGTGGCGGCGCAGGCCGCGGCGGAGGCGGCGGCCCCGCCGGCATGATGGGCGCCATGGGCAGCATGCCCGCCACGCCCGACCTGCTCGCCAAGGTCGCCGCGCTGCCTCCGGCGAACGGGACCCCGGACGTCGACCTGGACGCGGCCCGCCGCGCGGACCCGCACTTCAACCTCCGCCGGATGCTCAGGCCGTTCCGCGTACCGCTGACGATCGACCTGGTCCTGCTGACGCTGGACGCCCTGGCCTCCCTCGCCCTGCCGATCCTGGTGCGCCACGGCATCGACAGCGGCGTCACCAGGAAGGCCGGCGGGGCGGTCGCCGCCGCCTCGGTGATCGCCCTGGTCATCGTGCTCGCCGACTGGCTGGTCGAATGGGCCGAGACCCGGATCAGCGGGCGCACCGGCGAACGGGTCCTCTACTCGCTGCGGGTCAAGATCTTCTCGCACCTCCAGCGGCTCGGCCTGGACTACTACGAGCGCGAGCTCGGCGGCCGGATCATGACCAGGATGACCACCGACGTCGACGCGCTGAGCTCGTTCCTGCAGACCGGGGTGGTCACCGCGGTGGTCAGCCTGCTGACCTTCTTCGGCATCTTCGTGGTGCTGCTGATCCTCGACGTCCAGCTGGCGCTGTGCGTCTTCCTGGTCCTCCCGCTGCTGATCATCTCCACGCTGGTGTTCCGGAAGAAGTCGTCCGCCAGCTACACCCTCGCCCGCGAGAAGGTCAGCACGGTCAACGCCGACCTGCAGGAGAACGTCGCCGGGATGCGCATCGTGCAGGCGTTCCTGCGCGAGGACCGCAACCGGGCCCGCTTCGGCGAGCTCAGCAGCGACTACCGGCGCACCAGGATCAAGGCGCAGCTGTACATCTCGCTGTACTTCCCCTTCGTGCAGTTCCTGTCCAGCGCCGCCGCGGCGCTGGTCCTGATCGTCGGCGCGCACCGGGTGGACGCGGGCACGCTGACCACCGGCGCGCTGGTCGCCTACCTGCTCTACATCGACCTGTTCTTCTCGCCGGTGCAGCAGCTCTCGCAGGTCTTCGACGGCTACCAGCAGGCGGTGGTCGGGCTCAGCCGGATCCGCGAGCTGCTGCGCACGCAGACCTCGACTCCGCAGGCGGCCGAGCCGAGGCCGGTCGGACGGCTGCGCGGGGACATCCACTTCGACGGGGTCCACTTCGCCTACGGCACGGTGGACCGCTCCGAGGCGACGTCCGGGCCGGCGGCGAAGGCCCGCAAGCCCGAGGTCATCGACGGCCTGGACCTGACCATCCCGGCGGGCCAGACCGTCGCCCTGGTGGGCGAGACCGGGGCCGGCAAGTCCACCCTGGTGAAGCTGCTGGCCCGGTTCTACGACGTGACCGGCGGCGCGGTCCGGGTCGACGGCATGGACCTGCGCGAGCTGGACCTGGCCGGCTACCGGCACCGGCTGGGCGTGGTCCCGCAGGAGGCGTACCTGTTCGCCGGCACGGTCAGGGACGCCATCGCCTACGGCCGCGAGGAGGCCTCCGACGCCGAGGTCGAGGCCGCAGCCCGCGCGGTGGGCGCGCACGAGATGGTCGCCGGCCTGGTGGGCGGCTACCTGCACCGGGTCAGCGAACGGGGCCGCAACCTCTCGGCCGGGCAGCGCCAGCTGATCGCCCTGGCCAGGGCGGAGCTGGTGGACCCGGACATCCTGCTGCTGGACGAGGCCACCGCCGCGCTCGACCTGGCCACCGAGGCGGCCGTCAACCGTGCCGCCGACCGGCTCTCGCAGCGCGGCGGCACCCGCCGGACGACGGTGGTGATCGCCCACCGGCTCACCACGGCGGCCCGCGCCGACCGGGTGGTGGTGCTGGACCACGGCCGCATCGTCGAGGACGGTCCGCACGCGGAGCTGCTGGAGGCGGACGGCGCGTACGCCCGGCTGTGGCGTGCGTTCGCGGGCGAGGAGGAGTCGGCCGCGGCGCGCTGACGCTTCGCCAGGAGGGGTGTCCGTCCCGGGATTCCGGGCAGATACCCCTCTTTTCCTATCTGGAAACGGCAGGTCCGGTTTCGGCTTCGCATCGACGTCATACCAGGCTCGCAACAAGCAGATCGCCCGCCTCCACCTGCTCTTATGCCGGTCCCGAGGGGTTTGGTAGACAGTCGGTGCGTACCTCTCGTCTGCACGTGCAAGGGCGCTCCACCCGGTCCGCTCCGCGACGCCACCGACGGCAGAAACACGAGGCACGCCCGTGTTCCCCCTGGCCGCCCTGCTCTCCTCGGGCTACCTCGCCACCTACCTGCTGCCGACCCTGGTGGGGCGGCTCAGCACCGACTTCGCGCTGAGCCCCACCGAGGCCGGCGCGGTCGGCAGCCTGCTGCTGCTGGCGTCGGCGCTGACCGGGACCGCGCTGGCCGGCCGGGTCCACGCGGTCGGCGCGGAGCGGCTGGCCCGGATCAGCCTGCTGGCGCTGGTCGGCGGCTTCGCGCTGGCCGCCGCCGCGCCCGTGGGCGACCTGCCGACGCTGGTCGCCGGCTGTGTGGTCGGCGGCTCGGGCTCGGGCGCGGCCATCTCCGTCGCCGCCTCCTGCATCGCCGCCGAACGCGACCCGCACCGGGTCACCGTCCTGGGCCTGCTGGTGGCGTCGGCCGTCGCGGGGGCGCTCTACCTGACCCTGCCCCACCTGGGCGGGGGCCACCGGCTGCCGTTCGCCTGCATCGCCGCCTGGGGCGCGTTCGCGCTGCTGTTCATGGGGCGGCTCACGGGCGAGCGGGACAGCTGGGAGGGGCCCAGGGCGCTCGCCCCCGGCCGGGTGCGGGGACGCGCCTCCGGCCGGTCGTTCGGCCTGGTCCTCGCGGGCGGTCTGGTGCTCTGGTCCATGGCGCAGAACGCCCTCTGGGGCGTCAGCGGGCGGATCGGCCTGGAGCGCGCCGGGCTGTCGGAGACCGCCGTCGGGCTGGTCTTCGCCCTGGCGCTGGGGGCCGGGCTGCTGGGCACCGTCGCCGCCGGGGCCCTCGGCGGACGCTTCGGCCGGGCGCTGCCGATCGGCCTGGGCACCGCCGCCATCGCGGGCTGCGTCGTGCTCAGCAGCTCGGCGCGCAGCGCGGTCCCCTTCGCCGTCGGGGAGATCGCCTGGAACACGGTCTACCCGTTCGTCCTCAGCTACCTCCTCAGCCTGGCCGCGCGCCTCGACCGGGGCGGCCGGCTGGCGGTGCTGGTCGGCTCCGCCTCGTCCCTCGGGGTCGCCTGCGGCCCGCTGGCCGGGACGCTGCTCTCGGTGCACGCGGGCTTCACGGGCATGGGCCTGGTCCTGGGCGGCTCCCTGCTGCTGGTGGCGTTCCCGCTGGCCACGGTCGCCCGGCACACGGACGAGGCGGACCGTGCGGTGTCGGCGGCACTCCCGCCGGTGCTGGCGGAGGCCGGGGCGGCGGTCTGAGCGGGGCGGTCAGAGCAGGGGTTCGCCGTCGCCGTCGGGGAGCTGCAGGACCTCCTGGCGGCGGCCGCCGGGGCGCCCGGGTCGCGCCGGTCCGCCGCGCTGCCCGCCCGACCGCGGCGGGATCACCTTCTCCTGGGCGTCGGTGCGGGCCGTCACCGCCCGCCACCACAGCTCGAAGGGGACGCCGTCGGTCTCCCGCTCCACCGCCGCCCGCGCCTCGGCGGCCCAGTGCACCCGGCGCACCCGCCACTCCGCGCGCAGGGCCAGCAGCGCCCGGTCCAGCTCCATGGCGGTCAACTGCCGCTCCGAGCACACCACCTCGGCCGGGAGCGCGGTCTGCACGTCCCAGCGGAAGACATGAACCTCGCAGGCGCCGGGGCCGCTGTCCACCAGGCCCAGGCCCCAGAGCCGGTCCGGGGCGGCGCCGTCGAAGCGCTCCAGCACCTGCATCCAGCGCTGCGCCCCCGCCTGCGCCTGCACCCGCCGCTGGATCTCGCAGTGGATCGGCCAGTAGGCGTCCGAGGCGCCGCGCACCCGGACCGGATAGCGCTCGGCGGCCTCGGTGTAGGCCGCCTCCGCGGCGACGGTGGCGCGCCTGCGCGCGCCGGGCTGCGAACGCGCCGCAGCCCGCCTGGCTCTTCGCTCGGCGGACTGGAGGTCGGCGGCGGCCGCGTCCAGGACGAGCCGGTACCTCGCGGCGGCGGCCCGCCAGGCGTCCCACTCGGCCCGGTCCACCGGAATCCGCACGCCGCCGGGGGCGTCGTCCTCGTCGCCGAGGGCGTACATCCGGGGTTCGGCCACGGTGATCGACCTGCTCGCGCTGAGGTAGCCGGGCCTGTCCAACAGGGTCACCCGGACCCACATGTCCCCGATCACAGAGCCACCCCCGCCTACCGCCGGATGTCGTCTCCGACCTACCCAGCGCGGACCCCCGCTACGCCGCAGGCCACCGTGCGCCGCGCCGCCGGGAACGCCGAAGGCGACGTGTCGATCAGCTGATGGGGCAGCTGGAGCGCCCGGCTGATGAGATGCTTTCCCCTCCAGGGAGACAGGGGTACGGGGGACCAGTGATGACATCAGGCGGCGGTCGTGCCCATCTGGCGCAGCAGTACACCGAGGTCGCGGAGGACGCCGAGCAGGGCTTCGAGGAGCTGCTCGCGCTCGCCGCCGAGCCGTCGCCCTCCGTCGACTTCGATGCCCTGCACCGGAGTTACGAGCCCCGCCCGCTCCCCGCCGAGGCCGTGGTCGAGCCGCCGCGCTGGGCCGACTACGCGCCCGACGCCGGCCAGGGCTCCGCCACCCCCGGGAGCCCGCTGCTCAGCGGCCCCTACCAGCAGCAGCTCGCCGCGGCCAGGCTCAAGCACCAGCGGGCGCTGCGTGAATACCGGGACCACGAGAAGGAGTTGCGCGGCCAGGCCGAGGCCGCCCGGCTGGCCCACGAGCACGAGGAGCAGCAACGGGCCCGCAGCGTACGGGAGTACAACGACCGGCTGCTCGGCTACCGGCAGGCCTACGAGGCGGGTGAGCCCGCCGCGGTGGAGTCGGTCCTGGAACGGGCCCTGGCCGCCGCGGGCCGGCTGCCGGGCCTGGAGGTGCCGGCCCGGGTGTCCTACCGGGAGCTGACCCGCACGGCCGTGGTGGACCTGGTGCTGCCCAGCGTGTCGGTGGTCCCGTCGGCGCTGGAGTTCCGGGTGGTGGCGAACGGCGGCGTCGAGCCGGTGCCGAGGCCCCGCCAGGAGTGCCGCGGCCGCTATCTGCAGCTGGTCGCCAGGCTGGTGCTGCGCGCCCTGGACGCGATACTCGCCGCGGACACCGAGTCCCGGCTGGACGGGATCGTGGTCAACGGCCGGGCGGTGACCGCCGAGGCGGGGGAGACCTGCATGGTCAGCGTGGACGCCAGGCGCGGCGACCTCTATGCGAGCTCGCTGCTGCCGGCCGCGCACGACCAGGCGGTGCAGCGGCTGCGGGAACTGCCCTGCGCGCTGAGCGAGGACCCGTTCGGCCCGGAGCCGGTCACCCCGTTCGCGGTCGGCTGCGCGGGCCCGCCGGCCCCGGAGGAGCTGTCGACCGGGGAGTTCTCCTCGCTGATCGCCGAACTGTTCGAGCATCTGGGCCTGGACGAGTGGGAGCCCCGGCTGCAGGGCAAGGACGGGCTGCTGGCGCTCGGCCACGGCGACGGGCGCGGGTTCCCCGACGTGCCCTATGTCGTCTGCGCGGTCCGGCGCCCGCTGGTGGTGGGTGCGGCAGTGGTGCGCCATGTCGCCGAGGTGGTCGAGGAGGAGGCCGCCGAGCGCGGGATATGGGCGACCACCGGCAGCTTCCACCCGGACGCGGTGATCGCCGCCGCCTCCCTGCCGGAACTGCGGCTGATCGACGGCGGCGAGCTGCGCGCCCTGATCCGCGCGCATCTCGGGGCGGAGCTCGGCGGCTGACGGGATCGGTGGCGACGCGCCCCCGTCCGGCCCAATCCCGGGGGCGCGGCGGTCGTGGGTCGCGCAGGATGGCGGTGAGGGCGCTGGTAAGGCCCGTTGGAGGGCGGCGACGACTGGGCAGGGCGTCGCCGCCCTCCCGTTTCCGGCCCTCCTCCGCCCGAACCCTGACGAATGCGGGGGTGAACCCGTGCCGGTACTGGTGGCATTCGGGGCCTTCCTGATGACCCTGGTCGGCGGCCTGGTCGCGGGCAGGATCGGCGACCGGAGGCACCTGGTCCTGGGCCTGGCGGCCGGGCTGATGCTCGGCGTGGTCGGCTTCGACCTGCTGCCCGAATCCCTGGACGCGGCCCCGGCGAAGACCTTCGGGGTGCCGCAGGGGCTGCTGATGTTCGTCCTCGGCTTCCTGGTGCTGCATGTGGTGGAGCGCTCGGTGGCGATCCACCGCGCCCATGAGTCCGAGTACGCCGAGCACCACCACGCCCATGGCGCCGGGCACAGCCACAGCCACGGCCGGAGCGAGAACCTCGGCCTCGCCGCGGCCTCGGCCCTGTGCCTGCACAGCGTCATGGACGGCTTCGCCATCGGCGCCGCGTTCCAGGTGGGGGACAACTTCGGCACGGTCGTGGCCATCGCCGTCATCGCCCATGACTTCGCCGACGGCTTCAACACCTACACGATCACCCGGCTCTACGGGAACGACCGCAGCCGGGCGCTGGTGCTGCTGGGCTGCGACGCGGTCGCGCCGGTCCTGGGCGCCGCGATCACCCTGCTGTTCACCATCCCCGAGCATGTTGTCGGCCTCTATCTGGGCTTCTTCTCCGGCTTCCTGATGTACCTGGCGACCTCCGACATCCTCCCGGAGGCGCACAGCCCGCACCCCTCCCGCTCGACCCTGCTGTGCACCCTCGCCGGCACCGGCTTCATGTGGCTGGTCATCGGCTTCGCCAGCTGACCTGCCGCTACCCCTGGCCGAGGGCGGTGCGGTAGACGGCGGCGATGTCCCGGCCGAAGTAGGAGCTGTAGGAGACGTCCGCGGTGGCGCCGCCGCTCTGGTAGCCGCCGATCACACCCACGACCGTGCCGCGCCCCGCGCCGGTCGGGCCCGCGCCGGTCAGCAGCGGTCCGCCGCTGGTGCCGCCGGGCAGCCCCCGGCAGTCGAACTCCACCTGGCTGCCGGTGAAGCGGCGCAGGCGGCTGCCGCAGCGCACCGGCCTGCCGCTGCCGACGGGGTAGCCGATGGCGACCGCGCGGTCCCGGACGGCCCGGTTGAACGCGATGGCCTCGGCGCCGACCGCGTCCTGCACCCGGCCGCCGCGGCCGACCGGGGCGGTCGTCAGGAAGGCCACGTCGTGGTCGGGGTCGCCGTGGGCGGACCAGCGGTAGTCGACGATCGCCTTGCGCACGGCCCAGCGCCCGTAGGGCTCCTGGCCCGCGTGGTAGCCGGGGATGAACACCAGGCCGTTGGTGGCCCGGCCGCTGCCCGGGGCGACCACGCAGTGCGCGGCGGTGACCAGGAGGTCGCGGCTGCGGCTGTCGACGACCGAGGCGGTGCAGAAGTGGGAGGCCAGCCTGCCGTGGGAGGTGGAGAAGAGGGCCCCGACCCTGGAGGTGCCGGAGAAGGCCGTCGACCGGTGCTGCATCACGGCGGCGTCGGCGGATCCGGGGGCGAGCACCGCACCCGCGCAGAGGAGGGCGGAGAGGGCTGCCGCGGCGGCAGCGGGCCGCAGGCGACGGTCCGTCAGCAAAGAGTGCGTCATATGTACGCATCCTCGGGGACGTTCGGGAGCATTGCCACTTTCCGGCGGCATGCGGGTGACGGGGTCAGTCGGTGTGGACCGGGTGCGGGTGCGCGTGGTGGGAGTGGTCCGGGTGCGACTGCTCGTAGGCCGCGTCGGCGGCCCGCAGCAGCCGCAGCAGTTCACCGCGGTCGGCCGGGCTGATCGCGCCGAAGTACTCCTCGGCGACCTCCTGGCGGATCCGGCCGATCTGCTCGACCACGCCGTCGCCCGCCTCGGTGAGCCGCAGCAGGATCGCCCGCCTGTCCTCCGGGTCCTGGACCCGGGCCACCAGTCCGGCGGCCTCCAGGGCGTCCACCACGGTGGTCACCGAGCGGGGGGCGATGTGCAGGCGCTCGGCCAGCTGGTTGAGCCGGATCATGCCGCCGCCGCGGTGCGAGCCGCGGGCGAGGACGTCCAGGGCCCGGCCCTGGGAGGGGGTGATCCCGTACGGGGAGAGCCGGTGGAAGGTGCCGCGGCGCATCCGCTTGCTCGCGCGCGCGACGGCATCGGCCAGCTCGGCCTCGGCGGGGACGTCTGCGGTCACGGCGGGACTCCTGGTTAGGCGGGACAGCCAGGATATCGGCCGCGAACAGCGGGCCGGACTGCCGTGTGACGGAACCCGGGAAGAAATTAGAGAGGTTTACTCATATTTTCCATTAGGCTTGCCTAAGTCAGACTCGCTTCCGCTCCAGTGCGTCCCAGGAGGACACCCATGCCCCGCTCCGAAGCCCGCGTGATCACCGAGCGCCCGCACCGCTACGCCAAGCAGCTCGCCTCCCACTTCAGCCGCAAGCTGGAGACCAGCTGGGACGAGGAGACCGGGCGCGGCGCCCTGGCCTTCGGCGCGGGCACCGCCACCCTCACCGCCGAGCCCGGCGTGCTGCTGCTGGTCGTCGAGGGCGAGGACCTCGACCGGTTGGAGGACGTCGTCGGCCGCCACCTGGTGCGCTTCGGCACCAAGGACGAGCTGGTCGCCGAGTGGCACCGCGACGGCGGCCTGCCCGGCACGGTCCAGCGCAACCAGGAGGAGGGCGAGGAGGTCAGCGCAGGCTGAGCTTGAAGCCCACGTGGGAGCCGGTGAAGCCCAGCCGCTCGTAGAAGCGGTGGGCGTCCGCCCGGCTCGCGTCCGAGGTCAGCTGGACCAGGTCCGCCCCCAGTCGCCGCGACTCCTCGACCGCGTGGCTGATCAGCGCACTGCCCAGACCGCTGCCCCGCTCGGAGGCGCGGACCCGCACCGCCTCGATCAGGGTCCGGGTCGAACCCCGCCGGGACAGCCCGGGGATGACCGTCAGCTGCATCGTCCCCACCACCTCGCCGTCGCGCTCCGCCACCAGCTGCTGCTGGTGGGGGTCGGCGAGGATGCGCTCGAAGGCCGCCAGGTACGGCGCGAGGTCGTCGGGCGACTCGCGCAGTGCGCCGATGGGGTCGTCCGCGAGCATCGCCACGATCGCGGGCAGGTCGTCGACGGTGGCCCGCCGGAAGCTGGGATCAGTCATGATCGTCAGCCTAGCGGCGGGCCCGCCCGTGGCCTCAGGCCGGGAGCTGCGCCTCGATCGCGGCGACGACCTCGGCGGCCTCGGGCTCGGTGCGCGGGCGGAAGCGGCCGACGACCGCGCCCTCGGGCGAGAGCAGGAACTTCTCGAAGTTCCAGGTGATGTCGCCCGCCTCACCGGCCGCGTCCGCGACCTGCGTCAGCCCGTCGTAGAGCGGGTGCCGGCCGTCGCCGTTGACGTCGAGCTTCTCCAGCAGCGGGAAGCTGACGCCGTAGGTGGTGGAGCAGAAGGTCTGGATCTCCTCGGCGTTGCCCGGCTCCTGGCCCGCGAACTGGTTGCAGGGCACGCCGAGCACGGTGAAGCCGCGCTCTCCGTACTGCTGCTGCAGCCGCTCCAGGCCCGCGTACTGCGGGGTGAGGCCGCACTTGGAGGCGACGTTCACCAGCAGCACGGCCTTGCCCTTGTAGGCACCCAGCGTCGTGGGCTCGCCGGCCAGGGTGTGCAGCGGAATGTCGTACAGGGACATGCGGGACCTCCGGGATGGGGCAGCGTTGTATCCCCGACAACAGTGCCCCATGCCGAACTCTTCCCGTTGCTCTTTCCGCCCGTCACCGACGATTCGGGGCAGGTCGAACCTGCCTGTCGGAGCCGGGCGGTACGGTTCCCCCACGCGCGTGCCCAGTGGAGGCCGAGGAAGGAGGCGCCGGCATGGCCGCACGGTCCCAGCCCCAGGGTCAGGCTGCTCCGCAGATCCAGCTCGCCGTCGTCGAGGGGGTGCTGGAGCGGATCACCTACGCCAACGAGGAGACCGGCTACACCGTCGCCCGGGTCGACACCGGGCGCGGCGCCAACGACCTGCTGACCGTCGTCGGCGCGCTGCTCGGCGCGCAGCCGGGCGAGAGCCTGCGGCTGCACGGCCGCTGGGGCAACCACTCGCAGTACGGCAAGCAGTTCACCGTCGAGAACTACACCACGGTGCTGCCCGCGACGGTCCAGGGGATCCGCCGCTACCTGGGCTCCGGGTTGATCAAGGGCATCGGCCCGCGCCTGGCCGACCGCATCGTCGAGCACTTCGGCACCGAGACCCTGGACGTCATCGAGCAGCAGCCGGAGCGGCTGGTGGAGGTCCCCAAGCTGGGCCCCAAGCGCACGAAGATGATCGCCGCGGCCTGGGAGGAGCAGAAGGCGATCAAGGAGGTCATGATCTTCCTGCAGAGCGTGGGCGTCTCCACCTCGCTCGCCGTCCGCATCTACAAGAAGTACGCCGACGCCTCGATCTCCGTCGTCAAGGAGGAGCCCTACCGGCTGGCCGCCGACGTCTGGGGCATCGGCTTCCTCACCGCCGACCGCATCGCCCAGGCCGTCGGCATCCCGCACGACAGCCCGCAGCGGGTCAAGGCCGGGCTGCAGTACGCCCTCTCCCAGAGCTCCGACCAGGGCAACTGCTTCCTTCCCGAGGAGCGGCTGATCTCGGACGCGGTCAAGCTCCTCGCCGTGGAGACCGGGCTGGTCATCGAGTGCCTGGCCGAGCTGGTCGCCGAGGAGGGGGTGGTGCGCGAGCAGCTCCCGGCCGAGCACGGCGGCGGGGCCGGGGACGACTCCGCCGGGGAGCAGCTGACGGCGGTCTACCTGGTCCCCTTCCACCGGGCCGAACTGTCCCTCTCGGCGCAGCTGCTGCGGCTGCTGCGCACGCCCGAGGACCGCCTGGGCAGCTTCGCCGACGTCGACTGGACCAGGGCCCTGGCCTGGCTGAAGCGGCAGACCGGCGCCGACCTGGCCCTGGAGCAGGAGCAGTCGGTCAGGCTCGCGCTGACCCAGCGGGTGGCGGTGCTCACCGGCGGCCCCGGCTGCGGCAAGTCCTTCACGGTCCGCTCCATCGTGACCCTGGCCCGGGCCCGCAAGGCCAAGATCGTGCTGGCCGCGCCGACCGGCCGCGCGGCCAAGCGCCTGGCCGAGCTGACCGGCTGCGAGGCGTCCACCGTGCACCGGCTGCTGGAGCTGAAGCCGGGCGGTGACGCCGCCTACGACCGGGACCGTCCGCTGGACGCCGACCTGGTGGTGGTGGACGAGGCGTCCATGCTGGACCTGCTGCTGGCCAACAAGCTGGCCAAGGCCGTCGCGCCGGGCGCGCACCTGCTCCTGGTCGGGGACGTCGACCAGCTGCCCTCGGTGGGTGCGGGCGAGGTGCTGCGGGACCTGCTGGCGCCGGGCAGCCCGATCCCGGCGGTCCGGCTCACCCGGATCTTCCGGCAGGCGGCGCAGTCGGGCGTGGTCAGCAACGCCCACCGGATCAATGAGGGCGTCCCGCCGATCACCGAGGGCCTGGCCGACTTCTTCCTCTTCCCCGAGGAGGACGCCGAGCTCGCCGCCGGGCTGACGGTCGACGTCGTGGCCCGCCGGATCCCGGCCAGGTTCGGCCTCGACCCGCGCCGCGACGTGCAGGTGCTGGCACCGATGCACCGGGGCCCGGCCGGCGCGGGCAACCTCAACTCCCTGCTGCAGGCGGCCGTCACCCCCTCCCGCCCGGACACGCCCGAGCGGCGCTTCGGCGGCCGCACCTTCCGGGTCGGCGACAAGGTCACCCAGATCCGCAACAACTACGACAAGGGCGCGAACGGCGTCTTCAACGGCACCGTGGGCGTGGTCACCGCCCTCAACCTGGAGGAGCAGCGGCTCACCGTCCTCACCGACGAGGACGAGGAGGTCCCGTACGACTTCGACGAGCTGGACGAACTGGCGCACGCCTATGCCGTGACCATCCACCGGTCGCAGGGCAGCGAGTACCCCTGCGTGGTGATCCCTGTCACTACCAGCGCCTGGATGATGCTCCAGAGAAACTTGCTCTATACAGCGGTCACCCGCGCCAAGAAGATCGTCGTGCTGGTCGGGTCCCGACGGGCGCTGGCCCAGGCGGTGCGGGCCGTTTCCGCAGGTCGCCGCCACACCGCATTGGATCATCGGCTGCGCTCGGGCTGAGCGGGGGAGCCTCCCGCCGCTGTCAGGAAGTGAAGGCTGGAGCCGGGTGATTTTGTAGGTCACAGCTCTTTTGGGTCACCCCGGTTGGCTCTATGTCGCTCGAATGGACGATGGTAGTACTAAGTCAGGGCACCCCTTGAAGAGGTTCATTTCGCTGGTGAGGGAAGACGTGAGCGACAACAACTCCGTAGTACTCGGCTACCACGGCAACGAGTACGAGTACCCGGTGGTCAACGCCACCGTTGGCAATGCGGGCTTCGACATCTCGAAGCTGCTCAGCCAGACCGGCCTGACCACCCTGGACAACGGCTTCGGCAACACCGCAGCCTGCAAGTCCGCGATCACCTACATCGACGGCGACGCGGGCATCCTGCGTTACCGCGGCTACCCGATCGAGCAGCTCGCGGAGCGCGGCACCTTCCTCGAGACCGCCTACCTGCTGATCAACAGCGAGCTTCCCAACTCCAACCAGCTCGCGGAGTTCCAGCACGACATCTCCCAGCACACGCTGCTGCACGAGGACGTCAAGCGCTTCTACCAGGGCTTCCCCCGGGACGCCCACCCCATGGCGATGCTGTCCTCCGTGGTCAGCGCGCTCTCCACGTTCTACCAGGACAGCCACAACCCCTTCGACGCCGAGCAGCGCCGGCTCTCGGCGCTGCGCCTGCTGGCGAAGCTGCCGACCATAGCGGCCTATGCCTTCAAGAAGTCGCAGGGCCACCCCTTCGTCTACCCGCGCAACGACCTCGGCTACGTCGAGAACTTCCTGCGGATGACCTTCGCGGTGCCGGCCGAGGACTACGAGCTCAACCCGGTCGTGGTCGGCGCCCTGGAGAAGCTGCTGATCCTGCACGCGGACCACGAGCAGAACTGCTCGACCTCCACCGTGCGCCTGGTCGGCTCCTCGCAGGCCAACCTGTTCGCGTCCATCTCGGCCGGGATCAACGCCCTCTGGGGCCCCCTGCACGGCGGCGCCAACCAGGCGGTGCTGGAGATGCTCACCGGCATCAAGAACGACGGCGGCGACGTCGACGCGTTCATCCGCAAGGTGAAGAACAAGGAAGACGGCGTGAAGCTCATGGGCTTCGGGCACCGCGTCTACAAGAGCTTCGACCCGCGCGCCCAGATCATCAAGGGCGCGGCCCACGATGTCCTCGCCCAGCTGGGCAAGTCCGACGAGCTGCTGGACATCGCGCTGAAGCTGGAGGAGCACGCCCTCACCGACGACTACTTCATCTCGCGCAAGCTCTACCCCAACGTGGACTTCTACACCGGCCTGATCTACCGCGCCATGGGCTTCCCGACCAGCATGTTCACCGTGCTGTTCGCGCTCGGCCGGCTGCCGGGCTGGATCGCCCACTGGCAGGAGATGATCACTGACCCGACGAACAAGATCGGCCGCCCGCGGCAGATCTACACGGGCGTCGAGATCCGCGACTACGTGCCGATCGAGGCGCGCTGACGCGATCCACTGAGCCGAGACGAGGGGCCCCGCCGGTTGTGACCGGCGGGGC
>Ga0302314_10014286_pt1 | contig 13603 bp, 18 predicted proteins | sample III_Palsa_N2_3_FD_200533 | JGI IMG/M metagenome (GOLD analysis project Ga0302314, IMG submission 200533) | Peat permafrost microbial communities from Stordalen Mire near Abisko, Sweden - III_Palsa_N2_3 | ecosystem: Environmental > Terrestrial > Soil > Palsa > Peat permafrost | place: Sweden... | reverse complement strand
GAGACGCTTGGAATTCGAGGGGTCCAACGCCATATCGAAACCGGCAGCGAGACCGGCATCAACGAATTCCCAGGACACGCCCCCATCCTGCGATCGATAGAACCCGCCGTTGTTGACGAGATACGCAATGTTCGGTGTCGCGCCGAACAGGACTTTATTTACCGCGCCGCCCGCGGGCCCAATGGCACTGAGCGCATTGACGCCAGCCGACGCTTGGCAAGACCCGCACAACATGACGACAGCCAGAAAGGCTGACAAGCGAACATCCATGTAATCCCCCGTTTCAGCGCTCCGCGGAGGCTCGCCGTTTTATGTTCAACCCTGGCTACATTGCATAGCAGTTCTTGGATTCATTGATAACAGAGTGATTGGCATGCTGCAACAATCGGCAGCATAGACGGCGAAGCGCAGTCGACAAGGATGGAGGCTAAGGTCGGAATCGAACTGACGCCATAACCTACTGATCCAACAGGACCTCTCTCGCAAGCAAATCGCGGTTACCCCGGGAGTTACCCCGCAGCTATTCAGCCTCCAAGGTTCAAAAACACCAAGGAGCAACTGAAAGTGAATATACAACTGAAATCCGCCCCGCGAGAGGCCGAATTGATCGGCCGCCAGACCGCCGACACCTCGCCTTTCCCCTTCCCCCGCCTATACCGAGCGCACGTCCAACCCGCCCGCGACAGCCGAGCGCCGGAACTCACAGTGTTCGTCGAGGCGGCATCCCATCAGGCCGCCATCCGTAAGATAGCCAATGCGCTTGCCGCCCTGGAGGGCCGGTTGCCGGACGCCGTCGAGGAGCGCATCTACAACTGCTACAGCGCACGCGAGCTGATCGACGACGGCATGAGCGAGGATAACGAGCTGCGCCTGTTTGAGACCGGCTGGAGCGGCGGCAGGCCTACGCACTTTGTCGAGCAGCCGCTGTTCTTGGTCGCGGCGCCGGCTGCGTTGATCCGAGCGTGGGCGCGAATCTCGGCGGTGCAGTCATGAGCGACACAAGGATCCCATTGGCAATGGGCCTGCTCGTCGTCATCGCAATGATTGCGCTTGCTGAACTCGCCGTGCTCGTGATGGGGCACTCATGAGCTCCAACTTTGGATTGAGAGTGGTGGGTGACTCGATGGTGGATGCATCGGGTGGTGTGAGCTACCCGGACGGCGCCATGATTGTGGTTGATCCGACGCTGACGCCTGAGGCCGGTGACGACGTAGTGCTGACGGCAGGACCTGGCGCGGGGACGTCCTTCAAGCGCCTGGATCTGGATGGCGGTAAACAGATGCTACGGTCGCTGAACGGCAAGTATCCGACCACGGCGATGCCCGTGGGCGCTCACATCATGGGGGTGGTGATCCAGGTACAGATCGAGGTGCGGCGATGAGCCGGGTGGAGGGTTGGGTGTGGACGGCCTTGATCCTGGCCGTGATGCTCGCGATACCGGCGAGAGTCTACCGCTCGCTGTTCTTGGCGCTGATCGTCCTGGTGTTGCTGCCGGTGGCGTTGCTCGTGTTCTTGTAACGCACAAGCGTTTCGATGTTGATGGAAGGCCGCTCGCATGTCGGGGCGGCCTTTTTGTTTCCGCCTATAACATGTCAAGTCATAAATCAAATGTGCTACACCATTGACTTAGTGCGTCATTGGCGTATGATAAATCAATGGTATTCATCGAAACGCCGGTTTTCACAAAGCAGGTTGTCGATCTGCTAACGGATGAGGAATACGGAGCATTCCAGCAATATCTCATTGCGAACCCCGAGGCGGGCGATGTAGTCCAAGATACCGGCGGGTTGCGAAAAATTCGTTGGAAGACTGCGAGTTCTGGCAAGAGCGGCGGTGTCCGCGTGATCTATTTTCATGTCCTTGCCCTGTCACAGGCGCGTCTGCTGTTGATCTACAAAAAAGGCCGAAAGGATGATTTGACCGCCGATGAAAAGAAGACACTGAAGAAACTGAATTCAAATTGGTAGGAGGGCTTATGGAGAAGAAATTGTTTGCGGATCTGGTGGAGAGCATGACGCAGATGAATGAGATCATTAAAGGTGAGCGTGCGCCCTCCCGTGAATTTCATTTTGACGCGGTTAAAGTTAAAGAAGTGCGCGAAATGACCGGATTGAGTCAGCCGAAATTTGCGACGCTGCTGCGGGTGGATGTTGGGACCTTGCGCAATTGGGAGCAAGGCAGGCGCGAGCCGACTGGGCCCGCACAAGCGTTGTTGCGAGCGATTAAGAACAACCCGAAGGCAGTTCTAAAAGCATTGGCGGCGTAGGCGAGAGGCAAACCGGCAAAGTGGGGATAGCGCTGGCAACCGCCGCCCCTGGCACTGGCGAAAAAAGGGCGCCAGAGCCGTTCGCACGGATGGCGCCAAACGTCACAATGCACTCATCAGCAATCAATCGTCGTTAGGTTCCTAACCCCACAGTTCCTTGGAAGCTTTCGCGAAGTTCTCACCGTGTGCAGTCCGGCGGCCAATCTCAGACACGCTCCGAAGCGCCCGGTCGATAGACGCCATGCCGGTGCGAGCGGTGCGCGGCTTGTCTTTATTGGCTGCGCGAATGGAGGCCAACGTGTCGGCATTGATCCCGCCGCCACCGTAAAGGCGTTCCAAGTCGTGCACATCCCCTTGGCTGAGACTGGAAGCTTCCTCAACCTTACCGCCTTCAGTTGTGCTCCACTGAACAGTCGAAATGCCGACAGCGTTCGTGCTCACTTCGCTGGCACCGCTCGAATATCGACGCGCCCGCGCCTTCAGCTCGGCGGCCTCTGCGGCTGTAAGCAGTCCGTACCGCGCCTGGTCGTCGTAGCTCTTGCACATGCCGTCAATGTCAATCGGCGTGAGCTTCGACAGCGCTCCCGGATTCCCCACGCATCGAACTCCGAAATCACCTTGCGATGTTGCCGGCGCACGTTCCGGCAGGATGCGCGTGGCAGTCGTGATGCGAAAATTCCCATCGACCAATGTATCGGTCGTATTCAATCGAACTCGAGTATTCATATTTGTGTTCCTGTGTTAAAAAAAATGCGGCCACTTAACCGCCGCGTGTGGCCCAATAATCCGCGTTATTCTTGGCAAATGAAGCCGATGAAGTGACTGCGCTGAAATCCTTCGCGCTCCGCCTGACGTCGTGATCCCTGATTGCGCATCGAGAGCCGGCGCGGCCTCGGTCGACGAGCGCCACATGGTTCCCGACGATATCCGTTTGCTTTGCACGGCCAGGCACCGTTTGGTCATACTCGGAGCTATAGCCGCAAGAGATTTCGGGCTTCCGCCTATTCACGTGCTCGATAGCATCCGCGTCTTTGATGAGAAGGTCGGCAATGAGGTAATCGTCTTCGATTCCCTCGCCGCGCCGCACGTTGTGGACCGTGCCTACCTCGACCTTTTTCCAGTTCTTGGGATTGACGAACTCATCAGGGTGATCCATCGTCACAGGCTTGCCTTCGAAACTCGCCATCGCTGTCGGCGAGAAGACCTCCTCCGGCGTCCGAACAACCGTGATGTTTCCATCCGGCCCCGCGTCCAGCGGCAATTCGGACTTGTGGTAAACCTGAGTGCCGGTGCGCGCAATCGCTACGCCTTCACACAGAAGGAATCCCTCCGGGGTGAGGCGCCGAGACTTGCCCAATTCTCCGGGCGCGTGAATTGTGGAGCGGTCGAGTACTGCGCGATCCGCTGTCATAGTCATATCGTTCTCCAACAAACTGTTGATCTAAGATAAAAAGGGTCGGGCTGGCTTCAACAGCCAGCCCGTTGCTACGCCGATCAGGGTCGAGATTTCCATAGGAATATTCCCCCGCGTAGCCGACACTGTTGCTCTCGACACCTGTGCCTGGTCGATCCGCCCTTGGCTAAGAAGTAAATACGAGTGCGGTTCGCGCACTGAAGCCCAACCCAGCGCGCGGATATGAACAACTAAGCGTCTGCCGACTCGGGAACGCTCCCAATAATTTCGGCAATGAGCTGACCAAACGTTTTACCGCTCGTCGGCCTCGTGTAGTTATTAGGGCGGTCGAGCCCTTGCGGCTCCGCACGTGCCAGTTCGTCTTGGATGAAATTTGCAATAGTGGGCATTGCTTTGTGCATCGGCGGTGCGCCATCGCTGGCTTGCATCTCACCCATCTCACGAACCTCCGTCTTGTACATTTCGAGAGCGCGAAAGACGCGAGCAGCCTTCGCCTCCATGTTGGCGCAGAAAACCGCATTGGCGGCGTCTGTAGTAGCGTTGACGGCGCGTTCGAAGGAGATTTTCAGTCCGTTGTATTCGTCACTTGCTTTGGCGAGCCTAATCTTCGCAATCTCAATCTTGACGGCCGCTCGTGTGACCAACGCCTCTATGGACGCGGCGTCGTCGACGGCTTTTTCGTGGGCGGAATCGTTATGGTGCAGGGCGGCGGCAGTGTGAACGCACGCTTCTCGCCGCGCCTTCAGCGACTGGAGGTCATTCTCCGCAGTGGAAAGCTCTGCCGATTCTCTATCCAACCGCTTTTTCGACTGAATAAGTGATTGCTCAACCAAGCCCCGAAACCTCTTCGCCTGTGCAAGCGCCAATACGGGGGAATTGTTGTCTGTCATTTTTTGCTCCGATGCATGTGAGTGTTGTTGATTAACTATTATCCAAATCGTTTTATCGGTCCGCCAGCGACATAGAAGTTGCTGTTTATGAAGTCGCTGTTGGACGGGTTTATGCTCGCGTCGACGGCAAGGCAAATGACGTCGGTGTACCAAGGGTTGCCGCGCGTATCGCCCGTGTGGGTGGCCACCATGACGTAATACAAACCGTGGCCGTTAATCCTCGCGCTACCTGACTGAAGGTTGAGGTTTTGGCCTTGGTTCCAGAGCCCCGGGTTGAACCGGAGCTGGTTGACCGAGGCCTGAAGCTTTATCGTCTGCCCAATCTTCACATACGGGTTCAAGAGCATTCGCATGCTGATGCCGTTGGCCGTCTGCTCGGGCACGCCGATCAATCCGGTATCAGGAGATATCACCACGGGATCGCCAGGGATATACGAGCTGAGCGGGATCATCGTGAGCTGCTGATCCTGGATGCTCCACGACATGTCGTTATTCTTGGCAAGTTGGCGCATGAAGTCGCGAGCATTGCCGTACAGCACCTTGCCTCGCGTCAAAGACTTGTTCGGCAACGGCGCTATATACCCTTTACCGAATGTCCCCGACTTGGCGCCGGCTTTCATTGATGTCAAAATCGTGGCGAGAATATCTCCCGGGCTGTTAGCGCCCGCCGACATCGAGGCGACGATGGGCGCAAAGTTGTACGGCTCGTCCCCATCAGCCGCCGTGAAGTCCACGTAGGAATCCAACTGGTTCTCGCGGCCGATGCGCACCTGCGCGATGGTGCCGATGAAAATTTGACCGTAATTCCCTGGGTATCCCGCCTGCAATTGGAGCTGCGTGAATTCATTCGCCGCGAGATTATTCGCGGTTTGCTTCGACAGGTTGTATACCCGCACGTCGCAGGTGTTCGGATTCTGGAAGTCGCCGCGCTTCGTGATGAAGCGAAAGCGCAACTGGCTGAGGTCTACCGCCGACCCGCTATTGGTGCCGACGATGAGGCTGTACTTGCGGCCGAATTGCGCCGCTGGCGTCGAGGTCTGATTCGCTGTCGAGGTCGAGGAGACTGTGATTTCGTCGAGCTGGTCGGAGGGCGTGCTCATTTACGACACGCCCGCAGCGGTGAACTCGCGCACCATCTCCGCATTGTGCCGCTCCAACTGCCTCTTGATTTCATCAGCGGTCCCCCTCGGATCGTTCGAGCCGTGTACGGTAATTTGAACGCTTTGCTCCAACCGAATGGCGCGGCCCGCGCGACGGGTTTCTTCGGCGCTGCCAGCATTCCCGGGAATCTCGAACATATTGCGGAACGCACGCGCGTTGAAGTCGTCGTTCATGGCGCCGCCGGCCCGGTGATCTTCCAGGTTCTTCAACAGACGCGCATAGCGAGGGTCGCTCCTCAATTCATGGGCGACGAACATGGTTTGCTCGATACGTTGCTGATCCGGGTCGAGGTAGTTCGCTCGAATGTCGTGGCCCGACCATTTGGCAAATTTCGCCTGTAGATCGGGGTCGAACTGATAGAGGCCGTAATGATTGACGCCGCCCGCATTGTTCTCTGCGCTTGGAATGCCAGAGCTTTCCGAGAGCATGTTCGAGGCGATGGCCGCCGACTGCGACTTGGAAAAACCCAGCGAGCTAAGGACGCCCATCACCGCGTTGGCCGCATTGTCGCCGCCACCGCCGTGGAACTTCTTAGACAGCCACTCCATGGCGTCATTGACGGCGGCGCCGGTGAAGTCCGTGAGCTTTTCGGGCAGCGCTTTATTGAGAAGCCACGAAGCGCCAGCAATGGCGCCGATGCCCGTGACCGTCGACAGGACTCCCGCGAGGATCGCGCCGCCAGCCTCCAGGCCCAGCAACGCCGTACCCAGGCCGAGCACGGCGCTGGAGAGGTTGACTACCCCAGCGACAATGGATGTGACACCCAGGCCTTGGAGAACCACAGCTAGCGCTATGAGCTTCGTACTCCAACCATCAGTCGCCTTGTCGAGGTCAACAAACGTGTCCCGCAGCCAGATGAAGACAGGCTTAAGGAAGTCGTACACCTCCTTAAAGGCCTCGAACGCCGACGTAATCAGGCGGCCGATTTCCGGGCCATGCTCGCTGAGCCACACCAGCGCAAGATTGAAGTCGTCAATGAACTTGGCAATAAATCGGGCGGTCTCGTCTGCGAGGCGCGGACCCTCACGCACGAACCATTGCGTAATGGTGTCGAGGCTAACCTTAAACTTATCCTGGAGAACGTCGACCACGCGCACGCCGAAGACGTAGAGCTGATCGGTCAGCTTGCGCAACGCTTCCTCGAAGCGATGCGCGCCGGCCGCCGCCGCGTCGAGGCCGGAGGCCCTCATGTATTTCTGCGTCTCCTGGAGCTTGCGTGCGAAGTCGCCGCTCATGAGTGCCTGTACCAGCTTCGGATCAATGCCCAGCTGTTCGCCGATCTGATAATTCTGGAATTCGGTCCCTCGACGCTTATTAGCGGCAAAGAGCTTGCCGAGCGATTCCATAATCTCGACCGGGTCCTTGCCGTCTGCGGACTCGCCGACCTGGCCCAGCATCGCATCGAGCCAGCCGCGCCCACCCGGGTTGCTGCGGAAGAACTGCGCGAGGCCTTCGGCCGCCGAAAGCGCACTTCCGGCGCTCGCGCCGAAGCTCTGAGCCGCACGGTCAAAGGCCTTAAGCGACGAAGCTGCCGCGCCGGTACGTTGGGAGGCGAAATACAATTGCTCGAGGTTATTGGCGAACTTGGCGACGCCCACCGCGACCGCCACGGCCGAGGCCTCGACCGCCACAGCAAACCCGACGACTACTTTCGTCGCCTGGTTGATTCCACTCTCGAATTTCTTCAGCGCGGCCTCGTCCTGCTTGAATCCCAGCGCGACGAGGAATTCCTTGATGACACTTGAATCTGACACTATTTTTCTCCACAGATAGCGGCGTAGTTGCGCCGCGTTGAGATTTGTAACTCTGCATTCTCAATATCGCGTTGAGCCTGCTCGCGCTCTTTGATCGCGATGGCGCGAAGGTCTGTCAACGTCTCCGGTGCATTGGTCAGCTTGCAGAGCGACAGCTTCATGTCGACGACTAGAGCGGCGGGCGCGTCCGGGGCAGTCCTTGCAATAATCTGATCGGCCAACTGGATGACACGCCGAGAGTGCGCAATCATCGCAAGCAACGCAGCTTCTACTTTGTCCGAGGTCACTTATTTCCCCTTGTGTTTCGAGCGCCGATGCAACGCGCACCGAGCGAGCCACATCATGAAATCGTAAATTTCCTTGTCGGTCGTGAGACGCGGCACCATATGCTCGTGGCATTTCTCGCACAGGACGCATTCCAGAAAGTTGTTATCGAATTGGAGCGTCATGCGCGTCTGCGGCAGGCCGTCGCAGCGGCTACAGGTCTCGCCGGATGGAGCATTCATCGCCCCAAAATCTCCCACAGTTCTGCCGTACTCAGGCGTGCCGCGTAAGCGTACATAGTCGCGTCCGCAAGGTTTGGCGAGCGCGTTCCGTCAGGCGACTTGTCGATCACAAATTTGCCTACTTGATTGACTTTAAATGTTGGCTGCGACAGTTCTCGAAGAAGAGTCGTCAACTCCGGTAGGTTTGGATCAATCGAGATAATCTCGTCCACTTCGAACGGTTTGCCCTCGACCACGGCCGCGTATGTCTTTTTGAACCTATCGCGAAGTTGAAACCAACCCTGGGCCTTTCTGCCCGAAAACACATCCTTGTTCTTGCGCTTTGGAATCAGCTCATCATCGGGATCTTCGACTTCCGACGAACCTCGAAAAGATGAGTCGAATATGGTGGGCCGTGACGCTGCGGTGCGCTCCTCGTTGATGATTCGGCTATCGCCCGATACCGGGCCGCCTAAGCCATCTGCGTCATAGACAAACCGTGTATACCCGTACTGATCGCAATAACCGAAGACCTTCACTGTCGACGCGAAAACGTCGCTGGACTTGCCGCTCCAAGAATGCAAATGCTGAAGTAGGAACCCGTGGCGACCGGCGAAGGCGCAAAGATCAAGGCCACGGTCTGCGACATCGAATGCCGCAAACTTACGGCCCGAAGGCTCGATGTTGAGCTTAAGGTGGGCGCCGACCGCAGCCTGTACCCAGACCTGCGGTATAACAATTCCCTCGGCGCTAGCGGTATAGGAAATGTCGACTTCCTGCGCCAACGTCACCGCATCAAGCGTATCGACCTGCCGTTTGTACCAGGCTTCGTCTTTTCGCAAATCGTCTCGCCATGACAGCGTGAACACTTTGATACGACCGCTGAGCCGCTTCTGTGCAAATGGGTTGCCCATTCCATTGGGTGTAGATATGTCTATGCGGCATCGCGTTGTCTGCGAGAGGGAAGCATCGACCAATTCAGGCCGCTCGATAAATGCCGCTTCGTCGACGAAGTAGATCGAAGCGCGGTCGCCACGTCCTATACCATCCCCAGCTTCACCCGTGAGCGCTGAGCCGGTACCCGGGAAAATTACTCTCATGTGCGGGGCGTGCTTATCGCGAGACCATCCGCCCAGGAACTCAGGCGGCAGATTCGACAGAAAGAACCGAGCTTTCTCAAACAGCGACTTGGGTGCTCCACGCTGGTCGATGTACTCCTCCTTGCGCGACCCCCATCCGATAACGAGGCCATCGTGGAAGAGACAAAGGACGCACGACAGCGCGATCCCCAGCCATGACATACCGCTTTCGCGCGACTTCTCAGTGATGCCCGGCTCACCTGAAAGCCATCGCTCGATGGTCCAGTCAACCCATTCGACTTGCTTCGGCATCAACAGGAAGGGGATAGTGCTGGGCAGCCCGCGATCAGCGTTGCGCGGGTCGAAGGTGGTCCCAAAGTCCGAGATGAATTGCGCGGGGTTCTCACGATAGAAGAGCCGCAGCGACGGCAGCATGTGAGGATTCGCGCGAATTCCCGCCAGTCGGTGGATGCGCTGCTGGTAGATCGGGCGATAGTCCGGGTTCTTCCAATCGAAGGTGTTCGTAATTGCCACGGCGCTCATGCTCTGCTCCGGTATCGCGTGGCCGACCACGCATTGAGATAGAGAGCAATGATCCAAACGGTACTCAATGCGGTCATGGTGCTACCTGCTGATTTAAGAAAAAGTGCCGTCCACGGGCGGAGGAGGACCCTGACGGCTGTGCAATCGCGGGATGGCAAAAAACGCGCTGCACCGTGCGGGGGTCACGCGCAGCTCGCCCCGCTTTATCGATTCGTAGTTATGCGGCTGCCGTAGTCATGCGCGACAGGGCATAGCGAGCAAGCATTATTGCTTCAGCCCTACCGTGGTCTTTCTTGCGATCCAGCGAGGCGCCGGGATACAGGAGACGCGCGCGGTCGAGGCTGACGGCCTTGTCCTTGGACAGATGCATCACCGTCTTCCATGACGCGGCAGTCGTGAGTTCAATCGAGCATCCGGCTATCTGTAGCGTCGCGAGAAGGGCACCGAATGCGCATGCCGACGTGAAGGTCGACGATAGGCCTTGCCCCGGCCGTGCGCCCTGGCGTTCGACCATGGCCTGCATAGGACGGCCACCCTTGATCTCGATCAGGCGCGACAGCAGCACAGGGCCGTCGACCCATCGCAGCTTGCCGTCTGCAATCGTTGGCAAGTCGTCCACCTCGATCAGCGTGCCACCACCGTCCAGGACCGCGTAGGCGCCAGAGACGGCGCCAGGATCTACACCAAGGATCAGGCTCACGACAACCCCTCGGCGGCGACCATGGACAGCTCCAGGCGTGCCAGGGCGTTCCATGCGATGTGCGCCAGGTGTGGGTATCCAGTCTCAGGGTCGATCAGCTCACCGCGTGCAATGGCCAGCTCGTGACGCATCTGTGCATCGGCGTACCGAGTGGCCGCATCGTCAACCGAGCGCCAGCCGTCCCACGTGTACTTACGTGCGCCGGCCGCAGAGACCTCGGATACGGCCGAGAGGGCGCGGGGGAAGGCGTGTATGCAGCCACGCGCGACGGGCGGTTTGTGGGCATCGTCCTTGCGGCCTGCTATACCTTGGAGGATGTGACCGATCACGCGGCACCTCGACAGCGCCGCGCATAGGCGCTTAGAAGCCCTTGAAGCGATCCGGCGCGAGGTCCGTGTACTTGACGGTGTGCGTGATGTTCCGGTGACCGAGGAAGCCCTGGATCGCGCGCGTGTCCTTTTCCGCGTTGGCCAGCCGATAGCCTGCCGCGTGTCGAAGCATGTGCGGATGAACAGGGAACGGCAACTTGGCATCCCGACCCGCCTTCGACACTAGCTTGCGCACGTTGTCGGCAGTCATCGGGCCACTGCGCTCCGAGCAAAACATAAACGCGCTGTCCGCCCAGTCGCGCCGGAGGTCGCGCAAAGCCCGGATTTCGGCTCCCTTGAGGTAATGCGTGCTCGGGGTGCCTTTCTTGAGCCGCGTGATAGCAATGGTCCCGGCTTTGAAGTCGACGGCATCCCAACGCAGCGCTATAGCTTCGGAGACGCGCAACCCGTGACGCTCCATGACCATGATGAGCGTCGAATCCCTCTGCCCGTACCGGCCACCCTTGGCGGCCTTGATGAGCGCTGCAACTTCGTGCTGTTCCAGGTACTCGCGGGACCGCACGTCCAGGTTCTTCGGCCGCCGAGCAACCGGTGTGCTGGCAACTTTCCGGTTTTCGAGTATTGGCGAGGGTGCCTTGCGAGCGGCTAAGTTGATGATGTTGCTCATGGGTGCGGTGTCCTACTTTCCGGTAAATGGTCCTTTTCCGGAAAGTTACGCTTACTTCTCCACGATTGCAACCGCTGTTCATTGCGCAAGTCTCGACCATACCGCCTCCGTGTCACTCGCCCTTGGCTCGAAGGGGTCCGCTGTAGGTTGCTCCGCTACCGGAAGCGGCTGCGGCTCAAGGCGCGGAGCCTCAATCGCGGGAAGCGCCGCAGAAGGCGCAGGATCGGCGAACTCCACACGAGAGATGTCCATGGACGGATTCGCCATGAACGCCGCTAAGAACTCGGCGCCTTGCTGCGCAGTGGCAATCAACGTGGTCTCGCCAGCCGGGAACAACGGCGTGTCATTCGGGCCGGTCAAAGATTGCGCCGGCTTACCGTATGCGCGATCCAACACAGCACTCGCAGCGGCGACCGCTACACGTTCATTCGTCGACGCCATCAGTTCCACCAATCGCTTCAACGCCTTCGCTCCGTGCTTCCGCGCCAGCTCGCGCACCTCACGCTCAGCTCGCGGTCGACCGCCAGGGTTGCCGGATTGGCCGCGTTTCCACTTCGTCGAAATTCCTTTGGAAGCGTCGCTCGCGCGTGTCGTGTGTGCTCCTGACGTGTTCTCACGCTCTCCCTCGGGCGCAGGGTTAGCATCCTGATAACTCATGCCGATCCCTCGCATAAGGTGACTGTCGCCTCGCATGTGCAGGTTTTTCCGCCTTTGAGCATTGAGCAATGGTCATCGTGTTCGACCACGACATGGTGAACGCCGGTTGTGGTTCCCTTGGCCGTTGCCAGTCGCACGGCTTCTTGGACGTAAGCGGGAATGGGTTTAGTGGGCCTGTTCGTCACGTTCTAACTCCTGATTCGAATACCTGCACAAACCCTCGGACCCTGCACACCCTCCCCCCCTATGTATATAGGGGGAGGGAGAGTGCGCACCTTTGGGCAGCCTTTGTGCAGACTTTGTGCATAGGTTTGTGCATACCCATTCATGACCTGACAATCCCGAGCTTGACGCTGCGATTGGCATATCTGCCGATCTCGCCTCGGGCAAAGCGTCCATCGGACATCAGCCTATTGACGGCGGCGGCCAACTCTTTGGTGGTGTGTGCGTGGTTCAGCTTTTTGGCCACAAGCTGTTTCGGGAGATAGTCTGGAGACGACGCCCCATCGGTGGCCCTGATGCCCATGGCCTGCAACTTGTCGAAGCCCTTGAGCACGATGTCCTCGGCTACTCGGTCACGGTCCGCAGCCATCAGAGGAACGCCCGCTGGCATCTCCGGCAGAAACAGCCCGTTGCTGTAGCGCAGCTTCACGTGGTCTTTGACGCTGTAGTTCGCCTTGCGCTTCACCAGGTAGATCACATCGGGTTCGCGCTCCGATTCCGGCACTGGCTCAGCTCCGGGCAGGCTCGTACCCAAATACCAGCGCGCACGGCAGGCGTTCTCCCAGGCGGCCGAGCCGGAGTATTCCGATCCCTCGGAGCGCGCCGTGTGGCCTATCAGGATCGGCGCGAACGGACGACCGCGCACAAGGCCTGCAATGCCGTTGACGAACTTGGTCGCCTGATGCCGGTCGCTCTCCTTGCCGCCGTAGGTCTGTCCAAGATTGTCCAGGACGAACACATCAACTTTGTAGTCGTTGAGCTGCTGGCGCAACCGCCCCATCAGCGGAGTGAACGCTGGCTCGCCGAAGGTGGTTCCCAGCAAGGTGTTGTCGCACCCTTCTCGAGCTTCAATGACGAGCTTGTCGTCAAGGTCGCCGATGCCGACGCCGAAGTGCTCGCAAATGGCCATCTGCCGGCGCCAGATTTCGTCCTCGGTGTCCTCGCACATCCACATCAACACCCGCAGCGGCTGGGGAATCCGAGCCACGTAGTTTTTGCCGGAGGCGAAGGCCGTGCCCAGCGTTTGACCGACTGAAGTTTTGCCGACGCCACCCATGCCGGAAAAGAGTGTCGGCGCCGGAGGCAGCCACTCATCCGCAAACCACTGGCGCGCAGGCGGCTCCAATCCCACTTTGGAACGCCAGTCGATAGGGGTGATGTCCTTCACGGCTGTCTCGTCAGGGACCGACCAGGACTCCCGGTCGTCAATGGGCACATCTCCCTCGGTATACGAATCAAGAGGAGCGGACGGCGGCATATTCTGGCTCTTGGTGTCGTCTGCGATGAGTTGGTCGAGTATGTTCATGAAGCCTGTCGGATCCGGCGGAGGTCATCGGCCACGCGGTCTCCGCTCATGGAGTTCAAACCCGCGGTAATTCGAGCCGCGATCAACCCCATGCGTTGACGCTGGGTCGGGGTGAAATCGCCAGTGCGTT
>Ga0302314_10014285_pt1 | contig 13603 bp, 14 predicted proteins | sample III_Palsa_N2_3_FD_200533 | JGI IMG/M metagenome (GOLD analysis project Ga0302314, IMG submission 200533) | Peat permafrost microbial communities from Stordalen Mire near Abisko, Sweden - III_Palsa_N2_3 | ecosystem: Environmental > Terrestrial > Soil > Palsa > Peat permafrost | place: Sweden... | reverse complement strand
ATTGTCGCATATTCGTCCGGCCGACGCGCATCGAGGATTGCGATGTCCGCCTTTTCCTCGATCAGCGCGGCGACATCCTCCGCTGCGAGGGAAGGCGTGTGTCGGCGCGCCTCCACCAATTCGCCGAACGCCTTGGCGTAGCTGTTGACGTCCTGGAACAGCTCGTAACCCGCCTCCTCCCAGCCCGAGAGGCCACGGTCGAGCGCTCGAACATCCGAATAGCCAAGCGCCGCCAGCCGCTCGGCGGCCTTCTCGACCAACCCTTCGCCATGATCGTAGAGCACGATCGCCGCATCCTTGCGGGGCAGACGGATTTCGGCCTCTACATCGATGCGATCGACATCGAGATTGGCGGCGAACAGCGGATGACCGGTGGCGAAGCCCGCCTCGTGCCGCAGATCAAGCAGCGCGATTTCCTCGCGAAGAAGCAGCGCCCGGCGAACCTCGCGGGAAGAGATCGAAGCAGTCATGCGATACCTATGTTGAGGATAGGAACGGGTGCGTCGGCATATCCCGAGACAAAAGGCTTGGGCGTGCCAGACAGGTCGTAGGTGGCGCGTTCGACCGCGCCGATGTCCGCGCCGTAAAGATGGATGCTGATCGAAATACCGTCGGCGACCGCATTCGACACGCGATGGACATCGCCAACGCCGGGCGAGACGGCATCGACGTCACCCACCTCGAGCCGATCGCTGCCGACCGGACGAAGCGATCCGCCATGGGGCTCGTAACGCTCCGCGATCTCCGCCCCGCGCAACATGCCGACCAGCCCCCACACCCTGTGGTCGTGAATCGGTGTCGCCTGGCCCGGCCCCCAGACGAAGCTGACGACCGAGAAGCGCGCGGCGGGATCAAGGTACAGAAGATATTGCTGGTAGCGGCCGGGATTCGGCTGGGCGTAGATCTCCGGCAGCCAATCATCGACCGAGACCAGCTCGGCGAGATGTGTGCGAGCCTCGGCCAAGATTGCCTGCTCATCGGCCGTCCGATCGAGAAGATCGTCGATCGCCCGGACAAACGCCTCCAGCTTTGCCAGCCCCCCCTCCGGCCGCTCGATCTGTCCGAGCCCGCTCATCGTTCGCGTCCGATGAGGTCGGCATAGACGCCACCATCGGTCTCCAGCCCGAGGTGCCCGAGCAGCTTCGCGCGCAACGCACGGATCACCGATCCGCGCTCGCCACGCACGGCCGAAATCCGCTCTTCCGCAGCGATCCGCCCTTTGTCGAGGACGAGGATGCGGTCGGCCAACGCCATCGCCTCCTCGACGTCGTGGGTGACGAGAAGCACCGCCGGCTTGTGCGCGCGCCATAGCGCCAGCACCAGCGCGTGCATCTTGATCCGGGTCAGCGCGTCGAGCGCCGCGAAAGGCTCGTCTAGCAGAAGCAGCTTCGGCTGGCGGATCAGCGCGCGGGCGAGCGACGCCCGCTGCGATTCGCCGCCCGACAGCGTCAGCGGCCATGCATCCAGGCGATGGTCGAGGCCGACCTCGCGGAGCGCCTGCTCGGCATGATGCCGTACCGCGCCGTTGCGGACGCCCAGCGCGACATTCTGCCAGACGCGCTTCCAGGGCAGCAGTCTTGCGTCCTGGAATACCGTGGCGCGAGAGGATGGCACCGTAACGTCCTGTCCTTCGACGCCATCGAGGCCGGCAAGCGTTCGCAGCAACGTCGTCTTGCCCGACCCCGAGCGTCCGAGCAGCGCGACGAACTCACCGGGCGCGATCGCGAGATCCAGATCGTCCAGCACGCGGGTCTCGCCGAAATGCCGCGAGAAACCGGACAGTCGGACCACAGGCTCGGGCTCGGGCGGCCGCACGGCCGCCAGCGGGATACGCACCACTTCGCTCATGACCGTGCCTCCACCATGCTCGGCCGCCAAGCGAGGGCGCGCTTCTCGATCGCGCGCACGAGAAGGTCGCCGCCCAGGCCCAGAATGGCGTAGACCATCAGGCAGACGACGATGATGTCGGTGCGCATGAAGTCGCGGGCATTGTTGATCAGGAAGCCGAGACCGGACGACGCGTTGATCTGCTCGGCGATCACCAGCATGATGACCGCGATCGACAGCGAGTAGCGAAAGCCGGTCAGCAATGACGGCAAGGCACCCGGCAGGATCACATGCCAGATGATCTCCGACCGGCTCAGACCGAAGCTGCGCGCCGCGTCGATCAACCGTACGTCCACGCCGCGGATGCCCTGATAGAGATTGAGGTAGATGGGGAAGATCGTCGCGAAGGCGATCAGCGCGATCTTGGGAGTCTCCCCGATACCGAACCAGACGATGAACAACGGCGAGAGTGCCACCACCGGGATCGTCCGCTTGATCTGCACCACCGGGTCGATCACCGCATCGCCCTGTCGGGAGAGGCCCGCGGCCAGCCCCAATACCGTTCCGATCGTCGTACCGATGGAAAGACCGATCAGTGCCCGCCAGAATGACACGAACAGATTGGAGGGCAGTTCTCCGGAACGGATCATGCCGGCCATCGTCAGCAACACCGAGGATGGCGCAGCGAGCGTTCTCTCCGGAATGATGCCCGTCCGCGAGCCCAGTTCCCAGAGCAGGAGCAGAGCGATGGGCGAGATCCATCGTGCTTCGGATAGGCGCACGCGCCAGGGCGGGCTTGCGGGACGCATGGCGACTCCTTCGGGGTTCGCCGCCCAACAAGCCAGAATACCCTACTCAATCAATAGAGTTCTTTCGCCGGATCGATGAGGGCTGCTCATAGGATGCGTCAACCACGCCCTATCATACTGAGTATGCTCGCCTTTTCTGGCTCTTCGGCGTCTCGATAGAAACTCTTGGCGCGGCACAAGTTGCTTGGCGGCCACGCTGCCGCTTTCCCCAACGCGAGCAGGATGCGGGTGCGCCCCACCCACGGCGTCTGTGGTCTGATCACCGCGGGTCGCAGCATGATGCTCGAAGAGGTGACGGTCCGGGATGGCACAATGTCTGTTCGCCTTACGTTTTGGAACGACACCGGCGACGTGATCGGGCGAAGCCTCGCGCGCGTCGCGTCTGGGCACTCGGTCATCGTCGAGGAGCCGCAAGATGGTCGATCGAACCTGCCGGTTTCAGGCCCGCTCCGATGAGCGCCGCTCAGCGATCGACGGAGCGCTTTACGACGTGGGCACGAGACGCCTACTCTGCGCCTCCATCTGTGATCCGGAACGGAAGAGATATGGCGGGCAATGTCCTTGCCCAGGCCTTCATGGCGCACCGACCGCAATTGCTCGGCTATCTACGCGCGCGCGGTGCGGGGGACGATGCAGAGGATTGCCTGCAGGAATTGTGGACGCGCGCGCAATCCCGCGACGATCAGAATGTCGGCGACCTGCTCGCCTATCTCTATCGCATGGCGCACAATCTGATGCTCGATCGGTATCGCGCCGCGCATCGTCGCCAAAATCGGGAGCTTTCCTATCGCAAGGACGTGCAAGGTGGTGACGGCGATGCCGACGATGCGCCGACGGCCGAGCGAATCCTGATCGCGCGCGAGCGGCTGAGTCATGTCGATCGCGTGCTGGCAGGCTTGGGATCGCGGACCGAATATATCTTTCGCCGCCACCGCATCGACGAAATCGGCCAGCGCGAGATCGCGGTCGAGCTCGGCATTACGTTGAGCGCGATCGAGAAGCATCTCCAGAAGGCCTATCGCGCAGTCGCCGCCGCTCAGCGCGCGATCGCCGACGGTACCGATCCGAGATATGCGAACCGGGAGCCCGCCGATGGCCAGCGCTGACCGCCAGCGCGCCGACGAGGCGCTCGACTGGGTACGCCGCATCCATGATCCGTCATTCGCGGACTGGGCGGCGCACGCCGCGTGGCTCGAGGCCGACCCGCGCAATCTCGCCGCGTTCGACGAAGCGAGCCTGACGATCGAGCGCGCGACCGAGGGCCTGCGACTGCCCCAGCCGCGCGCGACATCGCCGATGCCGATCAACGATAATCTGCCCGAGCCAGCAGCGGCGCGTCGCCGCTGGTCACGCTGGGGCACCGGGCTGGGCATGGTGGCGGCGGCCGGACTGGTCGCCGTCGTCTCGGTGCCGACGATGATGCGGGGCGGCGCGCAGCCCTATCTGGTGCGGACCGGCGCCGGCGAGCATCGTTCGATCATGGTGGACGGGACGACGATCGCGCTCAACGGCGACAGCAGGCTGCGCCTCGACCATGCCGATGCGCGCGTCGCCGTACTGGAACAGGGCGAAGCCTTCTTCACCGTCAGGCACGACGCGGCGCATCCCTTCGCGGTGCAGGCGGGCAACGCCACTTTCCAGGATGTCGGCACCGCTTTCGACGTCGTCCAGAATGCCGGCGTCACGCAGGTCGCGGTCAGCGAAGGCGCGTTGCTGTACGATCCGGGCGGTGCCGCGGTGCGCCTCGAAGGCGGCCAGTCGCTCCGCGTCGCCGACAATATGGCGACCGTGCAGGCGATCGATACGAGCGTGGTTGGAACATGGCGCACGGGCCGGATGCTGTATCGCGACGCGCCGCTTGCCGATATCGCCGACGATGTCGCGCGCAGCATAGGCGAACCCGTCACGATCGATCCCGCGCTGGCCCAGCGTCGCTTCAGCGGCGTTGTCGTGATAGGCTCCGATCGAGCGCTGATGTTTCGGCGAATGGCCGCGGTGATGGGTATCGAGGTAAGACGTGATCCCAAGGGCTGGCGGATGGTGATGCCGACACGGTGAGATTGCTCGGAGGAGGCATTGTCGCGATTGCGGTGCTGGCAACTGCCAGCCACGCCGCTTCCGCGCGTCTGGTCCGCTTCGACATAGCGGCGGCGCCACTGAAATCCGTCGTCGTGGCAATCGGGGCGCAAGCAGACGTGACGATCGGGCTGAGCGATCCCATGATCGGCGGCATCCTCATACGGGGCATCAAGGGCCGTATGTCGGTCGCCACGGCTCTTTCCCGCATGCTGTCCGGGACAATGGCCGACTATCGACAGGTCGATGCGCAGACCTTCGAGATCGTGCGCCGCAAGACGGCTCCGGCACCGAAAAAAATCGCCGTGCCATCCCTGCAGTTGCGGCCCGATCCCGCTATCGTCGTCACTGGCAGCAAACGGTCGGCGGCACTCCAGGATTATATCGGCAGCGTCGCGCTGATCGATGGCATGGCGGTGCGGCCCAACCGCCAGATCCACGGGTCGCAGGCTTTGGTCGATGAGGTACCGATCCTCGCCTCGACGCATCTAGGACCGGGCCGCAACAAGCTGTTCATACGCGGCATCGCCGATTCGAGCTTCAACGGCCCGACCCAGGCGACGGTCGGCGAATATCTTGGCGAGATCCGGCTCAACTACAATGCGCCGGATCCGGAACTCGCCATTTACGACGTCGCATCGATCGAGGTGCTGGAGGGGCCGCAGGGCGCACTCTACGGGGCGGGTTCGCTCGGCGGGATCGTCCGGCTCGTGCCGGTGGCGCCCGATCTGTCGCGCCGTTCTCTCGACGTCGCGGCAGGAGGCTCGCTGCAGGCGCATGGCGCAGCCGGGGGCGATGTATCCGCGATCCTCAACCTGCCGCTCGATCGCGACCGGCTGGGGCTGCGGATCGTCGCCTATGGCGATGTCGACGGTGGCTATATCGACGATCCCTCGCGCGGGCTGAAGGACATCAACCGGACGACCACCAACGGTGCCCGCGCGACGTTGCGCTACCAGCCCGGGGCCGACTGGACGATCGACTTCGGTGCCGTCGTACAGGGCATCAACAGCCGCGACGGCCAATATGCCGAACGGGGTCTGCCGCCGCTACAGCGATCGAGCGTCCTCGCGCAGCCGTTCGACAACGACTATGCGCTCGGCAGCGTGACGATCCGGCATGCGATGGGGTCGGCGCAGTTCGTCTCGGCGACCTCGATCGTCCGCCACGACGTCAATTCGAGCTACGACGCCACCCTGACGCACGATGCGCCAAGGCTCTACCGCGAAGACGATCACATCACCCTGCTGACCAACGAGACGCGGCTGTCTAAACATTCCGGATCGGGCAGCGGCTGGGTGCTCGGCGTCGAGCTGCTGCGCAGCGGCGACCGGCTGACGCGGACGCTCGGCGCCCCCGGCACCGACGATCGCATTGCCGGCACCGACGATATCGCCGAGGAAGCCTCTCTGTTCGGCGAGGGCACGCTGCGGCTTGCGAACCGCTTGTTCGCGACGGCCGGCGCCAGGGTCGAATATGCGCGGCTGGTGGATCACACACTCGATCAGGTCGATGCCGGATCGGAACCGCGTCGCCATGTCGCCGCGATTCTACCGTCGGTGGGGCTGCTCTGGAAGCCGGCGGCGCGTCTGTCGGTCTACGCGCGCTATGCGGAAGGCTATCGCCCCGGCGGATTGTCGGTGCAGGGTACGATCACGCAGCGTTTCGAATCCGATAGCGTTGCGAGCTACGAAGCCGGCGTCCGCTACGGCGATCCGGGTGACCGTTTCTCCGCCAGCATGGCGGCGTCGTTCACGCATTGGGAGGATATCCAGGCCGATCTGATCGATTCCGGCGGCCTGCCCTACACGACCAACATCGGTACCGGACGCGTCGTCGGCTTCGAAGCGCAGGCGCGCTGGCGTCCGCTTTCCGACTTCACGATCGACGGCGCGGTGTTCGCGAACAACAGCCGGCTCTCCAGGCCGGTGCCGGCCTTCACCGGCGAGAAGGACGCCAGCCTGCCCAATATCCCCGACGAGATTGCGCGGATCGGCATGCAATACGGCCTCGACGCCGCCGGGCGGCGCATCGCGCTGTCCGGCTCGATCCGCTATGTCGGCCGATCGCGGCTTGGCGTCGGTACCACGCTCGATCTTCATCAGGGCCGCTATGTAGATACCGCGATCGGTGCCAGTGCGCCGTTCGGGCCGCTCACCGTCTCGCTCGACATGACCAACCTGCTCGACGAGCGCGGGAATATCTTCGCGCTCGGGGACCCCTTCGGGGCGACGGCAGGCAACCAGATCACGCCGCAGCGGCCCCGCACGATTCGCCTCGGCGCGGCGGTCCATTTCTGAGAAATCGTCCCTAGAACCGCATCGCAATCGTCGCGCCGCCACCCGATGTGTCGCCCCATGGCAGGATGCGGACGTCGCTGTCGCGCTTGGTCGTAATGAGGAAGCCCGATCCCTCGCCGATCGCCGCGCCAGCAACGACATCGTACCAATGGTGCTTACGCGCCTCGACGCGGCCGAGCCCCACGAACGCCGCGACAAGCTGGGCAGGCAAGCCGATCTTCCAGCCGTAGCGGTTCTGCAACGAGGCCGCCGCGGCGAAGGAGACGGAGGCGTGGCCCGAGGGAAAGCTCTTGTCGTCGCTGCCGTCGGGCCGTTCCTCGGGGAACGCTTTCTTCAGCCCCTCCGAGAGCAGGAACGCCGCGCCCATGCTGCCGCCCGTCTCGAGATCGCCCTTCCAGTCGCCCTCGATCGCGGGAAGGCCGAGCGCGGTGACGACGAGCGCATCGCGGCCGATGCTGCTGGCGTCACCCCACGCTTTGTCGCTCAACGCAAGCGCAGGCGTTGTTGCCAACATGGCAGCACCGCACCCCAGCCCGATCGATAATCTGTTCATGTCGGCCTCCCCCTCCCCACTCCATCACACCGCCTCGTCACTCATGCAGCCCTGCCCCGTGCGCCCCGGTCGCCCCGCGCCCCGCGATCGAGCATTTCGGCATAGGCCATGAACAGCGCGTCGAAATGATCGTCCATCGTCCGTGCCGGTGTCGCGGCACCGGCACGTCTATTCCCCGCGAAGGCGAGGATCGCCCGCGTCGCGCTTTCGGCGCTACCCGAACGATAGAGCGATCCGTCGGCGGCGCGCGCATGATCGGCTGCTCCACCTCGGTCCGGGACGATCAGGTGAAGCCCCGATGCAACCGCCTCTGCCGCGACGAAGCAGAAGGTCTCCGCCTCGCAGCCATGGATGAGCGCGTCGGCGCTCGCCATCAGCCTCGCCAGCGCGACACGATCGGCGATCGGCGCGAGCAGGCGGATGTGGGGATTGCCCTCGATCGCACGAAGCAATTTCGTGCGCTTGTAGCCGTCGCCGACGAGCACGAGACCGACCGGCCGATCAGCGCCCGCCGTCGTTACCGCCTGTGCCACCATGTTCCATCGCTTTTCGGGGGCGTGTCTGCCGACCCCGAGCAGCAGCAACGCATCGTCGGACAGGTTGCACGTCGCAAGCATCTGGCGGCGCAAGCCCGCGTCGCGCAAGCGCGGCGAGAAGATTCCGGCCTCGACCCCCATCGGAACCGTAGAGACATGGCGCAGGCCGCCGTCGCGCAGTCGGCCCGCGAGATCGTCGCTCGCGCTGACGATCAGGTCGAAACGCCGATCGAGGCGCCGCAGATGGCGCCAATACCAATCGAAGCCGCGATCGATCGTCGATCGTTCGGCGACGCCGCCGAACCAGCGATAGGCGTAGGCCGACAGCGGATCGGCATGCGCGATCAGCGAGCGTAGCGCCGATCCCTGCCAATCGGCGACCAGCGAAGCGCTGCGCCAGGGCGACGACACTTCGACGACGTCGGGCCGTTCCTCGTCGAGGATCGCGTGCAAGGCCGCGCGATCGGCGAAATAGCGATAGGCGCGATCGAGCGGGAAGCGCGGCGAGCGAAGCCAGCGGATGCGGGCACCGGGGCCGCGGGGCTCGTCGTGCGTGTCGTGGCCGGGTGCGACGACGACGATCTCGTGCCCGCGTGCCGGCGCTGCCGCGAGCTTGCGATCGATATAGGTCCGCACGCCGCCGCCCCTCGGCGCGTAGAAGGCGGCGACATCTACGATCTTCATCGTGCGCCGCTCGCCGGCTGCGGCAGATCCGCATAGCGCGAAACGACCCGGCGTTGGGCGAGCGCGCGGATCGTCCGATCGATGCTCGCGAGCAGGGCGGGCTTGGTCAAGTCGCCGGGGTGCACAGCGACGCGCACCGTCGGCAGGCGCCCGAGGCTCGACCGCGCCACCGCGGCGACCGCGAGCGAGCTTGCCGTCCGGGCGCGGCTGCGGCTTGCCCAGGTCACGACCGGACCGCGGGCGAGCACGGCCTCGTCGGCGGGGCGCCAGACGCGCATATGATCCTCCGCCAGCGCGAAGCCGACCGCGCGCAGCGCCGATCGCGCGCCTGCGCCGTAAAGCCAGGCAGGCGCGACAAAACCGCTTACGGCGCGACCCGTGGCCTGTTCGACGACGTCGCGACCCTCGCGCATCCGCTGTTCGGCCTGCGACGCGGTGAGGCCGAGGAACTCGCCCTCGTGCGCGGTCATCACGCCGGCGCGGAGCCGGTCGAAGAGGCGCTCGTAGCGAACCTCGTCGCGGTGCTGCCAGCCATGAAGGAACATCTCTACCCCGGCATCGGCCCAGCCGCGCAACCGCGCGCGAAAGGCGGGATGCGCGCCGAGCGGCGCCATGCCCCAATGATCCGGCACGACCAGCATCGCGAAGCGCGGTGCGCCGACGAGCCCTTCGATCCGGTCCGCCAGCATCCGTATCGGCTCCGCGAAGGCCGGCCCGACATCGTGGATCGCAACGATCAGCCGTCGCTCGGCGGCAGAAGCGGGCACGGGATCAATGCGCATTATGCCGGCTGGCCCAGATCACGAGACGCCCGAATAGACCGGCCAGGAGACAGGGCCGTGCGTGACCATTGTGGACGTTCAGCAACCATCTGGCCTCGTCCTGTCTCATGTCCCAGCCCCGTCATCAGCGATTGATGAAGGGACGTCGTTATCGGCGCGAACCCGCAGTATCCCGATCTGTCGACGAGATATGTTACAGCTCGCCATGCGGGTCACGTTACAATGCGACGTCTGGGCAGCGTGCCGCATGTCCTGTGTTTCCTCCATAGCTTCGAACCGGGCGGCGTCGAGCGCACCGCCTTGCGGCTCTGCGGTGCGTGGCACGAGGCGGGCGTCGATGTAACGATCATGCTGGGTCGCGACGAAGGCGCCTTGCACGCCGAAAGGCCCGGTTGCCCTTATCTCGTACCGTACAGACCCCGCTTTTCCACCGCGCCCTTCGAGACGGCGTGGATGATCGCCCAGCTGCCGGCAATGATCCGGCGGTCGCGGCCCGATCTGCTGTATTGTTCCGGTAACAGCTACACGGTAGTGGCCGTCGCGATGAAGCTGCTGCTCGGCCGGGACTGCCCCCCGATCATCGCCAAGATCAGCAATGATCTGGCGAGACCCGATCTGTCGCTGCCGATCCGCGCTATGTATCGCCTCTGGTGCCGTATCCAGGCCTACTGCCTCGATCATCTGATCGCGCTATCCCCCGCAATGCGCGACGAGATTTTGGCGATCATGCGCGCGCGGCCCGAGCGCGTATCGGTCATCGCCAATCCGGTGCTCGATCATGGTCGCCGGCGCGCGCTCGCCGAGGCCGGTCGGACGGCACGGCGAACATCGGGAACGGGAAGGCGCTTCCTCGCGATCGGACGGCTGGTTCCGCAAAAGGATTTCGCGCTGCTGATCCGGGCCTTCGCTCTTGGCGCCGGGCCGGATGACCGGCTGGTGATTGTGGGCGAAGGACCGGAACGACGCCGGCTCGAACGGTTGATCCGCGCCTCGACCCTCCACGACCGGGTGCGGCTGGCGGGGCATAGCGATCGCATCGAGCGGTGGATCGCGCGGAGCGACATCCTGCTGCTCTCGTCGCGTTACGAGGGCTTGCCCGGTGCGGTGGTCGAGGCGCTGGCGGCGGGGCTGGGCGTCGTCGCGACGGATTGCTGCACCAGCATGGCCGCGCTGCTCAATCACGGGCGTTTCGGGACGCTCGTGCCGCCCCGCTCGCTGTCCGCGCTCGCCGATGCCATCGCAGGAACAGCCCCGGGGCAAGCCGATTGGCAGGCCGCCGCGGAATTCGCGGCGACGTTCGACGTGAGCGCGACGGTCACCGGCTATCGAAACCTGTTCGACCGAATCCTGCCGACCCCGATCATTGGCGCCGCCCTCCGCGACCCCGACCGCAAGGCTGCCTGAAAACCCGGAGTATCGTAACCGTGTATCCCCCATCTCTCGATGCGTCGCCGACATTGGCGCTGCCCGCCGAGGCCGGCTGGCTGCCCGAATCGCTCGCGAGCGACCCGCCGCGCTGGCGGCAATGGATCGGGCCTGCGATCTCGGTCGCCATGCTGGTCGCCGCGATGACCCAATTGCGGTCGCTCGACATTCGCCACATCTGGTCGATCCTGCCGACGTCGGCGGCCTTCTGGCTGGCGATGGCGGGCGCCTATCTCGCCCAACCGATCAGCGAATGGATGATTTATCGTCGACTCTGGCGGCTGCCGCCACGCGGGATCGTGCCGCTGCTGCGCAAGCGTATCTCCAACGAGATCGTGCTGGGCTATAGCGGCGAGCTTTATTTCTATGCATGGGCGCGCCGCCACGCCCATCTGGTCGCCGCGCCGTTCGGCGCGATCAAGGATGTCTCGATCCTGTCGGCGCAGGTCGGGAATGTCGCGACGCTGGTTCTGCTGGTGCTCGCCTGGCCTTCGCTGGGCCTGCTCGGTCTCGGCGTGCATGGCCGCGAATTGCTGCTGTCCTGCGCGGCCGTGGTGGCGATGTCGCTCCCCGTGATGCTGTTCCGCAGGCGTTTGTTCACATTGCCGCCGTCCGCGTTGCGGCACGTCGCGGCGTTGCACCTCGCCCGCGTGATCGCGTGGCACGAGGCCATGCCGGGTGCCGCGCTGACCTGGTGGGTGGTGCTCGCCGCGCTGCGACAGCTCTTGTCGCGCTTGCCGTTCCTGCCGAGCAAGGACATCGCCTTCGCGGCGGTCGCGGCCTTCCTGATCGGCCGCGACATCGATCTCGCCGCGATGATCGCGATGACGGCCAGCGTGATCCTGTGCACGCACCTCGTGCTGGGCGCGACGCTTTCGGCCGCCGATCTGCTGGCGCCGGAATCCGGGCGTTGAGTCCCGAGGATGCAGAGCAGCCGATGGGCTGTGGCGGCGCCCCTTCCCATGATCGGGCGGCGCCACGCTAGCTGGCGCCGCCGTCGTCGTCAGGTGACCTGCTCTCCGTTGGAAGTCCCGTATAATCGCGCCGTCGGTGTGGGGCATTCTGTCTTTCGGATCATCGGCCATGTCACTTGCCGGCAGCTACGTCATCTAGCCCGGCGGCATCCCCGCGGCTCCAAGCAATATCTCCGCTACCGCCTGCATCCCGCAATGCCCGGTCACAACCGTCCGCATTCGCCACCCTGCGTTCGAGCGGGCAAAGGCCGCCGCTCGCGTCGATACCGGGAAGCTGGGATCGGTGAACTCGACAAAGGTGATGAGACGCCCCGCGCCGATCGGCGCATCGTAGACGAGGGGCGTGGTATTGGTCCCGAGCGGCTGAGGCGTGACGCGTCGATCGACCCACGCCTGGTCGGCGGGATCGAGGATACCCAATTGCAACGCGGAAGGAGGCGGCAGGCTCAGTCCGCCGCTGGGTTCGGCCATGGCCAGCCTCTTGGCCCGCTCGGAAGGGTCCAACTGATCCATCAACGACTGTCCGCTCTCGGCCAGAGCGCAATCGAGGAACACGACGCTGCGAATCGTTCGCGGGACGCGGTCAGCGACTGCTTTGACGACCCGGCCTCCGAAGCTGCTCGCAACATCCTCGACAAGAAGATGGCGGAGTTCCTCGTCGTGGGCACCGCCGGCGTCGCCGTTTCGTTCGCGGCGCCGGCGACCTATGGCTTCACCCTCGGCATTGAGTTCCAGGAGAAGCGCGGCAGTCGGGGGTGACGACATCTCGATGCGCTGAGACTGGATCGTGGCGGATGGTTCCGGTCGATCGCGGGTGCGGCTTGACCGATCGGTGACAGAGACCCGACGCGATACGCTGCGCCCAAATCTCGCGACGCTGTCGGTGCTGGTGACGGAATGGCAACGATCATCGTTGAGCCGGACGCTCGTTAGACGAAGGAGGTTCGATCGTTCTGCACCTGATCAATGCGGCTGGAGATGGCAGCCCAAACGAGAAACGTCTGACCAGACGCCCCGCGCATTTGCAGACGTGACACTTCCGCTGCCCGCTTCCCAAACCGTTCGATAAGGCCATGCGCCATCGCCTCTACGGGATCGGTTCGTCGATCTCGCGGATGTGTCGTCCGAGCATCGAGGCGCTCTTCGAGCGCATCGATGGCCGCGGTCAAATGGGCGGCGGCCACATGCTCGCCGAGTTGATCCAGTTCGACGAGCTGGTCGAGCATCTGCCGGTGCAGCTGGGTGACCGAAGGGGGAGAGGTAGACTCGAGAGACTTCATCGCGTCGCAATCGTCCCTTCCGTCTGGCGGTCTCTATCCATTGTGGGAGACACTAAGTCAATATTGTGCAATGTTTTCGCGAGCCTCGTCGAGGCTGGATACCTGCCGAGCTGAATGGTAGGTCGGTGCCGTGCCGTCGATAGCGCGTTCGACGGCCAAGCATTGGAAGATTGATGATGCACCGCTCCGGCCATGTGTTGTTCAATGTCTCTGGTCGGCTGTTGAACGTCGATCGCGGATTCAGCGACATCATGCAGGCCGAGCCTTCGTCGCTCATAGGCCGTCTTGTCCTGGATGTGACGGCGCCGGCCGACCGAGAGGAATGTGGCGTTGCGATAGCGCACCTCCTGAAAACCC
>Ga0302314_10014284_pt1 | contig 13604 bp, 16 predicted proteins | sample III_Palsa_N2_3_FD_200533 | JGI IMG/M metagenome (GOLD analysis project Ga0302314, IMG submission 200533) | Peat permafrost microbial communities from Stordalen Mire near Abisko, Sweden - III_Palsa_N2_3 | ecosystem: Environmental > Terrestrial > Soil > Palsa > Peat permafrost | place: Sweden... | reverse complement strand
GGGGGGTGACTCCTCGGCTGCAAGCTCCTTATGATGGAGACGTAATTTTATTACCCAGGGAATGAATCAAGTGACGCACCAGGCCAATCCGAAATTCGCCATCCCGGTGACCCGCACCGCCGCCCCGAAGACCCGCCCCTCCGACGACGATCTGTCCTTCGGCACGGTCTTTACCGATCACATTTTCGTGATGGATTACGACGAGGGCAAAGGCTGGCACGATCCCAAGATTATTCCCTATGAGAGCTTCTCTCTCGATCCGGCCAGTTCGGTCCTGCATTACGCCCAGGCGGTGTTCGACGGGCTCAAGGCCTATCGTGTCAAGGACGGCTCGGTCCGCCTGTTCCGCCCCCGCAAGCATGCCGAGCGCCTGAACCGCTCATGCGAGCGCCTGTGCATTCCCGAACTGGATATCGAGCTGATCCTGGAGAGCTTCCGCAGCCTGGTCGACGTCGACCGCGACTGGGTGCCCTCCAAGCCCGGCACCTCGCTCTATCTGCGTCCGACCGTGATTGCCAACGAGAACTTCCTCGGGGTGCGTCCGGCCAAGAGCTATACCTATTTCCTGATCCTGTCGCCGGTTGGCCCCTATTACGCCGAGGGCATCAATCCGGTGAAGATCCTGGCCTCGGACACCTATGTGCGCGCCGTCCAAGGCGGCCTGGGCGAAGCCAAGACCGCCGCCAATTACGCGGCCAGCCTCTATGGCGCCGAAGTCGCCAAGAAGGCTGGCTACACTCAGGTGCTGTGGCTGGACGGCGTCCATCACAAATATCTCGACGAGGTCGGCACCATGAACATCATGGTCAAGATCGGCGACGAAGTGATCACGCCCCCGCTCAATGGCGCGATCCTGGCCGGCGTAACCCGCGATTCGATCCTGACCCTGATGCGCGACTGGGGCCTCAAGGTCTCCGAGCGCGCCCTCTCGATCGACGAGGTCATCGAGGCCTCGAGGGCGGGCACGCTGTCGGAGATGTGGGGCACCGGCACCGCCGCCGTGGTCTCCCCCGTGGGCGAGCTCGGCTACAAGGATGAGAAGATCATCATCAATGGCGGCAAGACCGGCGAGCTGACCCAGAAGCTCTATGACGCCATCGTCGGCATCCAATATGGGCGGACCAACGATGCCCATGGCTGGACGGAGCCGGTGACCGGTCGCTAAGGCGCCGAGGCTGCCATGGCCACGGACGTCAAATCGGGCGCCAACCTGCTGTTCCTCCGCGAGGAGGAACTCAGGCAGGCGATCGAACTGCTGTTCTTCGCCTATCGCGATTTCTCCGCGGCACCCGACGAATTGCTGGCCGGGCAGGATCTCGGCCGCGCCCATCATCGGGTGATCTATTTCATCGGCCGGCATCCCGGCATCACCGTCAGCGACCTGCTGACCATTCTCGGCATCACCAAGCAGAGCCTGGCCCGGGTGCTCAATCAGCTGATCTCCGACGCTTTCGTCACCCAGACGCCTGGCGTGCGCGACCGGCGTCAACGTTTACTGGAACTGACGCCGAAGGGCGTGGCGCTGGAACGGTCGCTGACCGAGAGACAGCGCCAGCGCATCGCCGAAGCGTACCGCAATGCCGGCCCGGCCGCGGTCGAGGGCTTCCGCAAGGTGATGGTCGAGCTCATCGACGAGAAGGACCGCAAACGCTTCCCGGGACGGCCCGAGCGGCCGATGAGAAGATGAAGAGGGAACCGTTCCGCACAGACTGCCCCCTCACCCCGACCCTCTCCCACAAGGGGAGAGGGGGCGCGCTTTTTACTCCCTCTCCCGTTGTGGGAGAGGGCTGGGGTGAGGGGGCGCCGTGAACGACTCTTCTCACATTCTGGTCGTCGATGACGATGCCCGCCTCAGGCAATTGCTCAGTCGGTACCTCGCCGAGAGCGGCTATATGGTCTCGACCGCCGCCGATGCGGGCGAGGCCCGGCGGCAGCTCGAATCGATGGAGTTCGACCTGATCGTGCTCGATGTGATGATGCCGGGCGAGACCGGCATCGAGCTGACCCGCGGTCTGCGGCAGATAAACAACGTGCCGATCCTGCTGCTGACGGCGATGGGCGACACCGCCGACCGCATCACCGGCCTCGACGCCGGCGCCGACGATTACATGGGTAAGCCGTTCGAGCCGCGCGAGTTGCTGCTGCGCATCGGGAGTGTTTTGCGCCGCTCGGTGCGCGAGGCGCCGCCTGAGCGTCCGCAGGCGCGGTTCGGCAGGTTCGGTTTCGACCTCGAGCGCCAGGAGTTGGCCGAGGACGGGCTTCCGGTCCATCTCACCACCGCCGAAGCCGCGCTGCTCGGCGTGCTGGTCGGCCGCGCCGGCGAGACGCTGAGCCGCGAGGAACTGGCTGAATTGACCGGGGCGCTGGGCAATCTGCGCACCGTCGACGTGCAGATCACCCGGCTTCGCAAAAAGATCGAGGACGATCCCCGCCTGCCGCGCCATCTGCAGACCGTGCGCGGGCGAGGGTACGTTCTATGGATCGATTGATGCCTCGGCGCTGGGCCAAATATCTGCTACCGCGCGGCCTGATGGGCCGCTCCCTGCTGATTCTCGTCACACCGCTGCTGCTGGTCCAGCTGGTCTCGGCCTATGTCTTTTTCGGCACCCATTGGGATCTGGTGACGCGCCGCATGTCGAGCAGCCTGGCCGGCGACATCGGCTCGGTGATCGAGCTGATGCGCCAGGACCCGACCCCGGCCGGGCGCGAGCGCGCCTTCGGCATGGCCGCCCAGGAGATGGAACTGACCTTCGCCTTGCATCCCGGCGACATTCTGGAACGCACCGGCATGCTGGGCGCAGCGTCGAAATTCGCCGATCTGGTGATGGGCTACAGCCTCGAGGACAATCTCACCAACGCGCTGAACGAGCGGGTCGGCCGGCCGGTCTTCATCGATGCGGAGACCTCCTGGCCGCGCGGCATCACGATCCTGGTGCAACTGCCCGACGGAGTGCTCGAGGTCAGAGCCTCGGGCAAGCGTCTTTCCAGCCCGACCACCAAGATCTTCGTGCTGTGGATGGTCGGCACCTCGCTGTTGCTGCTCGGCATCGCCACCCTGTTCACCCGCAATCAGGTGCGCGCGGTGAAGAGATTGGCCGTCGCCGCGGATTCTTTCGGCAAGGGGCGGCCGGTGCCCGACTTCAAGCCGGAGGGCGCCTCCGAGGTGCGCCAGGCCGGCGCAGCCTTCGCTTTGATGCGCGAACGTCTGAAAAGCCAGGTCGACCAGCGCACCGAGATGCTGGCCGGGGTCTCGCATGATCTCAGGACCCCGCTGACCCGCATGAAGCTGCAGCTGGCCATGATGCGGGGCGAGGGGATCGGCGATCTCACCGAGGACGTCACCGACATGGAGCGGATGATCGAGGGGTATCTCGCCTTTGCCCGGGGGGAGGGTACCGAGGCGTCCCGCCCGGCCGACCTCGCCGCCCTGGTCGAGGATGTGGTGGCCCGCGCCCGGCGCGATGGCGGGCGCATCGAGGTGGCGTGCGAGGGCGACCTTTCCATGCCGCTCAAGGCCCAGGCGATGAGTCGGTGCCTCGCCAATCTGGTTGGCAATGCGGTGCGCTACGCCACCAATGTCAAGATCACGGCCCGTCGCCGCGGCGACGCAGCGGAAGTCATCGTGGACGACGATGGTCCGGGTATCGCGGCCGATTATCGCGAGCTGGTGTTCAAGCCCTTCTACCGGATCGAGGGGTCTCGCAACCCCAAGACCGGCGGGGTGGGCTTGGGTCTGACCATAGCGCGCGACGTGGCCCGCGGCCATGGCGGCAATATCATCCTCGAGGACAGTCCCATGAAAGGACTCAGGGTCCGCTTGATGCTGCCCGTCTGAGGTGGTCATATGACGCCTGCGCGCTGGTTGTCCGCTGCGCGTTCTCTATGATCCGGCGGGGGGCTCAAACGCCGCTCGGGCTTGAGAGCATTTCGCGATTCCAAGGGATCGCAAAACGCTCTACTGTTCCAATCGTCACATCCGGTCAGGATCCTCCTCGTTCATGTCATCCGTCGCCAGCGCGAAAACCCCCGACGCCGACGCCCTCGTGCGCAAGGAGGTCGCCCGCATCCTCAAGGGGCCGGTCGCCGATCGCATGCGCTCGCTCATCCCGCCGCTCGCGACCAATCCGGACGCCTTCAAGACGGTGATGGAGAGCCCCGAGCTGCTCGACGCTTGCCTGAAGCTGTTCAGGTACAAGCGCGACATGTTCGGCGAATTCCTGGTCGATCAGAGCGACGCGCCGGTCGCCGACGATGATCAGCGGCTGAAATGCGGCCGCTCGGTCAATGAAGTGATCGGCATGGCGGTGCGCCAGGGCATGCGCTCCTATGCCGAAATCTTCTTCGGGGACCCGGTGACGCCGCCCAAGGAAGGCCCACCGGTGCCCAAGCCGGCTGCCGCCAAACCGGCGCCGAAGGGCTGGTACAAGCGAATCGACATGGTCAAGCTGGCCGGGCGCTTCCGCGATTCCTTCGGCCAGGACAAGGCCCTGCCCAAGAACCAGACCAATTCGGGGCGCTTCTACTCCGCGATCAAGGACGCGCTGGATTTCGAATGGCAGGTCCGCTTCTTCCCGATCTACACGCAGATCCCAGCCCATGTGTTCGTCAAGCTGGGGGTCGGCATCACCCGCATGGATACCGAGGAACGCCTGCACCGTCTGGCCCATCTCGCCGTGTCAGATATCAACAAGGCGGAATCGGTGATCAAGAATCCGGTGCTGTTCCGCGAGATGATCGACAATAACGTGCTGGCCTCGGCCACCGTCTCGCAACTCGGCGAGGCCGGGTTCAACGACGTCAACAGCGCGCTGGAGGGGCTGGCTCCGCAGCAGAAATGGGACGTGCTGGCCAACCGCGACACGGCCGTGCGCCTCTATGAGGATAAGCGTATCACCAAGCAGGACATCGAGGCCCTGGCCGAGTACCTGCATATGCTCAACGAATTCGCCCTCGACGCGATCTTCGATCTGAAGCTATCGCGCGAGCAGATGCAGCTCTTCATGAAGACGGCCGAGCAGAATCTGGGGCCTAAGCTGTTCATCGCCCTGTTCGGGCCGATCCAGGAGATCGTCCCGGAGGAACAGGAAGAGCAGCAGAAGCTGCGTAAATATCAGCAATTCACCCAATCGTCGCTGCGCGGCCTGGTCAATGCCGTGAAGCAGCTCGACGACAATCTGCGCCGGACCGGCGGGGAGGGGGCGATTGGGGAGTGTCTGGCGACAGTCTGCCGCACACGCCGACCCGATCTCGAGAAAGAACTCAAGAAGCTGATGCCGGAGATGATGGCGTAAGTTTTCACGCCCTCACGCGCCGAGTCGAAGCGCAGCGAAGACGAACGCAAAGCGGACAACCTATGTTGCCTGTGCGACGCCGGCTGTCGGCAGCGCGGCGGCCGCGCTTGCGGCCGTGGAACGATCTCCTTAGGAGATCGTTCCATCCTGACCACTGTTTTTCAGGTACGGGGGGCGCGGGAAATTCCGTCCTTCAGCTCGTCCAGAATCTGGAAGAAGCGCTTGTTGAGCGTGTCGAACGCTTCCGCGTTGGATTTAGCGATGATCTCGGACAGCTCGCGCGCGTTGGACAGGGCCTGCTCGAAAGCGTCCTTGGTCAGTTCGGTCTGGCGCACGGCCTTTTCCTGCGGCGTGCCGGCCTCGACCAGCTGACGGGCCACGGAGGCGCTTTCCTCGATGGTCTGGCGGGCGATCTCGACCTGGCGCTTGACCAGGGCCTGGACGCCCTCATAGGCGAGCTTGTTGGCCTGGGTCAGGGCTTCGATGTTCTTGCGCTGGGACGACACCAGCGTTTCGACGTCGACGCCGGGAACCTTGAAGTCCTGAAAATATTTGGACATGTCGAATTTGGAAATGTCGAAGTCGATGCCGATGCCTTGTGTCGCTTGCTTCGCGGCCATAGCAGTGCCTCCCTTACCGGTGGTTGTGACGGCGGATGAGCCACCGTAGGACTGTGGCGGGTGCGGCGTCAATGGGCTTATTGCGCTGCAACAGAAACTTAGCCGGCCAATTCCTCGGCGCGGCGGCAGGCCGCCTCGGTGGCGCGGCGCATCAGGTCAGCCAGTCCGTCTTCCTGTTTCATCAGGACCTGCAGGGCGGCGTAGGTGGTGCCGTTCGGGCTGGTGACATTCTCCCGCAAAGCCGCGGCTGGCAAAGGCGATCGGTGTAAAAGCTCACCCGATCCGGTCACCGTTTCGCGGGCCAGGATGGCGGCGACATCCGTCGGCAGGCCCAGATTTTCGCCTGCGGCGGTAAGCGCTTCGACCAGCAAAAACACGTAAGCAGGGCCGCTTCCCGACAGCGCGGTGACCGCGTCGAGCTGGTTTTCGTGCTCGACCCACACCGCTTTGCCGACCGCGGTCACCAATTGATCACAAGTCCGGCGCTGTTGCTCGGAAACGTTGCGGTTCGCCAACAGTCCCGTGGCGCCCCGTCCGACCGAGGCCGGGGTGTTGGGCATGGCGCGCACGATGGCGGCCTCCGATCCCAGCACGGCCTCTAGAGACGCAATCGTGCGGCCGGCGGCGATGGACAGGAACACGGCCGAACCGGCGAAGCGGCGATAGGATGGCGCCACCTGATCCATGGTCTGCGGCTTGACCGCCAGCAGCACCACATCGGGGGTGAAACCAGCCGGCAATTGCTGGGGCGAGGAGACGGAGTGGATGTCGGCGGGGCCGGTTTTGGAGTCGTAATGAGGGTCGACGACAATGGCGTCGGAGGGGCTGATGCCCTGCTCAAGCCATCCGGCCAGCAGGGCACCGCCCATCTTGCCGCATCCCACCAAAAGGATGCGGGTCACGCTTCGCCGACAGTATCCAGAAGTGCCGCGGCCACGGCGTCCTGCGCCGACTTTCCGCCCCACAGAACGAACTGGAAGGCGGGATAGAAGCGCTCGCATTCATTGAGCGCGATATCCACCAGGTCTTCGATCTGTTCCATGCTGGCGCTGCCGAGGCCGCGCAGCAGGACGGCGTGACGGAACATCGGCACGCCCTCGTCGGTCCACAGGCCGAAATGACCCAGCCAGAGCCGTTCATTGACGCTGGCCAGCAATTCATAGAGCTGCTGCTTCTTGGACGGCTGGACCTTCATGTCCATGGCGCAAGAGAAGTGCAGGGCGCCGATATCCTCGCGCCAAGCGAAATAGAGGGAATAGTCGCACCAGCGGCCCGGCGCCTCCACGGCCATTTCGTCGTCGTTACGGCGATCGAAAGCCCAATCGTTGGCCGTAACCAACTGCTCCACCAAGTCCAAGGGATTGGCGGAAGCTTCTTCTTCTACGGTCGTTGAGAAAGTCATACCCGCGACCTCCATCGGTCCGTCGAGGGAACATATGGGGCGTTAGGCAAACATCTTGTGTGCTCTACCCCACACAACACTAGCTGTAGCCTATAGAGCGAGTTTCGCAAGTGCAAGAAATATCCTTGTGGCCGACTGAATTGCCTGTGGATAAACGAGACGCCTCGTTGCGCGCAAGCAATGTTACGAATTCACGTCCGTTTTCTTCGCTTTGGATTTAGGCTTTTCGGCGGGAACAGCAAGCTCCGCGCCGCCCAGCTTGGTTTCCAGTTGAGCGATGCGGGCCAGCAGGGCCTCCTGCTCGTCGCGCGCCTTGGCGGCCATCTGGCGCACCGTCTCGAATTCTTCGCGTGTGACCAAATTGAGGTTCGAGAGCCAGCCCTCCATCTGTTGGCGGACAATCTGCTCCAACTCGGTCTTGAAGCCGGTCAGCACGTTAAGGGCGCCCCCGGCCATTTTGGCGAAATCGTCGAACAGGCGGTTTTCAGTTTGCATTTTCTTACCTCACGGCATTTTGCACAGTATAAGAGCTCTGCTGCCTTTGTTGCAATGCAGCAGCGGGCGGGGAGTGGCCTTTTGACCTCTCTCCCTGTAAGAAGAGGCGTCATTTAAGACGAGGTATGTCGTTATGTATGTAGTGACCGGGGGCGCCGGCTTCATCGGGTCGAACCTGTTGGCGGCGCTGGAAGAGCGCGGCGACGGCGAACTGGTGGTGGTGGACCGCCTGCGCAGCAACGACAAGTGGCGCAACATCGCCAAGCGTGAGATCGCCGAGATCATCGCGCCGGAGCATCTGTTCGACTTCCTCGCCGAGAATCGCGCCAAGATCAAGATGATCTTCCATATGGGCGCCATCTCCTCGACCACCGAGACCGACGCCGATCTGATCGTCACCAATAATTTCAAGCTGTCCTCGGTCCTGTTCGACTGGTGCACCCGCCACCAGGTGCGCATCGTCTACGCCAGCTCGGCCGCGACGTATGGCGACGGTTCGCAGGGGTTCGACGATGATTTCGGCATCGCCCCGCTCTCGCTGCTGCAGCCTTTGAACGCCTATGGCTGGAGCAAGCACGTCTTCGACCGTCGCCTGGCCCGCAAGGTGTCCGACGACGCGACGATGCCGCCGCAATGGGCCGGACTGAAATTCTTCAACGTCTACGGCCCCAACGAATATCACAAGGGCGGCCAGCAGAGCGTGGTCGCCCACATCTATCCGCAGGTCGAGTCCGGCGCGTCGGCCCAGCTGTTCCGCTCGCACAATCCGAACTACACCGATGGCGGCCAGATGCGCGACTTCGTCTGGGTCGGCGACGTGGTCTCGGTAATGACGTGGCTGCTCGACCACGAAGAGGTCAACGGGCTGTTCAATCTGGGCTCCGGCCAGGCGCGCAGCTTCCTGGACCTCGCCAACGCGGTCTATCGCTCGGCCGGCAAGGAGCCCTCCATCAAGTTCATCGATACGCCACTGGCGATCCGCGACAAATATCAATATTTCACCGAGGCCCGCATGGGCCGCCTCAAGGCTTGCGGCTACAGCAAGCCCTTCACCTCGCTCGAGGACGGCATCTCGGCCTATGTCAACGGCTTCCTCGCCCGACCGGATCGGTATCGCTGATGGCTTTGCAATTCCCCGACATCGATCCGGTCGCGCTGCGTCTCGGCCCGGTCGTGATACGCTGGTACGCCCTGGCTTACATCGCCGGCTTGACGGGCGGATGGCGTTATCTGCGCTGGCTGGCGACCAGGTCGCACGCCAAGATCACCGCGCTGCAGATCGACGATTTTCTGGTGTGGGCGACGTTCGGCACAGTGATCGGCGGGCGGCTGGGCTATGTGCTGTTCTACAAGCCGAGCTTCTATTTCGCCGATCCGATTCACATCCTCTATCTGTGGCAGGGCGGAATGTCCTTCCATGGCGGCGCCCTCGGCGTCATTACCGCGCTGATCCTCTATTGCCGCCGCTACAAGATCGATCTTCTGGAATTCGGGGATCTGCTGTGCTGCGTGGTGCCGCTCGGCCTGTTCTTCGGCCGTGTCGCCAATTTCATCAATGGCGAGCTGTGGGGACGGGTGACCGACGACAGCGTGCCGTGGGCCATGGTGTTTCCCAATGCCGGACCCGAGCCGCGCCATCCCAGCCAGCTTTACGAGGCCGGGCTGGAAGGCCTGGCTCTGCTGGTAATCCTGCATGTGCTGTGGCGCAATGAGGCGGTCCGCCTGCGTCGGGGCACCCTGTCCGGCGTATTGCTGCTGGGCTACGGCGTGGCCCGAGCCTTCGTCGAATTTTTCCGCCAGCCCGACGATTTTCTCGGCTTCCTGTGGGGCGGCGCCACCATGGGCCAGCTTCTGTCGGTTCCGCTGATGGTCGTTGGCCTTCTCATGATCATACGAGCCAAAAAAGTCGCATGAACACCAGACTCCCAGGCCTGCGACTGCAGGCCCGCGCTGCCGACAGCGTCAATCACACAGACGGTATAGCTTGGCGCGATAGCCCAGCGCATGGAATGCGCGCCCGGCGCCTGAGGGCACAAAAATAATGACCGAAGATTTTCTGCGTAGGCAAATTCAGGCCACCGGCGCGATGCCGGTGGGCGAGTTCATGCGTCATTGCGTGTCCGCCTATTATTCCGGGCGCGATCCGTTCGGCCGTGAGGGCGACTTCATCACCGCCCCCGAAATCAGCCAGATGTTCGGCGAGATGATCGGGTTGTGGGCGGCCATCGCCTGGCAGCTGATGGGAGCGCCCGAAGAGGTGCTGCTGGTCGAGCTGGGGCCCGGCCGCGGCACGCTGATGAGCGATCTGGTGCGCGCCGCCGGCGCGATGCCGGATTTCCAGAGCGCCGTCCGCATCCATCTGGTCGAGACCAGTCCGGTCCTGCGGGAGGTCCAGCGCGAGGCTCTGGCGGGAATCGAGGTGGTCTGGCACGAGGAGATCGCAACGCTGCCCGACGGGCCGGTGATCATCATCGCCAATGAATTCTTCGACGCCCTGCCGATCGAGCAATATGTCTATCGCACCGAGGGCTGGCATGAGCGGATGGTGACCTGCCGCGACGCCTTCGCCTTCACCGATGGGCCGGCGGTGTCCGAGCGGCGCATGGCCGAGCTCGGCGCGCCCGAGGCGCGATCGGGCGAGGTGTTCGAGGTCAATCCCGAGGCGCGGCGCCTGGTTCAGTCTCTGGCGCAGCGTTTCGCCGAGCAGAAGGGCGTGCTGCTGGCCATCGATTACGGCTATGACCAGAGCGCGGTCGGCGACACCTTGCAAGCGGTGCGGCGCCATCAGCCGGTTCCGGCCCTGCAGACTCCTGGCGAAGCCGATCTCACGGCCCATGTCGATTTCGACGCTCTGGCGCGCGCCGCCGAGCAGGCGAAGGTCTCGCCCATCGTCAATCAAGGCTCCTTCCTGCGCCGCCTCGGCATCGAATTGCGGGCCGAGCGTCTGGCGGCGGCCCATCCCGACAAGGCCGACGATCTGCTGTCGGGCTGTCACCGCTTGATCAATCCGGCTGGAATGGGCACCCTGTTCAAGGTCCTGGCCCTGTCCTCGCCGGACATTCCCGATCTGCCAGGCTTTACATCGTGACATCGACCGCCGACATGCTGACCGCTCCCGCGCTGGAAGGCGCGCCGGGCGTGCTGCATGGCTTTTTTACCCGCAAGGGCGGCGTGTCCGACGGGCTTTACGGCTCGCTCAATTGCGGCTTTTCGACCGGTGACGAGCGCGCCAATGTGCAGGAGAACCGCGACCGCGCCGTCGCTCGGCTGGGCCTCGGTCCCGAGCGTCTGGCGGCGGTGCAGCAGATTCATAGCGCCCGTGTCGTGGTGATTGGCGAGGATTGGGTTCCCGGCCCCTTGGAACAGGCGGACGCCCTGGCGACCCGCCGCCGGGGCATCGCGCTCGGGGTCCTGGGCGCCGATTGCGCGCCGGTGCTGCTGGCCGATCCGCGCGCCGGCGTGATCGGCGCCGCCCATGCCGGCTGGCGCGGCGCGCTCGACGGCGTCACCGACAGCGTCATCGACGCCATGACCGGGCTGGGGGCGGAGCCTTCGCGCATCGTCGCCGCGATCGGTCCGTGCATCGCCCTGGCTTCCTATCAGGTCGGACCTGAATTCCCGGCACCCTTCCTGGCGCAGGATTCCGCCAATGCCCGTTTCTTCGAAGGTGGTCATTTCGACCTGCCCGGCTATCTTGCCGCCCGGCTCGAACGCCGCGGCCTGGCCGCCGTCGCGCCGTCGCTGGCCGACACGCTGGCGCAGCCGGAGCTGTTCTTCAGCCATCGCCGCGCCACCTGGCATGATGGCGGCGTCGCGGGACGCCAGCTCTCGATCATCGCGCTGGAGGGCTGAGATGAAGAAGCTGCTCGCCCTGCTGGCCCTCGCGCTGCTCGCCGCTTGCGGCGAGCTGCCGCATCCGTTCGAGCACGATCCCGGCGCCGAGCCGATCCTCGCGACCCCGACCGCCATGGCGCCGATCACCGTCGCCGAGGTGCCCGACCAGCCTGGCCTTGCCGAAGCCGTTGCCAAAGCGCTGGGCGACCAGGACATTCCGGCCTCGGTGGCGGTGGGCGGCGACCGTTTCCTGACCTTGACCGGCCAGGCCAAGTCGGGCCGCGTGCTGTGGAGTTTGACCAGCCCCGACGGCAAGAAGATCGGCGAGAGCGTGCAGGTCCTGCCGCGCCAGGCCGGCGCCTTCGAGCCGGTGGCCGCGGCCACCGCCGAGGCGGTCGGCGCCATGCTGCGCGTCGACGATCTGGGCGGCACCGATCTGGCCGCGCGGCCGCGCGTGGTGGTCGACGAGGTCACCGCCACCGGCGGGCTCGACGGCGCCTTGCTGAAGCGGGCCCTGATCATGGCGCTGCAGCAGCGCGGCATCGCCGTGGTCTCGGACCAGGCGAAGCTGCATGTCACGGGCGGGGTGCGGATCAGCCTCGGCATGGGCGGCCGCGATCTGGTCGAGGTCAGCTGGGCGGTGATCGACGACGAGGGCAAGGAGATCGGCCGCGTCAACCAGTCCAATAATGTTTATCACGACGAATTGGTCAGCCTGGGAACCCGCATGACGCACCAGATCGCCGAGGGCGGAGCCGAGGGCGTTGCTCAGTTGGTACACCTCAAGCGGTGATCATTTAGGGCCATGTGAGATCGGGTGGTGAGCCCGGTCTCACATGGCTCCAAGCCCGCGCGGCGTTTGAGCGGCGCAAAAGCTCGCTTTTGCGCGCATCATGCAGAATCTGGTGCGATTCGGGCGAAGCGCGAAACGCTCCAGAGCATGGCAGACCTGATTGTGACGGATAGTTTACTTCCTCATCGCCTGTTGATAAGGTCCGCCGCGACGAAGGGGCCGCCATGAAAATTATCGCCTGCAACAGCAATCGTCCGCTCGCCGAAGCGATTGCCGACTATCTCAATATCAACATCACCACCGCCACGATTCGACGCTTTTCCGACATGGAAGTGTTCGTCGAGATTCATGAGAATGTGCGCGGCGAAGATGTGTTCGTGGTGCAGTCGACCAGCTTCCCGGCCAATGACCATCTGATGGAGTTGCTGGTGACCTGCGACGCGTTGCGGCGCGGTTCGGCCCGGCGCATCACCGCCGTCATTCCCTATTTCGGCTATGCCCGCCAGGACCGTAAATCGGGTCCGCGCACACCGATCTCGGCCAAGCTGGTCGCCAATCTGATCACCACCGCGGGTGCGGATCGCGTTGTCACGCTGGATCTCCACTCCGGTCAGATCCAGGGCTTCTTCGACATTCCGCTCGACAATCTCTATGCCGCGCCGGTTTTCACCAACGACATCAAGATCCGCTTCGAAGGCCGCAAGCCCATGATCGTCTCGCCGGATGTCGGCGGCGTGGTGCGTGCCCGTCTGATCGCGCGCCGCATCGACACGGATCTGGCCATCATCGACAAGCGCCGCGAGCGCGCCGGCGTTTCCGAGGTGATGAACATCATCGGCGACGTGCATGGCCGCGACTGTATCCTGGTGGATGACATCGTGGATTCGGGCGGCACGCTGTGCAACGCCGCCGAAGCCCTGATCAAGGCCGGCGCCACCTCGGCCTCCGCTTACATCACTCATGGCGTGCTGTCGGGCGGCGCCGTCGCCCGCGTCACGGCGTCGCCGCTGGAAAGCCTGGTGATCACCGACAGCATCGCCGCCACCGAGGCGGTCAAGCTGGCGCACAATATCCGCCAGCTGACCATCGCCCCGCTGATGGCCGAGTCGATCCAGCGCATCAGCGAAGAGCGTTCGGTCTCCAGCCTGTTCGATTAAAATGGTTTCCTG
>Ga0302314_10014281_pt1 | contig 13605 bp, 12 predicted proteins | sample III_Palsa_N2_3_FD_200533 | JGI IMG/M metagenome (GOLD analysis project Ga0302314, IMG submission 200533) | Peat permafrost microbial communities from Stordalen Mire near Abisko, Sweden - III_Palsa_N2_3 | ecosystem: Environmental > Terrestrial > Soil > Palsa > Peat permafrost | place: Sweden... | reverse complement strand
CCTCGCGGCACCCCAGGCGCCGGCCGCTGCCCGCCCGGTCGTGGTCGAATACCGCAAGACCCGCCGCTTCGAAATCCCGCCGCGCGCCCCGATGGCGGCACGCGGGTAGAGCAGCTTCGGACCTTGGTCTTCTCCTCTCCGTCCCGATCTTCTCCCTCTCCGCCCCAATGGGGCAGAGAGGAGAAGATAGTGCGGATATCGCCGGCAGTATCCTTTTGGGGGCAGATCGCCTCCGATCACCCCACCCGCGCCGCTTGGCCGCCGTCGACCGGCAGGTTGACGCCGGTGATGAAGCGCGCCTCGTCCGAATGCAGGAACAGGGCGGCATAGGCGACATCCCAGGCGCTGCCCATCTTGCCGCGCAGCGGGACGGCCCGGTCGCGGGCGACGCGCAGTTCGGCGCGCGGCGTCTGCGTCGCGGCGGCCTGGCCCTCGATCGCCATCGGCGTGTCGATCAGCCCAGGCAGGATGGTATTCACCCGGATGCCGTGCAGGGCATTGGTCAGCGCCAGGGTCTGGCCCAGCGCCAGCATGCCGGCCTTGGACACCTTATAGGCAGTGAGCCCGAATCCGACAGCACCTGCGACCGCGGCCAGCGACGATATATTGACGATGCTGCCGGCCTGCTGTTGCCGCATCGCCGGCAGCACGGCCTGGCACGACAGCAGGCAGCCCTTGAGATTAACATTCATGATCCGGTCATAAGCGGCTTCGGTGACCCGGGCCGGATCGCCGTCGCCGGCGCCGATGCCGACATTATTGTGCAGGAAATCGATGCGGCCCCAGGCACCGAGGCAAGCCTGAGCGTAAGCTGCACAGTCCACGGCGCGCGTCCAGTCGCCGGCGATCGCCTGGGCGATGCCGCCTTCGGCCCGGATCAGCGCCGCCGTCTCCTCGGCCGAGGCGAGGTCGCGATCGACCAGCAGCACCTTGGCGCCTTCTCGGGCGAACAGCAGCGCTGCGGCCCGGCCGTTGCCGATGGTCTCGCCTTTGGTCTGGCCGGCGCCGACGACGATGCCGGATTTGCCCTCGAGCCTCACGACCCGGCTCCCGGCAGATCGGGGTCGAGCGGCACGCCAAAGCTTTTGAGCGCCCAGGAGACCAGATTGTACTGCCCGATGGTGAAGACGACATCCATCATCTGCTCGGTCGAATAGCGTTCGGCCAGCACCTGCCAGCGCTCCTCGGCGATGGCGGACAGTTCGAAGAGATCGTCGCAGGCCTGGAGCAGGGCGGCCTCGTGGCGGTCCCAGCCGGCCTGCGGGCCCTCGGCGATGCGGGCGACCTCGTCATCGCTGAGCCCGGCCGCCTTGCCGATGCGAATATGCTGCTCCCATTCATATTCGGCCTGGTTGAGCCAGCCGATGCGCAGGATCAGCATTTCGCGGTCGCGCGCCGGCAGGCTCTGCTTGTAGAGGATGTGGTTGGCGAACTCGCCCCAGCGCCGCATCAGTGCCGGGTGCTGCATCATCACCTTGAACAGATTGATGACCTCGCCGCCGACCTTGCCGCGCTCGGCATAGGCGCGGTCCTCGGGGCTGAGCGTCGCCAGATCCCGGAATGGGATGCGCTGTGGGTGCTTGATCATCTTCTAGGGCTCCTTGGGCGTGTTGGCGGGGGCGAGCGGCCGGCGCGCCGCCCAGATGTCGATGGCCTGGCGGTCCGCTGCCGCGGGATCGAGGCCGGGTTCCAGGGCGAGCAGCGCCAATGCGATCGTGCCAATGACGATTGTGGTCTCGGCCGCCTCGCCTTGCCACAGCGTCGCGAGGCTCGGCGCGGCGCCGCCGGTCGGTTGCAGCACCGGCAAGGTCAAGGTGCTGCGGGTTTCGCCGCGCTGGTAGAGATGCGCGGTCAGCGGCTTGGCCGGGTTGCGCTCGGCCTCGCCGCCGCCGCCCTTGACCAGCAGCAGACGGGGTCGCCCGAGCCGCTCGGCCGTGGCCAGATGGGTCTCGATATAGGCCGGGTGGAAGACGCCATCGACTCCGGCCTTGGCATCGAACGGGTCGAGCAGGCGCGCCACGGTATTGATCGGCGAGCGCAGCCCGAGCAGCCGGCGCAAGCCCAGCAGCCGGTCGAGCGCCGGGGCGAAGGCGGCGATCGGCAGATAGGCAAAGCCGGTCTCGTCGATCAGCCGGGCGGCATCGGCGCGATCCCGGGCCGGCCGGAGGCCGAGGGTCGTGAGGGCGTCACCGACGCTCTGGCTCTGGGAAAAGGCGTTCGAGCCATGCATCAGGATGCGCCGGCCCGATTGCGCCAGGGCCAGGGCCGAGAGCAGGAACCAGGGCGCGGTCCTGGTCCGGCCGGCGCCATAGGAGGGCCAGTCGAGATCGACCGGCGTGGCAGCGCCAGTGCTCACCTCCCGCGCGGCCTCGACCAGCCCGGCAATCTCCTCGGCATCCTCGCCGCGATAGCGCAGCAGCATCAGAAACGCGCCGATCTGGATCGGCTCGGCCGCACCGTGCAGCACCATGCGCAGCGCGTCGCGCGCCTCGTCGCGGGTCAGCGCGCGCGATCGTCCCGGCCCGCGTCCAAGCGTGCGGACGAAGGGTGCAAAGGGATGCTCGGGCTCGTTCGGCTCGGTCTCGTCGTCGGTAACGGCCACGTGGCTTCCTCGGTCTGACGGAGGGTTTCGGCGCGCTCGCGCCGATATTCATGCACAGTCGCGTCGCGACCGTAACCCCCTGGCCGGTATCGTGGGCGCGAGGCTGCCACGCCAAGGCGGGATCCGCGGTGCCCGCACCCCGTTCTGCCGGCGCAGCAATTTTCTCCTCCTTGACGAAATCAACTTTCCGGCGACTGATCTAGGTCATGGAAAACCGGCGCCGCCTTGGCTCTGCTCCGTGCGACGGATGGAGAAAGCAATGCCTGGTTTACGCCAAGCCGAACCCGGTATGACCTGCCCGACGCGGGGTGTCGCCCGTGCCTTCGCGCGCCGCGGCGTCGTCCGGCCTGCCGTCTCCGGAGGTTTGGCATGACCGGGTCCGAGCCGCAGCCGGAGCTGTGGCGCATTTTCCTCGAAATCGCGCCGGCCGCCGTGGCGATCCTGGATCGCGAGATGCGCTACCTGGAAGTCAGCACGCGCTGGCGAAGCGATTTCCGGCTGGAGGACCAGAACCTCATCGGACGCTGGCATTATGAGGTCTTTCCGGACCTCCCGGATCACTGGAAGGAAATTCATCGCCGCTGTCTGGCCGGGGCCATCGAGCGTTCGGACGGCGACGCCTATCAGCGTGCCGACGGGCAGATCGACTGGCTGCGTTGGGAGGTCCGGCCCTGGCATGGTGCCGATGGGGAAATCGGCGGCATCCTGATCTTTTCCGAGGACATCACCGAGCGCAAGCGGGCGGAAGAAAGCCTGCGGGCAAGCGAGAAGCGTCTGCGCGCTGCGATCCACGGGCCGGGTGTCGGCATTGCCGAACAGGATCTCGATCTTCGCTATACTTATCTCGATGTCCTTTTCGGCGATTACCGGTTCCAAGGCGCGCCCTTGCGGGCCGAGATGTTCGCCGGCAAGACCGATTACGAAGTCTATGGCCCTGAGCATCCTTTCATCGCCGAGAAACTCGAGGTCATGGCGACAGGCGTCGGCCGCCACCGGGAGATGCGCCTGCCGGTCGATGGCGGCGAGGTTCTGTTCGATGTCTGGGTCGAGCCCCGGTACGACGCCGGTGGCCGGGTCATCGGCGTGGTCTGCAGCTTCATCGACATCACGGAACGCCGGAAGCTCGAACTGCAATTGCGGCAATCGCAGAAGATGGAGGCGATCGGCACCCTCACCGGCGGCATGGCGCATGATTTCAACAATCTCCTCGCCGTCATCATGGGCAATATCGACGAGTTGCAGTATCTCGGCAAACTCGATGCCGAAGGGGCGGAATTGGCCGGCGAGGCGCTGGCTGCCGCTGAGCGCGGCGCCGATCTGACCCACCGGTTGCTCGCCTTTGCGCGGCAGCAGCCGCTCGCCCCGCAGCGGGTCGAGCCGAATCTGCTGCTGCAGGAACTCACCAAACTGCTCAGCCGCACCCTCGGCGAGAATATCGAAATCAGCCTCGATCTCGCCGATGACCTCTGGCCGACCCTGGTCGATCCGGCGCAGCTCGAGGCGGCCATCATCAACCTCGCGACCAATGCGCGCGACGCGATGCCGGGCGGTGGACACCTCACCATTGTGACGGCAAATCGGCACCTCGACGATGACTATGCCCGCCACGCCACCGACCTCGCCCCGGGTGATTTCGTCATGATCGAAATCAGCGATACCGGCGCCGGCATTCCGCCCGAGGCAATGGAGCGGATCTTCGAGCCGTTCTTCACGACCAAGAAGCCCGGCCAGGGCACCGGGCTCGGGCTCGCCATGGTGTTCGGCTTCATGAAACAGTCAGGCGGCCATATCAACGTCTACAGCGAGCCGGGCGTCGGCACGATTTTCCGGCTCTATCTGCCGCGGGCCGGGGCGGAGGGCGCGGTCGCCGAGATCGGCGCGACCGCGAAACTCGTGCAGGGCGCCGGCCAGACCATCCTCGCCGTCGAGGATAACGAGGCGCTGCGCCGCGTCGTCGCACGGCAGCTCACGACCCTCGGCTATACCGTGCTGGAGGCAGCGAACGCCGCCGCGGCGCTGGCGGTGATGGAGTGCCAGCCGGTCGGCCTGCTGTTCACCGACATCATGATGCCCGGCGGCACCGACGGCGTGGAACTGGCGCGCCAGGTGACGGCGCGCTGGCCCGGAACCCGCGCGATCCTGACCTCGGGCTTCCCGGAAGCGAGGCTGAGCGGGCAAGCCGGCGCGATGCTCGCGGGCGTCCGGCTGCTCACCAAGCCGTATCGCCGGGAAGATCTCGCGCAGGCGCTCTACGAAGCCTTGAGCGGTGCTTGACCTGGGGAACCGGACGGCCGCTTTCGTGCCGATTGCCGTTGAGCTTTGCCGCGCGAAGGGGGCTAGTGACCGGGCGAAGCGTTTCGGCCTCGCGGGAACAGGGATCTCGGGCCATGTCATTTTTTGCCAAACTGTTCGGCCTGGCACCGGCACCGGTCGGGCCGCCGCAATCAGCCGAGGCGGTGCGTGCCGCCCTCCTGGCGGTGAACCGCCCGACGGCGCCGTTCCAGATCCGGCCCGGCACCAAGGACGAGGCGGAGCTGGTGGCCGAGTGGCGGATCGTCGATGCCAGCTGGTACGAGATTTTCGCCAAGGCGCATCTCGAGAAGGCATTCAAGGTACTGATGCGGTTGGACGAAACGGCGCATGAGGTACGCAGCGTCGATCAGGAATGGTCGGTCGAATGGCGGGCCGGCGCGCCCCAGCTGACCCTCGCCGTCTCCGCCTTCCGCGGCCAGAAGACCGAGATCGAGTTCGGCAAGGCCTATGGCTTTACCGAAAAGCTGAGCGTCGGCGAGATCTATAATTACCGCTTTTCGACCAAGGAGTTGAAAGAGCCGCTGCAGAAAGCCGTCGCCGCCCAGGGCTGGCGCTGGCGCGCGGTCGCGTTCGGCAAGCTGTAGGGGGCGGCGGTCAGGCCCTCTGCCGTCAGGCTAGAAAGAAATCAAGTCGGGCGGCCATTCTGCCCGGCAATGGGCGGGACGCCCGCGGCACCTCACTCGCGGTCCGATTGCGGCTCAAATCTCGACGCCGCCCAGTGGACTATGGCTGCGCTCGCAATGACGGCTTTGGAATGGTGTCGTAACTAATTCACTCGATTTTGGGCGTCGCCTAAATGCCGGCTGCGAGATCAACCGGCAATCCCCGCCCGACTATGGGATCGCGCAGGACCGGATCTGTGGCATGATCCCGCGGCGCCACGCCGGCATAGCGAACCGGGCTGCGGGGCCGGTATCACGGATAACATTGAGTGCAAAGGCGGGATCGGGAATGCGGATATTGCGGCGGTTGGTGCTCCTGGTGGTGCTTTTGGTTGGCGTGTTCGTCGCGGGTGTCGTGGTCGAGCGCCTCGATATCGAACCGGCGACCAGCCTGCGCGCCGTGCTCTCGGCGACCAGAGCGACCGTGGCGGTGTTGGGGCATGCCATCGGGCGCCTGCCGCAGGCCGCACTCGGCGACCGCCCGGTGACGGATCGCCCTGGCGCCAGCATTGTCGATGCGGCGGCGATGGCGCCCGGGCTGACCCTGCTGGCGGTCGGGCCGGAGATCGCGTTGCTGAAACCCGATGGCACGCCGGCCTATCGCTGGCGCGTTCCGCTCGACAAGCTCTTCACGCTCCCGGCGCTGCTCGATCCGGCCGATGTCGAGACCAGCGGGCTGCAGCTCCTGCCCGATGGCAGCGTGCTGGCGCTGGTGCAATACGAGCGCGACTTCCCGGCCTTTCACTGGGACGGCACGGTGATGAACACGGCGCTGGTCAAGATCGACCGCGACTCGCATCTGGTCTGGTCGTTCATCGGCAATCCGCATCACGATGTCCGGGTCGGGCCGGACGGCACGATCTATGTGCTGGTCGCGCGCGAGGGCATGACGCCGCCGCGCCCCGATCTCGGCCTGCCGCCCCGGTTTCGCGACGAGGGCGTCGCCGTGCTCGACGCCGCGGGCCATGAGCAGCGGACCCTGTGGCTGACCGCGGCAATCGCCCGCTCGCCCTATGCCAATCTGTTCGGCGTGCTCGACGAGGGCGGCTGGGAGGGCTGCATCCGGGGCCAGAGCGTGTGCTGGAACCTGTTTCACGCCAATTCGGTCCAGGTGATCTCGGCTGCTGTGGCGGCCCATGCGCCCTTCGCCCGGGAAGGCGACCTGCTGGTCAATCTGCGTGAGTTGGATGCCGTGGTCGTGCTCGATCCCAAATCCGGCGATGTGCGCTGGGCGATGCGCGGGACCTGGCGTCACGCCCATGACGCCGAGCTGACGGAGCGCGGCACGCTGCTGCTGTTCGACAATCGCGGCAATATCGGCGAAGGCGGGATGTCGCGCGTCCTGGAAGTGGACCCGGCCAGCGGCACCACGATCTGGTCCTATTCCGGCGGCACGGCACATCCCTTCGCCTCGACGGTTCACGGCACCAAGCAGTTGCTGCCGAACGGCAACGTGCTGATCACCGAAACCATGGGCGGCCGCCTCTTCGAGGTGACCCATGACGGCGCGCTGGCCTGGAAGTATGTCGTGGCCCCGGTGGCTGGCCGCCCCTTCGCCCCGGAAGTCTGGGGCGGCACGCGCGTCGATCCGGCGGATTATCCCTTCCTGGCCGCCTGCACGGCGCCGCCTTGCGGCGTGGCCGCGCGGTAGGGTGATTTCCCTCAACGGACGGAGCGCGCAAAAAAGGGGTCAGAGTGAATTTCCCGCCCGGTTCTCTCCAGCACCGGCCTCAACCGTCGAGGAAATTCACTCTGACCCCTTTTCCTCGAAGGCTCGGGCGGAGCAGGAAACTCCCTATCCTGGCGCCTGTTAGATTCCTTCCCCGCCCGGCGGATAGCCGAAGCGGGCGGCGGTGGCGCCGCAGATGGCGCGGATCCGGGCTGCGGCTTCGTCGCCGAGACGCGGCTTATGGCTCGCGGGGGCCTGCAACCGTGCGGCCAGTGCCGCGCGCTGCGCCGCGTCGACATCCAATCCGCAATGATCGAGGATGGCGTCCAGGCTGGCCTGCGGCTCGGCATGGAGCGCCTCGAACCGGATCACCAGGGCGGCGCGGCGGACCGGTTCCTGGGTCGCCAGCAGATCGGCGAGGTAGCCATAGACCTGGCGCCAATAGAGCGCCCAGCCATCGACGTCGCGGCCGCCGGCCCATTCCGCCTGAACAGCGGCGACGCCGGCAGCGTCGCCGAGATTGATCGGCCGGCGATCGAGCCCGAATTCGAAATGGCCGAGCGCGCGCAGATAGTCGAGCACGCGCGGATCAGCCCCGGCCGCGGCCGCGAAATTCACCTGCTGACGCATCAGCGAGCCGACATGCTCGACCGGATCGCGCACCAGCAGGACGAAGCGGGCATCGGGAAACAGGCGGGTGAGATAGCCCAGTCGCGAGATCAGGTAATTGCCCTTGAGCACGATGCGGCGGCCCTGGCGCAGCAGCAGGAGCTTCTGCAGGCTCAGGCGGTAGAAGCGCTCGAATTCCGGATGTTGCTGGTCGGGGGCGAGCACGCTGCTGCGGGCCGGATCATGCGCCTCGGGGAAGAACGACATCCAGATCGGCTCGTCGAGCGCCTCGGGGCTTTCTGCGGTGATCGCGATGCCGTCGCCATGCAGCCGTTCGATGGCGGCGACCTGATCGCGCCGGTCGCCGCCGAGCGCGCGGTTCCAGGCTAGCGGCAGATGGACGCCGGGAAAATCGCGATAGCGGTAGGAGGCCATGTCCGGCAGGCCGGCCAGCAGTTCCAGCGTGATCGTGGTGCCGGCGCGCGCCAGCCCGCAGACGAAGATCGGCCGGTCGATGGCGATGCCGGCCAGCTGTTCCTCGAACAGGCCCGATTCGAAATTGCCGAGCCGGATGAACAGCCCGGGACGGCGAATCAGCCGGCGCGTCAGCCACCACAGCCCATAGGGGATCCTGCCACCCATTGGCGTCGTCGACGCGTTTGGGCGCTGCTCAGTCTGCGGTTTTGCCCCGCTCAAGGATCGGAATGGGCGGATTTCGCGTCGGCGGGCACCTGTGGTGACGGCAGAAACCAGCCGGTCACCCGCCGCCAGAGCCGGCGCAGCCAAAGCATGCTCAAATAGAAGACGGCGCTGGCCCCGGTCATCAGCATGCCCAGCGCCGCACCGATCGTGCCGAGCTCCATGCCCGGTCCAACATAGGCCTGCGCCGGGTCAGTCGCGATGAACAGGCTGCCCAGGATGAGCAGCGCGACGGCAATACATCGTGTGGGCGTCGGCAGAAACCTGTTCATAGTCCCCTCATCGCAAGTCTCTTTGAGGTATTTTCGTACGAAAGCGGCGATGAAGCTCACCATCGACAGCCCTGACAATAGCATGCTGCCGCAAACCAATTACGGACAGGTTGATCCTGATACATAGATTGCCTTTTTTCGCCGGGTATTCGAGTACCGCAGCCGCGCTTCACTTGGCTGAAAGAAAAATGTAAGCCTGATGTAAGTTTACCGACTCCCGCGGCCCCGACGCAACCGTGACATGCTGTCGCACGCCAAATTGTCGAAACTGCCACAAAATTGCCTTTCAACCTCGCCGGCGCGCATGGAAATTGCATGAATGCAGATCCTTTGCGACTGTGCGGCGCATATCCCGTCGGGGCCTTTCGCGCATGACCGTTTATATCGCCCTGTTGCGGGCCATCAATGTCAGCGGTACCGGTAAACTGCCGATGCCGGCATTCAAAGCCGCCTGTGCGGCGGCGGGGCTGCGCCGGGTCTCGACCTATATTGCCAGCGGCAATTTGGTCTTCGAGAGCGACGACACGGCGGCCGCGGTCAAGAGCCTGATTGCCGGCCTGTTGCGCGAGCAATTCGGCGTGGCCGGGAATCACACGCTGATCCGGACGCCGGACGCGCTGGCCCGGGTGATCGCGGGCAACCCCTTCGCCGACGCGGCGATCGATCGGCCCAATCAGCTGCTGGTCAGTTTCCTCGATGGCATGCCGGCGGCCAATGCCGCCGAGGTGCTGGCCGGTTTTCCGGGACCGGAGCGGCTGCATCTGGACGGCGAGCATCTCTATGTCGACTATGTCGAGGGCGTCGCCCGCCCGAAGCTGCCCCCCGCTTTCCTCGCCAAGGCGCTGGGCGTGCCGGCGACGGCGCGCAACTGGAATACGGTTCGCAAGCTGCTGGAGATGGCGCGGGCGCTATTGTCCTCGTAGTCCCGCGCCCTATTACCGCCTGGCCGGTCGGGTGAAGATATCGGAACCGAAAGCGGCCAGGCCATCCTGGCCGGCATATCCCAGATGGCCATCGAGATGGAACAGATCCTCGATGCTCTTCAGCAGCGAATAATGATTATAGCCGGTCTTGGACACCGTCCCGGGCTTGATGAAGCGTGACAGCAGCACGGCGCCGATGCGGTCGCCGCCGAAGCTGGCCATGACATAGTCGTCCGCGCCGAAGCTCTGATGTTGCGGGAAACCGGCGAGGTTGGGGCCGGGCTGCTGGTTGCAGCAGCTGGCGCCGTCGAAGGTATAGACATGCCCGCCCTCGGGCTTGGCCGCGACGCTGCTCTCGTCGCTCTCGTCGAAGGTAATGATCAGCAGCCCGTCGAGCTTGAAGGCGGGGGCGGATGTGATGATCGGGACCCAGTGCTTGAGGAAGCCATCGGCCGATTCGAGCCCGCCATGCTCGCCGTTCTTGCACGGCTCGTCATGGCCGTCATGGCAGAGATTGGGCGTGATGAAGCTGAATTCGGGCGTGCTCGCCACGGTTTTGAGGTCGCTCGGCAGCTGGTCCAGGCGGATGACGTTTTTGGCGCAATCCGGGCTGTCGAGGATCGAGTGGAAATAGACGAAGGGATCGTGCCGGGCGGCATATTGATCGCCGATAGGGCTTGTGGCGGAGGGCGGTTCGGCGCGATGGGTCGGGTCCTTTTGGCCGATCACGGCATGGCCGCAGCTGGTCGCCTCGCGCTGCGGATCGTTGCCCATATCCTCCATATAGCCGCGCCAGCCGAGCCCGGCCTTGGTCAGCTGGTCGGCGAGCGTCCTGACATTTGCCGGATAGACGCAGCCATGGCCGATCGCCTGACCGTCCGGTGTCGTGCCGGTCTGGACGAAATCGGCGAAGATTCCGCAATCGGCCCGGGTTTCGGGGCTCGCCGCCTGGCCGCTGATCATCGCCAGGTAATTGTCGAGGCTGGCATGGCCGGTGCCGAAATACTGCGTCAGCAGCGCGCCCCGCGCCGGCAGGGTCTTGGCCAGGTAGGGCGCCTCGGATTTGGGTCCGAAGGTCTTGTCGAAGCCTTCATTCTCCAACACGATGATGAAGACATGATGGATCGGCGGCACGGCTTCGGCCGCGCGCGCGGCGGGCAGGGCGAGCAACGCCAGGAAGCCGGCCGCGAGCCAGGTGCGGATATGCTGTCGAGCCACCATCTTCTTCCCCCATCGAATTTGCCGCCAGCCTAAGCGAGACTCGGGCCGATTGCACGGCGTTCCTGACCCGGATCCGGCCGGCCGGATCCGCGACATTCCGCACCGGGACGGAACGAGATCGCCGCTCGCGCTTTGACAGCGGAGGCGGTCGAAGGACGGACCTGCCCCCGACGGGCGCCTCCGATGGAGGAAGACCATGCGAAGCCCAATTCTGACGCGCGCCGCCGCCCTCGTTGCCGCCGGTTTCCTGGCGGCGAACACTGCCGCCGCGCAAGAGGTGCCGCCGACCGATGCGGGCAAGCCGCCGCAGAACCGGACGCCGCTCCCGGCGAAGCCAGGCCCGCAGACGGATCGCCCGCCGGCGCCCGAACAGAACCTGCCGGTGATCAAGCCGCCGGACCAGCTCGATCGGCAGATGGTCAAGACGCCGCCCGATACCGGCCCCAACAGCATGCCGATCGTCAAACCGTCGCCCAATCCGGGCGATCAGGCCGTGCCGAAGTAAGGGGCCGGCCGCGATGACGCTGATTAAAACCCTCGCCCGCTTGGCGGGAGCGCGCGCTAAAGCGCGGCGCTCCGACTGCGAAGCAGGCAGCACGCCAAGCGTGCTGCAGGGGGTGGTGAGCGTAAGCGAGCCGGGTGAGGGTGAGCGCTGCGGCAGTGCAGTTCGGCGGGGCCGGAGCACCCACCCTCACCCTTGTCTATCGCAAATATGGCAGAAGAGGTGTCGGTCTGGCGGGGAGAGGCTGCCGGTTGCTCCGGTCGATGCGACAAATCCGATCGCGCTGAAGGGACCGGGTTGGCACCCGGCTCGGATTGCGATGCAAGCCTCGGATGCAAGATGGCCCCCTCTCTACCGCAGCATCAGTGCCCGGTAATCCAGTGCGCGCAGGATACGGATTTTGACCGACGGCCCGGTCAGGGCGGGCCAGGCCCGGCCGGCTCGGGTGCCGATGACGGGGCTGCGGGTCGCCGGCCGGGGCGAAGCGGCGCCGGGAATCGCGCGTTTGGCGCCCGTCCGATGCGGGATTGCCCGGTTGGGGGTGGCGCGGTCGCGGCGGTTGCCAAATCGGAGTCTGGCGGCTTGACGGTCTCGGCAGCGTCACCGGAGGCGGTCGGCGTGGCAGCCGCAGTCCGGGCATCGGCCGCGGCCCCCCGGCGTCCGTCTGGCGGACGCGGCCGGCCATGCAGAAGCGACTGGAGGACTGCCTCCGGGCCAGTCTCGCCGGGGCCAGTCCCGTTCGCGCCGGTCTCACCCGAGCCGCCGCTCCGCCGGTCAGTGCCGAATTGCTGCAGATGCACCCGCGCCAAGGCTTCGAGCTCGGCGATACCAGGACCGGCCTCGAACGGGCCGCCGGCGAAGAGCCCGCCGGGCAGCCGCGCGCGCAGCTCGCGGGCCAGCTCGTCATGCGGCCGCGCGGCGTCGGTCTCCGGCGCCTCGGCCTCGCGCGGTTCGGTCTCCGGCTCTGCCGTCTCCGGCGGCTCGGGCTTGGCGGCAGCGGTTTCGGCCGGCGCCGCCGCCGGTGCGGGTCGCGCCGTCCGGGCACTCAAGCCGCGGTCCGGCCGGCGCAGCACCGTGAGCAGCCGCAGCTCGAGCGCGATGCTGAGCCGCGCGATGCGGGCCAGGCGATCCAGCGCCCGGGCGAAATCGATAAAACGCGGCGCCGGCGCCAGGGACGCGTCGCCCGGTGCGGCGGCGAGGTACTCCAGCATCCGCGCCGTCTGTTCCTCCGACAAATGGCTGAGCCGCTCGGCCTCTTCGAGCGCGAAAGCCGAGAAGCGCCGCAACAGCAGGATCTGCTCCGCGGTCCGCGCGGGATCCTGCTCCGCCGCCAGCAGCGCTTCCGCCGATTCCGGGTCTGTATCGGTCGGCGCGCAGCCGATCTGGGATGAAGTAGCGGCTTCCATGGAACCAATGTGAACAAAGAACGTCTGAAAGGCAAGCGGATTTTGCGCTGACTCGGTTGATTTCGGCGGCCGGGACGACCAGCGGGGGTGTGTGACCGAGCCAGGAAGAAGAACACGGATGAACGCGGATGTTGGCTGGCACCGGATGGCGGCATCGAGGCCGCGGGGTGGCACGGATGTGCCGCAGCCAGTGCAAAGCAGTGCCGCCAAGGACGGAGGGTTCGAACGGCGCTGCGCGCTGATCCGAGTTATCCCGCGGCCTCGGCGCGGCGCTCAGCCTTGTGCCGGCATCGGTGTTCATCTGTGTTCTGCTACGGGCTTCGGTGCGGTCTCCGGGCCGGTTGAGCTTGCAGATGTTCGCGTTCCCGGAACACGGCAAGGAGGTCACCGCTGCGGGTCAACTTGAGGAGGGGCGCGTTTGTTTGGCGGGCACAGCTCTTGTGATTCTCGTGTCGCTGGCGCGCACCCGACGGCCGGAATGCGCCAGGTGCGGCCGTTCCCGGTTCCTCTCCTGACCAACCGCTTCCGCCCCATCTACGACATTCCAAGTGTTGAGCTGAACGACCGTAGCGGGCCGGTTACGGAAGGGCGGGTTTGGTACGGAGATCGTGAACAGCTGCCATTCACACTAAGACGACCGAGCCCTTTATCATTATTACGTTAGATCAATTTTGTGGTAACATCGGCAATTCTCGCGGCGGTCAGGCTTGCGCCGGCAGCGCGGCCG
>Ga0302314_10014280_pt1 | contig 13605 bp, 10 predicted proteins | sample III_Palsa_N2_3_FD_200533 | JGI IMG/M metagenome (GOLD analysis project Ga0302314, IMG submission 200533) | Peat permafrost microbial communities from Stordalen Mire near Abisko, Sweden - III_Palsa_N2_3 | ecosystem: Environmental > Terrestrial > Soil > Palsa > Peat permafrost | place: Sweden... | reverse complement strand
CGTCCTGGTGTCCGGTGAGGGTCATTGCCGAGGCAAAATGCAGGCGCCTGCCTGAGGCGGCCCGGTCGAACCGCTTGATGCCGAAGGTATGCTGTTTGCTCGCGAAGCGTCGGATCCAGCTGGAGGACACGCGGATGTCGCATGTCCGCGCCAGTGCATGCACCACCTGCTCCCAGGCGCCGACGTCATGGGTATCGCGCACACTGGGAAATTTTACGATCCAAAGCCAGCCCTCGGCATCCTTCACGCTGGCCTTCGGACGCGCTCCCCCCAGGGATCCCCCGGGGGCGATCAGCATGCGCAGCCAGTCATCCTCCAGGGTGTCACCGGCCTTATCACTGTCCTCATCGCTCTCGATGGCTGCGCAGGCGGCTTCCAGCTGGCGCAGCCGGACGAAGGGCGGAGCGGCCAGCACCGTGCCGCTGTCCAGGAATTCACCGGCGTCATCCCGACGAAAGCGCAGCGCGCCGCTGCGGAAGAGATCATGGACTCCCAGCAGGCAGTCCGATTCGCGCAACGGTCCTGGCGGACTTCCCGTGGCGGCGGTGGTCAGACGCTGGTGGCGACGCCTCATGAGCATGCGTCCCCAGCGATCCGGACTGGCATCAGCGAGGACGCCAAAGGTCGGATGTCCCGGAAGCGGGTACTGCCGTCCTTCGAACCACCCGATGAGCGGATCGAGATGCACGTTGGCGAAGGCCGGATGCGTCAGCGCGTGCGGATCGAGTTCGAAGCTGAAGAGCTCACGCCCGGCTGCCGGGATTGCGTGTACAAAGCCGAGACGCATTGGATCCGGCAGGCCGTCCCAATCGGCATAGACGGCAATCCTGAGGTTCATGCTAGCCGGCCCGGGGCGGTACGGGCTTGATCAGGGCGGACAGCTGCTCGACCGTGATCGCTCCGGCCGGCGCACTCGTCGCGTCCGTCGTGTCCATCTCCTCGAGCGGTCGGAGCTGGCCGCTTCCGAGCCTGCGGGTGTATCTCGGACGGGCCTCCGGCCTGTTCACATCGCGCGGTCTCAGGAGGGCTGCATCCTGGAGTTCGCGTCCGAACGCGTCGCCCTTGGCCAGGGTCAGGAATTCCTGTTCAAGACCGAGCACCTGCATGACGGCCAGATAGGCGCCGATGGTCACGCCGTCTTCGCCCCGTTCGACGTGCCGCAGCGTCAGTGGCGCCATGCCGGCACGTTCAGCCGCCTGCTTGGCGGTGATGTGTCGACGTCGCCGGGCCAGCATCAATGACAGGCCGAATTGCCGCAGGGCGTCGGTGGTCCTGGGTAAAAGTGGGGAGACTTTGCGGCTCATGCTTATTATTTTAGCCTCATTTGATGAAAAACAGCATAATTCTTACATATTGTGGAAATAGAGTAATAATTATGACTATTTTAGGAGAGTATAGTTATAATACGTACTCTCATTTTAAGACGCTTGGAAAATACTATTCCTGCCATTTATGGCTTTTTGAAGGACTTTGTCCCTGATATCGAAACCGTGATCACGGATTAGAGCGTGGTCGTGCAACGTGGTGCCCCTCATCCGGTGGGGTCATCCTTCTTGGTCCTGAGCGCATGGTCAGGCCGATCAGTGGATGAGATCATATTCCATTCCCTTGGCCTCCTCCTTGACCCAGATCAGCTGCGGCCCCATGCCGATGCGCACGGTGGCGGATCCGACCAGGTGATAGACGAGCACGGCAACCCCGCCGGATTCCACCCGCTGCGGCGGCCCGAGCAGCGCCTCGACCTCGCTGCGTGACTGACCGAGATGCAGTCCCTGGAGCTGGGCCGTGGAGACGACACCGGACTGCGCCGTGCCGCGTGCAAGCGCAGTTGTGGGACCGGCAGTGATCGCGATGGACCCGACCGCAACCGTCTGGTTGACCTGGTCGAGGCGCAGGGTCATGACCTGATGGCGCTCGGTGGGCCGGCCCCAGTCGAGGTAGACGGTCGCCACCACCGTGGCCGGCCCGAAGAGCTCGGTGGTGCCGGAGCCGTAGTAGACGCAGCTGATCTGGTAGTTGCCGGTCGGCCCGTGCCGCAGCACGAACTCCTCCGGTCCATAGCCGACGGTGTTGTCGAGCGACACCAGCCCGCCGCAGGCGGTGGCGCGGTGGCCGTAGAACGCCTCCTCGCCCGCGGGGTCGATGACGTGCAGATCGATGTCGGTGTCGTCACGGTCCCAGCTCATCACCACCCGCATGTCGCAGTCGAGCGTACCTTGCAGGCGCGGATCGAGCGGCGGGATGACCACGGTGCGGTCGAAGCCGCCACGCTGCGCGCGGGCGACCAGGCGGTTGAGCTCCTCCAGGGCGATCAGGTCGATATCCGGGGTGCGGTTCCAGGCCGTCTCCAGGGCCGCGCTGTCGCCGAGCTCGGCCTTGCGGATCGGATCACGCCGGCAGACGCGGCCAAAGAGCGCCATCGCCTCCTCGACATCGCTGGCGCGGGCGCGTTCCTCGCCGCGCATGCCCAGGACCAGGGCCAGATCGCGGTAGGAGTGCGGCTCTTCCGGGCGCAGTTCGAGAACGGTGCGCAGGATGGCGATCGCGCCATCGAGGTCCCCGCACTGCTGCAGACGCCAGGCATCGATGCGCAGCAGCGCAGGATCCGCGAGCCGCATGCCGGCAAGGTTCGAGAGGATGCGATGGCCGAGGGCGGCATCGCGCGGCAGGAAGTAGGACGCGCAGTCGAGAAAGAAGCTCGGACTGTCGTGCAGAGTGGTGCGCTCGGCCAGATAGACGGTATAGGCCTGTCCGATGTCGGTCGCGGCGGCGATGTGCGTCAGATAGGGAGTCGTGGGCTGGAAGGGCGTGATCGCAATGGAACCCGGCAAAGAGACCTCTTCGCCACCACTCCGACTACCGGCCATCGCGTTCACCGCGTCAGCGGCACCGGCGGCAGCAGAGCCTTCCCCTGCGCTCTCGTCCGCATGGGCGGTCCCATCCGGTGCGCCAGCCGCGGCCGCACGAGCCGGCGCTGCGGTCGGGGCTTGGAGAGACGGCGCCTGCCCGAGCTCACGCCCTGGGATAGTGGCGGCAGCGGTGGCCGCGATCCCGGGCCCGGTGCCGGGAGTCGGGAACGCGCCCGACCACCAGGCCGTGCGCTCGGCCCAACGGTCCGCGAGCTGGTCGAGCTGCGACCGCTCGCCGTCCTGGAACCACTGCGCGCGCGTCGTGCTCTGCGCGAGATAGTCCTGGCGCAGCTGCGGCTGCGATGCCGGCGGCTCGACCTGGTAACGCACGTACTGATCCAGGGTTTCCAGCACCAGCAGCGAGGTTCCCGGGGTGACCACGCCGTACTGGCGGCCGAGTGCCAGGATGCGCTCGTGGTTGCCGATCGGATCGATGGTGAGGTTGCTGGCCAGGGCGCCGGCCCAGGCGCGGCTGATCGTATCGCCCGGGATCGCCTCGGCGCGGTGGACGGGCACGCGCACCGCGCCCCCGCCTCCGCACTGGTCGCCGAACACCAGCGTCACCTCGCCGTCGCCGACCAGGCGCGCCATGATCTGGAAGCGGTCCTGGTCGGAGCCGATCTGCACGTCGGCGAGCGCGCCCGCGGGGTCGTCGACGCGCAGCAGCCGGTCGCACTGGATGATGCGCTGCGCGACCTGCGTCGGGTCCAGCGCTCCCAGGTCGAGGACGAGCCCGCCGCAGCGCGCCGCGATCAGGCGCAGGGCCGGACCATCGCCCTCGGTCTCGGGGGACAGGCAGGTCACCGGCACATCGCCGCACGCGGGCAGGGTTTCGCCGAGCATGCCCAGGCCGTCGCTGACCATCAGCCAGCGGTCATCCGTACGGTTGGGCAGTGCCGCATGGCGCAGGTCGAGGTGCGACAGCGACGCGCAGCCGTCGTAAACCACCTGGTCGAGAACCGCGTCGAGCGCGCGGGCATCGGCGCAGGCGACGGGCGCCTCGGGGACATCGCGGAAGACCACGATATCGACGGCCGTCCGTGGCCAGCGCGCAAGCAGCGCAGCGAGCGCCGCGCGGCTGCGCGCGATGCCCGCGGCCGAGCGCCGCCCGGAAGCGTCCCAGGCCAGGGCGACGCGCGCCGGCGCGGCGCTCTCGCCCGTCGGGGAGGTGATCGTGAGCCCCGGCAGCGTCGCGATGGCGACGAAGTCCTCGCCATGGCACGACTCGGTCATGACCTCCTGGTACGGCAGGTCGGGCAGGCGGATGTAGAGGTCGTCCCCAGGGGTGACGGCGGTGAAGTCGGCCGTGGCGACATGTTCATCATGCCAGTCGGTCAGCGCCAGGTTGCCGAAGCCGCCGAGGATCGGCGTGATGGCGCCGCAGCTGATGGCGAGCCGCAGATGCAGAACCGGCAGGGTGGTATGCGGCAGCGGCACGCGCGCCGCCGCCTCAGAGCCGTGGATGGTCAATGCCGCGATCCAGGTGATCGCCACGGTGCGCTCGCCGCGGGCGGGCAGCGGGAAGATGCGGGTGCGGAAGACATTCCCGCGCACCGTCTCGGCCAGGCCCGGATCGCGACGCTGGTGCTGCTCGGCCTCCAGGATCATGCGCCCCTGGTCCTTGGGGACGACCACGCCATCGACCATCCGTCCGGCGATGTCCAGCGCATAGCCGCACACCGTCGCGCCGTCGGGCAGCGGGAACTCCAATTCGCCCTCGAGGGGACGGCCATTGGGATTGCGGAAGGTGTAGCTGGCGGTGGTCTGGGCGAACAGGCCGTGCACCGTGACCGCGTAGCCGGCGGCGACGATCGCCATCGGCGCCTGGGTCGGGTCGACCTTCACGACCGGCCGCCAATCGTCGGCAGTCGCGGCGCGCGTCCCCGGCGGCTGGTCCTGGGCGGCGAGGGCGGAGGTCAGCAGGCAGGCCAGGAGCAGGCGCATGGGAGCCTTTGCGGTGGACGCGGCGCGCCAGCACCGTCCCGGTCTCCCGGGCGGCATGGCATCGACGCAGCGTCGTGGTTCAGAGGCTTTGACGGCGCCGTGGCGGCTTTGTTCACGGCTCTCTGGAACGAGCGGCAGGGACGGCTCGGCAGCGGCGGCGACGGCACACGCAGATCGCATGACCCCGTCCACCTGGCGGCCGCGCATGCCTAAGCCCCCTGGGCTGATGGGGACAACGCGTCAGAAGGTGATCCGCACTCCCACGTAGCTGGTCAACAGGGGCGGCCCGCCCAGCGAGTGGCCAGCGGAGGCGAGCACCTCGAGGTGGTTCGTCAGATCCACGGTCGAGCCCAGGTTGAAGCCGCTCTGGGCGGGGATGTCGGTTCCCGCCCGGGTCGAGTGGTAGAGCTCGCCCCCGGCCGTCCAGCTGCCGATCAGCACGACCTCGGTGGCGATGCCCATGAAGGCGTAGTCGCGGTTGCCGCTGCCCGGATTGATCCAGTAGCCGCCTCCGCCATAGACCGTCGCGCGGCCCATGGTCTTGCCGGCCCATACCGGCAGGAAGAGCTGCGCATGGCTGGAGGAGAAGCCGCGCTGGGTGGTGGGGATCTCCAGCGTCGGATAGCAGGAGATCTCGGGCCGGCGGTCGGTCTCGGTCACGAAGCGCCACTCCACGCCGAGCTCCAGGTCGCTCAGGCCATGGTGCCCACCCGCGCCGTAGCCGCTGTAGTCGGCATCCAGGGCGATCTGCGAGTGCAGCTCGACCTGCGGCGCTATGCCATAGTTGACCTCGACCAGCGGCAGGGAGCCGCTGCTCTCCCCGTCGAGGCGCTGGTAGAGGTTCGCGATGTAGATCTCCCACTGCTGCCAGTCGACGGGATCCGGATCATCGGTCAGGTACGGCGGTCCGGCCAGCGCCCGGGGCTGGGCTGCGACCAGCAGGACGGCCACGGCGAGCAGACGCGGCAGCGCAACGCGCCACGGGAGAACAGCGCGACCCCGCATGGCCTCAGCGCGAGGCGGGTCGGGGCGTCAGCACCAGGATGCGGAAGGTCCCGGGCAGCGGTTTGGGCCGTGGGTGTGGATTCTCATCCGATGCGGGATCCGCCGGGGCGAAGTCGCTGGTCGGCAGGTAGATCGCACCGGAGACCGGATTGATGGCCATGGTCCGCGCGCCCACCTGAGTTGCGGTGACGGGCAGGACGGTGATCCCGCCCGGCGCCACACGGACCACGCTCACGGTGCCATCGCCGCAGCTGGCGAAGGCCCGGCCGGCATGGACGGCGGTGGCGTCGACCCCGGAACCGATGGGGATGCGCGTCACGATCACCCCGGTATCGGCATTCATCACCACCAGCTGGCGGTTGCGGCAGCCGATGAAGAGCAGGCGAGTGGCGGGGTCCAGGGACAAGCCGGTGGGATTGGCGCCGAGCTCGATCGGGAAGCGGTGGTCGATGGCCCAGGTGCGGGTGTTGATCGCCACGACCTCGGCGGTGTCCTTGATGTTGGCATAGACGTGGCCTGCCCCATCGCTGACCGCGAACTCCGGATCGCCACCCAGGGCGATGGGCTGGTCGGCGTGCCCATGCACCGGATCGACGTCGATGCTGATCGGCACCGCGACGTGCGCATCGCCGCAGAAGACCAGGACGTGCTGGGAGAACGCGTCGGTGATGATCCCGTCGGCATCGGCGGCCGCCGGGATCACGCCCAGCACCTGGTTGGTCGTCAGCGATACCACCACCACGGTGGCGGCGCTGCTGATGAACCCGCGCTGCGCCGCGGGCGCCAGCGCGACCCCGTGGCAGGACGGGGTCCCGAGGATGTCGGCCGCCAGATGGCCGGTGGCGGTATCGATGACCTGGGTATGGCTGGAGCGCGTGACGTAGAGCCGGCTGCCGTCGGCGCTGCAGGTGGCATAGTCCCAGCGCCCCTCGCCACCGAGCGCCCAGGTCTGGGACAGGACATACGGGGCGGAACCGGGGGCGATCTCGGCGCCGGGCAGCCGCGCGGCCGTCGCCGGGAGCAGCCCCAGGACCGCTGCGATCAGCGGCAGGAGCGCATGGCCGGCCCGGACATATGCGCGGATGGATGGTGCGAGGCGATAAATGGGCATGCGGTCATGGTCATGCGGGCTTGGCATCGGTGCAAGCAACGGAGGTTGGTGGCAGGCCCGTGCTGACGCCGGCATGGGGTCCACAGCGGTGGAGTCGGATAACGATAGTTGGTAGCCCGGATGCATGGCTGGTCTAGGATCGCCGGATCATGCCATCCGTGTCCTCCATGACCTCGCATCGGCGTTCCTGGATCTGGGGTGGGGTGACGCTGTTCTTCGGCCTTGGCCTGTACGTCTATGACGACTGGTGCGAGAACCTGCACATCAGCGGCTTCTTCAAGGAGCTGTTGGAGTACCTGGAGATCACCGTCATGGGGCCGGCCATGGCGGCCCTGGCCTTCCTGGCCTCCGAGCAGCTCTATGCCAAGGAGCGCATGCACGCCGTGACGCTCGAGCGCGAGCGCGACAAGCGCTTCCACTTCCTGGGCAAGGTCGCCGCGAGCATGGCGCACGAGGTGCGCAACCCCCTGCACAACCTCCACCTGCTCAACGATGAGCTGCGCACCCGCATCGCGCCCGAGAGCCAGGAGCTCAGCGACCACATCCGCGGCAACCTCGAGCGGCTCGACCATGCCACGATGCTGATCTACGAGCTGGCCCGGCCGCAGGGCAGCGTCCAGTCGCACGACCTGGTCGCCATTGACCTCTTCCAGCTGCTGCGCGCGATCAGCGAGGAGATGCAGATCACGTGTCCGCGCCGCGCGCAGCTGAGCCTGCTGCAGCCGCCGACCCCGATCCTGGCCACCGCGCGGCTCGAGGGCCTGCGCATCATCCTGCAGAACCTGGTGCGCAACGCGATCGAGGCCGCCGATGGCGAGTCGGTCGAGATCTCGCTGCCGCACAGCCCCTCCGGGGCACGCGTCATGATCCGCAACCGCGGCCTGCTCGAGGCCGACCTGGTCGAGGAGGCCAGCACCGTGCACAGCACCAAGCCGGGCGGGCTGGGTGTGGGCCTGGCGATTGCACGCTACCTGGCGCGGCTCTATGGCGGCCAGATCGCCATCTCCCAGGCCCAGGGCTGGGTCGTGACCGCCCTCGACCTGCCGGCGGTCTGACCAGTGGCGCGGCTGGTCCTGGTCGAGGATGAACGTGACGCCCGGCGCATGCTCGAGCTCGGCCTCGGCCGGCTCGGCCACGCGATCCAGGGCTATGCCAATGGCCAGGAGGCCCTGGCCGGGATCGACGCGCAGACCGAGCTGATCATCACCGACCTGATCATGCCGACCATGGATGGGCTGACGCTGCTACGCACGCTCTCCGAGCGCGAGCATCCGGCCAAGCGCATCGTCATCACCAGCTTCGCCGACAAGGACCGCACCGTGCAGGCCCTGAACCTCGGGGTCGACTTCCTGATGGAGAAGCCGTTCTCGGTCGAGCGCCTGCAGGAGGTCATCACCGCGGTATTGGCCAAGTCGCGCGACGTGGGCACCGTCGAGCAGCTCTTCCAGCGCCAGCTGTGCTCGCTGGACATCAGCGGGCGCGAGCGGCAGATGATCGTCTATCTGCTCAAGGGCCTGCCCAATGCGGACATCGCGCGGCTGTGCGGGACGAGCGAGAATGCGATCAAGAGCGCCTTGTTCTCGCTCTACCGCAAGCTCGGGGTCTCGAGCCGCGGCGAGCTCTTCCATCTCATCTTCCCGATCTGAGGTCGTCCCCGGCGCGGGGCGGCTCGCCGCGCGCCAGAGCGGACGCTGGACGTCTGCCCATGGCGATTGCCGCTTATCATAGCGACTGGCGCCACAGACTGGCCAGACCCGTCAGGATCCCCGCATGCTCACCGTGCTGCTTCTCGTCTGCTCGAATGTCTTCATGACCGTCGCCTGGTACGGGCATCTGCGCTACGGCCATGCCTGGCCGCTGTGGAAGGCGATTCTGGTCTCGTGGGGCATCGCCCTGCTGGAGTACTGCCTGGCGGTGCCGGCCAACCGCCTCGGCTATCTCGGCGCGGGCACCTTCTCCGGGTTCCAGCTCAAGATCCTCCAGGAGGTGGTGACCATCGCGGTCTTCACGGTCTTCGCCTTGACTTATCTGCATGAGAAGCTGGCCTGGAACTACGTCGTCGCCTTCGGCTTCCTGGGCGCGGCGGCGTTCTTCGCCTTCTACTTCAAGGCGCCGGGCGTCGCGGCGTAGGTCCCACCGCGTGGAGGGGGCAGCAGAAACGGTCCAATCGACGCTGTCGCGACCCGTCGGCCTGGTCCAGGCAGGGATTACCAGTCGTCACCACGCCATCGGGTGGTGTGGCCCCCGGACCGGCTGGCGCCCTCGAAACCCGCTGGATCGCAGCAGGTCATCTCGCGCAATCATGATGATCCAGACGGCCTCCATCCGCCAACCATCATGGCAGACATCAGACATCTCCGACCGAGTGTCTCAGGACCTGTGACTACCAACCGGATCGAGTCTCGACCTCGGCTCGTGGCCGAGCACATCGAACCGGCGGACCGACGACCTCATGGGCGTGGAGGGCATGAGCGGGCACGGTGGACGATGCTGCGTTCACCATCTCGTCATCGTGCACGCAAGAGCATCCAGATCGCCATCCTCTCAACGACCCGTGCGCCACGGGAACGAAGGGAACATGGGCGGCCCATAGTGAGTGGGATCCTGGAGATACCCACGCTATCCGATGGGCACGGCGCCATCCTGTCTTGTATCAGGAGCCTACGTGGGCTCACTCGTGGGACCAGACATGGATTGATCGTATACTGGCAGGCCGGAATCATCGCGACCGAACATCCTACCACTCGTGCGACTGCGATGCGATAGTCCCGTCAGGATCGGGACGAGGGCCCGATAGCCCTCGTAGTTCCGCGGTTTGACCACGTGCTCGGTCGCGCCCCAGGCGAGAGATCGCAAGCGGTCGGTGGCGGCCGCGCTCGAGGTCCAGACCACCATGGGAATGGACGACCAGATGGCATCACCCTGGAGCGTGCGGAGGATGTCATGCCCGGTCATGCTCGGAAAGTTGATTTCGATCACGATGAGGTCGGGAAGCTCCGAAGGATCGGTGGCACACAGGAGCTGAAAGGCCTTTTGGGATGTCTCGGCGCCGAGGAATCGAATCGTGAAACCGGAATCCTTCCAGACCTCCTCCAGGAATTCGTGATCCCGCGGATTATCTTCGATCACGAGAACGATGGGGGTTGCCCTCCGTGGAGACCGCACAGGAACATAGGATGGGAGCACGGGAATCTCCGCGGAGGGTGGATGATGATGGTCGAACGGTGCGCGGTGCGGTACCTGTTGAGGGGGCGAGGGTCACGATCGGGTGATCCTCTCCGAATCAGCCCTCCCGAGCCGATGATCACCCCGCTGCGCTCATCCCGTCCGACCGGACGTTTCAGGGGCTTGCCTACCGAGCTGCATTACATGCCAGCAGCGGTATGGCCGATCTCATCCCAGACGGCAGCACGCAGCCAGAGCGATTTCATGGCTTCCTGGGTCACCAGGTGAAAGTCCGCCTTGGTCTTGATGTGCATCGCCAGAAGGAGGTGCGTATCGCAATTATGCTCGTCGTCACGTGAACCATGCCGCTCGAAAAACCCGGTGTCGATGTTCGCAAAGGTCTTTTTGGCGGCCTGAGCCAGATAGGGGAAGTTGTTCGGAATGGTCAATTCCCCGCCAATCCCCAGCCAGGCGAGACCCGAGACGAACGAACGACGAACCGCGGCGTCAAGAGCATCATTGAGGACCAGGAGGGATGGGACGGCCTCCGTCCGGTCGATCTCTTCGTGCGAGATGCCCATCGAATTGAGCATGCGCACATATAACATGTAATGGGCCCCTAATAGGGCTCCCCCTCCCATTTCCTCCTGCAGGTTATCAAAGAGAACCGCTCGATCTCGTACCGTCGGCGCGGATCCGATGAGAGCACCCAGGCAGGCGGTGAATATCTGAACATGCTTGCTGAATTGGAGGAACGTGAATCGAACGGCCTTGTCGGAATAGGCTCCTTTCGATAACTTGATGAGGAAAGGATGATCAAATACCGGTAGTTTCATCACACTGTCTTGGAATATATCAATCTGGGCACGATTGATGATGACCTCAGGAGCGGTCATTTCTGCCTTATCAAAGGGGAGAGCAACCTTTTCCATAATACCTACTTTCGTTTAAATTGGTTTGGATCGGGAACGGCGGACGCAATCTCTGAATCAGAATCGAGACTGCAAGTGCCCACCTGTATCGCAGTCCAATCTTTTCAAAACGACAACGAAGATTGACGAGGGCATCCAATCATTGCGGCAGACCATTTTGAGATAGGCACAAATTGACCCATCGCGCCCGTTCGAGCATGAGGAACGCATGTAGATTAGACAGTGACATAATGAACTACTTGCGCCCGTGATTGGCATCAATTACCGTTCGGTTGGGAGTCTTCCATGGCATACCACAGCGATGATGTCCGATCGGACGACGACACGGTTTCGGTCATCACTCCTCCACCATCCGCCTCCATTGATATCGGTCGCTGCGAGCCGCATGACCGCCAGGTGAGCACACGCAATCGCACCATGAAGAGGCTCTCCGTGCTGGTGGTCACCACAGATCCTAAAATCGCCAAGGTCATTGATGACATGCGTTCGGTTTCAGGGGTGGGGGCCTATGAGATGACCTGCGCTTCCGATGCGGGCAGGGCATCCGCTGTCCTGAGCGATCCAGGCTGGCAGGCCTATGTCCTTGACGAGTCGAGCTTCCATCTCACATCATCCCTCACGGCCGCGGACCGGGAACGCATTCTCAAGCTGTCCGTGGTCGTCACCGCGCTCGGCGCGGCTGGAGCCGCGGCCATGACCGGTGCGGAGTGCATACCCCGAGAGCGGCTGACGCGCTTCTCGCTCGACCATGCGCTCTCGCGCATCGCTCGGTACCATGCCTCCCAGCCCAGTCGATCGAAGGAGCGCGAGACGCTCCAGGACATCCTCTGGAAAATCGCGCGGTCCAATCTCTCCGGAGCGAAGGATGTCACCGCGGCACTGCACCCCTTGGTGGAGACGGCTGCCCGATTGCTGAAGCTGGGACGTGCGAGCGTGTGGCAGATACTGGATGAACCGAAACGCCTCCGCTGCCTGGCGATGTTCGATCCAAAGACCGGCGAGGTGACCAGCGGCATCGAGGTCCTGGCCAGGGACTGCCCTGGGTATTGCGCTGCCCTGCAGAATCACCGGATCATGTCGATTTCCGATGCGACTCATGATGAGCGCTCCAGCGAACTGGTCGATATCTATCTCCGAGCTTCAGGAATAGGCGCCCTGCTGGATGCCCCGATCTATCTCGATGGGGAGGTCGTTGGCCTCTTCTGCTGCGCCCACGTGGGCGGGATTCGGGAATGGACCGAGGCCGAGCAGTATATTGCCGCGACCATGAGTGATTACGCGCAGCTGGTGCTCATGGCGCATCGCCGACGCCAGGCCGAAGAGATGGTGTTGGCACAGCAGGTGCGCATGCAGCATGGACAACGTCTGGAAGCCCTCGGGATCGTGGCCGACATGGCCATTGCCCGCCTCGGCACGGTCTTCTCCCATGTGTGCGCCCGCGTCAAACATCTCGTGGAGGAGGAAAAGGATACCATTCCCTCCCCGGTCCTGACCAACCTACTTCTGATCTTATCCGAATGCGAAGGTGGCGCCGAGCATGCCAAGCAACTGCATGCACTGGGTCCCACCGCGGCCTCATCCCCAACTCAGGTGTCCCTGACGGACATCTGCGGTTCGGTGTGCGCGCTTCTGCGGCATTACAATAATAATCGCGTTGCCATCGATTGCCAACTACCGGAGAGGCATGCGTTGCTGCTTGGCAATGCCGGCGAAATCCAAGGCGCGATTTTCAGTCTCTGCCTCAACGCCCTGCTGAGCATCCCCCAGGGTGGTCGCTTAGGGATCCACGGCAAGATCATCTGGGCGAATGGCGGAAGCGGATGCTTCTTCGACCTGACGCTTCGCGATACCTCCGAGCGCCCGCTTCATGAACTCAAGGCCGGGCTGGCATTCGCCTGCGACTTTGCCGAAAGGGCCGAGGGCTCCATCACCATTGATCGAGGCGATGATTCTGAAACCGTGACGACCCTGCGCATTCCTCTCGAACCATCCCTCACCTCAGAACCGCTATGCGAGGCGAGAGACATCGTCGTCATCGACGACTCGTCCGATCCTGACCAGTCGCTCATGGCCATGCTGACCTTTTTCGGCCATGCCCCTTCATGTCGGAAGTTCCATGAGTCCATCCAGTTCCTGCGCCAATTCAAATCCCAGACGGCGCTGGTGATCATCCATGCCCGGCGCATCGCCATGCCGGTGCGGGAGTGCTACCGCACGCTGCGCCTGGTCTTTCCTGGCCGCGTCCTGGTCCTCGGAGAGGACACGGGTTGCTCAGGCATAGGATCTGGCGGCGTCGAAACGGTCGTTGTCACCGAGACCCATATGACCGCCGTCACCGCTGCCATCGATGCCCTGCTGCACCCGTCCGAACCAGCCCGGGGTTCGACCAGCAGGATATCACGCATCCCACTCTAGGGTTCATGCGGAGCTCGGGCTCGTAGGGCGCCTGGGACGGTGAAACCCCGGCGGCATCGTGGCATCGACCTCCGGCGCCTCTAGCGAGGCGGCGCCAGCATGCCTGGGACCTACTGCTCGATCA
>Ga0302314_10014279_pt1 | contig 13606 bp, 13 predicted proteins | sample III_Palsa_N2_3_FD_200533 | JGI IMG/M metagenome (GOLD analysis project Ga0302314, IMG submission 200533) | Peat permafrost microbial communities from Stordalen Mire near Abisko, Sweden - III_Palsa_N2_3 | ecosystem: Environmental > Terrestrial > Soil > Palsa > Peat permafrost | place: Sweden... | reverse complement strand
AAGGCCATGTACGACGGCGTCGACGAACGCTGGAACCAGCGCACCGCGCGCTTCAACGAGCGACTGGCCGCGGCCGGCGTGCCGGTGCGCGTGGCCAACATCCAGTCGATCTGGACGGTGCTGTACGACCAGCCGTCGCGCTACAACTGGATGCTGCAGTTCTACCTGCGTGCGCACGGGCTGGCGCTCAGCTGGGTCGGCACGGGCCGCCTGATCTTCAGCCTCAACTACGGCGACGCCGACTTCGAGGCGGTGATCGCCCGCTTCGTCGCCGCGGCCACCGAGATGCAGGCGGATGGCTGGTGGTGGAACGATCCCGCGCAGAGCAACCGCACCATCCGGCGCGGTCTGCTGCGGGAAATGCTGCGTCAACGGTTCAGCAGCTGAGAAGGGCCCGAGGGCGCCGCGTGGCGCCCTCGAGGTTCGAATTGAAAGCCGATGAAAAAACAATTCCGACGCCTGCTCGCGCAGGAAGATCTCAACTTCCTGCTCACCAACCGCGTGCCGCGCATCGCGCTGACGCATTTCATGGGCAAGTTCAGCAAGATCCGCAATCCGATCGTCAGCAAGGCGTCGATCGGCATGTGGAAGCTGTTCACCGACCTTGACCTCAGCGACGCCCGCACGCGCAAGTTCCGCTCGATGCACGAGTGCTTCACGCGCGAGCTGATGCCGGGTGCGCGCGTGATCGATCCGGATCCCGACGTGCTGGCCTCGCCCTGCGACGCGATCGTCGGCGCCTGCGGCCCGGTGGCCGGCACGACGGTGTTCCAGGCCAAGGGCTTCCCGTACAGGATGGAAGAGCTGTTCGGCCCGGGCACCGATGCCGCGCCGTTCCGCGACGGCCGCTTCATCACGCTGCGGCTGACGTCGGCGATGTACCACCGCTTCCACGCGCCGCACGACGTCGACGTGAGCCATGTCAGCTACATCACCGGCGACACCTGGAACGTGAATCCGATCGCGCTCAAGCGCGTCGAGAAGCTGTTCTGCCGCAACGAGCGCGCCGTGCTCAGCGCGCGGCTGCGCCGCGGCAACCATCCGATCGCCATCGTGCCGGTGGCGGCCATCCTGGTCGCGAGCATCCGCCTGAAGTTCACCGACGTGCTGCTGCACCTGAAGTACCGCGGCCCGAACGAGATCCCGGTCGACGCGCGCTTCGGCAAGGGCGACGAGATGGGCGGGTTCCAGCACGGCTCGACCATCATCCTGTTCGTGCCGCCCGGCTTCGAGTTCGTCGACGGCATCGCCACCGGCACGCGCATCCGCATGGGCCAGGCGCTGATGCGTCTGCCCGCGCAACCGCAGTCGGCCGCGGACGCCGACGCCAAGGAGACGCTGGAACAGGTGAGCGCGTGACGCGTGCGGACGCGGCCACGCTCGCGCGCCGCGCGGGCATGGTGCTCGCGCTGGTGCTCGCGTTCGTCGCGCTCGACTTCGTGTTCCGCGACCTGAGCGTCGCGGAGCTCGAGGCCGCCGTGCTGCGGCAGCCGGCCTGGCATCTCGTCAGCTGTCTCGCGCTGACGGCCGCGAGCTTCCTGTGCCTGGCGCTGTACGACCTGGTGGGCGTGCACGTGGCCGCGCCGGGCCGGGTGCGCGCGCGGCTCGCGCTGCTGGCCGGCGCGTGCAGTGCGGCCATCGCCAACACGCTGGGCTTCCACGCGGTGTCGGGCTCGGCGGTGCGCGCGCACCTGTACCTGCCGGCCGGATTGAGCGGCGGCGAGGTGGCGCGGGTGGTGTCGATGTCGTGGCTGTCGCTGGTGGCCGGCAACATGACGATGCTGGCCGGCGCCGAGCTGGTCGAGGCCGCCACCGGCGCGGATCCGGCGCGGCACGCCGCGCTTGGCGTCGGACTGGAAGGCCTTCTGCTCGTGTGGCTGTGGTGGCTGTCGCGCGGCCCGCGCGAGATCGCGTTCGGCCGCTTTCGCCTGCCGATGCCGCCGGCCTCGCTGGCGTTGAGCCTGATGCTGCTGGGCGCGGTCGAGAGCGGCACCGCCATCGGCGCGCTGTACGTGCTGCTGCCGGCCGACCTCACGCCGCCGTTCGACGTCTTCGCCGTCGGCTGCATCGCCGCGGTGATCCTCGGCGTGGTGGCGCACACGCCGGGCGGCCTCGGCGTGTTCGAGGCCAGCATGACGGCGATCCTGTCCGGCCGCGGCCGGCCCGACCTGCTGGCCGCGCTGCTGCTCTATCGCCTGCTGTACAACCTGCTGCCGTTCGTGCTCGCGGTGGCGACGCTGGGCGTACGGTCGGGCTGGAAGACCTTCGCGAGCCTGGCGAACGCTCAGAGGCGCAGCGGCGCGTAGCGGGCGAGGTTGGGCGTCTGCGGGCAGGTCGACGCGCCGTAGCGTCGCAGCAGCCCGGCGGCGCAGCTGGCCGCCGCCGGCGACAGCAGGAACGTGAAGCGCGACGCCGAGCCGCGATTGACGAACGCCGCCGCGCCGTCGGGCTCGCCGGCCGCGCGCCAGGCCGAGCGCAGCGCCGACACGAACTTGACCGCGCGCGTCTCGCGCGGTTCGCCGTCGACGATGATGATGCAGTACCAGGACATGGCCGTGCCTCTGCCGTTGGAGGGGACGGCCGATCTTGGAAGGCGCCGATGACGAACGCGTGACACGGCTGGCACGGCGCGGGCGCCGGGTTCAGAATGCGCGCATGACGCTTCTGCCCCGAGCCTGCACGTTGATCGCTGGCGCCTTGTCGGCATGGCTGGCCACGGCCGGCCACGCCGCCGCGCCCGCGCCGGGCGACGTGCCGCCGCCCGACGTCGGCCGCACGTTGTCGGGCGAGGAGATCCTGCTGCCCAGCTACGCTGGCAAGGCGGTCATCGTCACGTTCTGGGCCACGTGGTGCCCTTACTGCCTGAAGGAACTACCCATCCTGCAGAACGTGCAGGACAAGGCCGGCAAGGACCAGATGGCCGTCATCGCCGTCAACACCGAGAAATTCGACGTCTACAAGCGCGCCACCCGGATCATGCACCAGAGCATGACCATGGAGCTGGTGAGCGACGCCTCGGGCCGGGCGCAGAACGCGTTCGGTGTCCGCGGCCTCCCGCACATGCTGATCATCGGGCGCGACGGCCGCATCCTGCGCGTGTACGACGGGTACGCCGAGGAGGAGCTGGACGCCATCGTGGCCGACATCAACGAGGCGCTGCGGCCGCTGCCATCGCCGGCCCCATGAAAAAAGCCCCGCATCGCGGGGCCAACGGGCCGGGAAATCGGTGCGCGGGATCAGGCGTTCGTGCGGTGGCCGACGACGGTCACGTGCTGCACGGCCATCGCGACGGCCTGCGTCGACGCCTGCGCGGCGCTGGCCACGCGGTACTGGTGGTTCGCCAGGGCGTTGGTGGCGAACAGCATCGCGGTCGTCAGCAGCGCGGCGAGGGCGATGGGGGCGGCTTGATGGGCGAAGGTCTTGGTCATGGCGGGCTCCTGGGTACGTGTCAGGCTTGTCGATGGGGTGGACTGTAGGAATCCGCGCCCGGCGCCGCGAGCGGCGTGCGACGACGCGCGCCGCACGGCGGACGAAACGCAATCCGGCGCGACGGACCGGAACTCCGCCAAGCGCCAAACGGCCGATTCGGCGGACGAAATGCATGCGGCGACCCAGCGCGACAGCGGCAGAATGGGCGCATGACCAAGACTCCCCCTCCGGTTCCCGATGGCCTGTTCCTGCACGACGAAGACGGCATGTTGCGCTGCCAGTGGTGCCGCGCCAGCCCGGAATACCGCCGCTACCACGACGAGGAATGGGGATTTCCCGTCACCGACGAGCGCCGGCTGTTCGAGAAGATCTGCCTGGAAGGCTTCCAGGCCGGCCTGAGCTGGCGAACCATCCTCGACAAGCGCGAGGCCTTCCGCAAGGCGTTCGCCAACTTCGAGGCCGATAAGATCGTGCGCTTCGGCGACAAGGACATCGAGCGCCTGGTGGCCGACGCCGGCATCGTGCGGCACCGCGGCAAGATCGCCTCCACCATCAACAACGCGCAGCGCGTGCTGGAACTGCGCCAGGAATTCGGCTCGCTCGCGGCCTACGCCTGGCGCTACGAGCCCGCGGCCGACACCCGCCCGCACGTGCCGCAGACCGGCGTTGTTCTGGGGCCGTCGGCGGAAGCCGTGGCGATGTCCAAGGACCTGAAGAAGCGCGGCTGGACCTTCGTCGGGCCCACCACCGTCTATGCGTTCATGCAGGCGATGGGGCTGGTCAACGACCACTACGAAGGTTGCCATGCGCGGGAGATGGCGTCGATCGCGCGCAAGAAGCTGAAGAAGCCGGCGTGAGTCTGTCGGTTCGTGCGGCGATTTGTTTGGAGCGTGATCGACGAGGTGACGGACTGCGGCGAGCATCTGCTTGTGAAGAGAGGCGCTGTCGATGACAAGATGTTCCTCAGTGATATTGAGGACGTGATCGACAGGCCATATGGGCGGCCACCGAAGGCGATGAAACCTCTGTCAGTAAGCACGGCAATTTCCGTTGGGACGGTATGGTCGGATGCCGAGGACGTTTTCCGGGGCGAGGCACTCTTGCCCCGCCACCAATCGAGCAAGGTCTAGCGATCGGGAGCATTAGTGGCAACTTCGAGAAACGCATGTCTGGTGGACTGGCTGGATCCTTTCAAGATCCCCGCCAGGACACCGGGCCCCTTGGGCTGGCAGGATGGGGCCGATCCCACCTGCTTCAACTACGGTCTGCCCGGCGATACCCCTGGCCCGCTGGGCATCCATGACCACGCGACCCCCCAGGCGATCGCGGCAGCCACGGCCGAGGATGCGAACGCCCTGATGGTCGCCAGCGACAACTGCGCGCGCTTCGTGGCGTCGTTCGAGGCGATGGGATTCGTATGTCCCGACGGGAAGGTGCGCGCGTACCAGGACGGCGGCTGCGGCAAGGGCAACTGGACGGTGGGCGTCGGCGAGTTCAACGGGCGCGACAAGGACTCGGTGTTCGACACCGAGAGCGCGGCGTGGGACAGCTTTGTGTCGCGGTTGAAGGGTGAATACACGAAGATCGTCCGCAGCAACCTCAAGTCGAAGAAGGTGCAGACGACGCTGAAGCAGTGTGAGTTCGACGCGCTGGTTGACTTGACGTACAACCACGGCAACTGCCTGACCATCGCGGGACTCATCGCGGCCGGCAAGACCATCGATTCGACATCCTTCGTCAATTGCACGGCAGCCTCGTTCGCGGACCGGCGCACCTCGGAGTACGACCTCTACTCCGGCGCGGCGGTGACGGTCACGGGCTACAGGCGCTATCTCCGGGTCGACAACACCAACGGTGGATACTGTCACCTCGAAGACAAGGAAGAGACGAAGGGAGACAAGAAGGTCGACAAGAAGCATGCCAAGAAGAAACCCGGATACACCGTGGAGAACAGCACCGAGTCCTATGTCCTCACCTACAAATGATGACCGCCGTCGCGCGCGTCCCGGAGCACTGATGAGCATCCACACGCTGCGCAAGTCGCTGCGATGGGTGTGCCTGGGCGCGCTCGTCCTCGGCCTTGGCGTCGCCAGGGCCTCCGGCGAGGAGGCCTTCTTCGTCCACTACAAGAGCTGGACGAAGATGTTGAAGGATTCGGTCCCCGCGCAGATGGCACCGTTCATCCATTTCCCGCTGCTTGTCGATGGACATTCATTCACGGAAGACCGGTTCGGCAAGGATGCGGCAGGCGCCCGCAGCCTGTTTACAAAAGGTGTGCGTGAGCGTCTGCGAGCTGTCCCCGTCGATGAAATCCAGTCCTTCAAGGATCGCGCCGAGTTCGACGCTGCGGAAGGCGGCTGCCCGGATCTTCCGGCTGTCGGCCCCGTTTTCGAAGTCGACGTCGAGTCCGACCATGGCGGCCCCGCGCGCAGGTTCATCTTCGGCGGCGAGGCGGTGGGATATCGTCTTTATTGCGTATCAAGGCCCTGAGGGGCGGCCGCCGAACTGTTCGGCCCCGGCCATCACGTCATCACGCGCCCCGTTTCATCGGGCTTCCTGCGATCGTCGTTCATCACCGGCTTCGCGCCGGTGCCGCTTGGCGCCCGAACCGGCAGGTTGAGGGACAGCTTTGGAGTCGATACCCGTCGCTCGTACATTCCGCGCCCAGCTACTCCAGCCTTGCACCCGCGCTTGAGCCCTACGCTCCGATGGCTCCGCGCAACCGCTCCCGCGTGCGCGCCGGCGTCTCGCCGAACCACTCGCGGCAGGCCCGGTTGAACGAGCTCTGCTCGCGATAGCCCAGCATGAAGGCGACGTCGGTCAGGTTCAGCTGCGAATCGCGCAGCAACTCCTCGGCGAGGGCCTGGCGCGCGGCGTCGTGCACGGCCTGGAAATTGGTGCCGGCTTCAGCGAGCTTGCGTTGCAGCGTGCGCGTGCTGAGCGCGAGCGTCGCGGCGACGTCGTCGACGCGGGCGCGGTCGTTGGCGAGCTGGGCCGCGACCTCGCGCCGCACGTCGGTGACGATGCGCGGCTCCGAGGTTTCGCGCAGGCGCGCGGCGAGCAGCTCGTCGGCGTGGCGCTGCAGCACCTTGAGCATGCTGCCGTCGGCGTTGGGCACCGGTCGGTCGAGCAGCACGGCGTCGAAGCGGCCGTAGGCGGCCGGCACGCCGTAGACGACGGACGGGCCGAACACCTGCGCATGCGCCGCGCGGATCGCCGCGTCCGGCTCGGGATACGGCAACCCGATCTCGTGCACCGGCAGGCGCGCGTGCGCGAGCCAGCTGACGAAGGTGAGGATGCCGGCGAGCACGCTGTCGCACAGGTGGCGCGCCTCGGCGGGCGTGCACTGGGCCAGCCAGGGCGTGTCCCAGTAGTACGTGGCGACATCGCCGAGTTCTTCCAGGCGCGAGCGGCCGAGGTCGTGCGCGAGGCCTTCGTAGCGGTGGGTCTGGGCGAACGCGCCGCGCAGCGTCGTGCAGGCGCACACCACCAGGCCGTAGAACGGATAGGTGGACAGCCGCGCCTGCAGCCCCACGTGCAGCCCGAAGGCCGGATCGCCGGCGAGGCGGTCGCCGGCGCCCAGCAAGGCGATGTACTCGGCGACGGTGAGGCTGTCGCGGCTGGCGTCCAGCGTGCCGGCGGGCCAGCCCAGGTCGGCGCACAAGGCGGCCGGCGTCAGCCCGAACGTCTGCGCGGCCGCGACCGCGGTCTGCACGTAGGCCATGGCGACGCGCGCGTCCGGCGCGGGCGGGATCGGGCAGGGGGCGTCCGCGGCGAGCGCGGGCAGCGAAGTCGGCTTGGGCGTCGCCGCGGGCGGGACTGGCATGTTGTGGCAATTCGCCTGTCGGCGAAAGACAAGCCGGGGTGGCGCGACCGGCGCACCATCACGGCGTAGCGTCCGGGGCTTTCATTTTCGAAGCTCCGTGGGCGCATTCGACCTGAAAAACGAGTATAGCCACGATGACCGCAGAACGACGCTGGAACGGCTGGGGCGACGCCCGCGTGCAGGAAACGCTCAAGCCCGAGGCGCTGGCGTTTCTCGCGCAGGCCGTGGGCGCGGGCCAGCCACGGCCCGACGCCGCTTTCGCGGCCGCGCTGGCGCAGGTCGACGCGCAGCCGTCGCGGCTGTCGCCGCATCCGTTGGTCGACACGAGCGCCGAGACGCGCCTGCGCGCCAGCTTCGGGCAGTCGATGCACGACTGGCTGCGGCTGCGCTTCGGCGTGCTGGGTCGAGTGACCGACGGCGTCGCATTCCCGAGCAGCGGCGCCGAGGTGCGCGCGCTGCTGACCTGGGCGCGCGAGCACGGCGTGCAGGTGCTGCCGTCGGGCGGCGCGACCAGCGTCGCCGGGCACCTGACGCCGGTGGGCGCCGCGCCGGTGCTCACGCTCAACCTGGGCCGCATGATGCGGCTGCTCGATCTCGACCCGGTCGCGCAGCTCGCGCGTTTCGAGGCGGGCGTCGCCGGTCCCGACCTCGAGGCGCAGCTGCGCGCGCACGGCTTCACGCTGGGCCACTTCCCGCAGAGTTTCGAGCTGTCGACGCTGGGCGGCTGGGTGGTGACGCGGTCGTCGGGCCAGCAGTCGGCGCGCTACGGCCGCATCGAACAGCTGTTCGCGGGCGGCACGCTGCAGACGCCCGAGCGCGAATGGACGCTGCCGACCTTCCCGGCCTCGGCCGCCGGCCCCGACCTGCGCGAATGGGTGCTCGGCTCCGAAGGCCGCATCGGCGTGCTGACCGAGGCCAGCGTGCGCGTCACGCGCGCGCCGGCCGCGGAGCGCTTCGTCGGCGTCTTCTTCCCCGACTGGGCCAGCGGCCTCGCGGCGGTACGCAGGCTCGGGCAGGCCAAGCTGGGGCTGTCGATGCTGCGCCTGGCCAATCCATCCGAGACGTTCACGACGCTGCAGATGGCCGGCCACGCCGGCGCGATCGGCTGGCTCGAACGCTATCTCTCGCTGCGCGGCGCGGGCGAGGGCAAGTGCCTGCTGTTCGCCGGCTTCACGGGCGCGAGCGCCGGCGCGGTGCGGGCGATGCAGCGTGCCGCCGCGGCGATCTGGCGCGAGCATGGCGGCGTGTCCACCGGCACGGTGCTGGGCAGGAAATGGGAGCAGCGCCGCTTCGCCGGCGTCTACCTGCGCAACGCGCTGTGGGACGCCGGCTATGCGGTCGACACGATGGAGACCGCGTGCGACTGGCCGCGCGTCGACGCGATGGTCAACGCGCTGGAGACCGCCGGCCGCGCCGCGCTCGCCACGCACGGCGAGCGCACGCATTGCTATACCCACCTGTCGCACGTCTACGCGCAGGGTTCCAGCGTGTACTCGACCTTCGTCTATCGCATCGGCCCCGACTACGACACCGCGCTGGCGCGCTGGCAGTCGCTGAAGACGGCGGTGGGCGACGCGATCGTCGCGCAGGGCGGCACGATCACGCACCAGCATGGCGTCGGCAAGGACCACGCGCGCTGGCTCGCGGCCGAGAAGGGCGCGACCGGCATGTCGGCCATCGCCGCGATGGTGCGCGAGTTCGACCCGCACGGCGTGATGGCGCGTGGCAACCTGCTGGGTGACGAGCTGTGAGCCCGCACGGCCGCCCGAAGGGCGAACGCCCGCGCTCGGCGGGGAGGCGCGCAGCGCCGGGGGTGCGCTTGTGAACACGGATCGCCGCCTCGCCTTCGCGCGCGCCCGCTGGCCGGTCGCCGTCGCCATGCGCGTGGTCGCCGAGGCGCTGGCCGCCCTGGCGACGGCACCGGGCATGCGCCGCAGCGTGTTCATCGGCCCGCGCACCATGCGCCGCGTCGCCGTGCGCGACACGACGACGCCCAAGGCCCTGCAGCCCGCGCGCGGCTACGAGGATCTGCATTGACCGAGGTCGACATCCTGGTCGTCGGCGGCGGCATCGCCGGCGCCGGCGTCGCGCTCGAGGCATCGCGGCGCGGGCTGGCCGTGATGCTGGTCGAGGCGCGCGACTTCGCCTGGGGCAGCTCGTCGCGCTCGTCCAAGCTGGTTCACGGCGGCCTGCGCTATCTGCGCGAAGGCGCATTCGGACTCACGCGCGAATCGGTGCGCGAGCGTGGCCGGCTGCTGCAGGACGCGCCGGGCCTCGTCGAGCCGCAACGCTTCCTGATGGGCCACTACGAAGGCCGCTCGCCGAGCCGGCGCACGATGGCCGCGGGACTGGCGATCTACGACGCGATGGCCGGCCAGCGCACGCGCGCGTTCCACACGCCGGCGCAGGCGCGTGTGCTCGCGCCGCACATGGCCGACGAGCACCTGCTGGGCGCGTCGAGCTACCTCGATGCCAAGACCGACGACGCGCGCCTGGTCATGCGCGTGCTGCAGGAGGCGCAGCGGCACGGTGCGCGCGTGTTCAATCGCGCGGCGGTGAAGTCGCTGCTGCGCGCCGGCGATGCCGACATGCGGCTGTCCGCGCTGTCGGCCGAAGGCGGCGCGACCGTGAAGCCGGGCACTGTCGTGGGCGCGCGCATCGAAGGCGCGGGCTTCACCGGCCACGTGCGGGCGCGCTGCGTCGTCAACGCCACCGGCTTCTGGGCCGACGGCCTGCGCCGCGGCCTGGGCGCGGCGATGCTGCGCCCGCTGCGCGGCAGCCATCTCGTGTTCCCGCTGTGGAAGCTGCCGGTGGCGCAGTCGGTCAGCCTGCTGCATCCGCGCGACGGGCGGCCGGTGTTCGCGACGCCGTGGGAAGGCGTCGCGCTCGTCGGCACCACCGACCTCGACCACCACGACGACCCCGACGTCGAGCCCGGCATCACCGCCCGCGAGGCCGCCTACCTGATCGAGGCGATGCGCCATGCGTGCCCGCGCCTCGGTCTGCGCGCGTCCGACGCGATCTGCAGCTTCGCCGGCGTGCGTCCGGTGGTCGACGATCGCGCCGGCGGCGGCGATCCGTCGAAGGCGCCGCGCGAACACGTGGTGCGCGACGAGCAGGGACTGATCACGGTGACGGGCGGCAAGCTGACGACCTTCCGCGTCAACGCGCTCGACGCGCTGCGCCACGCGGCGCCCTACCTGGCGGTGTCGTCGCAGCGCGGCGGCTTCGCGCCGACGGTCGTCGCCGGCGACACGCCGCTGGACGACGCCTTCGCCGCGATGAGCGCCGAGGACTTCGCCTACCGCGCCGCCGACCCGATCTTCGCGCCGCAGGCCGAGTCGCCCGAGCTGCTGGCGCTGCCGCACGGCCTGCGCAGCCGCCTGCTGGGACGCCATGGTCCGCACGCGCAGGCGCTGCTGCGCGAGGCCGCGCCGGCCGATCTCGACGCCGTGCCCGGCACCGCCACGCCCTGGGCCGAGCTGCACTGGGCGTTGCGTCACGAGCAGGTGCGCTTCCTCGACGACCTGCTGCTGCGCCGTACCCGCCTGGGCCTGCTGCTGCCCGACGGCGCCGCGGCGCTGCTGCCGCGCCTCGAGCCCGTCGCGCGCGAGGCGCTCGGCTGGTCGGCCGGACAATGGCGCGACCAGTGCGAGCGCTACGCGCGCATCGTCGCCCAGTGCTACGCGGTGCCCGCCCCATGATCGTTGCCCGTCCCGACGACCTGCTGCTCTCGATCGACTGCGGCACGCAGAGCGCGCGCGCGCTGCTGTTCGATCCGCTCGGCAACCTCGTCGCGAAATCGCAGGTGGCGCTCGACGACTACGTGGTCGATCAGCCCGGCTGGATGTCGCACGACGTCGACGGCTTCTGGGCCGCCTGCGCGCGCGCCTGCCGCGGGCTGTGGCTGGAGCGCCCCGAGCTCGCGGCGCGGCTGCGCGGCGTCACGGTGACGACGCAGCGCGGCTCGATCATGCCGATCGACGCGCAAGGCCAGTCGGCGCTGCCCGCGCTGATCTGGCTCGATCAGCGCAGGGCCACGAAGGTGCCGCGGATCGGCGCGGCCTGGCGCACGGCGTTCCGGCTCGCCGGCGTGGCCGACACCATCCGCTATTTCCAGCGCGAGGCCGAGGTGAACTGGTGGGCCGAGCACGAGCCCGCGGCGTGGGCGCGCACGCACAAGGTGCTGCTGCTGTCGGGCCTGCTGAACTGGAAGCTCACCGGCGAGTTCGTCGATTCGATCGGCGCGCAGGTGGGCTACGTGCCGTTCGACTTCAAGGCCCACGCGTGGGCCAGGCCGTCCGACTGGAAGTGGCAAGGACTGGCGGTGCGCCGCGAGCAGTTGCCCGAGCTGCTGCCGGTCGGTTCGACGCTGGGCCGCGTCAGCGCCGCGGCGAGTACGGCCACGGGTATCCCGGCCGGCACGCCGGTGATCGCCGCCGCGGCCGACAAGGCGTGCGAGGTGCTGGGCTCGGGCTGCCTCGAGCCGCACGTCGGCGGCATCTCGTACGGCACCACCGCCACGATCAACGTCTGCACGACGAAGTACGCGGAGGCCCTGTCCTTCGTGCCGCCGTACCCGGCCGCGCTGCCCGGGCACTTCGACAGCGAGGTGCAGATCTTCCGCGGCTACTGGATGGTGCGCTGGTTCAAGGAGCAGTTCGGCGACCGCGAGCGCGATGCGGCGCAGGAACGCGGCGTCGCGCCGGAGGCCCTGCTCGACGAACTCGTCGCCGCGGTGCCGCCCGGCTCGCTGGGCCTCGTGCTGCAGCCGTACTGGACGCCCGGCATCCGCCATCCCGGCCCCGACGCCAAGGGCGCGATCATCGGCTTCGGCGACGCGCACACGCGGGCGCACGTCTACCGCGCGATCCTTGAGGGCCTGGGCTACGCGCTGCGCGACGGGCGCGAGCGCATCGAGAGAAAGACCGGCGTGGCGCTGACCGAGCTGCGCGTGTCGGGCGGCGGCTCGCAGTCCGACGCCGCGCTGCAGTTGACGGCCGACATCTTCCGCCTGCCGGCCAGCCGTCCGCACGTCTACGAGACCAGCGGGCTGGGCGCGGCGATCGACTGCGCCGTCGGCCTCGGGTTGCATGCCGATTTCCCCGCCGCCGTGCGCGCGATGACGCGCGTCGCGCGCACCTTCGAGCCCGACGCGAAGAATGCCGCGCTGTACGACCAGCTCTACGAGCAGGTCTACCAGAAGATGTACCCGCGCCTCGCGCCGCTGTATGCGCGCATCCGGGCCATCACGGGCTATCCCGCTCGCGACTGAAGGCCGCCGAAGCCGCCGCTCGCCACCAGTAGGCGGCCGCGTTCGCCAAGAAAGGGGATCGCCGCGGCGATCCCCTTTCTTGTCCGGCGACGACGCTCAGAACGCCAGGCCCAGGCCCAGGTCGAAGCGGGTCAGGTCGGTGTTGGTGTTGAAGCGCTGGTAGTCCGCCTTCAGCACGACGTTCGGGTTGAGGTAGAAGTTGGCGCCCGCCGTCCAGACGCGGTCGTGCGGCTGCGGCCACGGCTTGCCGTCGGCGGCCAGGCCGGTGGGCGTCGTCGCGAAGCCCGGGGCGATGCCGGCGTAGCTCGCGCCCATGTCGTAGTGCTCCCAGCGCACGAACGGGGTCAGCTTCTCGCCGCCGCTTTCCCACACCTTGTAGGCGCCCTGCACGTAGTAGCCGAGGAACGACGACGGGATCGGGTTGGACACGCCGGTGTTGTCGAGGTTGTACGTGGCCGTCTTCGAGATCGTGCCGCGCGCGTAGACCGCCGAGATGTCGGCATCGCCCGGCGTCCAGCGCGCGTGCGTCTCCCACAGCGTCAGGCGCGACTGCGGCAGGTTGGCGGGCACGACCGGCAGCGCGAGGTTGCCGGTGAAGGCGAAGCCGCCCAACTGCAGGCCCGGCACGCCGACATAGTTCAGGCCGGCGTACTGCGCCAGGTGCTGCGCGTTGGCCAGTTGCAGCTCCTGGTGCATGGCCTGCATCGGCGCGACGTCGTTGTCCTCCAGGTCGAGCGCCGTGCGGTACTGCGGATCCTCGGGGCTGTTGTTCCAGCCGCCCAGGTTCAGGCCCGTGGTGACGCCCAGGTCCCAGGTCAGGCCGACGTCGCTGGTGCCGTGCAGGCCCAGGCCGCCTTCGCGCCAGGTGCTGGGGATGATCAGCGTCTCGACGAAGTTGCGCTGCACGCCGTAGTAGTTGGTCGGCTCGTGGTGCTCGTTGAGCAGGCCCACGGGCATCAGGTACAGCCCGGCCTTGGCGTTGATCGAGTCGGTGAGCTGGTGGTCGATGTAGAACTGCTCGACCTCGAACTCGCCGGCATCGCTGGCCGAGGCCACCGCATGTTCCACCTCGAACT